>CXWL01016589.1_pt1 | contig 76647 bp, 79 predicted proteins | sample 590931 | NCBI WGS metagenome assembly CXWL01 (sample SAMEA3498368, study PRJEB10139) | groundwater metagenome | biome: water well; material: biofilm material | place: Germany | collected 2015-04-27
CTCCCGGGGATAGTTCAGGGACCTGAAGCGCACTGGCGAGACGAAGAGCGCGCGGAAGATAATGCAGCTGCATACGGACCTCCTGGGGGAGGCCCGTTGTAGCAAACTCCGTCTCAGATGTATCTGACCCTGTTCAGTCCTTCACCGTGAGATTCTTTGCCTTTCCTCTTGACGTCGCGGCTTGTTTGTAGGATTCTCCCATCCGTTGGAAATCAATTGATGAGACAAACTTGCGGATCCACGATTGCCGTAGATCCTTATTCCAGGGGTTGCCGTTGTGTGCGATCAAAAATGGGTGGAGTGAGGAGAAGAGATCTTTTCCATTCTGATGAGAGGTTGTAGAAGTGTGAGTTGCAAGATTGTATAGGTTGTGCTAGATGGAGACCATGTCAGACATCCATTGGATGAGAGAGGAGAATATCGATGGCGAAGAGTAAGAAGAAGCCGGCGAAGAAGAAACCCGCGAAGGCGAAAGCCAAAGCAAAGTCAGTAGTCAAGAAGGCCGCCAAAAAGCCTGCAAAGAAGTCTGTCAAGAAGACCGCCAAAAAACCGGCCACAAAAAAGGCCGCTAAGAAAGTCGCGAAGAAGACGGCCAAGAAGCCCTCCGCGGTAGCGCCTAAGGCGGCTCAAAAGAAATCGACGGTCCTGGCTCCCGATAAGAAATCCGTAAAGTCGTTCGCGGACGAGGAGCCCAAGAAATCTCTGTCGACACAGTCGATGGGGTCTCAGGCATTGAGAGATCCCGATCTTGACGAGGAACTGGTCGACGACGATGTGGACATCGCGGTTGAGGGCGATGAAGATGTGGAAGAAGAGCTGACATTGGACGGAGAAGATGAAGACGACGACATTCCCGATAAGCCGGAAGGTCTGCTAGACGACACAGACGATTATCATACACACTGACTCCGCAGGGATGCCTGATTCTGGACGGCTCTCGGTCGAGTCGTCCAGATGGATGAATTTGCGGTTCCTTCTAGCATCGTGGCGTCCATCCCATTTGGTCAGTATCCGCCCGCCGAATATCTTCCAACTGATTTCCTATGAGTCACTTTTTGTTCGTGGCCGGGGCCTTGCGAGAGCGCACCTCGGAAGAAAGCGCCGAGTTACAGCTCAGGCATAGTCTCTGGGGGCTTTGCACCGGATTGATCCGTACCAATCTGCAAACCTATCTCGATCCCGGGTCCCATGGCCTTGTGTACGTCCTCAAGGCTGGCCTCTGTGCCGAGTTTGAAATTCTTCCGCCTGTCTTGGACTTTTCCGCACTGGATGCATTCCTCGGTGACGAGCTGAAGACCGAAGCCAGGTTTGGTTTTGTGCGAATCAATGGAGTGCGCCGGTTGGCCTGCCCCTCTGCTGCGAGTCAATCGTTGTTGCTCAATGTGTTGCAGATTGCGGATCAAGCCGAACTCACTCGGCGATTGAGACTGGGCATGCATCGTTTAACGCAAGCGGAGTATGACGCGATCATGCAGGGTGCCATGGGAGACGCGAAGTAGCAGGATGCTCAAAAAGACCGTTCAGCAAGGCCGCAGCGAGTGAAGGACCGAGGCGTACCCTTGAGGTGCGTTGAGGTTCTGAACGATGCGAGAACGCCGCTGACGGACTTTTTCAGCATTCTGCTATATCCTTTGTCCCGTCATCATCTCGTAGGCCTCGTCGATCGTGTCGACTTCTTTCACCGTCACATTGAGCTGAAATCCCAATTCGATTAGGTTCCACTGCGGGTCATGCATCTGTCCTCGTGGAACCAGCACGATACGATAGCCTTCCCGCGCAGCGGCACGAATTTTATCCGGGATGTGGCCCACCGGACCGATCTGTCCACCTGGTTCAATGGTTCCAGTCAAGGCAACGCCCCGCTGAATGTGATTCCCCTTGAACATGGCAATGAATCCCACGGCCATCGCGGCGCCGGCGCTTGGTCCGTCGCTGCCTGTGGGTCGATAGGCTATTCCTTGCACTGAGACTGTTCCGCTATGCTGGACCGAAGGTGTGCGTTCGACTGCATAGGCAAAGGCTTGAGACATGGCGCCAAGATGATCGTCTCCCAGTCGAACGCCAGCGAGGAGCCATTGTAGTTGAACGGGATTCGGTTCCGATTTCTTGTCCCACCACATCATCAGGATTTCGAACACGCCGAGATTGTTTTGGCGAATGGCCGCTAAGACCGGAAGTTCAACGATATTGTTTGCCGAGACTGAGACGGGGGTTCCACAAAGGAGTGCGGCAATCAGTAGATAGATTTTAGCAAGGCGGCATGACATTGTGGGATTCCCATCTAAAAAGACGTGAACGGTGAAACGTGAACCGTAGGACTGCTGAATGCTCTTCCACTGAAACCTTTCACGTTTGACGTTTCACGTCTCACGGCTTTCGAAAGTGTAGCAAATCTGTTTGAGCAGTATAACGATTTGGTGATCCTTGCTTGCGTTGGGCCATCTCATTCCGTATAAGGGCGTGCATGATGAATCGAATATTTGCATGGATCGCGGTGAGTGGGTTGGCGCTTCTCTGGTTTCCGCTTGTTGCCGCCGCCTCGAACTGTCAGGTTGAGACGCCTACTTCAGGGCAGGAAGCAGCCCTGACGCTTCACCTTGGATCTGGCTGTATGGAGCAAGAGCGAGAAGCGCGAGCGGTGGATGCTGCGCAAGTGCTGCAGGCATTTCGGGAAGGGAAGGGGGTCGATCTTTCAGGAGTCGTGATTCGAGGCGATCTGTCTCTGGATCTGTTGCCTGTGGGGTCTGCGCCGTCCGAGCTTGAGGGGATGAAGGAATTACAAGGGCGCGAGGTACGTGTCATCTCCGGCGCCATGACGATCGTCGATTCGATCGTGCATGGATCGATGAAGCATCGATCGGCACAAGGGCTGCTGGTGATCACAGGGCCTGTGACGTTCAGTGGAACGAGGTTCGAACAGGTGGTAGATCTTTCTCGGACTCTGTTCATGCAGCCGGTGACATTATCGGGCGTCGTATTCATGCAAGAAAGCTATTTCGTGCAGGGCCGGTTTCTACGAGGCATGGTTGCTGAAAAAACATCGTTCGGCCCTCATACACGATTCCATCGATCTGTGTTCCAGGGGCTGGTCACATTCCAGCAGGCTCAGTTCAATGGGCTGGCGGAATTTTTGGAGGTGAGCTTCGAGAAGGACGTGAATCTGTCTGGCGTCTATTTCAAGTTGGGAACTGGGTTTTCCGGAAGTCGCTTTCAGGGGCTGGCGAATTTTTCTGAAGCCTCGTTCGATAGTCAGGCATTTTTTACCTTCACCCAGTTCGATGGGGATGTGGACTTTCGCCGGGTCACATTCCGATCGACGGCGGACTTTTCCGATGCCCAGTTCAAGGGGCGGGACGACTTTTCCACTACCGTATTCGAAAAGGGTTCGCAGTTTACTAGAGCAGCTAGATCGGCACCCGTACAGGCGCCTCCTGAGGGTGGCAATGAGGCCATTCAGTATGCGGCCATCTTCATCCTTCTCCTATTCGGCGCCCTGCTGATTGTCTATCGGATTCGCCGCGGTAAGGCATAGGTTTTTTCTTCGCTCACCACTACTAATAGATGGAGGCTTGCCCCATCCCCCCCAAAGCTGGTATAAGTCGGCTTGTGGATAACCACCTCGACGATACAGAACAAACCGAATTGCCCTATCAGGTTCATATCGAGAACTTTGAAGGGCCTCTCGACCTCTTGCTCCATCTCATTAAGAAGAGCGAGATCAATATTTACGATATCCCCATCCATCTCATTGCCAAACAATACCTCACCTATATCGAGGCGATGGAAAGTCTGAATCTCACCGTCGCGGGAGAATTCCTCGTGATGGCATCCACATTGCTCCAAATCAAGTCCAAGATGCTGCTTCCTCCCGATGAGGTGGTTATCGACGAGGAAGATGGGCCGGATCCCCGTGAGGAATTGGTGCGGCGGCTGCTCGAGTACAAACGGTTCAAAGAGGCTGCGCGTCAGTTAGACGAACATGAGCAGTTGTGGCGAGAGGTGTACAGTCGCGGGCAGAGTCAGGCGGCCGCATTGGAACCGGATGAATCGCTGCTGGACAGCGTCAGTCTGTTCGAGTTAGTGGATGTGTTGCAGGGAATCCTGGATCGCAATCCCGGTAAGCGGTTCATGGAGATCGTGCCGGATAACCTGACCGTTCGAGAGCGGATGAATGCGATTTTGGAAATGTTGGAGGAGCAGGAGTCGGTGAATTTTGTCGATCTGTTCGAGCCTGCGTGCCATCGCCTTGTGATCATTGTCACATTTTTGGCGCTGTTGGAACTGATGCGGCTTCGAACGGCTCGGGTATTTCAGCCAGAGCACTTTGGACCGATTCTCGTCTCGCGCGCATTTTCACTCGTACCGGACCCGGCAGAATTGGACGATGCTGAATGGAGGGGAGCATGAGCTTTACTGTGGAACAAGAAACAGACGACATGACTCTCGTAGTGGCCGCGTCCGCGATTGAAAACAACGGAGCCCCGGATGGCTTGGCAAAAGACGCAGAAGTCGAGGCGGTGAATGACCAGGCAGAGGCCATCGATGCGCGGGAACTCAAAGCCATTCTCGAAGCGATCTTGTTCGTCTCGCCTGAACCGGTGCCGGTCGCTCGGCTGGTGTCGATCGTGGGGACGGTCTCAAAATCCGAAGTCGTTCAGGCCCTGGAGATGCTCAGGCACGATTTAGATCAGCAGGGGCGTGGCATTCAGCTTGTGCAGGTCGCCGGTGGGTATCGGCTAGTGACGAAGCAAGAGTATGGGCCCTGGCTGAAACGGATGGATAAAGCCAAGGCGGCGCAGAAGCTCTCTCGCTCCGCGCTTGAATCCCTTGCCATCATCGCGTACAAACAGCCGCTCGTGCGAGCGGAGATCGAAGAGATCCGTGGCGTCGAAACGTCCGGTGTCCTGCGTACGTTGTGTGAGCGCAAGCTGGTGCGAATCGTCGGACGCAAAGACGTGCCTGGCCGGCCGATCATGTATGGGACGACCAAATTCTTTCTCGAACATTTCGGGCTAGGAGATTTGAGCCAACTCCCGCCGCTACGTGAATTCAAAGAACTGGGCGAGTCCGAGCAAGCGCTCCTACCGATCGAAGACGAGTCGTTGGAGATGGCCGAGACGTCCGAGAGACCTGCTTCAGAAGACTTCCCTGTCATGAGTGATCTCGCAGAAGGCGAGACCAGGATAATGTTCGAATCAGAGACCAACGGGGCGTTGATCGAGGAGCCGGTCGAGCAGGCCTGAGGTTCAATAGGTGTGCCGTCCCCTAGGTGGACAAGGTTCTGAATTCTTGATGGCGATAAAGGATCAACGGTGAAGATTATCTGTTCGTGGTGTCGACGAGAAGGAAAAGCCGATCTGGTGGCTGAAAAGGCGCCTTTCAACGATGATCGGGAGACGCATGGTATTTGTCTCGTTCATCGCAACAAAGTCGGCGCCCGCTGGCAGGCATCGACTCACGCAGTCTCACACTCGAGAGTCACGACCGGGTGGTCTTCTGTGCTTTTTCGTTGGACAGGCTTGTTGAGCGTGACCAAGAAGATGGTCCGTAAAACGAGGGCGCGGAGATGGGGCCGCCTTTCCTAACTTCGTTTGATCTTCGCACGCATCATTCTTCGCGTTTCCGCTGTGATCATCGACATTCGGGCGCAGGGTCAGAGGCGTATTGACCCTTCCATGCTCGCTCATTCTTTTTCAGGGGATGAGGGCTGATTGATCTTCCACTGCGCGCATCGAGCGACCACAGTTTTATCGTGGGGGCTCTGCGAGCAAGAAGAGCGCGAGTGGCCCCGTTGACTCTCTTTCCGCCGCTTTGTTAGACTCGAAAATCAATTTCCAAGTCCTTGATAGTTCCCTCATTTCCTCTAACTGGGCGGCTTTCGCAACAGGATGCACCACCATATGATCAAAGCCTGGCTGATCGATGAGATGTTTCAGCGTGATCGAATGCATCTGACCATCGATGGAGCCCTGGGTGAAGAATGGGGCGCCGGCGATTCGATCGCCGCTGAAGAAGAACTTCCATCGCCTCCAGCGAACGTGGCCGCGAAGTCTGGGAACGGCCGAGTCACCATCATGTGGGACCCCGTTCCAGAAGCCATGTACTACAATCTCTATTTTCAAACGACCAAGGGCGTGATGATCAAGCCTTCCGATCTCACGCGTCCGATTGCCGGCGACGAGGATTTTAAAGCGGTTATTGGGGTGAAGAAAGAGAAAGGCACTTGCCTGGAAGGCGTTCAGAGTCCGTTTGTTCACGACGATCTGGCGAACGGGACTTGTTACCACTATGTCGTGACGGTGGTGACGCAGAAGGGGGAGAGTCTCGAATCGCAAGAAGTCATGGCGATTCCCTCGCCCTATCTGTTGGCGATGTGTATCGGTCGAGAAGGGGTGGACGACGGGGAGTTCAGTTCGCCCACGGGGATCGCGATCGATAAGGACGGCAATATCTACGTGGCCGATACCGATAACCATTCGATCCAAAAGCTCGACAAGTCAGGAAAGTTTGTTGCACGGTGGGGCGGCGATCCTTCTTCGCAGGAAGGTAGCTTCTACTACCCGCGCGGATTGGCGGTGGGGCCTAACGACGTGCTGTACATTGCAGACAGCGGCAATAACCGCATTCAGAAATTCGATCTCAACGGCAATCCCATGCAAGCCTGGGGCAAATTTGGATTTGCGTGGCGCGGGGCCGATCTGGGCAAGTTCGATGTGCCCTGGGGGTTGGCGACGGACGCGGAAGGGAATCTGTACGTCTCGGACACGAGCAATGCACGCATTCAGAAGTTTACGTCGGACGGACAGGCCTTGCTCAAGTGGGGGCGCGACGGGAGCTTCGACGGCGCCTTCTTTTTTCCTCGCGGCGTGGCCGTCGATTTTGTCGGCAATATCTTCGTCGCCGATGAAAGCAATAATCGCATTCAGAAGTTCGATGCCCGCGGAAGCTTCCTTGCCAAGTGGGGGCGAGAAGGGGCCGGCCCAGGCCAATTCAAGTCTCCCTGGGGGCTCGCCTGCGATGCGCTCGGCAATGTGTATGTCGTCGATACCGGCAACCATCGCATTCAAAAGTTCGACGGCAATGGGACGTTTCTCTGTGCCTGGGGGAACCGAGGGAAAACGGAAGGCCAGCTCAATTTTCCCTATGGGATCGCAGTCGATAAAGAAGGCGCGGTTTATGTGGTCGATAGCGGCAATGGCCGCATTCTCAAGTACGTGCCGACGGACGAAGAGCTCAATCGCGGGAAGGATGAATCGTCAACGAGTCAGGAGCCGAGCGAAACTCCGGCGCCCCGGAGCGTGGCGGTCAAAGCGGGGGACACGGAAGCCTTCCTGAGTTGGATGGAGGTTCCAGGGGCGCAATTCTATAATCTCTACTTCAATACCATCCCAAAGCTCACGACCCAGACGGCGACGAAAATCGAAGGGGTGACGAATCCCTATGCGCACACCGGTCTCTCGAACGATACTCCCTACCACTATGCGGTGACCGCGGTATTCGAGAACGGCGCCGAGAGCGGGTTATCGAATGAAGTGACCGCGACGCCCGTCCTGATCGATATCACCGCGCCGCAAAACCCCTATGCCGTGATCAACCACGGCGCGTTCATGACGAATACACCGGAAGTCATCGTCACGATTTCAGCGAATGATGTTGATACCGGTGTGGCCGCCTACTTTGTCTCCGAGGCCCCGATGACTCCTATGGCGGGGACGCCGGGATGGGTGGATGTCACGCCGGCCACTAAATTCGGCGCGACCATCCCGTTTATATTGTCCCTGGGAGATGGCCAGAAGTCGATCTATGTCTGGTTCAAGGATGTAGGAGGGAACGTCTCCACCCCTGCGAGCGCGGCGATTCTGGTCAACACGTCGGGGTATCTTTGCGTATCCGAATGGGGTCGTACAGGCCGCGGCGCCTCGTTGCTGCATGGCGGTGAGTTCATGGCCCCGATCTACGGACTTTGCGTCGATCAGCAAGGGGCGCTGTTCGTCGTCGACAACGGCAACAACCGGGTTCAAAAATTTGACAACACCGGCAACTTCATCATTCTCTGGGGGAACTTCGGCTCAGCGAATGCGAATTTCCATAACCCAACCGGGGTCGCCTGCGACGGCAAGGGCGACGTCTGGGTGGTCGACACGAACAATCACCGTGTTCAAAAATTCGACGGGAAGCTTGGCGGCTATCTCATGAAGTTCGGCTCGCGCGGAAACGGCGAAGGGCAGTTCAACTCACCCTGGGGCATTGCGGTCGATCGCGTGCGTGGGTACGTCTATGTGGTCGATAGCGCCAACTTCCGCGTGCAAAAATTCGACATGAATGGCGAGTTCATCATGTCCTGGGGCAGTTTTGGAAACGGAGACGGCCAGTTCTATTTCCCGCGCGGCGTGGCCGTAGACCAGACGGACGGGTTTGTGTACATCGTCGATATGGGGAATCACCGGATTCAAAAGTTCGACACTAGCACCAACGTGCTCCCGCAGTTGCTGGCCAAGTGGGGAGGCAGTGCCGAGCCAGGGCATGCCAGCAGCCCGCTTGCCCAGGAGGCAGGTCAGTTGCGGTCTCCCTGGGGCATTACGGTGGATGGGGCCGGCGATGTGTATGTGACGGACACAGGCAATCATCGTATCGAGAAGTTCGATAAAGAAGGCAACTTTATTACCCAATGGGGTGGATTTGGGAACGGTAAGGGGCAATTCAACTTTCCGTACGGCATCGCAGTCGATGTGAAGGGAAGTGTATTTGTCGTCGATAGCGGGAACACTCGTGTCGAGCAGTTCATGCCGGCGGACGAGGGAAGCGAACGGCTCCAGGAAGATGCAGACGCAGTGGCCGAGCTTACCCCAGAATCTGAAAGTCTCAAGCGGTAACGTATTCACAACCGTAAGACCTCATGACGGAGCGATCATGTTAGATAAAGAACCGCGCTTGGGACTGACCTACGATGACGTCGTGTTAGTTCCGGCCAAGTCTCAGATCTTGCCGAGTGAAGTCGATATGCGCACGAGGCTGACTCGTCACATCAAGATCAACATCCCCATCATCAGTTCGGCCATGGATACGGTGACCGAGTCCCGCTTGGCCATCGCCATTGCCCGCGAAGGCGGTCTTGGGATTATTCACCGCGTGTTGTCGCCGGTCGATCAAGCGTCAGAAGTGGATCGGGTGAAGAAATCGGAAAGCGGCATGATTCTCGATCCGATCACGATCTCGCCCGATCAAACGATTCGCGATGCTCATGCCTTGATGGCGAAATACCGGATCTCTGGAATTCCCGTCACGAAAGACAAGAAGCTGGTCGGTATTCTCACGAATCGAGATCTGCGGTTCGAAACGAGGATGGACCTGAAGGTCTCGCAGATCATGAAGCGCGACAAGTTGATCACGGCGCCCGAAGGGACCAGCTTGGAAAAGGCTCGCGAAGTGTTGCACGAGCATCGGATCGAAAAGCTGCCGGTCGTCAATAAGCAATTTGAGCTCAAGGGGCTCATTACCATCAAGGATATCGAAAAACGTATCATGTATCCCAATGCCTGCAAGGATGGACATGGCCGTCTCTGCGTGGGCGCGGCAGTCGGTGTGGGGCCGGAGACGGAAGATCGTGTGACTCGGCTCAAGAATGCCGGGGTGGACCTTGTGGTCGTCGATACGGCTCATGGGCATTCTCAATCGGTGCTGGACACGATCAAGATGATCAAAAAACGTTATCCGGATCTTGAGCTGATCGCCGGGAACATTGGTACAGCAGAGGCGGCAAAGGATCTTCTCAAGGCCGGTGTCGATGCCGTGAAGGTAGGGGTGGGGCCCGGTTCGATTTGCACGACCCGTATCGTATCGGGAGCCGGAATGCCGCAGCTGACGGCGATTGCCGATTGCGCAAAGGTCCTTGCCGGCAGCGGGGTCCCGGTCATTGCAGATGGCGGGATCAAGTATTCAGGCGATATCACGAAGGCCTTGGCGGCAGGCGCGTCATCCGTCATGCTGGGCGGACTCTTGGCAGGCACGGAAGAATCGCCGGGAGAAACGGAACTCTACCAAGCCAGGACCTACAAGGTGTACCGTGGCATGGGCTCAATCGGCGCGATGGAGCGTGGCGGCGGAGATCGCTATGGACAGGGCGGACGCCCGGTGCAGAAGTTGGTTCCAGAGGGCATCGAAGGTCGTGTGCCCTACAAGGGAAAACTCTCCGCCGTCATCTACCAATTGATCGGCGGCGTGAAGTCCGGCATGGGCTATTGCGGATGTAAGACGATCTCAGACCTTCAGCAGAAAGCGACGTTTATCAGACAAACGGTTGCCGGCCTCCGCGAGAGTCATGTACACGATGTGATCATCACGAAAGAAGCGCCGAACTACCGAATGGATTGGGAGTGAGCGAAGGCTATCAGCTCTCAGCCGTCAGCTTTCAGCAAGACACGAATCATTCCCACCTCGGTTCAGCTCTTGTCACAAGCACCTGTGCGGTTATCCTATCTGATCGGTTGATGATGGCTGAATGCTGACAGCTGAAAGCTCACTGCATGGAACTCTGGCACAATAGAATTCTGGTCCTCGACTTCGGGTCGCAATACACCCAACTGATTGCGCGCCGCATTCGCGAAGCCCACGTCTACTCGCAAATCCTTCCCTGTACTGTTCCCTTGGCGACGATTCTGGCGTATCGCCCACAGGGCATTGTGCTGTCAGGAGGCCCTTCCAGTGTGTATGAAAAGAAGGCGCCGAGCGTATCGAAAGAACTCTTCGACCAAGGCATTCCCATCCTCGGTATTTGCTACGGCATGCAGCTTGTGACGCATCTGTCAGGCGGTGACGTGACGAAATCCAAGCACCGGGAGTATGGCCGGGCTGACCTCAAAATCGACGACCGCAGCAGTCTCTTCAAAGGCATCGGCGAAGGCGGATCGACGGTCGTGTGGATGTCGCACGGAGACCGCATCGAGCGGATGCCGCCGGGGTTCCGCTCCATCGCGCATACAGCTAACTCGCCGATTGCAGCCATGAAGCGAGACGATCACAAGCGCCGCATCTATTGCCTTCAGTTTCATCCGGAAGTCGCACATACGCCGGAAGGAACCCAGATTCTTCGGAATTTTGTCTACGACATCTGTGGCTGTCAGCCGACCTGGACGATGCAGTCCTATGTGGAGACGGCGGTTCGCGATATCCGGGAGAAGGTTGGAAAGAATCGAGTGATCTGCGCTTTAAGCGGTGGAGTGGACTCGTCGGTAGCCGCCGCCTTGACCCATCGGGCCATCGGCGACCAGTTGACCTGTATTTTCGTCGACAACGGATTGCTTCGGGCTGGCGAGAGAGAACAGGTCAAACAGACGTTTGCCCAACAGCTTCATCTGAATTTGCGAATCCTCGATGCGTCCGATTCGTTTCTTGCCAAGCTTAAAGGGGTGATCGATCCTGAGCGTAAACGAAAAATTATCGGAAAACAGTTCATCGAACAATTCGAGGCCGAAGCCAAAAAGAAGTCGGGAGGGGCAACGTTTCTGGTCCAGGGCACACTCTACCCCGACGTGATCGAGAGCGTGAGCTTCAAGGGTCCGTCTGCCACGATCAAGACGCATCACAATGTGGGTGGCCTGCCGGCTCGCATGAAGTTGAAACTGATCGAGCCCTTGCGCGAGCTGTTCAAAGATGAAGTGCGGGTGTTGGGAAAAGAATTAGGTCTGCCGGACGAAATTGTCTGGCGGCAACCTTTCCCTGGGCCTGGCCTTGCGATTCGGGTGTTAGGAGCGGTGACTAAGGAGCGACTGGCCATCTTGCGAGCTGCCGAGTCTATTCTCGATCAGGAGATTCGAGCTGCCGGCTTGTATCGAGAAATTTGGCAATCGCTGGCTGTGTTGTTGCCGATCAGAACTGTGGGCGTCATGGGCGATCAGCGGACCTATGAACATGTCATTGCGCTTCGCGCCGTTACGAGCCTGGATGGGATGACGGCCGACTGGGCCAAGATTCCGAATGACGTGCTAGGCAAGATGTCGAACCGGATCATTAACGAAGTGAAGGGTGTGAATCGGGTCGTCTACGATATCAGTTCGAAGCCACCGGCAACGATTGAGTGGGAATAAGGGGGGAGTGAACGGAGAAGCATGGAAGTGAGATTGCAAAAGGTTATTGCTGGAACTGGATTGGCTTCGCGGCGTAAGGCCGAGGAGTGGATCGCTGCCGGGCGTGTGACCGTGAATGGCAAAGTTGTCACGGAGCTCGGCACCAAAGTTGACCCGGATCGCGTCCACATCAAAGTGGATGGTAAACACATCAGTTCCACCCAGCCCTACGTCTATCTGTTGTTGAACAAGCCGAAGAATGTGATGTCGACGTTGAACGATCCAGGCGGCAGGCCGACGGTGAAGGACTTTCTTCGTGGGATATCGGTACGAGTGTTTCCCGTCGGTCGATTAGACTTCGACAGCGAGGGGTTGATGCTCCTGACCAATCATGGCGATTTGGCTCAGACCCTGCTTCATCCCCGCTACCATGTGCCGAAGACCTATCTCATCAAGGTCAAACAGGTGGTGACAGACGACCATATCCGGCAGTTAGAACAGGGTGTGCAACTGGAAGACGGCATGACCGGTCCGGCTATCGTGAAGAAGGTCAAAAAGGCCAAGCTGAACTCCTGGCTCGAAATTACGATTCGCGAAGGGCGCCAGCATCAAGTGAAGCGCATGATGGAGGCGGTGGGGCACCCGGTTTTGAAGTTGACCAGAATTAAGATGGGGCCGTTGTTGTTGGGTGACCTAGAGCCCGGTGAGTTCAGATACTTGACCGATCGTGAAGCGAATGCGTTGCGCGAGCTTGCAGAACAGAAGGTGGCCTTAGCAGAGGATTCAGCACAGCAGGTTCCACGACCAAGGCCAAAGAGGCCGGTCAGCCGGGTCGGATGGGCTCGTTCCAAGAAAGCGAAGGTGGTATGAAGGTCAGAACTCATCGGTGTGGGGAACTTACGAAAGAAGCCGTGGGGCAGACCGTCGTCTTAAACGGCTGGGTCCAGAAGCGGCGTGACCACGGAACGGTCATGTTCATCGATCTGCGGGACCGAACAGGAATCACGCAGGTGGTGTTTAACGCCGAGCGCAATGCCGCGGTGCACCAGGCTTCCCATTCCTTGCGGAGCGAGTGTGTTGTGTTGGTGACAGGCCAAGTGATGGCCCGCCCGGACGAGTCGAAGAATCCCAATCTGCCCACAGGCGAAATCGAAGTCTTTGTAGATGCCGTCGAGATTCTGAACGAGTCGAAGACGCCGCCATTCGTGATCGAAGACGATGCCGAAGTGACGGAGTCGATCCGACTGAAATATCGCTACCTGGATCTTCGGCGTCCAAAGATGCAACGGCTGCTAACGATCCGGCATGACATCATGCAGGCCGTTCGTGGGTTTCTGAACGCAGAACGCTTTCTCGAAGTGGAAACGCCGATTTTGACCAAGAGCACGCCGGAAGGCGCGCGGGACTATTTGGTGCCGAGCCGAGTGAACCCCGGTCAATTCTATGCGTTGCCGCAGTCGCCGCAGCTCTTCAAGCAGGTGCTCATGGTCAGCGGGGTCGATCGCTACTACCAGATCGCGCGTTGTTTCCGCGACGAAGATTTGCGCAATGACCGGCAGCCTGAATTCACACAGATCGATGCGGAACTATCCTTTGCGGATCGTGAACAAGTCATGAGCTTGATGGAGCAGATGATCGTCACGGTATTTCGCGACGCAGGCGGCGTCCAACTGCCGACTCCATTTCCACGTATGACGTATGCCGAGGCCATGGGCCGTTACGGGTCGGATAAGCCGGATCTGCGCTTTGACATGCCGCTGCACGATGTCACCGCCTTTGCGGCGGCGAGTGAGTTCAAGGTATTCAAGGAGGCGGCGACCAAGGGCGGGATCGTAAAGGCCTTGATTGTGAAAGGTGGAGCGGCCACGCCGCGAAGCCGGATCGATGCGCTCGGTGAGATGGCCAAGGGGTTTGGCGCGAAGGGGCTCGCCTGGTTGAAGATCACGCCAGAGGGGCAGCTGGAGTCCGTGATCGCCAAGTTCCTGGATGCCAAGGCTTTCACGGCAGCGCTTCCCGACGCCAAGCCGGGAGATCTTGTCCTCTTCGGCGCCGACAAGGCCGCTATTGTCCACGATGTGTTGGGCCGTATCAGGCTGTTGCTGGGTGAAGAATTGAAGCTGATCGATACCACTGCCTGGAAGCCGTTGTGGGTCGTCGAGTTTCCTTTGCTGGATTATTCTCCGGAGGAGAAACGATATATCTTCATGCACAATCCCTTTGCCGCGCCGATGGACGAAGATGTGGCGTTGTTGGATTCTGAGCCGCTCAAAGTACGGGCGAAGGCCTATGATATGGTGTTGAACGGAAGCGAAATCGGCGGCGGGAGTATCCGCAACCATCGGAGCGATATCCAGCTGCGCATTCTCGACCTGCTGGGTATCAATAAGGAGCAGGCGCAGGCAAAGTTCGGGTTCTTGCTCGATGCGCTGGACTTTGGAGCCCCTCCACATGGCGGGATTGCGTTCGGGCTCGATCGGCTCATCATGCTATTGGGGGCGGCTGACTCGATCCGCGACGTGATCGCGTTCCCCAAAACGCAACGGGCACAATGCCCGCTGACCGATGCGCCGTCTGCCGTCAGTGCCGAACAGTTGAAGGAATTGCGCATTAAGCTGGACCTCGTCGAGTAGGGAGGAGCCATCGGCCACATGGCAGGGAATTCGTTCGGGCACATCTTCACCGTGACCTCATTCGGCGAAAGCCATGGACCGGCGATCGGTTGTGTCGTCGATGGCTGTCCGCCAGGTCTGGCCCTCTCTGTCGATGATATTCAGCACGATCTCGATCGGCGCAAGCCAGGCACCTCACGGCATGTCACGCAACGGCAGGAGTCCGACACCGTCGAGATTCTCTCCGGTGTCTTTGAAGGCAAGACCACCGGCACTCCCATCGCGCTGCTGATTCGAAACGAAGATGCCCGCAGCAAGGACTACGGCAACCTGATCGATACCTTTCGGCCCGGTCACGCGGACTATACCTATTGGCAGAAATATGGAATTCGCGACCATTGTGGAGGTGGGCGCGCTTCTGCGCGTGAAACGGCGGTGCGAGTGGCGGCAGCGGCGATTGCGAAGAAATGGCTCAATGAAAAATACGGTGTCGTGATCCATGGTTATCTGAGTCAGCTCGGTCCGCTTGAAGCGCCGTTTAAGAGCTGGGCGGAAGTCGGCAAGAATCCATTCTTCTCCGCGAACTCCGAAGTCGTGCCGAAGCTCGAATCGTTCATGGATGAGCTGCGGAAAGCAGGCGATTCGGTCGGGGCGAAGATCACCACGGTGGCTGAATCTGTGCCGGTAGGATGGGGTGGTCCTGTGTATGCGAAGCTCGATGCTGATCTCGCTGGCGCTATGATGAGCATCAATGCGGTGAAGGCCGTCGAGGTCGGATCGGGTTTCAGTTCGGTGACGCAGCGTGGGTCTGAACATGGAGATGAACTGACTCCGGATGGTTTTGTGACGAATCATGCAGGCGGAATTCTTGGCGGTATTTCAACCGGGCAGGATATTGTCGTCACGATTGGCATTAAGCCCACGTCGAGTATCCGTGTGGCCCGCCGGTCTATCGATAAACAAGGGAAACCGGTGACCGTTGAAACCAACGGCCGCCACGATCCCTGCGTCGGGATCAGGGCGACGCCGATTGCCGAAGCCATGATGGCGCTGGTGCTCATAGACCATGCCTTGCTCCATCGCGCACAGAACGCCGACGTCACAACGAACACTCCGAAGATTTCCGGCTCGCTGAAGCAGGCCGCCGTGTCTGGGAAAAAGAAACCTGCCGCAAAGATGAATCCCGATCCTGCCGAAGCGTAATAGGTCAGGCTCCAGTCTCGATCATTTCCAGATCAGAGAAGCGGTAGAGTAGCCAAGCCACACGGCGATGAGGCCAAGCACCATATGGCCGACGATATTGATGCCAGCGAGCCACAGCTCTCCGCTACGCAGCAGGGTCATGGTTTCGTTGCCGAATGCTGAGAAGGTGGTAAATCCCCCGAGAATCCCGACTATGAGAAAGCCACGGGTTTCGTCTGACATGAAACTGCGCTGATCTGCCAGCTCCACGAGAAAACCTACCAGCATACATCCCACCACATTGACCGCCAAGGTGCCGAAGGGAACCTGGAGGCCCTTGCTGAGCTGCTGAACATAGCCGCTGAGCAGATAGCGAAGGATCGATCCGATGAAACCGCCAGTGCCGATGAGAACTAGTGTGCGCACGGTGTGACTCGCTGAAAAGTGTGAGCCTGTTTGATGCGCCATTGTACTCCAATGAGGTAATCCAGTCACAGGATTCGCTTTGGTTCTGGTGAAAGGGGCATAGTACAATCCCGACGCAGAACGGTTCAGTCGGAGGATGCAGCGAATGATCGAAATCTATACAGATGGCGCTTGCAGCGGAAACCCAGGGCCTGGCGGCTGGGGCGCTCTGTTGCGCATCGGCTCAGCTGAAACGGAACTGTGCGGCGGGGAGCCGGCGACGACGAACAACCGGATGGAGTTGCTCGCGGTCATTGAGGCGTTGCAGTCGCTTACGGAACCGGTGACGGCGCGGGTCTATACCGATTCGCAGTATGTGCAAAAGGGCATCAGCCAATGGATTCATGACTGGAAGCGACGGGATTGGAAGACTGCGGCCAAAGAGCCGGTCAAAAATGAGGACTTGTGGCGGCGGCTCGACGCGCTGGCTGCCGGTCATACGCTCGAATGGCATTGGGTGAGGGGCCATAACGGACATCCGGAGAATGAACGGGTGGATGCCTTGGCTCGTGCCGGCCTCGAACAATCTCGACGTGCTGGTCAAGCTGTCGGCAGGATCGTCCAGCAGGTGCTTTGTCCCGCTCGTTCACATCCAATTCTCGACATCCATCACGCGACGGTGTATCGGGGAGACACCTGCGTCTTCACCGACTTTTCATTGTCCCTCCATGAGGGTGAACACCTCGCCATTCTCGGTCCCAATGGAGCGGGGAAATCTACCTTCCTGAAATTGCTGGCCGGCGAGGTCCATCCGGTTCCGCATGATGAGACGCACATCCGGCTCTTCGGTGAAGAACAGTGGAACGTCTGGGACGTGCGCAAACGATTGGGCATGGTGTCTCACGATCTTCAACATCGATACATGGAAAATGTGACGGGGTTGAAAGTTGTGCTGTCAGGCTATCATGCCAGCATCGGGACATATGGTCATCAAGACTTTACCTATGCCCAGATTACTCGCGCTCATGCCGTGCTGGAGGAGTTGGGCATCGGGTTTTTGACTGACAGGAAGTATGGCGAGATGTCGACCGGTGAGCAGCGGCGATGCTTGCTGGGCCGCGCGTTAGTACATGAGCCGACGGCGCTCGTGCTGGATGAACCCACCAGCGGACTCGATCTGACAGCCACGTTTCATTACCTGGATCTGGTCAGGGCGCATATGAAGAAGGGGAAGACGGTGTTGCTCGTGACACATCACATTCATGAGATTCCGCCTGAAGTGGAGCGCGTCGTGCTTTTGAGGCAAGGAAAGATTCTTCAGGACGGTGAGAAGCGCTCTGTCCTCACAGAAACCAACCTTAACCAGTTGTTCGACTGCCCGGTATCATTGGTTCAAGCCAATGGATGGTATCAGGCGCTACCGGGGCTCAAGACACCACACTGAATCGCCGCGCTACTTTTTTCGAAATCCAAAAACATTTCGACCACTGTTGCCCCGGTTGAGGGGAGATATCCGGAGAGGATGTGTGTGAGTCCTTCGACTCTCTGGTGTGCAGCAGCGGTGGCGTCACTGATCTGTGTTTCCGCCGATGCCCAGTCGAGATCGATCCAGTCTGTATCTTCTAATACGGTAATGCAGGCGATGAGGAATCGGTTATCCATCAGGTGAGGCCTCTGACGGTTGTCACAGCAGCGGCGATGAGGGATTCGCCGTTCAGGGTGTATCGGCAAGTCTAGAGCCGGCCACTTGTGAAGGTATCGCAGGCATTGTGGCGATATAGACGGTGTCACAGGCGGGTAAGCTGAGGGATAGCGTGAGGGACATAACCATCACCGCGACTCGCGACATATGAGAAACTCCTCAGTTGGCGAAGTGGGATGAATTCCTAGGCAACGATCCTGAAGATCGAGCGCATGTTGCATGCATAACCGAAGTACGGAAGCGGAGAAAGGGCTGATTGAAGGAGGAGGCGCCCAATGAGTATGGACGCCTCCGGGGGGACAGATGGCTAGTTCGATGAGGCCATACCCGGCTTGACTTGGCCGGCAATGTCTTTGAGATCCTTTGGATAGAGGACGATCTCGATTCGGCGATTGGATGATCGTCCCTCTTCGGTATCGTTCGAAGCGAGAGGTTGTGTGTCTGCGTAGCCGACTGCGGAAAGGTGTTGACGGTCCACACTGCCCTGATCGATCAGGTAGCGCACCACGATTGTGGCTCGTGCTGTCGAGAGCTCCCAATTCGTTTTGAAGCGGCCTTGCAGCTTTGAACTGATGGGCACATTGTCGGTGTGGCCTTCGATCCGGATCTGTTTGTCCGTGACCGTTTTCAAGATGTCACTGACCTGTTTCAGGACGTCCTGGCCGGCCGGTTTGACCTGTGCCTGGCCGGAATCGAACAGGACACGGTCGACCATATTGATGGTGAGGCGGTCACGCACTTGCTGAATGGTGATATTGCCTTTGGCAATTTCGGCTTGCAGCGATTTGGAGAGTTCTTCCTGCGTCCGTGTCAGCCGTTTGATCTCTTCTTCCTTGGCGGCTCGTTCTTGATCGAGTGTCGCGGCCAATTGAGCTTGCTCCTGGCGCAGCTGTTCGCGCTCTTTTGCGATGCGAGCAGCGTTCGCCTCAAGCTCAGAGGCCTGCTTTTGTAGCGTGGCGATTTCTGCTTGAGAAGAAGCGCTTCCGCTCGCAAACTTTTTCTCGAGATCGGTAATTTGACCGCGCACGTTGCTGAGTTCGCCGTTCAGTTGTCCTTTTTCCTTCTCCAGGCCATCCAGACGCGATTGCAGTTCGCTTGACCGCGCTTCGAGCGCCTCACGCTCTTGGACCAACGAGGCCGCCTGCTGTTCTGCGGCTTTGCGCTGAGCGGACTCTTGATCCAGTTTCTGTTGCAACTGCGCGGTCGCTTTCTTTGCTGCCTCAAGCTCGGCAAGGGTCTTGGTGTGGGTGCCCGTACTTACACATCCCACTGCGGCGATGGCACAGAGCATGGCTAATGCCGGCGCTCGCAACGGCATCGTTCGATGAATCAACATGTGTCGCATCGTCTCCTCCTCATGAATGATGGCGGTCAGAATGCTCCAAGGAGAGCAAGCTCAATGCCTGTGGATTTGAAAGCGCGTCCGTAAAGAATTGTTCAGTTCTCACAGAGTTTGGAGAGGAATTGATTGTCGGATGTGTGTGCTCGGCAAGTCGAGTGAAGCATGATGCCCCATTCACTGTATGCGATGGCATACAACTCCGAGTGCTGTCATCTCTCTGATGGAATCGGTCGTCTCGATGAAGTGAAGAGAAGTTGGTTGGCCAAAGAATGTCCGCAACGGAGTAGGCGGGGCGCAGCACCTGCTGCGCCCCTGGGGGGAACCTACTTGCCGCCCATGTCCTTCTTCTCGTCCTTCTTCTTGTCGTCGTCTGCCTTGCCGCTGGTCATACCCTTCTTCTCCTTCTGCTCGGCAGGGGGTGGGTCGCCGGCAAAAGATACTGCCGTACCGACGCCAAACGTGAGGAACGCTGCGAGTGCGATGAAGCTTGCGTAGCGAATCATGGGAACCTCCTTGTGATGAATGGGTCGATGAACCAAAGCCATGGCCACAGGCGTTGCGGTGGTCCTAGAAAACATTCTGTGCCGTTGATGAAAGCAGAGAGACTCTCTGGCCTTGTTCTAGAGCAAGGCCGATGCCGCATCTCTTGGTCGTGGACTATTCACCAGGCGCCGCAGTTGAAAAGACGGGAAGATACTCCGTTCTCAACGGCTTAGGCCGGTATTTCATGTCACGATGCTGTATAGAGGCGCGAGAGGGACAGTGAATTTCTGTAGGCAAGAGCCTGCGAAGCATTCGATACTCTCGTTGTGGTATTGATGTATAGTGCTCGCATGAACGGACGAGCACTGTTCCTCAGCTGGCTCATTGTCGGGACCCTCCTCTCAGGCTGCGCATCCCCTCGAATCGTTCCAGAATCGATGGAGCTGCTCGTCGATAGAACGGCTTCGTTTCGAGAGGTCTTGGCCTCGCCGGAGTCTTTCAAGGGGCGTGTGCTTGTCCTCGGTGGCGAGGTGCTGCACGCGAAGCGACTCAAAGACGGCACGCAGATCGAACTTTTGCAACTTCCGCTCGAAGACGGAGAGGAGCCGAGCCTCGATCGTCAACAATCGCAGGGACGTTTCCTCGCGTTGCAGCGCGAGTTTCTTGACCCGGCGACGATGGTGGCAGGCACGCGAGTGACGATTGTTGGAGAAGTGTCCGGGGCAAAGACCGAACGTCTCGATGACATCGAGTATCGATATCCCATTCTAATTCTGAAACATCTGCACGTCTGGCCTGCGCAATCGTATGGCCGCCAGCAACCGGGATTCCCCATTGGAGGCTACGGCGGTATGGGGGTTGGTGGTGGCGGATTCAGACTCGGGTTCTGATCGATTCTTTGATGGAGCCTCATGCCTCACGCGAGCCTTGTGAGTCAATCCATCCCATCCGTACGTGACCCCACCTCTCGCACGATCGCATTCAACAAACCCTATGGCGTGTTGTCCTGTTTTACCGATCGAGAAGGGCGTCCGACCCTGGCAGACTATATCAATCTACCCGGCGTCTATGCCGCAGGCCGTCTCGACTTAGACAGTGAGGGGCTTCTGCTTCTGACATCCGACGGCAGGTTGGCCCATTACGTCACGGACCCACAGCACAAATTAGCGAAGGTGTATGTTGCGCAAATCGAACGTATTCCCAGCAAGGAGGCCTTGGAGCAGTTACGAAAGGGAGTGGCGCTGAATGGCAAGAAAACCAAGCCTGCTGAGGTTCGCCTCCTGTCGGGCGATCCGCAATTGCCTGATCGTCCCGTGCCGATCCGTGTTCGTAAACACGTGCCGACTGCCTGGATTGAAATAACGTTGCGAGAAGGACTGAACCGGCAAGTCAGGCGTATGACTGCTGCTGTGGGCCATCCGACGTTACGATTAGTGAGGATGTCGATAGGGCCGATTGTGCTTGGAGATCTTTGTCCAGGCCAATGGCGGGATTTGAAAGATCATGAGCTTGAGCGGATGTCTTCTGTCCCCGCTGGCCGATACGACAGGAGTATTCGAGACCCGTGCCCCTAAATGGGTGAGTGGGTTGACCACAGTGACGCGCGAGATTTCCGTCCATTGACCTTGTGCAGGTGCGAGGCGTGATGATCCTATTGCACACTCGGTTGGTGATCCCCTTGGTCATAGGCCTATTGATGGGCCTCGTCGGCTGTCAGGCAGGAGGTGGGCGGGCTCTATACGGTGGCGCCTGTTCGGAGATCGAGCGGCAGATCGATCTTTCAGACAGGATCGATACCCTCAACCGATTGGCCGATGCGTTCGAGGTGCGATGCTACGAGACCGTGATCGTGTATGGCGAAAAGGCCAGATCGGAATTCCGGCACAAGACATTCTCTCTTCTCAAGGAGGCCGGCAATGTCTTCATTCCGGAGGGCTCCTTCATCGATTACGTATTGGAGAGTTATGAGCGCGGCTATCTGAGCCTCTTACTCGCGGCGAGTTATGCGAACACGCAGAAACTTGAAGAGGCAAAGGTCGAGCTCAGGCAGTTGGATCATGAGCTATTTACACCGCTCTACAATTACGGCGAAGACCCGGTCAATCTCTTGCTGTCCGCTGTGTTGTGGGAGCGAGTAGGGGAGGTGAATGAGGCGCGTGTCGATTGGCTCCGGTTGAGAGATCTGGACGTGATGTGGAAAGGTCAGCAGGATGCCGTTCGACTATTTGCTGCGCGACAAGTGGATCGAATCGATGAAGGGCAGGGCTCCAGCGAGCCGTGGCACGTCTATGGCATCCGTCGATTTCCTGAACTCACGTGGGATCTACAATTCTTTGGATCCACGAGCGGGTATTTTTCCGTGAAGGCGAGTGGAGAATTTCTTCCTGCTTGTCGGTCCGACACCGGCGTGAGGTTGTCCACGAAGAGCTGGTTCGAGAAGGTGGCGATTCGCCATAACCATGGGTATCACCCGTTCCTCAATGTGCAGGCATGGATCCGATTACCGATCGGTCTGACGTACAGCTTGGTCCCATTGGCTGCAGGAGCTGGCGTCATGGTCGGAGGTTGCGTGCTCGACGCGGCGGCCAAAGGTAAGGGGGCGCTCTGCCAGCTCTCAGTACTCGGGGGGATGGCCTTGATGAGTACCGCGCCGGAGGTGCTTGAAGGCGCGCTGCAACCGGACTTGCGGCATTGGGAGCATGTACCGGCAGCGTTTGTGGTGACCAGAGCCTCGAAGCCTGAACTGGAGCCCTGTTTGCCTAAACTTGAAACGGCTGTTCAGCGGCTGTGGTAGGAGTATTCCACCAGCGCGTGGAGTGCGTTTATTTCCGTGAACGACGGCGGTGCCTTTGAGGCTGGTCGAGTGCTTGGCCCCAGTGGGACAGAAATTTGGTAATGAAAGTGTATTCTTGATCCCGCTCCACAGCTAACGAGGCCAGTGCGCGCCGATAGGCTGGGTGAGCAGAGCGACCGTTTCAGCATCTTGCTACATCAACGCGAGTTGAGCCTGGGCCCATGCGTTGCCCTGGGCGGCGGCCTTTTCGTACCACTTCTTGGCCGCTGTACGGTCTTGCGGTATTCCCCGTCCGTTGGCGTACAGTTGTCCAAGCTGAGCCTGCGCCCAGGTGTGGCCCTGGAGCGCGGCTTTCTCGAACCAACTCCGTGCTGTTGCATAATCCTGCGGCACGCCCCGCCCGGTGGCATACAGTTGTCCAAGATTGTATTGCGCCTGCGCCACACCATGGGCTGACGCTTGTTCCCACCACTCTCGAGATTTCTTATAGTCCTGAGGTACCCCCGACCCGTCGGCGAACAGTTGACCGAGCTGGTTCAAGGCCCATCCGTGGCCCTGAGCTGCGGCCTTCTCATACCACTTCCGTGCTGCTGCATAGTCCTGTGGCACCCCTCGCCCGGTGGCATAGATTTGTCCAAGCTGGTTCTGCGCTGACACATTGCCCTGTCTGGCCAGCCGTATCAGTTGTTGCAGGTCTACCTCCGAAGTCATTTCCGGCGGGGAAGCTGGTACACGCGCAGATGCCTGCGCCATCAGTCGCTGTGTTAACTCAGGGCGATCCAGATGTTCCTGTTGGCGTGCTGCCGTTGGTGGATTCCTAGGCAGGGTTTTCTTGTCGCTTGCCTGAATCGATTCAGACGAAACACCATTGGGCACATTCACGGCTTGGTGAACAGGCGCGTCACTTTCAACTTCCAACGACTCAGTTTTCTGAAGAGCATCCTGTTCATGCACTTGAGGCGGTTTGTTGGAAATAATCACCTTCGAAGGTTTCGTCAGCACGAATACAGCGACGAGGGTAAAGAGTGCACCGATGGCCAGCACGGCCATTCTGGTGCGGGGGAAAGGCTGATCTACATGGGCCGTTGCGGCGCCGGCGTGCTTGTCTTCCTCTTCCGCTTGGCGGCGGCGCTGGTATGCATCCCAGTTCTCTTGTTGGGTGGAAGTGGGACGAATCGTTGTCTGACAGGAGGGGCAAGTCACAGACTCAACAGGCTTCGCACTCTGTCCATTGCAGGTACGAAGCCAGTCGTCATACCGTTGTTTCAAGACAGGATCGCTGAGCGTCTCGAAAGCCACATTAATTTTCCCGGATTTCTCTTCTGCTTTGGCCAACAGCGCGGGTCTATGGTGAAAGCGGTCGGGATGCCAGACCTGCACTAAGAGCCGGTAGGCCTCCTTTATCTCATCGGGAGTTGCAGCATCCTGGATTTCAAGAACGGTGTAATAGGTCTCCATGCTCAATGTTCCAATGATCTGAAGTTGCGCAATCCCGGCTGCCCCACGGGACAGTGATTACGATCGAGTGAGTATATGATATCTCAGCGCCACAATCTGTGAAAAGGAGAGGCTCGACGAGGCCGTCGGTGAGAAGGGAGAAATCTGTGCTAGTGATTTCTGTGTGGCTGAGTCACTCGATGAACGAGAGAAGAATAGGATGCGGCAAGCGCCGGTCTGTCGAGGCTTGTTCCCACCAGAAGCCGGCCCAGGATGAGGGTGATACCGGTGAAGACACTGCTCTCGATCCATCCTGCGAAGGCTTGCGTTCCAAGCAGATTGCCGATCGAGTTGAGAGTCCAGAGGCCAACCCCAATGGCCAGAAGATAGGGGAGGTGCGAGGTGTTAGCCGCCTTCAGGGCGAGAGCCACTCCCACTGCGCCGGCACACAGCGCAAGCAGCGGATAGCCCACGTGATAAGTCTCTGGCGTGATTCCTGCCCAGACCAACACCAGTCCCGACACAAAAGACGTGCCGTATGCTATGGCCACTGCACCGATAATGGCGCGCCACCGGATGGGCGACTTCCTGGCCGTCATGCGGCTCAGGGTAAGGGTTTTATCGAGACAATCGCTATCCTACGGACGGGGGGAAAGAGTGGCGAGAGGAATCACCGGTCCATTCCTTTGCGCGCGTCCCTCGGCAACTGTCAGAATCCTAAATGTCCTTGCAGGATCGCGCATCTAATGGCACATCATACAACATGAGCACGTGCAAGAGGATCTGGTTCAGCTTTGGATGTGGTCTCCTGTGGGCGATGGCCCTGAGCGCATGCGGAACGGCTCCCGTCACGTCCGTGGATAAGAAGAGCGATTCAGCTGTCATCGATTCAAACCTTGTTCAGACGCTCCAACGACAAGTCCGAGAGCGAGACAAGCGCATTGCGGAACTAGAGTCGCAGTTGGAAGTCTTGAGGATGATCGATCAGGACGTAGGAAAACGGAAACATCCAATCCGACCGCCCGTGACATTGACGCCTGTCGACTGATCGTCGTGGCGAACGGTTCGCCAGCCATCCGCTGCGAGATGTCGCGTGGTAAGACCATGGCGTTCAGTCTGAAGTCGCCGCAGCCCTGCCAGAGAAAATCCTGATCCATTTCCCTCGACTCATAGGCTGAAGGCTTGCTCTCGAGGCAGGAACCTCTGTGATCAGAAATCTCCCCATGTACCACCTTGTGATTTGACCGGCTCGCCTCTAGAATGGGCGGCCATGGACTGGATTGATGGATTCTTGGGCCTGACGGAAGGTCAGTGGGTCACGGTTGGGTTCATGAGTTCCGCTCTAACGTGGCTGATAGTGTTGGTGGTGTGGTACATGCGGACGAGGCCGAAGCCGAAACCAAAGCCGAAGTAGCCGGTGACCTGCCAGCAGATCTTCGCGAGACTATCCTAATTCAACGACTCTGATTTGACAGTGGCGGCTCAACCGGTCCGGCCCATTCGCCTACTAAGTCATGAAGCATCTGATCGTCTGACGTTGCGAGGTAGGGTCCGTCTCCGTCGTCATCGATGAAGTGTAGAACTTTGGCGGTGTTTCCGTCGGATACACCGCGATACCAATACCACCCTGTTTTTGTCGGCTTCTTCGTCGTCCAGTTCACTCCTATACCTCGCCAGTCCAAGTCAATGAGGGTTTATCCACAAACGTTTCGTCACAGAGTATTTGCTCTTCAGCAGCACCCCATTTTTCTCCAGCTCCTGATCGCATCTATCTTTGGATGTTGCAGCCATCTGGTAGCAGCACATCAGCAAGGGTGCGCCCGCCACGCGCCCCGAGATGGGTTCAGGTTTCTCAGCGCTCAGAAGTATGTTACTGCGCACACCAGACTCCAAATACAGCCCGATAATACTTCCTCTATTGGTTTTTGATTCCTCTGGATGAAGCAGAAGCTCTGGGGATTCCAGTTTCAAATTTCTTTGCAATTGCTTCACCTTCAATCCTGAACTGCTTAAGAGCAGTCTTTAGAGCTGAGGTGCTGTTCTTGTCAAGAATCATGCGAAGCGCCGTCCCTTGAAAATTAGAGCTCAGATATTTTTCGTTTTCATTGGCTTTCGAATATAGCCCTTTGTTCCCGCTACATATGAAAAAGCTGCCACCCTTAGTGCAAAGCCGCTTAGTTAAATATAGGCCATATCCAGAATTTCCCCAGTCATCATATTCTTCTATCTTATGGCTAAGTGGCTTCCCAGATATTCCGGGAAGGATAGAGAGGCGTAGCGCTTGGTCATCGGAAATTATGCGGAGATTTGGATTATTTGATAGGCTTTGCTTCACTCCAATCCCGCTATCAAGAATGGCAATCTGAACTGTGCTTCGATTTTGCCAATATTGACCGCAGTACTGGAAACTGTCGCTCTCACTATGTTCCACTGCATTTCGCATAATTTCCCTGAGGGTATAGGTTAGCGTATCAACTAGGTTTGATGCATCCTCCTGCGTTAGCAGCCTAGCTAGCTGCATAGCATGGTGTTCCAAAAACTGCCCGGTATGAATCGCTTTTTGAGCGGCCTCTTTTTGAAGTTCGCGAATCGAGAGAATAGTTATTGGTAGATATGTATCGCTCCCCTTAGCCTCCCCTGGTTGGTTGCCGAAATCTATATTGAGAGTCCTGAAAAATCCCATGTGAGCGGCGTAGCTATGCCGCTGGAAATTCTTGGCAAGGAACTCAGATGCCGGTTTCATCGCTTTGAACCTTCGAATATTGGAGGACAGAAACAACAACGAGAATGGTTCAACCCATTCCATCTCTTTGAAGTCGATATAGTATCGATCCGCGTTCGGGGAGCAGAATAAATTGGAGGCCCACTTTAAAGCGGCACGTAGATCCAAGGTCCTCGGAATGATAATGGTGTGTTCCTTCATGGGAATTCTCTAAACCATTGAAGGAAGGGGTCAAGGTTGCCTTCGACTGCGCGCATCGAACGAGCACATTCTGATCGTGCGCATTCTGCGAGCAAAGAGAGCACCTTGCTGCTCCCCCCTCTTTCTTTATGAGCCGGTATTAGCCTGCCTGCTAATGGTAACGGCCTTGATGGCTTCCCTCAAAATTTCGACCATGCGTCTGAGTTCCGGAAGCGACGTGCTGAGTGGCGGCATGAGGACCATTACATTGCCAATGGGGCGTAGTATGAGTCCTCGGTGGCGCGCCTCCATCGCTACTTTGTGACCGACCCGCGCTTCGAGTCGATAGGGTTTCTTCGTCTGTTTATTCTCCACCAACTCGATTGCTACGATGAATCCCTGCTGCCGGATCTCGCCGACATGGGGTAATTTGCGGAGCGGCTGAAGGAGTCGCGCCATCGTCTTGATCTTGGGTTGCAGTCGCGCCAGTGTCTTCTCTTTCTGGAAGACCTCGACGTTAGCCAGGGCGACGGCGCAGCCGAGCGGATTGCCGGTGTAGCTATGCCCATGAAAGAAGGTTTTGAAGTCTGCATATGTGCCGAGAAAGGCCTGGTAGATGTCGTCGGTGGTGAGTGTCGCTGCTAGCGGCATGTAGCCGCCGGTCAATCCCTTGCTGATGGCCATCAAGTCCGGCGTGACCCCCTCATGCAGGCAGGCGAACATCTTACCGGTGCGGCCGAATCCGGTGGCTACTTCATCGGCAATCAAGAGGACGTTGTACTTAGTGCAGAGCTCACGAACCCGCTTCAGATAGCCAGGTGGGGAGGTCAACATGCCTGCTGCGGCCTGCACGAGTGGCTCGATGATGAAGCCGGCCAGTTCACGGTGCCGCTCTTTGAGGATCTGTTCGATCGGGTCGAGGCAAGCCATCTGGCAGGAAGGGTAGGTCAGACTGAGTGGGCACCGATAGCAATAGGGTGGGTCTGCTTCGGCAGTGGGGAACAAAAGCGACTTGAATCGCCCATGGAAGAGGTCGATGTTGCCCACGCTGACGGCGCCGACTGTATCGCCATGGTAGGCCAGCTTCAGATGGAGAAACGTATTTTTTGGGTCTGCCTCCGGTCGTCGTAGCTGCCAGTATTGGACTGCCATCTTGAGTGCGATTTCGACTGCCGTCGATCCATCGTCTGAATAAAATACTCGCGTCAGGCCTTTGGGCACGATCTTGATCAAGGCTCGCGCGAGTTCAATCGCTGGTGGATTGGAAATTCCGAACAGCGAGGAATGCGCGATATTGTCCAGTTGCTTTTTGATCGCATGGTCGAGCCTTGGATGCCGATGGCCATGGAGATTAACCCAGATGGACGAGGTTCCATCGAGATATTTCTTTCCCTCTGTATCGATCAGGTAGGACCCTTTTCCTCGCTCGATAATGAGTGGCTCTTCCCGTTCCCATTCCTGCATTTGGGTGAAGGGGTGCCAGAGGTACTGTCGATCCCAGTCGCTTAATTGTTTCGTAGAAGGTGGTCGAGCCATTGTGGACGAGTTACAGGAGAACTGTAGGCGATCAGTCGCACGCTCTTAACGGATTTCATTAGAGCGATGCGGAGTATACGGGGGGCCGTTTACTTTGACAACCTTGGGGGCTGTCACTATAATAAACCGATTTTATTGGGAAATGAGCCAGGATTTGCAAAGCCTCATACGCAATTTTTCGATTATTGCCCATATCGATCACGGCAAATCAACTCTCGCTGACCGGTTTCTGGAAGCTACTGGCGCTGTTACGGCCCGAGAATCGAAAGAGCAGATTCTCGACGCGATGGACTTGGAGCGTGAACGTGGAATCACGATCAAGGCCCATGCGGTGGCAGTCCGGTATAAGGCTCAGGACGGGAAGACGTATGCCTTGCATTTGATCGATACGCCGGGTCACGTCGACTTTACCTATGAAGTGTCGCGCAGTTTGGCGGCGTGCGAAGGCGCACTCTTGCTCGTCGATGCCACGCAGGGGGTCCAGGCCCAGACGATCGCCAATGTGAACCTGGCGATGGCCAATAACCTGACGATTATCCCTGTCATCAATAAGATCGATTTGGCGAGTGCGGATGTCGAAGGGACGAAGCAATCGATCTCGGACATCTTGCAGCTTGATGCCAGCGACGCGTTGCCGATCAGCGCAAAAGATGGAAAGGGCGTGCCGGAGGTATTGGAGGCGATCATTGCCAAGATTCCTCCACCGTCAGGCGATCCCCAGGCGCCGCTCAAGTCGCTGATCTTCGATTCCTGGTTCGACAATTATCAAGGAGTGATCGTGTTGACGAGAGTCGTGGACGGAGCCCTGCGGCCTGGGATGAAGATCAAAGTCATGTCGAACGACCGGGTGTTCGAAGTGATGGAAGTCGGCCATTTCACGCCGAAGAGGACCAAAAAGACCGAACTGTTGACCGGTGAGGTCGGCTACCTCTGCGCGAATATGCGAGAAGTCGCGGACGTCAAAATCGGCGATACGCTCACGGACGCGGTCTCGCCGACGAGCGAGCCCTTTCCTGGATATAAGGAAGTCAAGCCGCTGGTGTTCTGCGGGCTCTATCCTACCGACACGGGCCGGTATGAAGATTTGCGCGATGCGTTGGTGAAGCTGCGGTTGAACGACTCTTCGTTCGTGTATGAACCGGAGACGTCCCTCGCGTTGGGATTCGGGTTTCGCTGCGGATTCTTGGGCCTGCTGCACATGGAAATCATTCAGGAACGGCTCGAACGAGAATATAATTTGACGCTGCTCACCACCGCGCCGACCGTCGTCTATCGCGTACTCACGACTAAGGGCGAGGTGTTGGAAGTCAATAACCCGACACAGCTCCCGCCCCCCAGCAGTATCGATTCATTTGAAGAACCGTTTATTCTGGCATCGATCATTACTCCCGAACGGTATATGGGGGCGATCCTCCAGCTCTGTCAGGAACGTCGCGGTATCCAACAGGGCATGCACTTTCTCGATCCGACCAGGGTGACGATCAGTTATGAATTGCCGCTCAACGAAGTCATCCTCGATTTTTACGATAAGCTCAAGTCGCGCACGCAGGGCTATGCCTCGCTCGATTATGAACTGCTTGGCTATCGCGAGTCCGATCTTGTGCGGCTCGATATTCTCTTGAACGGCGAAGCAGTCGATGCCTTGTCGTTTATCACCCATAAAGATCGGTCCATTCAACGTGGGCGTCAGCTTGCGGAGAAAATGAAGGAGCTGATTCCACGGCAGATGTACGAGATTGCCATTCAGGCGGCGATCGGGAGCAAGATCATTGCGCGCGAGACGATCGGAGCCATGAAGAAGAATGTGCTGGCAAAGTGCTACGGCGGCGATATCACGCGGAAACGCAAGCTCCTTGAGAAACAGAAGGAAGGAAAGAAGCGCATGAAATCGGTCGGGAACGTGGAAGTGCCGCAAGAGGCCTTCCTCGCTATCTTGAAAGTCGGTGAGGAATGAGCGGAGAGACGAAGCGTCCCCCATCGGACGACCTCAGGCCCTCGGCCCCACAGGGACAGACGGATGCCGCGGGAGCGTCGGGGGTGTTCGCCGAACCGTCGGTCGCCACAAAGCCGGTCAGGAAGTCGCTCATTCGCGAGTACGCAGAAGCCATTATCGTGGCGATGCTCCTGGCTTTTGCGATCCGGGTGTTTGTCGTCCAGGCCTTCAAGATTCCATCCGGCTCGATGATTCCCACGTTATTGATCGGGGATCATATCCTTGTCAGTAAGCTGGCCTACGGCATTGAATGGCCCAGCCAGTGCAAATTTTCTGTGGGCTTTCCTCCCATTAACTGCTATGCGTCGCAAGCCCTCATTGCATTCGGCAAACCGCAACAGGGAGACATTATCGTGTTCCGGTTTCCCGAAGACGAGGAAAAGGATTTCATCAAACGTGTGGTGGGGACTCCGGGCGATACCATCCAACTTCGCAATAAAGCCGTGTTGGTGAACGGGGTTCCGTTGGACGATAAATCGTTTACCCAACGGATCGATCCAGGCGTCATCGACGGCACGATCAATCCGCGCGATAATTTCGGGCCGGTGACCGTTCCGGATGGCTCCTATTTCGTGATGGGCGACAATCGCGATCAAAGTCTGGACAGCCGGTTTTGGGGATTCGTGCGTGAGGAGAAAATCCGCGGGAGGGCGTTCCGTATTTACTGGTCGTGGAACGGGCAAGGCCAAATGACGGAGTGGGTCAGATGGGAACGATTCGGAAAAGCGATTCAATAGGGAAAGGGAAAGACGCGCGCCAGGCTGCGATTGGCTCCGGAGCGCAGGGCCAGGGAGGCGCGGCGTCGCCTCACGCGCTACGGCAGTACATCGCTCGGTTTCCGCAAGCTTCCGTGCTCGTGATCGGCGATCTGATCCTAGACCATTATATCTGGGGCCGTGTGAGCCGTATTTCGCCGGAAGCGCCGGTGCCGGTGGTCCATGTCGATTCCGAATCCTTGAGGCTCGGCGGCGCCGCGAACGTCTTCAATAACATTCTGGCTCTGGGGGGGAAAGCGGACCTCTGTGGCGTCATCGGTTCGGATGAAAGCGGCCGGATGCTTCTCAAGGAGTTGGGATCGACGAGGTCCGGGCGCGGAGGGGTCGTGATCGACCAGGACCGTCCGACCACGAGAAAGTCACGAGTCATTGCGCATAATCAGCAAATCGTGCGGTACGACGTCGAGCGTCGCGCGGAACTCAAGCCGGCGATGCAACGGCGGATTCTTCGCTACGTGGAATCGCGATTACGGGAGTTGTCCTGTCTCGTGGTATCGGACTATGCCAAGGGGGTGGTGAGCGCGACACTGATGTCGGAACTGACAAGGCTCGCCGGGCTTCGCGGCATCCCTCTGGTCGTCGATCCCAAAGTCGAACACTTCAGCTACTACAAGGGGGCGACGGTCATTACGCCGAACCATCTTGAGGCGACACAAGCTGCAGGAGTGCACGGCGATGACGATCAGGCCAACAATGAGGCCGGGGCGATCATACGGCAGCGATTAGGCTGCCGAGCGGTGCTTATTACGCGCGGCGAAAAGGGGATGAGTTTATACGAGGGAGAAGGCGTCTCCTGGCACATTCCCACTCAAGCCCGCCAAGTGTTCGATGTCACGGGTGCGGGTGATACGGTGATAGGGACCTTGGCGCTCGCGCTGTCGACCGGCGCGTCGACGAGAGATGCCGCGACCTTGGCCAATTATGCTGCGGGTGTCGTGGTCGGCATGGTCGGCACCGCAACCCTCTCGGCGCAGCAGCTCTCGGAGGCGCTCGGCCATGACTAAGGCCACACCATCTGTCATGGTGGTGATTCCGGCCCGGTACGGGTCGTCACGGTTTCCGGGAAAACCGCTGGTGATGCTCGGCCGGAAGCCCATGATTCAACATGTGTACGAACATGTTTCGGCTTGTCGAGCGGTGACAGAGGTCCTGGTTGCCACTGATGACGAGCGGATCAAACAAACCGTGGAAGAATTCGGCGGGTGTGTTGTGATGGTTGCCGGAGACTATCGGACAGGCACCGATCGAGTCGCCGGAGTGGCTCGCATGTTCGAGAGGGACTATTATGTGAATCTGCAAGGCGATGAGATCCCGTTGCAGCCGGATTTATTGACGGATCTCATTGAGCCATGTATCGAGAGCGGCGTGGGAATGGGCACATTGAAGCGCGCAATCGATTCGACGGAAGATGTGCACAATCCCTCGGTGGTGAAGGTGGTCACGGACCAGCTCGGCAACGCCCTCTATTTCTCTCGCGCGCCGATTCCATTGGTGAGAGACGATGCCGGTCGGCGAGCGGTCGAAGGGTTGCATTACATTCATCTCGGTCTGTACATGTATCGGCGCGATACCCTCTTGAAGCTGGCGTCCCTTCCCACCGGACGGTTGGAGGATGCGGAAAAACTCGAACAGTTGCGCGCGCTGGAGCATGGCATTTCGATCAGAGTCTGGAAAACCACGCATGCCTCGTTGCGTGTGGATATGCCGGAAGACGTCGAGTCGGCGGCGGAGAAGCTCCAACAGTGTGACGTCATCGGGCAGAAGACGAGCGTGCTGAAGGCGGTAGCTTCCAGGTAAGGGTGGCATGCGTGTCAGAATCATACGATCCGATAAAATGGGGGCTACGATGAGCAAATTCATTTTTGTCACAGGCGGAGTGGTTTCCTCCCTGGGAAAAGGGCTTGCCTCGGCCTCGATCGGCAATCTGCTCGAAAGTCGAGGGTTGAAGATCACATTCCTCAAGCTCGATCCCTACATCAACGTCGATCCCGGCACGATGAATCCCTATCAACATGGGGAAGTCTATGTGACGGACGACGGCGCGGAAACAGATTTGGACCTTGGCCACTATGAACGGTATACGTCCCTGACCCTCACCAAAGAGAACAACTACACGACCGGCAGGATCTACCATTCGGTCATTACGAAAGAGCGCCATGGCGACTACCTGGGGGGAACGGTACAGGTGGTGCCCCACGTGACCGACGAGATCAAACAATGCATCATGCGCATCTCTCAGGGGATGGATGTCACGATCGTGGAGATCGGCGGCACAGTCGGCGACATCGAGAGCTTGCCCTTCCTCGAAGCGATTCGCCAGATGCCATACGACGTCGGTCGAGAGAATGTGCTCTATGTCCACCTGACGTTGGTGCCGTACATCGGGACGGCTGGTGAGCTCAAAACCAAACCGACGCAACATTCTGTCAATAAGCTTCGAGAGATCGGTATTCAGCCTCATATCCTACTGTGCCGGACTGATCGCTATCTGCCGCCGGAACTCAAGGGCAAGATCGCCATGTTCTGTAACGTCGAGAAAGACGCGGTGATTACGGCCAAGGACGTCGAGACAATTTATGAAGTGCCGATCGTGTTCCGGAAGGAAGGGCTGGACGAGCTAATCGTGCGCCAACTCCAACTGAAGACCGGCCCGCCGAACCTGCGTGAATGGGATGCGATGGTCCAGAAGATCAAGTATCCCAAGCATGAAGTCTCGGTCGCGCTGGTCGGCAAATACGCGGGGTTGAAGGAGTGTTACAAGAGTCTCTCGGAATCGCTTGTCCATGGCGGCATCGATCATGAAACGCGGGTGAATGTCCAGTGGATCGAATCGGAGGAAATTGAACGGCAAGGAACCGAGCGTATCCTGCGCGAAGTCGATGGCATTTTGGTGCCCGGCGGGTTCGGTACGCGTGGAATTGAAGGGAAAATTGCCGCAATTCGCTACGCCAGGGAGCATCAAATCCCATTCCTTGGTTTGTGCCTGGGCATGCAGTGCGCCACGATCGAGTTTGCAAGGAACGTGGCCGGGCTAGCCGGCGCCAATAGCGCGGAGTTCGACGAAGCTTCCTCCCATCCCGTCATTCATTTGATGTCGGATCAGCAGTCCGTCAGCGACAAGGGCGGGACGATGCGTTTAGGGTCCTATCTCTGTGTGTTAGGAGAGGGAACCCTGGCTCAAAAGATGTATGGGGTGAGCGAAGTTCGTGAGCGTCATCGGCATCGGTATGAATTCAACAACGCCTACCGCGAACGATTGCTCGCCAAGGGATTTGTCTTGAGCGGGCTCTCGCCGGATGGCAGGCTGGTCGAGATCATCGAATTGAAGAACCATCCCTGGTTCCTGGCAACGCAGTTCCATCCGGAATACAATTCACGTCCGCATCGTCCACATCCATTGTTCAGCGGATTTGTGGGGGCGGCTTTACGCCGCAAATGCGGCCACTGAAGTGAGATGCTGAAACCAGCTTGTAGCTTCGTTCTCGGGTCGTCGAAATCCTCAACGTACCCTCAGAGGGTACGCCTCCGGTTTCGATTCGTCTGCGGCCTCGCTACAAGACTGGTTTGAGCATCTCACGGGAAGTTAAAAAGACTATGGCGCAGGAAGTCCAGATAGGAAACTTCAAAGTCGGTGCGGGTCATCGGCAATTTTTGATTGCCGGGCCTTGTGTCATTGAAAATGAACAGCTCGTGCTGGAGACGGCGGCGCGCATCGCTGAGATTGCCAAGGCTCTGGGCATGCCCTATATCTTCAAATCGTCCTTCGATAAGGCGAACAGGACTTCTATCAACTCCTATCGCGGGCCTGGTCTAGAAAAGGGCTTGGCAGTTTTGCAGAAGGTCAAGGATCAGCTTGGTCTCCCGGTTTTAACGGACGTCCATACCGAAGAACAGGCAACCGAGGCAGGGAAGGTGGTGGATGTGCTTCAGATTCCTGCGTTTCTCTGCCGGCAGACCGATTTGATCATTGCCGCAGCCAAGACCGGCAAAGTCGTGAATGTGAAAAAGGGACAGTTCCTCTCTCCGCAAGAAATGGGTAATGCAGTAAAAAAGGTGGAAGAGGCTGGAAACAAGCGGATCGTCCTGACAGAACGGGGATCGTCCTTCGGCTACAACAATCTTGTCGTCGATATGCGGTCTTTCCCGGTTCTCCGGAGTTTCGGCTATCCGGTGGTCTTCGACGCGACCCATAGTGTGCAGCTGCCGGGTGGCGGGGGAACCAAGTCTGGCGGCCAGCGTGAATTCGTCGAGCCGTTGGCCTGCGCGGCAGCCGGTGTCGGAGTCGACGGGTTTTTTATGGAGGTCCATCCCAATCCAGACGAGGCCTTGTCGGACGGACCCAATATGGTGCCGCTCCATCAGCTGAAAGTTTTACTTGAACGGGTTATGCGGATATGCGACGCGTCACAACCTCGAAAGTAACCAGGCAGGGCGGTGCGCAGGTGGCGTCATCAAAGGGACGAACCAGCCTTGATGTCGGTCGGCGCGTGCTGGATATCGAAGCTCGTGCCGTCCAGGCGCTTATTCAACGGCTTGATGGCGCATTCTCCGAGGCCGTGGACCTGCTCTACGAATGTAAGGGTAAAGTCGTGGTCTCGGGCATGGGCAAGTCGGGTTTGATCGGGCAGAAGATTGCTGCGACGATGGCGAGCACAGGAACGCCGTCGTTTTTTCTCCATCCAGCCGAAGGGCTTCACGGCGACCTCGGCATGTTGGCGCGCCGCGATCTCTTCATTGCCATTTCAAACAGCGGAGAGACGCAGGAAATTTTGCAGCTTCTGCCCTTCATGGAGCGTATGGGCATTCCTGTTGTGGCCATCGTTGGACGAAAAGATTCGACGCTGGCTAAAAATAGCGCCGTCGTATTGGACGTGTCGGTGGCGGAAGAGGCTTGTCCGATGGGACTTGCGCCGACCGCGAGCACGACCACGACGCTCGCCATGGGCGATGCTTTGGCCGTCGCTTTGCTCGAGAAGCGCGGGTTCAAGGAGCAGGATTTCGCGCAGTTCCACCCAGGAGGGACACTCGGACGCCGATTGCTGGTGAAAGTGAAGGATCTTATGCACCGAGGGCAGGACGTTCCACAAGTAAGGGAGACGGTCTTAGGTTCAGTGGCCATTCTCGAGATGTCGGCCAAGAAGCTTGGCATGACCACGGTTGTCGATCGAGCTGGCGCATTGGTGGGAGTGATTACAGACGGAGACCTACGGCGGTTTCTTCAACAGGGTGGGGATTTTTCCAAGATCACTGCCGGATCCTTGGCCTCGCGCCGTCCTAAGTTGATCGGACCAGACGAGATGGCAGCCAAGGCAGTCGAAATGATGGAGCGCTACTCCATTACCACGCTCGTTGTTGCAGACAACGCTAAGAATATTGTTGGAGTTGTGCATTTGCATGATCTTTTAAAACACGGGATCGTATAGCAGAACGCGATATAACGAGACCGTTATATTTTTTATCTGGTCTGTCTAGTTTGTCTGGTCTATAGTTGAATAGACCTCGTCACGGGAACCAAATCGACCAGATAAACAAAATAAACCAGATCAATCAGATAGGTTATCGATGAATCGCGTATTGGCGGCATGGAGATCGGTCGGACAGGAATCGCTCAACCTGCCGAATTTCATTACGCTCTCACGCATCCTCTTGATCCCGGTCTTCGTGGTGCTGTTTGCCACGCCGACCCCGGACCGATCTCTCAGCGCCGCTCTTGTCTTTGTGGTCGCAGCCGTCACCGATTTGTTGGATGGCTATCTGGCCCGCCGTAACGGCCAAGTGACCACACTGGGAAAGCTTCTTGATCCCATTGCCGATAAGTTGTTGGTCCTCTCTGCCTTGATTCTCCTGGTCAACGTCGATCGTGTGAGCGCCCTGGTTGCAATTTTCATTATCGCGCGCGAAGTTGCGGTCACAGGTATTCGTGCCATTGCCGCAGGCGAAGGCATGGTGATCGCGGCTGAGACGACTGGTAAATACAAGATGGCCATGCAAGTCGTGGCGATCGTGCTGTTGATCCTCGAGGACACGTTCTTGTCCGATCTCGGCAATCTGCATCTCGCCGGAATCGTCACGCTCTATCTCTCGCTGGTGCTCGGCTATGTCTCGGGCGGTCAATATGTATGGAGCTTCTGGAGGCAAGTCGTGGCCAAAGGGCTCTAACTCGTTTGTCTGGTTCATTTAGTTTGTTTTGTTCATGTAGTTGATCGTGTTTAACCAAACAAACGAGACAAACCAAATAAACCAAAGAAACTGGGTTTACTCGGTGTGCACACCTCCTCTCACGATTTCCTAATCCATGAACGAAGAACTTCTCTGGGTACTGATGGCGGTGTTCGGCTATTTCCTAGGAGCCATTCCATTCGGTATCGTGGTATCGAAGGCGCTGGGGTTGCCGGACCCGCGAACAGTCGGGAGCAAAAATGTCGGGTTCACCAACGTTCTGCGCGTATCGGGCAAGAAGGCGGGCATCCTTACGCTTCTTGGCGACATGGGTAAGGGGTGGTTGCTGGGTTGGGTTGCGATGCAGTGGCTCACCGATGAATCTTTTATTATGATCGTGGCGTTGGCGCCGATTCTCGGTCATCTCTTTTCGCCATTTCTGGGCTTTAAAGGAGGGAAGGGGGTGGCGACGGCATTGGGAGTAGTATTAGGCTTGGCTCCCTCTATCGGGCTCCTTTTGTTGTTGATCTGGTTGGGCGCAGTTGCGATTTGGCGCTATTCGTCCGGTGGCGCGCTGGCGGCGTTTGGATGTTTACCGGTTGTGGCCATCGTCAACGAGCAAAGACAAGAGTTTTTTGTTTTTTCTTTGCTGGTCAGCACGCTCATCTGGGTGAAGCACAAAGACAATATCGTGCGTCTCTGGAAGGGGACGGAGAGTAAAATGGGACAGCGAAAGGACTGACAGCTATGTCGGTTCTTTGCTCCCGGAACGCGCGCCCTGAGAAGGGCCTCGTTCGACGGCCGCAGTAGAACCAACACAGCTGCCAGTCCTTTAAGAACGGGGTGGAAAGGGGGGACGTGCGCAGTGAATGTGCGCCATCCTCTAACTGTTGAATATCCTCATTCCAATTGACGGAGCAGGCTCTCGCTCAGCCGGGTGTCTTTGTCGCCCAGGACGTTGAAGAAGAGGAGTTTTGAAGAGGCAACGGCAGTCCTCGGATTTCCACTTTTGGAGTGAACGAGTAGGAGTAGGTTTCTATGGCGACGATTTTGGTCATCGATGACGAAGAGATCATTCGGGTCCTCCTCCGTTCAGCCCTTGAAGGGGAGGGGTATGAGGTCACAGAAGCCGCCAATGGTCGTGAGGGGCTTGATCTGTATCGCCGGAAACCGAGCAACTTGGTCATTACGGACATACTGATGCCTGAGATGAGCGGGCTGGACATGTTGTTGGAGCTGACGCGTGAATTTCTCAACGCGAAGGTGATCGCGGTCTCGGGCGCAGGAGAAGAGAAGAACGTGTTGGATGTCGCGAAACTCCTGGGAGCGCGGCAGACATTCAGAAAGCCCTTTAGCATCCCAGACTTATTGGGTGCCGTGCGATACGAATTGGAGCATTAATATTCTGTGAATACCGCTTGACCATGTCATCCATGGCGGTTAGCATAGGGCCACACTGTCTTGAGCCTCGCTGACTGTCCCAGCCCTCGCGCGTTTGTTTTCTTCCTGCGCGCTTGATTCTCCAGTCTCCGCCGCTCGTATGCCGGACTGTTTCCGCCGTACTATGATTGTTGAATCTGACCACCAGTGCCGAATCGAATCGGTATCTTGATGATATACACAGTATGCGGACATGCAGCGGGCTTCTTTGTAGAAGCCATACAACCTATAGAGAGGGGATACGATGACGTCGGAAGAACAAATTTCGAAAATGAAAAAAGCAATCGCGCAGGCCATTAAAGTGATGGGCGACCGGTTTGGATCGACGGAAGCGGACGTTGCAAAGGCCATAGACGAGCTGAAAGCATCCATGCAGACGGCGCCGGCTGCGGCGGCCCAGTCTCCTCAGAGTACGGTAGCCGTCAGTACCGGGACGTAGTGGTTGCAAGCACGCCACCGTTGGACTGTTTTAGCATCCTCCTAGAAGCCGTTCAGCATGAACAACCAGCTTGATTGTTTTAGCGTGTGGGCGACAGGTGGATGGTATTCTATGAATCGGTCTCGATCATGTGCCGTAGCGGGCGGGACAGACTTACCGAGTAGAGGATAACCATCATGCCGGACAATGCCAAAGATAAGAAGGTCCATGCCGCAGACAAGCTGACTGGCGCGCCATCGCAAAAACAAGCCGATGGCGATCTCACGTGCAGCGAATCCCAGATTGAGGACCTTCTCTCTGAAGGTGAGTCCAGCAGGCCGATGAGTAGGAGCGACAAAGGCCTTCATGCAAAACGTCAGGCGAAGCCTTCGCGGTAAGGTGTCCGGAGTCAGGTGCGGCGGGAGCGCGCCGTTGCATGATCGAACGTGCGAACGATAGGAAGCTCCGTTGGCCTCTTCCTTCCCACGACTATTGGTCCACTCCCTTCGCTGAATCATTGCTGCAGCATCTGGACCTTTGTTCTGGATCATCCATTCTCGACATTGCCTCCGGTCATGGGATTCCGGCTTTCTATTTGGCAGAGCAGCTAGGCCCTCTTGGACAAGTTTTGGCGATCGATCTGAGTGAGCGTCAGGTCGAACGTGAGCGGGCGATCCAAGGAACGCAACTACCGTGGCTGCGGTTCGAATGCCTGGATATGCGCGCGCTCCCCCAGCATCTGCCCTGTTTTGACCGCATCACAGGCAATCTTTCCGTCATGTTTTTCCGTCCGAGTCGTTTTGAGACTGTCCAGGGACTTGTCGAACATCTCAAGCCAGGGGGCCAATTGGTGCTGACCTTTCCTTCGCGCGGTACGTTCGAGTCGCTTTGGTGCCGGATCGATCGGGAGATGGCGGCTCGTGGTCTTATGGCGGAGCGGAGTCGGTTAGAAACCTATCTTGCCGAACGACCGTCTACAGCAGACGTTCGTGGATGGCTGGACCGGCTTCTTCTATCGCGTATTGTCGTAGCCGAGTATCCGTTGGAGGTAGAGACCGGCGCCGATCAGGCGTTTCTCCACCATCCACTGCTCCGAGGTGGTTTTCTCGACGATGTCTATGAATGTTTCGAGGATCAGGCTTTGGCGGATGAGGTGATGACGAAGGTGTCGGAAGATGTCGACAGTTTCAGGCCGCTGATTGCACAGCGGTGTGTGATGTCAGGATGGAAGCCGTAGGGTTGTGGTATGTGCTTGCGTGTTTGCGCGGGAAAGATCGCCAGCTTAGCGACGTCTTGATTAAAACTGGTATCCGAGTTCTAGGATGTACATGTCCACGCCGAGACTGGAGGGCCCATACAGGCCGGCATCGGAGAAGTGTTGGACGCGAAAGCCGGTATAGGCATGCGGGAACGGATTCAGGCGAACTCCTGAAGTTGCTACGATTTGAACCGGACCACCGAAGTCTTGTGCTCCGAACTTATGGTTGCTGAAGAATCCTGCTCCCAGGCCGGAGTCGAAGGTGACAAGTCCCTCCCACCCACTCAGCGCTAGACCAGGCACGGCCGTCATCATCAGACCGCTCTCATTTGCCCCTGCCAGGAGGCCTGCGCTAGCGATCAGTCTCGTCTCCAGGCTCCAGGCACTTTCACCGAGGCGCCATGACCAGGGGAGCCTGATGACCGCTGCGACATCGTACAGATGGAAATAGTATTTTTGCTCTTTCCCCATGAGGGGAACTTTTTCACCGAAGCCAATGCGAGGCCCGATGCTCAGCAGGGCTATATCTCCCGCGAGGCTAGGTGTGCAGATCGCTGTGGATAGGCCGAGAGCGAGCAGCAGATTCAGGAGTCGTGGATGTCGGTAGCAGCGCATATGCAGTCTCTCGGTGATCGGGATTAGTGTGCCATGGTTCAACGATTTCTCCAATAACTCTCCCAGATTAAAACAGCATGCTTGCTGAGCGTGGATTCCAAAGCGGTCTACATCGAGGACGCAGATGGTTTTTTATTACGTAGGTATTAGCTGCTTGACTGTGCGGGTGAGATAATTTTCGAAGTCGAGAGATCTGTGCAGGCGATCCGTCTGAAGTTTTGACAGCTAGGGTGTAGCGGTACGGAGAGTCGGTCTCTATGGCAGATCGGATATATAGTATAGAAGCAGGGTAGGTTGTGAAGGGGNNCCCTTCAGCAACTGCAGCTTCTTGGAGTGTTGTTAGAAGCGACCGCGTCCGCCGCGATCGCCACCGCCGCCACCGCCACCGAAACGACCGCCGCCACCACCACCACCGCCGGTGCGGGGTTCCTGTGGCTTGGCTTCATTGACAGTCAGTGGACGTCCGTCCATCTGTGAGCCATTCAACGCGGTAATCGCGGCTTTGGCTTCTTCCTGCGTGGCCATCTCGACGAAGCCGAAGCCCCTCGATTGTCCGGTGAACTTGTCCGTGATCACGCGCGCAGACTCGACGGTGCCGTGCGCGGCGAAGAGGGTGGTGAGCTGTGATTCAGTTGCCGCANNATAGGGCAACCCGCCGACATAAAGTTTTGAACCCATGGGGGTTCCTCCTTCTGAAATTGATATGGTTGAGGATCGAGAACGAACACAAGAGGGGAAGGAACGGGCCGAAGACGCAAACAGTGGAGCGGCTTGGGTCGAACTTCCGATCAGATTCTCGGTACCAACAATATCGGTGATGAGCCGTTCTATTTGCCGTTTCCTGCGAGGCCCGCCGCATGAAACAGGAGCATCCTAACAGAGGGCCATGCGAAAAGCTAGAGCCCAAGCGTTCCTGCGCTTGGACAGCTGACGATCAGGGGGGTGTTATGTCTGGCTTGGTAAGAATCGAATCTTCTATTTGACGTGAGGAGGTTGGATAGTCGACTTACACATCTGCATTCCCTGTTGGGCCGGGGCCTGGCCAGATGAGATAGGGTGGCTTCTTCATGGCCCCAGCTATATTGGGATAGAGACGTTGCGCATAACTGTAGGCGTCTTCTTGCGCAAGCAAGCATGTGGGGGCGGCGAGGTGGTTGGAGATGACGCGGAAATCTCCTCGGTCATCCGCTTGGATGGTTGCCGTGTAGAGAGTACAGGAAAAGCTCCCTTCTTTTGAACAGGCAGTGCCGATCAAGAGATGCGATCCATCTGGAAAGGTCATAATCGGGTCCAAGTTGGTGCGGCTCATACGTATTCCTTTTCTGTAACGTGTACCATGTTAGATGGTCTGGTTTGTGTAGGGAGTGACATAGAGCCTGAGCAGATGTCCCTCCCATTTTGTTCCTTCAAGGGCGACCACGGCGTTCGAGGCCTGTTCGCCAGACCCCATTTCGACGAATCCATATCCGGCAGATCTTCCGGTATGTTTGAATCGCACCACATAGGCTCTGGCAACCAGACCGTAGGAAGTGAAGATTTCCCGTAACTCACAGTCCGACACCTTGTCCGGGAGTCCTCCCACATACAGGACGCGTTTCCCCATCGCGATTTCCTTCGTGACGTGTCAGTTCGTCCGAGCGAGCGAGTCTTCGACCTGCGAACTAGTCCGTAACGATGTTGCCAGTCCCAATGAGTAGAGCCCGTGGATGAGCCACTTTGAGGGATCGAAGTGATACCAGCATGTACCGTTTCTATAATCGGTCGGATGCATGTGATGGTAGTTGTGGTACCCCTCGCCGAAGGTCACGAGGGACACCAGCCAGCTGTCCCGGCTGGAGTCTGACGTGCCATGTGGCTGCTGTCCCCACAGATGGCAGATGGAGTTGATGAAAAATGTTGAATTGAGTACGAGGAACGTGCGTCCTACACCGGCAAGGAGAAAACAGCCGATCCCGCCCATTATGCCGTTAAAGAGAAAACCGATCAGAAATGTGCCGGCCAGTCCCACGAGGAGCAAGAGAGGGTAGTACTTGTGTTGCCAGATCGCAACGGGATCCTTCGCGACGCGCGTCGCGTACTTAGGATCGGCGTACCGATCGGGGACAAAGAGCCATCCGCAGTGGCTATGCCAGAACCCTTGCTGGGCATTGTAGGGATCTTTCTCCTCGTCACAGTGCGCGTGATGACGCAGATGATCGGCGGCCCATTTGATGGCGGAGTTCTGGAGCGCCCAGGCGCCTCCGATCAAGAGTGTGCCCTTGACCCAGTTCGGGCAATCAAAACTTCGATGGGACATCAATCGGTGGTAGCCGACGGTGATGCCGAGTCCGCTGACGACATAGAGTAGCCCGAACATTGACCAGTCGAGCCAGCTATAGTGGTAGAGATATCCATAGAGAGGGACCCCGATCACGGCGCCCAAAGTAATGGCACAAAAGAGCATGACGGTCCAGATTCCCCGACGACTACTGATCTTGATCGGTGTACCCTTGGGAGTGATTGCAAATGTTGGCGATTGTGGAGTCATGGGTTGTTTTGCTATCTGGCTCATTAGGGCCTCTTCAATTTTAAAGGATGTGTAGCAGCGACCTCAGGAGGCCACTATACGCTGCGTTTCGATCAATGCCTGCACGGGCAGTCACTGCCTACCGATCCTGGTACTCGGATAGGGACAAGTGTGCACGGGCTGGCGGTCTTCCTGAAGAAGCCTGTGCATGGAGCAGAGCGGAAACTAGAGCATCGATCGCGCAGACGCTAGAGGGAGGGAATGAAGGCGCGAGGGATAGAGTAGTGACCGGACTTCATATGATTACAACATAGCACAGCACGGCAAAGATAGCGAGGCGCTCGTGTATCTCGTCATGATGACAGTCGAGTACAGTGGCGAAGAAATTACAGCATCCCATCGCCAGCGCCTCGCGCTTCTTTCGTATGTGAGTTGACGCCAGAATGGGCTTGCTGTACGATGATTTCCACATCGTTGTCGAAGTAGTCCGGCGGCACGGCGTATACACCATAACGGACTTCGCGATCGCATCGCGACCAGGTCCTGTCGGAGTTGATGCCTTCCCGGTTTCTCTCCCCTCGGTTCTCTGATCCCGTCATCATGCGATCACACTGAAAGGATAGTGCATTGCATACCTCTGTTCACACGAGTTTTCATGCCCTTGGTCTCTCTGAAATGCTCCTGCGGGATTTGACGGCAGCGGGCCTGCTGGTTCCTACTCCCATTCAAGCTCAGGCTATTCCACCGGCTCTTGAAGGCCGAGATGTCATCGGTTGTGCGCAAACAGGTACTGGGAAGACAGCCGCATTTGTTATTCCTATGATCGAACGGCTCGCGGTCCTGCCGAAAGGTCAACCGCAAGCCTTAGTCCTCGCACCGACACGGGAGTTGGCATTGCAGATTTTCGCTTCAATCGAGAAGCTCGGTCGAAGCCACCGCATCTCTGCCACAGTCATCGTTGGAGGGAGCGATATGCAGGCGCAGATCAGAGGATTGCGCCAACGCCCCGATATTCTGGTTGCCACACCGGGGCGTTTGCTGGACCACATGTGGAACGGGACGGTCAATTTGGCTCCGGTTAAAATTCTTGTGCTCGATGAAGCCGACCGTATGCTTGATATGGGGTTCGCGCCGCAGATCAATCAGATTCTTGATGCGTTGCCGGTGGAACGGCAGACGTTACTCTTCTCCGCCACGATTCAGACGGATGTGACCCACTTGGTTCAAGCAAATCTGAATGATGCCGTTCGGGTGATGGTGACACCTGCTTCGACGACGGCTGAAGGTGTGATTCAGGCGTTGCATCATACGACTTCTAAAGAGAAGACGAAGTTGCTAGTGTCGTTGCTGGCAGTGGAACGAGGAACCGTCCTCGTGTTTGCCAGGACAAAGAGTCGAGTCGATCGACTCGGTCAGACGCTTGAACAGGCCGGCCATCGCGTCGCGGTCATCCACGGGGATAGAAGTCTCCCCCAGCGCCTTCGTGCCCTAGAAGGATTTAAGCGAGGACAGGTCAGGATTCTCGTTGCGACGGATGTTGCAGCTCGTGGGATCGATGTGGCGAATATCGGTCATGTGGTGAATTACGATCTGCCGAATTCTCCGGAGGACTATATCCATCGTATTGGACGGACAGCCCGGATGAAGACAACGGGGCGAGCCACTAGTTTCGTGACTTTCGAGGAACGCGATCAACTGTGCGCAATTGAAACATTGTTAGGACAGTCTGTGCCGTTGGCAGAGGGAAGTTCTCGTCCCAGCGATCGTCCGCATTCGAGGGTGTCTGAACGATCTGGGAATGACCGTCAGCGATGGAGGCGTTCAGGTCAGGATCGACAGCGGAATCAGCCGAGTCCATCGTCATATTAGGGACTGGCTCCGTTTCGTAGAGCAAGCTCTCATGGCCAAGAAAGCCCAGCATGATAGATCGATTGATAGGTTAAAGAGTGTGAGTGGCCTGAGGGGCTACCCAGGGCTAAGAAGGGGTACGGAACCAGGTAAGAAATTCAGGCGATCCGCAGGGCTGAATCCTTATACTCAGATTCACAATCGAGTGGATATCGGGGATCCCGATATCCACTCGATTGTGTGCGATCGACCGATCCCGGCTGATGCAGGCTGGTCCTATTAATACAGTGGCTCTTGGGGGCCCCATTGAAGTCCGGCCAAATCTGGATCTTCGCCCTCTATATTCATAGGGCGAGCGGGCTTCTCGGTTTTGCGTTGTTCGCGGCGGGCATCTTTTTCACGCCGCTGAATTTGCTTCGCTTTCTCACGGTCTCGTTTTGCAATGGTTGTTTTTCCTGCTCGTCCGATGGCGCCCTCCTTTGCGTAGGGACTCGTAGTAAGTCACCACACGCGTGCTGTGTATCTGGCTTTATTCTTTTATAGGATGATGATCAGGGCAGCTCAGTCGATCCGCGACGTCTTTTGTTGTTTGCATTAGGAGTACGATCGGTAATATTGGCCGCTCGTTCAGCCTTGCGCAAACGAGTACCCTGGCCGAAGCCATGGCTGGCCATGTTAGAGACTTGTCGACGGATGTCTTCCATTGAAGTCGTCAGGCTGGTATCAAGAGGGTTTGGAAGGCCAAGTAGATCCCATCGGATTTTTGGTTTCCGCGCCGCCCGCGCTCGGTTCTTTCTTGTCTTGTCGGCTCGCCACCCAGTAGATAACTTCATGCATGCTCCTTTTCAGAACCTGGCATTTTCTAACGGAGGGAAATGCTTACGGAGATGAAGGGGCCTGACGTAGACGAGTGATGCACTCTCTCCGTCTTTCTGCAGAGTTACAAGCGAAGAACTTGACGGAATGTAAGGGCGACACCTACTGCAGGGCTGAAACCCTGAAACAATTAAATGAAATTCAATAAGTGCGAAGGCTCGTGTTCGCTTGTGTGAGGATGCAGAATACCATGGGCCATATTGAGAGTCAAACAGGGTATTTAGCTAATTACATAAATCTCTACGGATGGTGGAGGTGGCTCATCATCCATGAGCGTTGCATTGTCGACGGTATTGCGGGTTAACCTGAAGAATCTGAGCAAGCGTACTGCCACGATTTTATGGACACCTGATTCAGGCACACACTAGCCCAGGGAAGTGTCATGGCGCAACGGTGGAGATTTTTAGCGGAGTATAAGCAAGCGGCGGTGCGGTGGTTGATGTGTCCGGCGTCTGCCTGATCGCTACGGAACTGGGGAATAAGGCGACCGCCCTGAGGCTTTGGCAACAGGAGTTGCATTAGGAGTCGGCGCAGGCGTTTGTGGGCCAGAGACGACAGCGGGATGAAACCTGGCCCTCTTGCCGTGAGAGGTAGCCCGTATCACGAAGGAGCAGGCTTTTGAGAGAAACGGCAACGTGCTTCGCGAGTGAGTATTATGGTTGAGTGATGCGGGCACCGAGTGATCGAGCCCTGGAAAATGCCCGATTGCTCAGACAGATTCGTCAGCTCCGTGCGTGCTGGGATGGTAGTGGCAACCTTGCACGGTGTTGCGGCGGGATTCGCAGCTCAGAGTACTGGATGCGTATCCCAATACCGTGACCATCTCTGCAGCGAATGGCCTCGGGCCAGTCCCAGACTCAAGGTACCACGTTCTTCGGTACTCCTACGTTTACAGTATCTCGTTCGCACGGCAACACCTTAGCCCTTCAGGGCCTGAATGGTTGTACTTGGAGTTGAAGCTCAAAGATTCATGTATCAAAAAGAGGAATTATGACAAGAGAGACTCAGCACACAAAATCCACCTGATTTTATTGACGGATTTCCACGATTCTGCCATTCTCATGAAAAACTACGGAGGAGGCATGGCACAAAAGAAAGAGAGTGCACGAAAGGTTGCAGTCGTTGGTCTCGGCTATGTGGGCCTTCCGATTGCTGTCGCATTCGGGAAGCAGCAGCGAGTAATCGGTTTTGATATCAACAAAGCAAAGATCGCGGAGTTACGGCAGGGCCTTGATCGCACAGGTGAGGTATCTGTTGCAGATCTGAAAGCTACCGATGTTCAATACACATTTGAACCTACCGATCTCAAGGCGGCAGATTTTATCATTGTGGCTGTACCCACGCCGATTAATGAAGCCCTCCAGCCGGATTTGACGGCCCTTCGTAAATCATCTGAACTTATAGGCGCCAATCTCTCGGCTGGATCAATTGTGGTTTTTGAATCCACTGTCTACCCTGGAGCCACTGAAGAAGTGTGCCAACCTATTATTGAGAAGGCATCCGGGATGAAGTGTGGAGTAGATTTTAAGCTCGGATATTCTCCTGAGCGCATCAATCCAGGCGATAAAGAGCACAGGCTTGAAACAATCATCAAGGTTGTGTCAGCCCAAGATGACGAGTCGCTGGAGATTGTCGCTCGTACATACGAACTTGTGGTCAAAGCGGGGATTCACCGGGCTTCCAGTATCAAGGTTGCGGAAGCAGCGAAGGTGATCGAAAACACACAGCGCGATCTAAACATTGCGTTGATGAACGAGTTATCGCTTATTTTTCATCGTCTCGGGATCGATACCAAGTCAGTCTTGGAAGCCGCGGGAACCAAGTGGAACTTTCTCAAGTTTTCCCCCGGATTGGTTGGAGGGCATTGTATCGGAGTTGACCCCTACTATTTGACGAGCAAAGCCGAATCGGTAGGCTATCATCCCCAGGTAATTCTCGCTGGTCGACGTATTAACAATGGAATGGGAAAGTTTGTTGCTGAGCAAACGATGAAGCGGTTGAGTGAGTTGGCTCGGCCGGTCAACGATCTCAAAGTGGCTGTCTTGGGGCTCACATTTAAAGAGAACGTGCCGGATTTGCGGAACAGCAGGGTGCCGGACATTATTCACGAGTTGCGAGAATATGGTGTCCAAGTCTTGGTGCATGATCCGATCGCGCAACCGGAAGAGGCGGTTGAAGAATACGGAATACATTTGAGTAAGTGGGAGGATCTCAAAGATATCGACGGAATTATTGTGGCAGTAGCACATCGTGGATACGCGGAGATGGGATTACAGAAGCTACTCAAGCCTCTTCGTAGTCAGCGGGATGGTGTCGTGATTGATGTGAAATGTCTACTCGATCAGGCAAAACTACCCAAGACGCTCAAATACTGGCGCTTATAAGAGGACAACGGCAGTAGGCCGCTTTACTGTTCATCCCACACCAGCACCCTTTCCCTCTTTATCTGATCCGTATGGATGGCGAAAGCTGTCTTGTACATACCGGGGATCTGCCTGTAGGAAGTAGCAGACGGTTTCACTCATCTTTCACTATCTGCAGAGTTTTTGAATCTCGTTGCCCCACCTGAAAGACGCTGCTATAGATTGCTTGTGGCACGAAAATTCCAAGTAGTTTCCCTGGCTCTCCATACCAACATTGGACTTGTTGTGTACCGATGAATCGCTCGAACAATAAGATCATAAGACGTACCACAGTTGGGACGTGGGGTGCCATCGGGGCGATGGCCTTTCTCGCCGGCTGCGCCTATTTCAATTCCCCTGACATCAAGCGGGGGGATCAACATCTCGCAGCAGGTCATTGGGAGGAAGCCAGCCTGGCCTACAAACAAGCCCTGAAAGACGATCCCTTCAATTCCACCCTACAGAGCAAATACACCATGGCTCGAGAGCGAGCCGCAGCCTCATACGAGGAACGAGGGCGGGCATATCTCAAAGAGCACCAGCCTGACCTCGCAGCGGAACAGTTTAAGCGTGCGATCACCATCGAGCCGTCTAATCCCGATCATCAATCTGGGTTGCTTGAAGCGCTTCGCTTGACTGATGCGCGCGGCCAGAATCGAGAGGCAGATCGCCTTGCCCAACTCGGGCGGACTGACGAGGCCATGGAAGCCTATGCCAGAGCGGCTGAGCTGGACCCTTCATTCAAAGACCCCCTCGATAATATCTCGAAACTCACTGAGGAACAGCAGGCGCTGAGTCGTGACGATCGGCGGAAGCAACCGGTGACACTCAAGTTCCGCAATGCCGGACTCAAAGAAGTGCTGGAAGGGATTGGAAAGGCCGGAGGGATCAATCTTATTTTCGACAAAGATGTCAGAAATGACCCTGTGACCATTAGCATTCAGGATACGCCGTTCGAAGAGGCCTTCAATCTCATTCTCAACAGCAATAGCCTGTTTGCTCAAACCGTATCACCGGGCGTCATGATTGTCAGTCCCAATACCAAGCAGAAGCAGGAACAGTATCAAGACTTGTTGATTCGGACGTTCTACTTGTCCAATGCGAAAGCGAAAGACATGCTGGTATTGCTGAAGAGCATGCTCGATTCCAAACGGATGCATGCCAATGAACAATTGAACACGATTGTTATCCGCGACCAACCGGAAAAACTCGAAATGGCCGAGAAGCTCATTCTGGCCAATGATCGACTGGACTCCGAGGTGTTATTCGATGTCGAGGTTTTGGAAGTCGATCGCACGGTCAGTCAGACCTATGGTCTGACCTACCCCAAATCAGTCGCAGCCGCCTTGGTGCCTCCAGGGGCCTCGCTGACGAATTTCGCGTTCGGCCAGTTGGGTCAACAGTTCACGTATCGTCAGCTCACCAGCCTTGGTCAGGACAGTTACCTCTTTAAGCTTCCAACCAGCGTGCAGTTGGACTTCCTCAAGCAAATTACCGACGCGAAGACTCTCGCGTCGCCGAAGATTCGCGTGGTGAACAATAAGAAAGCGGAGATCAATGTTGGGGACAAGCAACCAATCCTGCTTTCAACGACGAATGTGTTACCCGGACAGGCAGTCACAGGCGCGATCCCGACGACCTCAACGGTGACCTCGATCGAATTTCGCGATACCGGAGTCAAATTGACCGTTGAACCGTCCATTCATCTTGGGAATGAGCTTACCCTGAAGATGAAGATTGAAGTCGTTCGTCTTGGCGAGCGAGTTATACTCCAGCAGAGCCCCCTCATTACTCAGTTTAAGTTCGGCAATCGGACGGCTGAAACCATGCTCAATATCAGAGATGGAGAAACCATTGTGTTGGGGGGGCTGATCCAAGAAGAGGATCGCAGAACCCGCACCACCATCCCATGGATCGGCGATCTCCCCATCATCGGCAATCTCTTGAGTTCCTTTCAAACCGACCGAGTGACCACCGAGGTGATTCTGACGATCACGCCGCACATAATTCCAGGCATGACTCCTCCCGGACTCGGTAAACAAGTGTTCTGGTCGGGGACGGATTCTACCTATGCGACGAGCCCGCTGTTTACCCCACAGGGAAAGAAGACTCCCTTGATGGGCGGTGGATCCGGTGGGACTGTCTCGTTGTTGGGTGGTGCTGCAAAAGGGGGAATGGTAGGGAAGTCTGCTGCAGCGTCACTCACACCATTGGCTTCGGTAGGCACGGTTGCCTCGATCAGACCGGACGAATCGGTGATCCAAATGGGAAAAGAATTTAAACTTGCCATCGACGATGAGCGTCCTCGTCCCACGGCGGACGGGATATTTCAGCTTCAGTATGATCCGCAAGTGCTTGAATTCAGGAAGATCTTGAATGGTGAAGTCATAGAGCAAGACGGTCTGAGCGAGCAGACATCGAGTAGTCTCAATATGCGACTAGGAGCGGTTGCCTTTAGAGTCGCACCAGCAGCGAGACAGATAGGAGGGCGGACTGTCACGGTCACTTTCTACGCCAAGAGCCCTGGGGTGTCTCCCGTGCGTGTCGCGCTAATGGATTCGTCTGTGGAGTTATCCGGGACTGCACTCCAAGAAGGAAAAGGTATTGTGAGGGTACGGTGAAAGAATCAGGCGTGACTCTCTTGGAACTCCTGATCACGCTGACCATTGTGGCGGTGCTTGCCTCTATTGCGATGCCGCTCAGCCGCCTGTCGGCGAAACGGACTCATGAAGTAGAACTGCGGCAGCAATTGAGAATCATGCGGGCTGCTATCGACACTTTTAAGCTGGATTGGAATCGCGATGGCGATATCTTATTGGGGCCAGCATGTGTGAAGAACAAGCTCACCTGCAAAGATGTGACGAGTGTGTACGGATATCCGAAGTCGCTCGACAGGCTGTTGGAGATTAAGCTTACGAGTGAAGAGGCGACCGTCAGAGGCACAACGACCAAGCGTTATTTGAGGAGTCTTCCCCTTGATCCCTTGACCGGCAAGGCCGATTGGCTGTTCCGATGTTATAAAGATGCGCCAAACACATCGAGTTGGTGTGGGGACGACGTCTATGACGTGATGACTCAGAGTCGGGATTTGGCATTAGATGGAACAAAGTATCGAGATTGGTAAGTGTGGGGTACGAGGCGCACATGGTTTCACCCTGCTCGAACTGATGATCGTCGTAACGATCATCGGCATTCTTGCGACTTTGGCGGTGCCTTCGTATCAATCGTCAGTGGTGAAGGCCAAAGAGGCCGCCTTGCGCCAGGATCTCTCGACGTTTCGAGATGTATTGGATCAGCACAAGGCTGATCAGGGCAAGTATCCTCCGTCTCTGTCGGCATTGGTAAGCGCCGGATATCTGCGGGGCATTCCAAAAGATCCTTTCACCGGCGCGATGACTACTTGGCAGGAAATTACTGATCCTGTCGAGGGCGGCGTGGTCGATATCTTTTCGGGGGCTGAGTACGTGGGGACGAACGGCACACCGTATAATCGTTGGTAAGAATGTCCAGGCATAACGGTCATTGCAACGTGCCCCAGACTTCGGTTGAAACCGCTGACACCGGGTATCCAGCAGTGCGAGGCGGCGTGATCTGTGCTATCGGCTTCGCCGCTGCCTTGTTTGCCGGGTGTGGCGAACTTGAGCCGATGCGTGAGCCGGAGGTGGTCGACCTTGAACTGACTACAGATGCGTTGAAAGCATCGGTGCGAGATGCCCAACGGATCGTTGCTGAGTTAAGGAATGACTTGGAGTCGCGGCGCAGGGAATTGGCAGAGGCTCAGGTTGCCCGAGCGCAGCTTGAGGGACGAGTTAGAGAAGCGGAACGGCGAGTTGTCGAGGCGCGGCAGGTGATCGAGCTTCAACGGGAAGAACTGGCCGCAGCTCGGATGGAGCGGGCACATGTGTCTCGAAACAGTCTTCAATTACAGAGCCAGATGAGGCAGCTTCAGAAGCAGCTCTCGATGGCGGGCAAATCGAGTCCTGCTCATCATAGGCAAGAGGCAGCTCCGCTCGCATCCAGTGGCGCGATATCTCAGGGACAGAATGCGATGCAAATTTCTGCGCAACGAGATCAACTTTCAGGGTTTTCCGAGGCACTGCCTACGAAAGCAACCCCTACGGCTGTGATGCCTGTGCCGGTCCACCGTAAGCCTTCGTTAGAGCGCGATCAGCCGATGACTCCCACTGAATATGTAACCGTAAAACCAGGTGACACACTTTGGAGCATTGCGCAGAAATATCGTGTCCGACTAGAAAATCTGCGAGCCCTCAATCAATTGCGCGACAATAGGATTGTCATCGGCCAAACCCTATGGTTGACGGAAGATCGGCCCATTTCAGAGGTTGGTGCCGACAAGAGCGCGTCGACGCCATAGGCCGACACTCACTAAATTATCGGTCCAATATTCGTGACGCCTGATCATGCCTGTATTTGCATACAGAGTCGCTCGTCCTGATGGCTCAACGCTGGATGGACAGGTTGAAGGAGAAGAAGAGCATCTCGTCCGAGCCAAGCTGGAGGGCCAGGGCTTTCTCGTTTTTCGAGTACAGCGACGGGGTGCAGCCACAGCCGGTTTAAGTTCAGGGTGGCAGGCGTTTAGAAAGCTGCCTCTTCAAGAATTCTTGGTATTCAATCAAGAGTTGCTTGCCCTCGTGAAGGCCGGTCTTCCTGTGTTGCGGGTGTGGGATCTCTTGATCGAGCGAGCCAACCATTCAGGATTTCAACAGACTCTCAGAACGGTTCGGCAAGATATTCGTGGAGGAGCGTCGGCTTCTGAAGCGCTGGCAAAACACCCGACCCATTTTTCAGAATTGTATATTGCGACGGTCAAAGCCGGAGAGCAATCGGGGAACTTGGCGGAGGTATTACAGCGGTTCATTGCCTATCTGAAACTCATGATTGGTCTGCGGCAGAAGGTTTCGAAAGCGCTGGCCTATCCTGGTTTTCTTGTGCTGGTCGGGGTTGCTGTCATCGGGTTTCTATTAAGCTATGTCGTGCCAACGTTCGTATCGGTCTATGCGGAGACGTCAAAGTCCCTGCCGGTCGCCACGCAACTGTTACTTGATTTGGTGACGGGTGGCCAAGCGTACGTTGTGCCCGGACTCGTGGGGCTTGCTGCTCTAGGGCTTGCAAGTCGTGCCTACTATACGACACCGGCAGGACGGCTTGCCGTGGATCGGCTGATATTGAGCTTGCCTGTCATGGGGTCGATTTTTGTGAAGCACTATACGGTTCAACTCACACGCACGCTCGCAACGGTCCTTGCCGGAGGCACCCCGCTTGTGGAGGCGTTGTCTATTGCGCGGGGCGCGATCTCCAATCGGTATGTATCCGTCGGTATTGCCGGCGCGGTCGCAGAAATTCGCGAAGGAACGACCTTGGCTGCCGCACTGGATCGGCCTAAAGTCTTTCCAAAATTGGCGGTGGAGATGTTGTCGGTCGGGGAAGAAACCGGATCGTTGCCCACGATGTTGCATGACGTGGCTGAATTCTACGAAGGAGATCTGGATCTCCGGCTCACGCAATTGACGACGTGGATTGAGCCGATGCTGCTATTGATCATGGGAATTTTAGTGGGTGCGATCGTCATCATCATGTATCTGCCGGTATTTCAAATGGCTGGGGCGGTGTAGCCCTGAATCCTTCAATAGCGCGGTTCGATTCGCGTTCATGAGGTGAAAGCTTGGTAGGGAAACTATGACACGGACTGTGGCACGACCAACATTGGCAGATGTGCTCGTTCAACAGGGGATTCTGCCGAAGCAGACGCTCGACCAAGTGCTTACTCGACTGGGCGGTGCGACTGCGACATTCGGCCAAACCTTGGTGAGTGAGGGACTCCTGTCTGAAGATCAGCTGGCCCGTGCATTGGCGGCTCAGTTTGATCTGCCCTGCGATCTTCTTGAGGAGTTCCGGGTCGACCAGTCGTTCTATGACTCTATGTCGGTGAAACTGATGCAGCGGCATCCCTTCATCCCGATTGCAGCGCGTCAAGATCGCCTGACCATCGCCATTCCCGATCCGCAGAATCTGCTGGGACTGGATGAGCTGGAACTGCTTTTGGGCTATCCACTGGACTTGGTAGTCAGCCCAAGAAGTGCGATTCTCGCCGCCTTAGAGCGCAGTGAAGGTTCCAGCCAGGCCCTTCGGGAGCTCGAGGCAGAGTATCGATCTGTGTTGGTCAAGGAAGACGAGCGGGGAGAAGAAGTCCTCACGATCGATCAAGCAGGGGAGGACCAAAGTCCCGCCGTCAAACTGTTGGATTCAATTCTCCTCAGCGCCATGCAGCGTCGAGCCAGCGATATTCACATTGAGGCCGCCGATCGCGCCACGAAGGTGAAGCTACGGGTCGATGGGATTCTTGTTCCAGCGATGGAACCGCTCGATATCCGTCTCCATGCGCCGTTGGTCTCTCGGCTGAAGGTCATGTCGGACCTGGACATCGCAGAGCGAAGGGTTCCGCAAGACGGAAGTTTTCGGATGCGGCTGGAACGAAAGACCGTCGATTTCCGCGTCTCGATCCTTCCGAGCGTATTCGGTGAATCGGTCGTCATTCGTATTCTCGACCGCGAGGCGATTACGACTGGTGTATCGACGTTACGGTTGGAACGACTCGGGTTCAATGTGGAAGATCTGAAGCGTTTTCGGCGAGCGATCACGCGACCGTACGGCATGGTGCTCGTGACCGGCCCTACCGGGAGCGGAAAGACGACAACCCTGTACGCGGCGATTACGGAGATGAATATCAAGGAAGATAAACTGATCACGATCGAAGACCCGGTCGAGTATCAGCTGTCGGGAGTCGTACAGATTCCCGTGAATGAAAAGAAGGGCTTGACCTTCGCTCGGGGTCTTCGGTCTATCTTGCGTCACGACCCCGATAAAATCATGGTCGGCGAGATCCGCGATGCAGAGACTGCCCAAATCGCAATTCAATCGTCGCTCACCGGCCATTTGGTCTTGACGACCGTGCATGCCAACAATGTGTTCGATGTCATCGGACGATTTGCCTCCATGGGAATCGATGCCTATAACTTCTTGGCTGCCCTGAACTGTGTGTTGGCACAGCGGCTTGTTCGAATGGTCTGTCTCTCCTGTCGGACGGCGGTCAAGCTTGACAACATACTGGCGGAAGAGTCAGGCCTCAATTACGAGGAATATAAGGATATGCCATTTTATGAAGGTAAAGGCTGTCAGGAGTGCCATGGGACTGGGTATCGCGGGAGAAAATGCATCACGGAGTTTCTGGATCTGAACGACGAAATCAAAGAAATGATTCTTGCCGAGCGTCCCCTCTCCGAGGTCCGGTATCGCGCGGTGACCGGAGGCATGATCACGTTGCGGCAGTCGGCACTCAGAAAGGTACTGGAAGGATCGACCACCTTACATGAGATCAATCGAGTCACGTTTAGCGAGGAAGGGTAAATGATGTGGGGGGTGACCACCAGCCGTCCTCGGCGCTGTTTGAAAGTCGGAGCGCAGACTCTTGTCTGGGGAGAAGCCATCCGCACATGGCGTGGGCGGTATCGCTACCGATGTGCCGTGTCGCCGATGCCGATAGGGGCTATCAAGCTCTCTCCTATGGATCTGAACGTGGCGGATATGTCCGCGGCTGAGAGTCGACTTCGGTCGCTGACAGGATCGACCCGAGATATCCGGTTCGCAGGGTCTGTATGGCTGTCTGACGTTCCTCGCCCGATTGTGTTGTTGTTGCCGGATTTGTCGGTGCGAGCGACGCTATTGCAGCTGGAACAATTTCCAGCGCAGCTGGAGGAGCAGGAAGCGCTGATTCGTTGGCGCCTGGGCCAAGCGCAGCTGTTGCCCCTCGCCGGGGCCAAGGTTGTCTGGCAGGGGTTCCCTTCATATGGGATCGGGAAAGAGCGCTCCCATGTCGTCCTTGCTGTAGCCATACAAGAATCTATCTTGAAGCAATACGAATCCCTCTGTGAGTCAGTTGGTTTGCTTCCGCAGGAAGTCGGTGTGACCAGCTTTCGTTTATTCAATCTCTGGCTGAAAGCGGGGGGTGGCCGGAAACGGTTAGGTCGCGATCTACTCTGGGTCAGTGTGTCGGACGGTGGGTTGACCTGCTTCGTGATAGAGGAAGGCCGATTGGCGTTTGTTCGGACCAAGTTGTTGAGCGCCCAAGGTCTACAGAATGAAGAAGACCTTGGGAAAGATATGGCTGACAATATTGTCGAGGAATGTGCGGCGTCCCTTCGTGCGTGCCGGGAGTATCATCCTGACTTGAACGTGACGGAGATCGTCTTTGTGGGCGACCATCCGTTTCCGACGATTGAGCAGGCGTTGAACAAGGAACTCGGCTTGTCGACTGAGCGACTGGACTGGGAAGCGATTGAACGGATGGGGTGGACGCATGACGGGGGGAATACGTCATGGGCGGCCCTTCCTGTCGTGGCGGGGGTGATGTAACCGATGAAGCTTGGAGGGACATCGCTTCGTCTGTTCGCTGGACGGGCGGACAAGGTGTTGGTCGCGCCAGGAGGGTCGCGATTTTTTCATATTGAGCTAAGCAGCCGATATCGGTGGTATGTCTTGCCGACTCACCTGGTGTTGGTTGCGCTAAGCGGAATCATAGGGATTGCAATCTTCTGGAGTGTGACCCAGATCGCGACGGCCCTGCGTGACCGGCAGGATACGCAAGCAGGCCTCGATCAGATTCGCATGCAAGATGTTCAGCTCCTTGCCCAGGCCCAACAGGAGGGCATGGATCTGTCAGGGTCCTCATTGCAGCAGTTGCCGACCGAGGTCAGTTTAGCGAACCAGCTGCTCACCAAACGGCATTTTTCCTGGACGCAGTTTCTCTCCGCGCTTGAGGCGGCTATTCCTCAGCATGTGTCAATTAAAAGTATACGCTTGGATCCCGGGAGCGCGGTTGTACACATGACCGGGTTGGCGGTGACGGTCGAAGATGTGACGGCATTGACGGTCACGTTGCAAGACCATGCCGTCTTTCGCGATCCCGTGTTGGGCCAGCATCGAATGGGGCCGGATGGGTTGGTCGAGTTCGACCTAACGCTGCATTATCGGCAACCAGGAGTGTAGACCGATATGAGGGAGTTCATTCTCCAACAGCTGCGAAAGTCTTACGGGAGCTTGATGCCATGGCTCTCGTTGGTGTTGTTGTTGGGCGGTATCTTGTGGGTTGTCCGCACCGTTGGGGTCGATGGGGCCGAGCAGAGTCTGGCGAAATTGGAGTTGGAGTTGAACCAAGCTCGCCAAGAATTTACACACCATAAGGAGGCTCAGAGAGCGAGGAAAGATCTGGCGCAGGTGTGGTCGGCCTTGCCTGTGGAACGGGATTTCGCTCCCTTAGCTCTGGGTATTACTGAGGAGGCGAAGCGTGATCGTGTGACGCTCCCTGCGCTTTCCTACAAGACTGAGCCTACGTCGGTCGCCAATACGAGTAAAGGTATCCTTGAAGGGACGATGACCGGCCGCTATGAGGATCTTCGGCGGTTTCTCTATGACGTGGAGACGGCTGAGGAATTGGTGTACATCGAGGATTTGGAGCTTGTACGCTCAGATGCTCAACAGGGCCAGGCCTTGACCTTCGACATTAAGATCGCGACATACCTTCGAGGCGAGCCTGGTAAGTCTGCAGTTCAGTAGTGCGTAGATATGATCAACGCGAATCAAAAAAAAATAGCGGCATTGGTCTCGTTAGGCCTGCTCTGGGGGGGGATTCTTGTCTGGGAATGGCTGACCGTGGCAGAGCCCGTGCGTGTACCGTTGGCGAATGTGAGTGGCCCAGCTTCCGCGCCGAGGACCCACCGTGGTGTCGTTGATGGGTTGCGCGTGCAGCTCGATCTGCTCGCAGCAGCGAGGACTCAACGGGAAATGACCTTCACGCCACCACGCAATATCTTTGCCTCACCTCGCGCTGACGACACGAAGGTGGCACGCGCAAACGACTCAGAGTTCAATGCTGGGTTAGAGCAGGCCCAGCAACAACAGGCGGCCCTCGACGGATTGGCTCAATTCCACTATCTAGGATTCGTGCGCATGGAGGAATGGCGGAAAAAAGGCGAAATGGCTGTTCTCACCAAGAACGACGATGTCCATGTCGTCAGGACGGGAGAGGCTGTAGAAGATCATGTTGTGGTGAAAGCGATTACACAAGAGAGTGTGACATTGCAAGATCGTCAGGCACGAGTGGAACATATTGTCGTGCTATCCGAGGAAGCTCCTGTACAACAACCGTAACAGCGTAATGGGTATCAGCCGACAGCAACGTGCCATGAATGAGCGAGGGGTAACCTACCTCATGCTCATGTTTGCGATCGTTCTTATCGGGATTGCCACGACGGCTGCGGCGAAGCAATGGAAGGCGATTGTGCAACGGGAGCGTGAAGCGGATCTCCTTGCCAAAGGGATCGAGATCCAGAACGCCCTCGCATTGTATTCCGCGACGATCAAGGCAGGCCGCGTGATGCCGGGAGAGGTCTATCCCCAAACATTGGCAGATCTCACGAGATTGCCCAAACCTTTCTTGCGCAAGGTCTATTTTGATCCAATGGAGTCTGGAGAATGGGAATATCTTCGGGCTCCGACAGGCGGCATCATGGGGGTCCGAAGCAAGAGCCGCGCAAAGCCATTTCGACAGAAAGCCTTTCCCCTTGCTGTCCGGCATTTCGAAGGACGCCCCACCTATCGCGATTGGGTCTTCCAACATCCAAGTCCCTCATCGGTTTCGATCATGCCACAAGGGACTGTGCCCCGTTCTGGGCTACCCCCGGTGCCAGGATCGTCGAACGCTCCTAGCGGAAGTGCTCCAGTTACCCAGCCAACTCAGGGGCAGCCGCCCATGAATCCGTAACCCTTCCCGTGCTCCCTATCGATCCTGGTAAATTCTATGGCATTCCCGATGAGAGGAGCGTAAAAGAAGCATCATCGTATGCGTATTCTAATTACAGGCGGAGCCGGGTTTCTCGGGAGCCATCTTTCCGAGGCACTGGTCCATGCTGGCCACTCTGTGATCTGCATGGACAACCTCCTCACCGGACGAGTCGAGAATATCGCCCATCTGATCGGGCACGAACGATTCTCCTTCGTCAAATACAATGTGTGTGACTATGTGCACGTCGATGGCCCACTGGATGCGGTCATGCACTTTGCCTCGCCTGCGAGTCCGCAAGACTATCTCGAGTTTCCGATCGCTACGTTGAAGGTGGGCGCTCTAGGTACGCACAAAGCGCTTGGACTCGCCAAGGCGAAAGGCGCGCGATTTCTCTTGGCCAGCACGTCGGAAGTCTATGGAGATCCGCTGGTGAATCCTCAGCCCGAATCCTATTGGGGAAACGTCAACCCCCTCAGTCCCCGTGGTGTATACGATGAGGCCAAGCGTTTTGCAGAAGCCCTCACGATGGCGTATCACCGCTATCATGCAGTCGATACCAGGATTGTGCGTATCTTCAATACATTCGGGCCGCGCATGCGCCCGAATGACGGGCGAGTGGTGTCGACCTTCATCGTTCAGGCACTCCAGGGAAAACCGTTGAGTGTCTTTGGCGATGGATCTCAGACCAGGAGTTTCTGCTACGTTGACGATTTGGTTCGCGGGATTACCGAGTTGTTGTTGCTGGACTCAGACAAGACGGTCGAACAACGGACAGATCGCAAGTTTCTTGTCACGCAACAGAAGAACCTCGATGGGTCCAGTATGCACGATCCCGTGAATATCGGGAACCCGCGCGAGTTAACCGTCTTGGCGATCGCGAAACTAGTGTTGGAACTCACCCGTTCATCCAGCCAGATCACGCACCACCCGCTCCCCGCTGACGATCCGAAAGTCAGACGACCCGATATCAGCCGGGCTGGCATGCTTCTGAAATGGGAGCCTCAAGTGCAACTCGAAGATGCCCTTGTTCGCACAATAGAATACTTCAGAAAGGCGATCTAGTCAGTGCGGACTTCCCTCGCCTTGACCGAGTTGAAACTTGCGCTGTATCCTGTCCTATCAGTTCTTACCCTACTAAGGTCAGAGTGTAGACGATGTCTGATCCAATGAACCAGGCAGAAGGATCGGTCGAACCTGTCGAATCGGCTGCTGTGGAAGCGCTTGCGCCCATGCCGATTCCAGAATATGTCGCTGAATTGGTCATGCGAGCCAAAGGGGCGGCAGGCCGACTGGCTACGCTGTCAAGCGCGATCAAGAACCGGGCCCTTCTTGCGATGGCGGAGGCGCTGGAAGCGCAGAAGGATGCGCTGCTGGCCGCGAACGAACTGGATCTGGAAGCCTTCGGGACTGCGCCGGAGAAAAAGGCGATGGCAGATCGGCTGCGTCTCACGGACAAGCGGATCGTCGAGATGGCGGCAGGCCTGCGCGAGGTGGCTGCGCTCCCCGATCCACTTGGGGAGATGCCGAAGATGTGGACCAGGCCGAACGGGATGCAGGTGGGGCGCGTGCGGGTTCCGATCGGCGTGATTGGCATTGTGTATGAATCCCGCCCGAACGTGACGGCAGATTCCGCCGCGCTGTGTTTGAAATCCGGGAACGCCTGCGTACTTCGGGGAGGAAGCGAGGCGATCCATTCGAATACCGCGATAGCGACAGTCCTCTCGGAGGCGGCAGAGAAAGCCGGTGTCCCAGCCGGTGCGATCACGTTTGTCGCGCGGCCCGACCGTGAGCTGGTTCCTCTTCTGCTGAAGCAAGATCGCTACATCGACCTGATTATCCCGCGCGGCGGCGAATCGCTGATGCGCGTCGTCACCGAACATGCCACGATCCCCGTCATCAGACACGATGCCGGCGTCTGTCACATCTATGTCGATGCCGATGCCGATTCCGCTATGGCGGAGCGAATCTGTTTCAATGCCAAGGTGCAGCGGCCGTCGACCTGCAATGCGGTGGAGACTCTCTTAGTGCATCAGGGTATAGCGCGTCACTGGCTTGCCCCCTTCATCGAGAAGCTGGTAGCGGCCAACGTTGAGGTTCGCGGCTGCCAGAAAACCTGTCAGCTGTCATCATCGGCCAAACCCGCGAGCGACGAGGATTTCGGAAAAGAATTTCTCGATCTCACCGTCGCGGTGAAAGTGGTCAAGCACGTCGATGAGGCGATGGAGCATATTGCCAAGTATGGTTCACGCCACACAGAAGCCATCGTGACATCCGACTATCCGAAAGCCATGCGGTTTCTGCGCGAGGTCGATGCCGGCGCGGTATTGGTGAACGCCTCGACTAGGTTGAACGATGGCTATCAGTTCGGGCTTGGGGCAGAAATCGGGATCAGCACCTCCCGCATCCATGCCCGAGGCCCGATGGGACTCGAAGAATTGACCTGCTTCAAGTTTATCGTCATGGGGAGCGGGCAAATCCGCGAGTAGATGCCCCTCGATCCACATCGCGCCGCATTGACAACTCCCGAGCACCTTCGCTTTTCAACCAATCTTCCCTTCGCACAGAATCTCGAGCAGGCGGGTGGGCGAGTCGCCCGCCAGGCTACCGGGCATCTCGTCTTCTATCGCGCGGACGGTCTCCGGTTTCTGGCGACCGATCCAGCAGGAAACCCGTTGCATGAATGCGAGTGGGGCACTGATGCCACAGGCAATGTGGCCCTCCTCCGTGCGCGGATACGATTGGATTGGGGGCAGTGGGTCGGGTTGAAGCCGGCTGGTTTAGTAAATGAAACCAGCCTCAATCTTGCCAGGAAACCTGGTTGGCAACGGCTCAAGGCCGACGACTTACGGACGATGGCGGCTCAGGCTCTCCGGGTTCCGATCGAGGATGTGCGATGGTTCTATCGGGATGAGGATCTCCTGATCGACCCGACCGGCAATGCGACGATCCGCCAGAGGAAAGACGCCTTCTATGTGCTGGAGGGTGGAGACTTCGAGCGCGCCCGTTTCATGTCCTGCATGGGGGCAATGCATTGGCCTTCTATCGATTTCCTACCGGTCGTGGAACTCTTTCAGTCGCTGTTACCGGGAACGGGGTCTGCGGTTTTTGAATTGATTCGCGGACTCTACGACGATCAGAATGAAGGGAAACCAGCCCCGCAACCCTTGCGATACCGAGGTGTTCCGACCTATCCGTCCGAAGCCGCCTTCCGTTTGTTCAGTAGTTTCTTTTCCCCACAGGTGTCAGGAGGGAATGACCCGTTCGCACTGTTCATGAATCCCGAACGGGCTCATCAAGTAATGTGGCTGCCGGCAGATACGCCGCCGGTTCGATATTTCGATGAGCGCGCAGGGGCTTGTCTGACCTTCCAAGGTAGACTGTTGCACAAGGTGACAGTGGCGTCAGACTCCTCCGGGTTGTCCTATCTGAGTTCGAAAGGTCGGCGCGTTGCCCCTTGCGATCGACCTGCAGAGATTGTCGGAGCGCATGTCATCCTGACGGATCGCGATCGTGAGACGACGTTGACTGTGACTCTGCCGAAAGGGAGTCTGGAACAGTCTGGTGAGTCGGTGGCCATGAGCCCAGTAGACTGGCGGTCGGTCTTTGTCCATGGAGTTCCACCCATACCTCCTGTCGACGCCTACGGCGCGGTGTTGCTCTATCCAGATGACGAATCTGAAATCGATGAGTGCTCGGCGCAACCGTTTGCAGCCGATTACATACAGGATATCGGCGAGCAAGATCGAGAAATCGGCGCGGTCCTTTCGCAGGCTAAGCGTGTGCTCATCGAGAATGGCGATGCCGTGGTGGCGACCTGCATCACGTTCGATCAGCCGAGAGACTATACCGTGATGGTACGGTATCCGGCCTTTGCGCAAAAGCAGGCACAACGGCTCTGGAACATCTGTGCCGAGTTGCAACGGTGGGATTGGCTCTCGAGCATTCGATTTGTGTCGGACAAAGAATTGCATGATCGGGAAGTTCCTCACTCCTATGACGTGATTTACCACTGGGTGCCCTATGACAGCGGAGATCTACCGGCCAGCCTGGCCGAACGCATGAAGGGGATCAGCCTGATGCTTCGGGGAGGAGGCACTGTGTTCGTCATCGGTCCGGCCCAGCTTGGTCAGTTCGGTGCATCCCAGGGACTTCGCATCTGCTGGGAAGAACCGGTCGAACTGCTTCCCACATTTCGGATGCACCGCACCATCCTTCCCAAAGCAAAACTCAAGGCTGGTCTGACATTGTTCCACATGAAGAAGTCATAGCGACGTAGTCTGTATGGATTATCGTGCTTGCTGGTTGTCTTGACAGTGCAGTCCCAGTCTCAGTATTATGCTCAAACCTTTAATGCTCATCCTGCGAGGTGAGCAAGGAGTGTGCATGGACTGTAATCAGATTCGTGTCCGTCGGCACGCCGTAACCTTCTCATCGGAGAACGATGGGAGGGTTTTTTTATGCCCGCTTGAAGACGTGAGAGGTGAACCGTTAGGCGTGAAATGCATGGTGGATGTTCTGTGATGAGAATGAGGGGATAATGCTGAGTAGCGATCGACAAGTTGAGCGGTTGGTCATGGATGCGGGGGACATCGCGCGCGCGGTGACCCGCATTGCCCATGAAATTCTCGAGCGGAATAAGGGTGTGAAAGACCTGGCGCTTGTGGGGATTCGGACCGGGGGGGTGCATCTGGCCCATCGACTAGTGAAACGGATTCACGAGATTGAAGCGGCGCCGGTGCCGATCGGTGAATTGGACATTACGCTCTATCGGGACGACCTTTCCTTGCGGAAAGAACAGCCGATTCTCCGGAAGACGTCGGTCCCGTTCGATATTTCGGACAAGATTATTGTGTTGGTCGACGACGTGCTGTTTACAGGCCGGACTATTCGCGCGGCAATGGATGGGTTGATCGATCTGGGGCGTCCGGCAGAAATTCAACTGGCCGTCTTGGTCGACAGAGGTCATCGTCAGTTGCCGATCAAGGCGACCTATATCGGAAAAAATATTCCCACCTCGCGAGAAGAAAAGATTCAGGTGTTGCTGGAAGAAGAAGGCGAGGATGATCGGGTCGTGATCTCCAAGGGTGAACCGGCATGAACTATGCGGAGATAGGAGGAGGGTACGATGAGCCTTAAACGCAAAGACCTCTTAAGCCTCGCCCCTCTGTCGGTGGATGAGATTACGCTTATTCTTGAAACAGCGGACTCCTTCAAGGAGGTCACCGGCCGGGAAATCAAGAAGGTGCCGGCTCTGCGAGGCAAGACGGTCGTCAATCTCTTCTTTGAGCCCAGTACCAGAACACGCACGTCGTTCGAGCTGGCAGCAAAACGGCTGAGCGCGGATGTGATTAACTTCGCCCCGTCGTCGAGCAGCGTGGTCAAGGGAGAAACATTGCTCGACACCGCGCGCAACATCGAGGCGATGCAGGCGGATATTATCGTCTTGCGTCATCCGTCGGCTGGCGCCGCCGAGGCCTTGGCTGTTGGGGTGAAGTCTTCAGTGATCAACGCCGGAGATGGATGGCATGAGCATCCGACCCAAGCCCTCTTGGATCTGTTTACGATTCGTGAGCGCGGGTTATCGTTCGAGGGGCTGCGGGTGGCGATCGTCGGAGATGTCGCCCATAGCCGTGTGGCGCGTTCGAATATCCACGCGCTCGTAAAGTTGGGAGCCGAGGTTCGCCTGGTGGGGCCGCCGACGATGATGCCCTGTGGCGTGGAGAAACTGGGCGCGCGCGTCTACTATAATCTCGACCAGGCGTTGCGCGGCGTGCAAGTCATCATGATGTTGCGATTGCAGCTCGAACGGCAGGGAATTGCGCTGTTTCCAACTATTCGAGAGTATGCGCGGCTCTACGGCTTGACCACTGAGCGGGTCAAATTGGCCGACCCTGGAGCGATTGTGATGCATCCGGGTCCGATCAATCGAGGGGTCGAGATCGCTCCGGAGGTGGCCGATAGTTTGTCGTCGGTGATTTTGGATCAGGTCGCGAACGGTGTGGCGGTTCGCATGGGTATTCTTTATCTCATGTCAGGAGCAAACTAAATCGTGGCAATTTTTATTGCGGGTGGGCATGTGATCGACCCAGGACGGTTCAATGGCGTGGCCGACGTGCTGATCGACGAAGGTCGAATCGTCGCGATCGGGCCTCATCTCAAGGCTCCCGTAGGAGCTACGACCATCGATGCCAGGGGACGATTAATTCTTCCCGGCTTTGTCGACCTCCATGTTCATTTCCGTGAGCCGGGCTTTGAATACAAAGAGTCGATCCAGAGCGGCGCGGCAGCGGCGGTGGCCGGTGGCTTCACCTCGGTCTGTTGTATGCCCAATACCAATCCTGTCAATGATAACCAAGCGGTGACGAAACTCATGCTTGATCGTGCGCAGGAGGCTGGGCTGGCGAATCTGTTTCCCATCGGCGCCATTACGAAAGGGTCGGAAGGAAAGGAACTGGCAGAGATCGGAGACTTACGGCGCGCCGGCTGTGTCGCGATTTCTGACGACGGGAAGCCGGTGATGAACAGTCTCGTGATGCGGCGGGCGATGGAGTATGCCCTGGCCTTCGACGTGCCGGTGGTCGATCATTGCGAGGATCTCCATCTCGCCGAGGGGGGCTGTATGAATGAAGGGGCTATCTCAACCGAATTGGGACTCCCCGGGATGCCGGCGGCGGCGGAAGATGTAATGGTCGCGCGCAATGTCGCCTTGGCGGAACTGACCGGGGCTCGGCTGCACCTGGCGCATATCAGTACGGAAGGATCGGTTAGGATGGTTCGGGAGGCCAAGTTACGCGGACTGAAAGTCACAGCCGAGGCCTGTCCTCATCACTTTACGATCACGGAGGAAACGGTCAGAGGCTATAATACCTATGCCAAAATGAACCCTCCGCTTCGGACCTGGAAGGATGTCCAAGCGATCAAGGAAGGTCTTCGCGACGGCACGATCGATGTCATTGCCACGGACCATGCTCCACATGCGTCCCAGGAAAAACAGCTGGGATTTACCGAGGCGCCATTCGGGATCGTCGGGCTGGAGACGGCGCTGCCGTTAACCTTCGCGCTGGTCGATGAGGGAGTCTTGTCGTTGGAGGCGGCGGTCGATAAGTTGAGCACGGCTCCGGCGAAAGCGTTTGGATTGGCCAAAGGCACGTTGGCGGTTGGGGCCGATGCCGATGTGGCGATCGTCGATCAGCAGGAACAGTGGGAGGTCGATCCGGCCAAGTTTCGCTCCAAGAGCCGAAATACTCCCTTCGCCGGCTGGAAGGTGAAGGGGCGGGTGACGACGACGATCGTAGGAGGCCGGGTCGTATTCGAAACCGGCCAGGCAGAGCCCTAGTGTGATGCGGCATGTCTCTCGTTGGGGGATGGTCTGTTGCCTCACGCTTGAATGGCTGGCGCTGGGAGTCTGGGTCGGCGGCGGGCTGGTACTCATTGGAGCCGTGATTCCCGCAGTTTTCAACACATTCGGCGGGCAAGATTCCGGCGGATTGTTTGTAACGCGCGCGTTTGAAGGCTATCATCGTTTCATGATTGGAGCCCTGGCGGTCCTGTGGGCAGGATTGTGGTATCGCTGGTGGAGTGGAGATTCGATGGTGGCGGTTGGCCAGAGTGAAATGCTGGTCTTGGTGGGAATAACAGCGATCACGGGAATGATTATTGTTTGGCTGCATCCCTCTGCTTCGGCGCTTCAAGCCCAGGCCTTTGCGACGCATGAGGAGGAGGCAAAGAAGGCGGCCTTCGAAGCGTTGTTTCGTGTACTAAAACCGCTTCGCTTGATCTACACGGTCGATCTTATCCTGGGTATTTTTTTGATCGGTATCAGGGCGAAACGATCTCTTGATCGGGACGGAGCGCGCGCGTGAGCAAAGCCTGGTTGGCATTGGCAGACGGGACGGTATTCGAGGGCCGTGCACTCGGATACGAAGGAGAGACGGTGGGAGAAGTCGTCTTTAACACGGCGATGACCGGCTACCAGGAAATCTTGACCGATCCTTCCTATAAGGGGCAAATCATCACGATGACCTCTCCCCATATTGGGAACTATGGGGTCACACCGGAGGATGCTGAGTCACGGAGGATTTGGGCTGAAGGATTCATTGTGAAAGAGGCCAGCCGACTCACCAGTAATTGGCGTAGCCGGCAGCAGATGCAGGACTATTTGCAGGAAGCGAAGATTGTCGGCATCGAGGGGCTGGATACGCGGGCTCTGACCCGCCACTTGCGCGAACATGGTTCGCAGCAAGGCCTCATCACCCATGTCGATGGGGATGCGAAACGGATTGTTGGAAAAGCGAAGGCCGCTCCGGGGATCATCGGTCGCGATCTGGCGGCAGCCGTGACGTGTGAGAAGATCTATCGATGGACGGAGGGGACAGGGGAATGGGCGCCGTCTCTTGGCAACAAGCCTCAGACTGATGCAGGCCGGCGATGGCGTGTCCTTGCGTATGATTTCGGGGTCAAGCTGAATATCCTTCGACGGCTGGTGGATGTGGGATGCGACGTCACCGTCGTTCCGGCCTCCACGACAGCGACGCAGATCGAGGCGCTCAAGCCCGATGGAATTTTTCTGTCGAACGGTCCCGGAGATCCGGAAGGAGTGCCCTACGCGATCGACGCAGTGCGGAAATTGATTGGGCGCTATCCGATCTTCGGCATTTGTTTAGGGCATCAGATTCTTGGTCTCGCGCTGGGGCTCACCACCTATAAGTTGAAATTCGGCCATCATGGGGCGAACCATCCGGTCATGGATCTCCGCACGAGAAAAGTCGAGATCACGTCGCAAAATCACAATTTTGCTGTCGCGGTGGCCAACTCGTTCAGCGCGATACCGAACCGACCGCCTAGCATCGATACATCGTTCGGTCAGGTTCTGGTGACACATCTGAGTCTGAACGATCACTCGATTGAAGGATTGGCCTGTGTGGATCTCCCGGTATTTTCGGTGCAGTATCATCCCGAGGCGTCGCCCGGCCCTCATGATTCCGCATATTTATTCACCGAGTTTGTAGAGTTGATGGAGAAACAGCATGAATAGAGTTTGTTCAACAGTTGTTCGATTCTGCCTCCTTGCAACCATCGGTCTTCAATCAGGCTGTATTACGGTCAATCTTATCGAACCGTCGGGGCCGGTGCAGGAGACGCAGCTCAGTGGCACGGGAGAGGGCAAGGTGCTGTTGCTCGATCTGTCCGGTGTCATCAGCTCGCAAGATAAAGAAGGGATCATTCCGCATCCCAACATGGTGGCTGCATTCAAGGAGGAACTGACGAAGGCCTCAAAGGACGACAGGATCAAGGCCGTGGTCGTTCGCATCAATAGCCCTGGTGGAACGGTGACTGCCTCGGACATCCTGTATCACGAGTTGCGGGAGTTCAAAACCAAGAGGAAAGTTCCCGTGATCGCCTCGATGATGGATGTGGCGGCGTCAGGGGGGTACTACCTTGCCATGGCGGCAGACAGCATTTTGGTCCACCCCTCGACGGTGACGGGCAGTATCGGCGTGATTATGTTGACTGTGAACGCCAGAGGGTTACTCGAAAAAGTGGGTGTCGAGGCCAATGCCATCACGTCTGGTCCCCGCAAGGACATGGGCTCGCCCTTTCGGGTCATGACGGCTGAGGAGCGGGGAATCTTTCAAGGTGTGATCGACTCGTTTTATCAACGGTTCCTGGCGGTGGTCCAGGAGGGGCGTCCCCATCTATCGGCTGAACAAATCAAGAAACTGGCGGATGGACGGATCTATTCCGGAGATCAGGCCAAGGCGGCAGGCTTGATCGACGAGATCGGATATCTCGACGATGCGATTGAATTGGCCAAAAAGAAAGCCGGCCTTACGGAAGCGCGTGTCGTGACCTATGGGCGACGGGGGGAGTATCACAATAATATCTATTCGCGCCTGTTTGGAACGGGGGCGGGCATTGCCGGGTTAGCCAATCTGGATCTTCTGTCGATGGTGCGGGGTGGCACGCCGCAGTTTATGTATCTCTGGATGCCGTAGCATATCGTTCATCGATGGAGTGTTTGTTTTTTTTCATGAATGCGATCTCCCATGATGCAATCGCCAGATTCCGCGATCGACAAATTCTTCGCCACGCCGATTGGACGCCGAGCGGTGTTTGCGTTGGGGGCTCAGGGGGCGATGGGCCTTTGCACGGCCCTCGGAGTTGGGACGATGTTGAGTCTGTTCGGCAGCATCACCGGGTGTTATCGGGCGCCAGGCACCGCTCGCGATCAGGTGATCTTTTTCTCCGAGGAGAAGGAACTGGAATTTGGCGTGAGTGCGTTCCGTCAGGTTTTACGGGCTGCGCCGCTCAGCGATAACGTGGAAGTGAGCGAGTTGGTGCACCGTGTGGGACGAAGAATCGCTGAAGCGGCGAACAAGCCGGAGTATCAATGGGAGTTCGCAGTGATTCAAGACGACAAGATGGTCAATGCCTTTGCACTCCCAGGGGGGAAGGTCGCCATCTTCACCGGGATTCTCAAACATACGAAAGACGATACTGGATTGGCGACGGTGATGGGTCATGAGGTTGCGCATGCGCTGCAGCGTCACGGGGTGGAGCGAATGAGCCGAAGCATCTTGGACCAAATTGCGCAATTGGGAGCATTGGGGGCGGCGGCAACCGGCAATGTCAACGCCGGCGCGATTCAGGGATTACTGGGGGCTTACGGGGTCAATGTGTCGTTGCCCTTCAATCGGAAACAAGAGTCGGAGGCCGACGAGGTCGGACTGCTGTTGATGGCGAAGGCTGGGTACGATCCACGTGAAGCAGTCCCTTTTTGGGAGCGCATGAGCGGTTGTCCCAGGGAGATGATCGGGAAGCTCTGTTTTCGATCGCAGCAGGCAATACCGGAATTTCTTTCCACCCATCCGTCCGATTTGACACGTATCAATCAGATTGAAGCCTGGTTGCCCAAGGCGCTTCAGCATTATCATGGGCCTGGGGGAGGAGTTGCCCCTCCTTCGCGCGCCCCATACAAGCCGACGATCGGGCCGATGCCGGAAGTCAGCTGATTTCTGAAACGAGGTCTCCATGCCAAGGCGAACAGATATCACGTCCATATTGTTGATCGGATCAGGACCGATCGTGATCGGCCAGGCGTGTGAGTTCGATTATTCAGGCACACAAGCTTGCAAAGCCCTCAAAGAAGAAGGCTACCGGGTGATTCTCATCAACAGCAACCCGGCGACGATTATGACCGATCCGGAGCTGGCGGATCGGACCTACGTGGAGCCGATCACGGTCGAAGTCGTGGAGAAAGTGATCGAGCGAGAACGCCCTGACGCTCTGCTCCCGACGATGGGCGGGCAGACCGCCTTGAATACAACGATGGCATTGGTCAAACGAGGGACGCTCGAAAAATATGGAGTTACATTGATCGGGGCCTCCGCTGAGGCCATTCATAAAGCAGAGGATCGTGAGGCTTTCAAACATGCGATGCAGCGAATCGGATTGCGCGTGCCGGCCAGCGGTACGGCCCACACTCGCGACGAAGCCATTAAGATTCTCGAACAGACCGGATTTCCGTCGATCATCCGTCCGTCATTTACCATGGGCGGAACTGGTGGGAACATCGCATATAACCGGGAAGAATTCGAAAAGCTGATCGATTGGGCGTTGGCCATGAGTCCGGTCAGCCAAGTCCTGATTGAAGAGTCTCTGATCGGGTGGAAAGAATACGAGCTGGAGGTTATGCGGGATCTCAAAGACAATGTGGTCATTGTCTGTCCGATTGAAAATCTGGACCCGATGGGGGTGCACACGGGCGACAGTATCACGGTCGCTCCGGCCATGACCCTCTCGGACAAAGAGTATCAGCGCATGCGGGATGCGGCGGTTCGGATCATGCGCGAGATCGGTGTCGATACCGGCGGTTCGAACGTTCAGTTCGGCCTGGACCCGAAGAACGGCGACATGGTGGTCATCGAAATGAATCCGCGCGTGTCGAGGAGTTCTGCGCTCGCCTCGAAGGCGACCGGGTTTCCCATCGCTAAAATAGCTGCGAAGCTCGCCGTGGGCTATACGTTGGATGAAATCACGAACGATATCACCGGGTTGACCAAAGCTTCCTTCGAACCCACGATCGACTATGTAGTGGTGAAAATTCCGCGCTTTGCATTCCAAAAATTCCGAGGGGCCGACCCCACCCTTACGACACAGATGAAATCGGTCGGCGAGGTCATGGCGATCGGACGCACGTTTAAGGAGTCCTTGCAGAAGGCGATTCGTTCGCTGGAATTGAACATGAACGGACTCTCGTCGCGGGAGGGGTTGGATCGCGGCATGCCCGAGGGGTTCGATCGGCAACCGGCGCTGGAGCGGGTGCACCAGCATCTGCGGACCCCGATTGCCGAACGACTGTGGCATGTGGCGGACGGTATGCGTCTGGGCCTTTCCAATGCCGACCTGTTTGCCCTCACGAAGATCGATCCCTGGTTTCTGGAGCAGATTCGGGAACTGATGCACTGTGAAACCTTGCTGGCCGGCCAAGCGGGCAAGAAGCCGGCGGTGCTTGAAGAGTCGCTTTTATGGGAGGCCAAGGAACAGGGATTTTCAGATGATCGCATCGGCCAGCTCATCGGCGCAACTTCATCCTCTGTTCGGAAGCAGCGGATGAAGGCCGGCCAGGGCAAGAGAGGCGTCACCTTTAAACGGGTCGACACCTGCGCCGCAGAGTTCGAAGCCCATACCCCCTATCTCTATTCGACCTATGGAAGCGAATGTGAGTCTCGACCGACAGACCGGAAGAAAGTAATCATCCTCGGTGGAGGGCCCAACCGCATCGGGCAGGGGATTGAATTCGACTATTGTTGTGTCCATGCGGTCATGGCGCTTCGTGAAGAAGGTATCGAGTCGATCATGGTGAATTGCAATCCTGAAACGGTGAGCACTGACTACGATACGTCGGATCGGCTCTATTTTGAGCCGTTAACCGAGGAGGACGTCCTCAATATCGTCGAGTGCGAGCAGCCGTTGGGAGTGGTGTTACAGTTTGGTGGGCAGACGCCTCTCAAGCTCGCGCTGCCCTTGTCCAAGGCCGGGGTGCGAATTCTTGGTACGAGTCCTGATGCGATCGATCGCGCGGAAGATCGGGAGCGATTCCGCGACCTCTTGAATACGCTTGGGCTCCGTCAAGCGGAGAGCGGCATGGCCCGATCCATAGACGAAGCCCTTAAGATCGCCGCACAGATCAGCTATCCGGTCATGGTGCGTCCTTCGTATGTGTTGGGGGGGCGATCCATGCAGATCGTCTATGACGAATCAGGGCTGCTGGAGTATATGGGATCGGCGGTCAAAGCCTCGCCGAAACATCCCGTGCTGATCGATAAGTATTTGTCGGATGCCATTGAAGTCGATGCCGACGCCATTTCAGATGGGACGAACGTCGTGGTGGCTGGGATCATGGAACATATCGAAGAAGCCGGAGTCCATTCGGGGGATTCGGCCTGCTCGCTGCCTCCCTATTCGCTTGACCAGAACGTGGTCGAAGAGATTCGCCGGCAAATGAAGGCCTTGGCGCTGGAGCTTGGCGTGATCGGCCTGATGAATGCCCAATTTGCCGTTAAAGACCACACGATCTATGTGCTGGAAGTCAATCCTCGAGGCTCGCGCACCGTGCCGTTCGTCAGTAAAGCCATCGGCGTGCCGCTTGCCAAGCTGGCGATGAAGACGATGGTAGGCAAGAGCCTTCCGGAGCTGGGGTTGATCGGGGTTCCCACTCCCGTTCACTTGTCTGTGAAAGAATCCGTCTTTCCCTTTAATAAGTTCCCAGGGGTGGATGTGCTCCTGGGTCCGGAGATGAAGTCCACCGGGGAAGTGATGGGTATCGATCAAGATTTTGGATGGGCCTTTGCGAAGTCTCAAGCAGGAGCCGGAGCGCCGTTGCCGAGGGGAGGCACGGCCTTCATCAGCGTGAAGCAGAGCGATCGTCCTGCAGCGTTGGAAGTCGTGCGACAGCTCCAGCACCTTGGATTCACCGTGCAAGCCACGAGTGGCACTGCGGCCTATTTGCGCGATCACGGGGTTCAGGTGGAAACTGTGAACAAGGTCAAGGAAGGTCGGCCTCATGTTGTGGATCATATCAAGAACGGGCAGGTGGCGTTGGTGGTGAACACTGTGCGGACCGCGTCGTCCCATGCCGATTCCTTGTCGATCCGTCGAGAGGCTCTCAACAAAGGGCTGGCCTACTATACGACCATACGGGGGGCACGAGCGGCAGTCATGGGCATTGAAGCGATTCTCAAGAAAGAGTTGACCATTCGATCGCTGCAGGAATATCACCACCATCCATAGAGGACGTCGTTGATTATGCCGACACCGATTACGAGAAAGGGGCACGAGGCGCTCCAAGCAGAGCTCGACCGCCTTCGCAAGGTCGAGCGCGCCAAAAATATCGAAGCCATTGCTGAAGCGCGCGCTCATGGCGATTTGAGCGAAAATGCGGAGTACGATGCCGCAAAAGAACGCCAGGGATTCATTGAGTCGCGGATCGTGGAACTGCAGTCGAAGCTGGCCGAGGCCCGGATCATCGAAACTGCCGGGCGAGTCTCCGACACCATCGTATTCGGCGCCACGGTACTCGTGATTGAACAGGAGTCACAGTCGAAGCGGGAGTATACGCTGGTGGGACAGGATGAAGCCGACATGAAAGTGAACCGCATCTCGATTCAGTCTCCGGTCGGGAAGGCGCTGATCGGAAAGCGAGTCGGCGATTTTGTGGAAGTGAAGACACCGGTGAAAGTGGTCGAATACGAGGTAGTGGAGATTCGTTTCGAGGAACTGTAAGGTGCCGCAGGCCAGCTCGCTCATTACTCTCCTGACCGATTTTGGCGATCGAGATTGGTTCGTGGCGAGTATGAGGGGGGTCATTCTCACCATTAATCCTCACGCCACCATCGTCGATCTTTCCCACCAGATTACTCCTTACCGAATCGATGAGGCCAGCTACTTCCTCAAGTCTTGCTATCGAGAATTTCCCGAAGGCACCATCCATGTTGTGGTCGTCGATCCAGGTGTCGGCAGCGGCAGACGGGCGATTGCCGTCATGGGGCGGCGCTATTTTTTCCTGGCGCCTGACAATGGCGTGCTTACGCACATCTTCGAGGAGGAGCAGCCCATCGAAGTGCGCGAGATCGATCAACGGAGATTTCGGCGTGAGTCGCCTGGCCATACCTTTGACGGTCGGGATCTCTTTGCTCCAGCTGCGGCGTGGCTGGCCAGGCAACAGCCATTTGAGTCCTTTGGACGACTCATCAATGATCGAAAAGCCTTCACGATTGCTGAGCCGAAATCGGATGCCACGGCTTTGGTGGGGGAGATTGTCTACGTCGATCGATTCGGCAATCTTATTTCGAATATCACGGCGACACACCTAGGAGAATTTCAAAATGCTTCTAAGGCTACAAGTTCGACCATTCGCATCGGTAAATGCATGATCAGTCGATTGGTTACCAGTTACACTGAAGGACAACCGAATTGTCTGTGTGCGTTGGTGAATAGCAACGGATTTCTTGAGTTGTTCATAAGGGAAGATAATGCAGCGAACAGTGTTCAGCTGGGAGTCGGGGATCGGATCTATATTGAGTAGTCCTGAGTCACGGTTGTCTAGCCAGTGATACTTTTGGCGCTGTGCAGCAGCCCTCCGTTAGGCCCATCCGAACATACGGTCGACCGGTTTGAGGGGGCTGGTCATGGGGTACGTTGAAGATTTTTCTAAGGTGAGAACGATGTTGACAAGGGGCAGCCGCCTGCTAGGTCTGCTCGACATCCGCGATGATGGTATGTAGCCCGCTTGCCCCGGCGGGTTGTGGCCTCACAATTTCAGCAATCTGCAGCTGCCCCTTCGTGTCTGTTGCGCGCACGACGGTTTGGAATTTGCCGCGCTGAGAAGGTTTCCATGTGTAGTTCCAAATCACCCACGAATAGGGCGACATGGGCGGCTCGATTTGGCACTCATTCCAGGTTTTTCCTGCGTCGAAACTCAGCTCCACTTTGCTGATACTGTTTGGCCCGCCGAAGGCGATGCCACGGAAAAGTTGTTCTTGCCCGCGGAGAGTCTGGTAATGGCCGGGGCTGTCGATGCGTGAAAAGATTTTGATGGTGCCGTCATCCGTCCAGCCTTTGCGCTGCCAGTAGCCCATGTAGTCTCCGGGATACACTTCGATCTCGACAATCCACTTTACGTTCTTAATCCCGTACAGCCCCGGTACGAGCAGCCGGATCGGGAAGCCATGTTCCTTCGGCAACTTCTCGCCGTTCATCAGGAAGGCGAGCATCACGTCGTCCTGCATGGCCCGCTTGAACGGGATGCTGTCGTCGTAGCCATCGATGCCGCGAAACACCACATCGCGTGCGGTCTCTTCATCAGCACCGCATTCTAGAAGAAGCTTCTTGAGTGAAATGCCGCGCCACGTCGCGTTGCCCATGCTGTCTCCGCCTGGCAACGTGTCGATGCACATGAGTGTCGAGACCTGATCGTAGGAGTCGCGATTCAGAATATCGCGCCAGCCGAGTGACATCGGAGTATTCACGGCGCCTTTGACATGGAGTTTCCACTGTTCGATATTGAGATCCCGCGACATTGAAACGGCGCCGTCAGCATAGTTCACGACATAGAATTTAGAATTGGGCGTGAAGTAGGTCGTGTCGCGTGCAGGAATGGCAAACATGCGTCCGAATGTCGATCCCACTGCGTCGCAGCCGCCAGTTAATCCAGCGAGCGTGCCGAGGCCGAGAGCCTTGAGAATGGTTCTCCGCCGCATAGATAGGGGTGATTCGTACAGGGACATAATTTATTATTATACACATAAATGGAACTTGACTCTCATCCCAAGCTTTGTTATCTTCTCGCCTGTTCGATGGTGCTCGTGCTTCCTGCCTGTTGGCCGCGTGCGAAGGTGCGGTGAGGGCATGCGGTTTTAGGGAATACCCGGCCATAGATTTGGTAAAAGGGTCCCTTGACATGCGTCTGTGCACAGAGTAAAGTGCACGGCTCGCGTGACGAGTTTTTTGTTCTTTGACAACTGAATAGAGAATGTTGAGCAAT
>CXWL01002428.1_pt1 | contig 76408 bp, 68 predicted proteins | sample 590931 | NCBI WGS metagenome assembly CXWL01 (sample SAMEA3498368, study PRJEB10139) | groundwater metagenome | biome: water well; material: biofilm material | place: Germany | collected 2015-04-27
TCAACATATTTGTTCAGGCAGGCCCGTTTAAAATCATATTGCGTTTGTTCGGGCATATTTAAACAAACCACCCATCCGTTCTCCTCGGTTACATTATCATATAATTCTTCGTAATAATCTTTTCCGTCGCTGTGGTAGTTAAGCACATTTTCACCTATCATGATAAATTTAAAAATACCTTCGTCCATGAATTTTTCCAATACCTCCCGTTTCAGTTCCATGATGTCATTCTCAATGGCATCATTCCATTCTCCAATCATTTCCAGTATGGCATATTGTTCTTCGTAATCTGCCAGCAGAACCTTCAGGTATAATGTGCGGCTGCCAAAATCATCCCACTGGGGATGGATATAAAAATTATACACGGTTTGGGAAAATTCAAACTCCGAGTAGCTTCTTCCATGAAAAGGTGACCGTTCATCTTCTTCACTTACATAAATATGCCGCCAGTTATAAAATGGTTCTATATCCTGCATAAATAATCTCTTCGTTGCAAATATACACTAAGGCGAAAAGGTGAAAAAGAGTAAAAAAGATAATTTATTTTAGCAAATACTCTTTCAACTGCTCGTAATCTGCTTTTATTAACAAACTTTCTTTCCTCTTATCCATGATGGATTTAAGTGAAGATGGCATAGCTATTTGCCTGATGTCAGCAGTCTCCGCAGCCTCTGGAAATTTAACGGGATGAGCTGTTTCAAGGAAAATACCTTTCTGTTCAGGGTTACTTTGCAAATATTTCTGCAGGGCCAAATAGCCAACAGCCCCGTGCGGGTCTAAGTGGTAATTTTCTTTTTGGTATACTTCCCTGATTGTTGCCAGGGTTTCTTCATCAGTAATGCTGCAAGATGATAGTTTCTTTTTCAATTCAGGAAACTGATGTTGGAAAATTTCCAGTACCCGGACAAAATTACTGGGGTTCCCGACATCCATTGCATTACTAAGTGTAGAAACAGCCTGTTTTGGTTTTAATTCCTGTGTTTGCAGGTAACCACTCACAATATCATTTACATTGCAAGCTGCAATAAAATGCTTCACCGGCAATCCGGATTGCATGGCCAAAATACCGGCACAGATATTTCCAAAGTTTCCGCTGGGAACTGAAATAACTGGCAAATTTTCTTTATCCGTCCATTGCCTGTATGCAAAGAAATAATAAAACTGCTGCGGCAGCCATCTTGCTACATTTATAGAATTAGCAGAGGTAAGGAACAGTTTCTTGCTAACCGCATCATCCGTGAAAGCCTGTTTTACCATTTGCTGGCAATCGTCAAATGTTCCCTTTACTTCCAGTGCATGGATATTCTTTCCCGGTGTTGTCAACTGCTTTTCCTGCACCGGGCTTACTTTACCTGAGGGATAAAGAATAACAACTTCCACCCTGTCCACACCATAAAAGCCATTGGCAACTGCGCCGCCTGTATCACCAGATGTGGCAACTAAAACCGTCACTTTTTTATGATCATCTTTTACAAAATAGCCTAAGCACCGGCTCATGAACCTGGCACCGACATCTTTAAAAGCCAGTGTTGGTCCATGAAATAACTCAAGCGATGAAATTGCTTTATTCACTTTTACCAGGGGAATCGGAAAGTTAACCGTTTCAGTCACTATCTGAAAAAGCTTTTCATCTGGTATCGTTTTGCCTATATAGGGCCTGATAACACGGTAAGCAATTTCTTCATTGGAAAAGTTTTCAATTCCATTAATCAAACCCTTTTCCACCTGTGGAATTATTTCTGGAAAGTATAATCCCTTATCCGGAGCCTGCCCTTTTATGGTTGCTTCTTTGAAATCAACAATTGGCGATTGCTTATTGGTGCTGTAATATTTCATGAGATAATTTCGACTCCTTTCTTATTAATTGTTGTTACATAAGTATTGTAATCTATCCCAATCCGGTTGTAAATGTCTTTCATGACCGATTCAACTTCTTTAGCAATCTTTTCTTCTTTACTTAGCATAAATATAGACGGGCCTGAACCGGATATGCCCCCACCCAGTGCTCCGGCTTCTTTACATTTTATTTTTACTTCGTCGAACCCGGGTATAAGAATACTGCGTACAGGCTCAATGATTACATCTTCTAATGAACGGCCAATAAGATCAAAATCATTTTGTAGTAACCCGGTAACTAAGCCGGCAATATTTCCCCACTGCCGGATTGCATCTTTCAGCAAAACCTGTTGCCGGAGAATTTGTCTTGCATCGGAAGTTCTTACTTCTATCTGCGGATGTACCACTGTCACATACAAATCCGGCGCAGGAATGGAAACAATATCTAACGGATGAATGGAACGAATCAAACTGATGCCTCCTAAAATACATGGTGCAATATTATCAGCATGTTTTACTCCAGATGCCAGTTTTTCGCCATTCATGGCAAATTGTACTACTTCATCATTACTGAAAATATTTCCGAGTAAATGATTGGCTGCAACTGCTGCTCCTGCTGCACTGGCTGCACTGGAACCAATACCGCTGCCGGGTTTAATATGCTTTTCAATTTCAATTTCAAACCCTAGCTTGTTATTCATCCTTTCCATTACTGACAGTAGTACTACACCAGCTACATTCTTTCCTGCTTCGGTTGGCAGATTAAAACTGTCTTTATTACGGATAACGACTTTGGGTTCATCCAGTAATGTTAGTTCCATTATATCATACGGATCATTTAAAGCCATACCGAGTATGTCAAACCCACAAACAAGATTTGCTACGGTACCAGGACTATGTACTTTTATTTTTTTCATTTTAAATCCAATAAATCATCTTCAAAATTTCAAACGCTATAGTCCCCTTTGCAGGATTCAGATACTTATACTTTACTGGCCCGGATAATATCAGCAAACACTCCACTGGCGGTCACTTCTGCCCCTGCCCCTGCACCTTTCACAACCAAAGGTTGTTCTTTATACCTGTCAGTGTAAAATAAAACCACATTGTCTTTTCCATATAAGTGATAAAGATCATGCTTAGAATCGATGTGCTCTAATCCAACTGAAGCTTTACCATTGTCAAAGGAAGCAACAAATTTCAATTTACAACCTGCTTCATTTGCTTTTTTCAGCAGTTGTTTAAAATGTGCCTCTTCTTTTGCCATCTCTTTATAAAAATCTTCCACCGATCCCTGCATACAATTTACAGGCATAAAAGAATTGTTTGTAATGTCATCCATTTCGATCTTATGGCCAGCTTCCCGTGCCAGGATCATTATTTTTCTCATTACATCTGTTCCGCCAAGGTCAAGCCTTGGGTCTGGTTCTGTGTAGCCTTCATCCTGTGCTTGTTTCACTACATCTGCAAACAGGCGGCTTCCATCGTAATTATTAAAAACAAAATTCAAGGTCCCGCTCAATACCGCCTGAATTTTGTGAACCCTGTCGCCACTATGCACTAAATCATTCAGCGTTGCAATAACCGGAAGACCCGCCCCCACATTTGTTTCAAATAAAAACTGGCTGTTGAATTCCCTGGCAAGATCCTTTAGTTTTTTGTAATTACTGTAAGCAGATGATGCTGCCACTTTATTGCAGGCAACTACTGAAATACTTTTTTGCAGTAATTGATCATATACTGCTGCTACCTTATCATTTGCTGTTATATCGACAAAAACAGAGTTCCGAAGATTGCGGCTGATAATTTCATCCACAAATTGCTGAAGGTTGGCTGTGTTACCCGTATCCAGCTTTTCTTTCCAATTTCTTAAATCAATTCCTTCGTCCTCAATCAGCATCTTTCTGCTGTTGCTCAAACCAACAACCCTTATCTGTAAATGCATCTGCTCTTGCAAAAAATCAAGTTGCTGCAGCAGCTGCCCTAGAAGTTTAGCTCCTACATTTCCTGTTCCGGTTACAAACAGGTTTACTTGTTTGTAAGTTGTCTCAAAAAATTCTTCGTGCAAAACATTAATAGCTTTGCGTACATCCTTTGTAGAGATGACAGCAGAAATATTTTTTTCAGATGATCCTTGTGCAATTGCCCTTACATTCACCCCATTCCGGCCAATGGCGCTGAACATACGGCCGCTGATACCGGGGTGGCTTTTCATATTCTCCCCGACCAGCGCCACAATAGATAGTTCTGATTCAATTTGTAATGGCTCTACTTTTTCAAGCGCAATCTCATTAGCAAAAGCCAAATCAACAGCATGTTTTGCTTTGACTGATGAACCGGCATCAATCCCAACACAAATTGAATGCTCCGAAGAACTCTGTGTTATCAAAATCACATTTATCTTTTCACTGCTCAATGCTTCAAATAATCTTTTAGAAAAACCCGGGATACCAATCATTCCACTCCCTTCGAGGCTGATTAATGTTATATTATTGATACTCGATATCCCTCTTACTATATCGCCATCCTTTGTTGCAACAGATTCTATTAATGTGCCTTCCTCTGCCGGTGCAAATGTGTTTTTAATCCAGACAGGAATTCCTTTACCCATGACTGGCTGAATAGTTGGAGGGTAAATAACCTTAGCTCCAAAATGCGACAACTCCATCGCTTCCTGGTATGAGATATGCGGAATGATACGGGCATTGCCGGTAAGCCGGGGGTCTGCAGTCATCATGCCACTCACATCGGTCCATATTTCCAGCAATTTTGCATTCACTGCAGAAGCGATGATGGCAGCAGTATAATCTGAACCGCCCCGTCCCAAGGTTGTAGTAATCCCGTTTTTATCGGTAGCTATAAAGCCGGGAAGAACAAATAGCGAAGATGTTTTTTCAGAAAAGAAGCTGCTGATATGTTTTCCTGTTATTGCAAAATCAACTTCGGCTGAAGTAAAATTTGAATTAGTTATAATAAGTTCCCTTGCATCTTTCCATACAGCATCTGTTCCGTCTGCCATAAACTTAGCAACAATAATTTGCGATGAAAGCCATTCGCCATAACTGCCAATCCTGTCTTTTGACCTTGGCGTTAATTCCCTCAATAGAAAAATACCATTGCAAATGTCTTCTATCTCGTTGCATGATTTTTTTACCAGGCTCAATAACTGGCTTTGTTTTACTACCGGAATTAACTGCTTCACCGCCTCAATATGCCGCTGTTCAACTGTTGCAAGTTTTTCTTTGAATAACTCATTTCCCTCTGCCGCCAGTGCCGCAGCACCCAGCAACAGGTCTGTAATGCCACCGAATGCAGAAACCACAAGCACTGTTTTGTCTTTCTTCATCGCTTCCTTTACAATAGCGACTACCTTCTTTATGTTTTCTGCATTGGCTACTGAACTGCCGCCGAATTTTAAAACCTGCATAGTTGAAATTTATATGAATGATTGAATGAATTGAGGCTGATTACAAGATTCTCATCTTAGTACAGCAAAATGCCCGGTTGGTGATATGAAAATGTACAACCCTTAACGGGTTGTAATAGTAGTAATAGTTGTTGCAATAGAGTTTATTGCAAGTGAGGAAGAGGCTGTATCATTGTTTTTTACTACCAAGTATCTTAAATATGACTGCAATATAATCACTAATGGCCGTAAATGAACCTATTTGAAAAAAGATTCTACTGCTTTTTTTACACTGCCATATTTGAGCAGCAGTTCTTTTGCTTTCTGGTATTCAGTCAGCTTCACCTTTTCCATCAGCATTTTAGTACCACGGTCAACCAACTTATCGTTCGTTAGTTGCATGTTCACCATCTTATTATCTTCCACCCGGCCAAGCTGTATCATTATAGCAGTAGAAATCATATTCAATACTAATTTTTGGGCAGTACCGCTTTTCATCCTTGTGCTGCCGGTTACAAACTCTGGTCCTACCACAACTTCAATTGGAAAATCGGCCGCTGCACTTACGGGAGAATCGGGGTTACAGGAGATGCTCCCTGTTACAATTCCTCTTTTCCGGCACTCTTCCAGCGCACCAATAACATACGGAGTTGTACCACTTGCAGCAATACCAATTACCACATCTTTATTACTCACCTGGTATTCTTGTAAATCTTTCCATCCCTGCTCATTATCATCCTCTGCAAATTCAACAGCAGTGGTGATAGCCTTTTCTCCGCCGGCGATAATTCCTATTACCAACCCATAGGGCACACCATAGGTTGGCGGGCATTCACTGGCGTCTATAATACCCAGCCTGCCGCTGGTACCGGCGCCTATGTAAAACAGCCTTCCCCCCATCAGCATCTTATCACTTGCTGCTTCCACCATCTTTTCTATTTGTGTAATTGCTTTTTCAACAGCCCCGGTAACGGTTTTATCTTCTGTATTAATATTTATCAGTATCTCAGCAACCGGCATCTTTTCCAAGTGACGATAATTGCTTGGTTGCTCAGTAATTTTTTCAAATGCCATAGTTCCTTTCTTTTAGCTGTGATATTTCACTAACCCTTCCATTGGGTTTTTCATCACCACACCCAGTTCAAACTCATAACTGTTGCAAAGTTGCTGCAACACATCCTTAAAACCAAATGCCACACTTCCGGCAAAATGAACAGGCAATGTCCATGTTTCCCTGTATTTGCATAAATGATTAAAGAAAAAATCATTCAGTCCGTCTTCGATAATATTTTCTATCATGTAATGGCCCCTGTTTTCGGCGAGAAACCGGGCAAACCCAGCCAGGTAGCGGTTGGGTAATGGTTTCTTATACACATTTTCAAGTATCTCTGCAGTATTCGTGGTATAAGTCAGATCAAATCTTCCTCTAAGCTCATCATCAAAAGTCCCGTAAAGGTAGTATTGAAGTACTTTTTTGCCCAGATAGGCACCACTTCCTTCATCACCCAGTACATAACCCAGCCCCGGGCTATTTTTTACAATTTTCTTTCCATCATAATAGCAGGAATTAGAACCAGTTCCTAAAATACAGGCAATACCCCTTTCTCTTCCACATAATGCCCTTGCCGCTGCCATCAAATCGTGGGTTACATCTACCTTGGCTCCGCTAAAAATTTTGCTAACTGCTTTCTTTACTGAACCGGCATTGATGGGATTGGCACAGCCGGTACCATAATAATATACTTCGTCAATTTCAATGTTCCTTAATTTAGGTTTCAGTTCTTTCAGCAATAAATCAGTGATTTGTTCTGTATTTAAAAAATAGGGACTGATACCCTGCGTAAGAATGGTTTTTCTTTTACCGTTATTAATCAGGCACCATTCGGCTTTAGTGGCCCCGCTGTCGGCTATAAGTGTTATTGAAGACATAATGCTGGTTGTTTTATTGCTGGTTGTGGTTATGATTATTTAAAATCAGTGGTTTTGTTATTTTATTAAACACTTCACATACTAGTAACAAAAATCCGGAAACCAGCAACCAGAAACTTTTGGTTATTTTGCGTCAAATTACATAATAAAGAATTATGATGGGAAATAAAAAATTGCAGGTTTGGCTTCCATTAATTTTTTCGATCGTGTTGGTAGTCGGTATGTTCTTTGGATACAAACTGGGCAACCAAAAGGGCAGCACTAAGGGCTTTTTCTCTTCCAACAGCCGCAATTCGTTGCAGGAAGCTATTGACCTGATTAAATTGAAATATGTTGATTCGGTTTATATTGATTCCCTGGAAGGTGGTGCCATCCAGCAAATGATGGCTGAGCTTGACCCCCACTCCGTTTACTTACCACCAGTTGATTTAAAAGCAGCTAATGAGGATCTGGCCGGAAATTTTGAAGGCATTGGTGTTGAGTTCAACATTTTCAGCGATACTGTAAATGTGGTTTACGTTATACCCAACGGCCCCAGTGATAAAGCTGGTCTGCAAATTGGCGACAAAATAATAAAGGTGAATGAGGTGGCCCTTACCAGCAAAATAGCAGAAGTTGACAGCGTTAAAAAATATATCCGGGGCGAAAGGGGCTCGAAAGCAGTTTTGCAGATATTGAGAGAAAATAAAACACAAACCATAACGGTTACAAGAGGCACTATTCCGGTTCCATCAGTTGATGCGGCGTATATGATTGATAAAACTACCGGCTATATTAAACTGAATAAATTTACAGACAACAGTTATGAAGAGTTTATGCAGGCAATAGAAGCCCTGCAAAAGCTGGGATTAAAAAGCCTTGTTTTTGATTTGCGTGGTAATGGTGGTGGCTTTATGAATGAAGCGGTTGATATGGCTGATGAATTTCTGGATGGAGACAAACTGATTGTTTACACCCAGGGGGTCAACAGTAAAAAGAGGGAATACCGCTGCAGAAGGCCCGGCCTGTTTGAAAAAGGCAGGCTTGTATTGCTGGTAGATGAATTATCTGCCAGTGCCAGCGAAGTGCTGGCTGGTGCGTTGCAGGATTGGTGCAGGGCCACTATTATTGGCCGCCGGACTTTTGGAAAAGGATTGGTGCAGGAACAATATCCGCTCAGCGACGGCTCAGCCATTCGCCTGACCATTGCAAGGTATTATACTCCGCTTGGCCGCAGCATACAGCGTTCTTATGAAAAAGGAAAGAAAGTATATATGGATGAAATGTGGGAACGCTATAATAGCGGCGGGATGTCATCAGCTGATTCATTAAAAAATCATAACCCGGGGAAGCAATTTACCAATAGCTGCAAAGACACTTTATATGCCGGCGAAGGCATTACACCAGGTGTTTTTGTACCTATTGACACCAGTCATATGCAACAAAAAATATTAAACCTCCTGGGTGACGGCAACTTCAGCAGTTATGTGTACAAATATTACTTACTGCACAAACGGGAGATGGAACAATATAGCACGGCAACAGACTATGCCGACCGTTTTACCGGTGTTGACATCCTGAACAGCATCCTGAATACAGCTCCTGATTCCCTGAAGCTAAAAACTATTTCAATAAAAGAAAAAGAATTGCTGCAGCAACGATTAAAAGCATTGCTGGCCAGGTACAAATGGAGAAATTCCGGATTTTACCAGGTATTAAATACTGAAGATGCTGTTTTTAAAAAGGCAATGGCACAAATAGTAAAATAAAAAGCAACAGCGAAAACTGTTGCTTTTAGATAAGGTGTGTGCTATTTCAAATGGTTATACTTTGTCTTTATTTTCTTCCCACCATTTCTTTTCTATTTTATACGAACCGAATAATCCAAGGCCACCGCCTATCGCTATCAGAGAAAAATAAATGGCTTCATTGCCATCATGACCATGAAAGTCCTGGCCGGAACGCTGCAACAAATAGTTATCAAGCAGGTAAGCAAGGAATAATCCAATACCTGACCCAATCAGCAACAAGGCCCATTTCAGGTTTTTATAAGGAGCCGGCCGGTTAGCAAACTCTTTAGGGTTCATACCTTTTTCAATCATTGCCAGGTTCTGGCGGGTTTTCAGATACACAATGCCAAACACCATTGCAAATGCACCGGCAAACATTGTAATCGGTATGAGAGCTTCTCCTCCTTGCATAAAATAAATTTTTATAGTTAGTAATTTTTGTTTGTCTGTCCTTCTATGACTACCTGTCTTTTAAACAGGTTACAGCCTTAAAGAACTTATTTCAAATCGTGTTACAACAACTATGACTACACCCGGTCAAACCAGGTTACAGGTATTCGGAAACTTCCCTATTCCCCTTTAGGGGTTAGGGGCAAATAAACGTAACTTGTCCTGTAACCAAACTGATTATCATGTAGTCTTACCTCAAGGATGTCAACCGGACTGAATGATAATGAAATCATTAGCCAAGTGCTAAATGGTAACCATCAGGCTTATGCCGGGTTGGTGAACCGTTATCAAAACTATGTTTTTACCCTCACCCTGCGAATGGTAAAAAACAGGGAAGATGCGGAAGAAGTGGCGCAGGATGTATTTATTAAAGCTTATAAATATTTGGCTGATTTCAGGGGGGCTTCGAAATTTACCACCTGGCTCTATACCATTGTAAATAACACCTGCATCAGCTTTTTGAGGAAAAAGAAATTGGATATTCACTCGTTGGATAATGAGAAAGTGTTTGAAGTGGCAGACAGCCAGGATTCAGGAATGAGAGCAAATATGGTAGAACAAAAATCGAAATTGGCAATGGTAAATGATGCAGTTGGCTTATTAAGCCCGGATGATGCGAAAATCATCACCCTGTTTTACAAAGCTGAACAGTCGCTGGAAGAAACGGCACAGATCCTGGGGATTGAAGTAAACGCTGCTAAGGTCAGGTTGCACAGAGCAAGAACAAGGTTAAAAGACAAAATGGAAACTTACTTCGCCGAAGAAGTAAAAGATATTAACTGACGCAGGGGTGGCACGGTTTAGAACTGTTCCCTGACAAACTAAAGTTGTATGAATACACAACATAACATTGAGGAACGTCTCTGGAATTTCATTGACGGAACAGTTTCGGCTGATGAAAAATCAGTGATTGAGAAATTACTGCAAAGCGATGCTGAATGGAAGGCAAAGTATAATGAGCTGCTGCAGGTGAATGATTTATTAAAAGCATCGGAGCTGGAAGCTCCTTCCTTACGGTTCAGCAAAAATGTAATGGAAGAAATTGCAAAGCTGCATATTGCTCCGGCTACTAAATCTTATATCAACAAAAAAATCATCTGGGGTATTTGCTTTTTCTTTATTGCCATGTTTGTTGGCTTCCTTATCTATGGTTTTGGACAGATGGCATTTACAAACGGTGAAGAAACTACCCTTTCGAAGAATCTCAGCAAAGTTGACTTCAGTAAATTCTTCAGCAATACCTGGGTAAATGTCTTTATGATGATCAATGTAGTGCTTGGATTATTCCTCCTGGATAATTATTTAAGTAATAAAAGAAAAGAATTCAGAAAAGAAGCTTGATGATATTTTATCATTAAGTCCGGTATGCCTCTTCATTTTTGAAGAGGCTATTTATTTCACGGCTTTCTATCCTCTATTTTCCACTCATTTTAAAAATGTACCTTTGCCGCTTATAAGGCCATGCTATGGATATCAAAAACAACATATTAGAAACAATCGGCAATACACCCCTGATAAAGCTGAATAAGATCACCAAAGATCTTCCCTGCACCGTATTGGCCAAAGTTGATTATTTCAACCCCGGTAATTCTATAAAAGACCGCATGGCATTGAAAATGGTGGAAGTGGCCGAAAAAGAAGGCAAGCTGAAACCGGGAGGCACCATCATTGAGGGAACAAGTGGCAATACCGGAATGGGGTTAGCATTAGCTGCCGTCGTGAAAGGCTACAAATGTATTTTCGTTACCACCGAAAAACAATCCAAAGAAAAGGCGGATATACTAAAAGCAGTAGGTGCTGAAGTAATTGTTTGCCCCACCAATGTTTTGCCCGAAGACCCAAGAAGCTATTACAGTGTGGCGGCAAGGCTGGCAAGAGAAGTACCCAACTCCTACCACATGAACCAGTATGATAACCTGGCGAACCGTTTGGCGCATTACGAAACAACCGGCCCGGAAATATGGAAACAGACTGATGGGAAGATAACACATTTGGTTTGTACCGCAGGCACTGGTGGAACTATTACCGGTGCAGCTATGTACCTGAAAGAAAAAAATCCAAACATACAGGTATGGGCAATTGATGTGTACGGCTCATTGCTTACTAAGTATTTCCGCACCGGTGAAATAGATATGAACGAAGTGCATCCTTATATCAGCGAAGGCTTCGGTGAAGATTTTGTACCAAAGAATTATGATATGAGTGTCATAGATTATTTCGAACAGGTGACGGATAAAGACGGGGCAGTAATGGCAAGAAGACTGGCGAAAGAAGAAGGATTATTTTGTGGATACAGTGCAGGCAGTTGCATACAAGGGCTAATGCAATTAAAAAGCAAATTAAAAAAAGACGACCTCGTTGTTTGTATTTTCCATGACCACGGCAGCCGTTATGTTGGTAAAATTTATAATGACCAATGGATGATTGAACGGGGCTTTCTCGATGTAAAAACATTCCGTGATGTAGTTAGTTCAAGAGGCACTAAACGGCTGATAACTGTTGAACCATCACAAACAGTTTTGGAAGCTGTGGAACTGATGAAGAAATATGATATTGAACAAATACCGGTAATAAATGGAAACGGGCCATTAGGTTCTATCAGCGAAGGCGGTTTATTCCAGAAAATATTTGACAATCCTGAAATCAAGAACTCCACTGTACAGGAAGTACTCGAACCTTCCTTCCCTGTTGTTTCTTTTGAGACTCCCGTGGAGAAGCTGAGCCATCTTATTAACAGGGAAAATGGAGCTGTACTGGCAAAAGATGAAGCTGGTAATTATCATATCGTCACCAAGTACGATGTTATACAAGCATTGGGCAATTAAGACACAATATCCGGCAATTTGCTGGCAGCAACACTATTTCCGTTACCCTGGCTTTATTTTCGTAGAACTACGATAGAATGTATGGGTCTTTCCGCAAAAGACCGTGGCAGGTTTACGATGAATAGGGTAAATACCGTCGTAAAAAAATAGGGTTATTTTGCTCTATAATATTAACGAACTGCCAATTATTTTTGTCTTCCAATCATCCAATACCTAAAGAAAGAAACCAAAAAACCAAATCCTTAGAAAAACCGTTAAAGTCCAAAGTCCATTTCGAAAAACCGTCCTAAGTCCAAAAGAGATCCTTGAAAACCGACCAAGTGTCACCGTGTCCAAATCCAATGAAAAGATTCAAAGTCCGGAACCCTCCTGCTAAACTAACCTTTAGCAGGAGGCGCGGTGAACTTCCAACAACTTTCCTTCAAATTTTTCTACAGCCTTTACTGATTCACTAATTTGCAGCAAATTTCTGCATGCTGGTTTTTATTGATAAGCCTGAAAAAAGGTATTTCAACAGCTTCAGCCCCACAAAGAATATTTTAGCCAAAGAACTGTTTAGCTAGGATGGCAGCAGACCTTACAGTCACTGTATTTTTTACAAACTTCAAAATCAGTAAAATAATCCGATATTGAAACCTATTCACCCTTCACCCATGAGGTTTACGGATAATAAAAACGATAGAGAGACCAACGAAGGTGACAAACCTTCCCGCAAAAAGCCTATGTACCCGGTCAATGATACGCTGCGCCATTACCTGAAGTTGCATGGCCGGGAAGTGAAACTGCCGGTTACCTATAAAAGTTTGCTGAACTACACCTGGTCTACCCCGATAAAAGATAAGAATGGCAAAGACACCCTTTGGGAAAAACTTTCATACGACAGCCGTGACTGGAATTACATCCGGGAGGGATTAGTAAAAATATATGCTATCTTAAAAACCGAGGGTGATATTAGTTTTATCAACCACCTGGATGTAGCCAGGGTTGACTACTGCACTTTTGGAAACTCACATCCTTTCCGTATCCGCATTGTCAATAAATTTAATGATAACTACGACCACTACTACATTAAAATAGCTGATGCCTCCCGTATTTATGGGTTAGAGCTGGAGCATATCCTTTCTCCTAACCGTATTACTTTCTTTACCTGTGATAACACATTGGTGGAAGAACATATTCCCGGCATACCCGGAGATGTTTTCATTCATCAAATGATGAGTTCACCGGAAACAAATAAAATACGTCTGGCAAAAGAATTTGTAAAATTCAATGAACGATGTTTTGTCCGCCTGCTTGGAGATATGCGCAGTTATAATTTTGTAATTGATATTACTCCTGATATTGAAGATTATCAATACCGCATCCGCTGTATAGATTTTGACCAGCAATCTTATGAAGGAAGAAAGAACTTATACCTGCCGCAGTTTTTTAAAGAAAATTATGCATTTGTTGACCTGTCCCTTTCGCATCTCAACAAAGAATCTATTGAGCAATACCAGTTTGAAGAAAGAACTTTGATTGCATTCCGGCTGATTTCGTCCCGGTATCGTATCAAACAACTGCTGGACATCATGACAAAAGATGAAATTTCTTCTGCGGCTAAAGTAACGCAGCTAAAAAATGAACTCAATAGTTATTTCCAAACCACTGTTTTCCGCAAATGCCGGTCAATGGGTGATATTGTAAAAATGCAGTTGAGACAAACCCTTCAAAAAAACCTGTTGCCGGTTCAAAAGAACCCGGGGAAAGCCAGCGATTAAAGTTTTGCACTCTAACACCTGTTCGTAACCCGGGAAGAATAAATAATTTATATTGCAGGCCATTTCATTGCCTGCCTGCTGAAAGTATTTACCACTTTTAAAATAATTTAATATTTAATGAAAAAGTATAGAGCCGGTGTGCTGTTCGGTGAAGAACTGGAAGCACTTTATCAAGACGCCAAAGACAATCAGTTTGCATTGCCAGCTGTAAACACTATCGGCACCAACACGATCAATGCTACCCTTGAAACAGCTGCTAAAGTTAACTCGCCGGTTATTATCCAGTTTTCCAATGGGGGCGCACAATTTATTGCAGGTAAAGGAATGCCCAATGACCGGTTGCAGGCAAATATTTCCGGTGGCATCTCCGGTGCTTTACACATTCACAATGTAGCAAAATATTATGGCGTACCGGTTGTGCTGCACACAGACCATGCTGCCAAAAAATGGTTGCCCTGGATCAGCGGTTTAATTGATGCCGGTGAACAATACTTTAAAGAAAAAGGCCAGCCGCTTTTCAGCTCACACATGCTTGACCTTAGTGAAGAGCCGCTTGAAGAAAACATTCATACATCTGTTGAGTTTTACAAAAAGATGCACCCATTGGGCATGAGCATTGAAATAGAACTCGGCGTAACCGGTGGCGAAGAAGACGGGGTTGATAACAGTGAAGTAGAAAATTCAAAACTATATACACAACCTGAAGATGTGGCTTACTCTTATAAAGAATTAAGCAAAGTCGGAAAGCTTTTTACCGTTGCTGCCGCTTTTGGTAATGTCCATGGTGTTTACAAACCCGGCAATGTGGAATTACGTCCCGAGATACTGAACAACAGCCAGGTATATATCGAGAAAGAATTAAAAACCGGCCCCAAACCTGTTTACTTTGTTTTTCATGGCGGCAGTGGCTCACCGCAGCACCAGATAAGGGAAGCGATTGGTTATGGCGCCATCAAAATGAATCTTGATACCGACCTCCAATGGGCTTTCTGGGAAGGTGTATTGGATAATTACAAAAAAAGTGAAGCTTACCTGCAGGGCCAGCTTGGTAATCCTGAAGGAGATGATAAGCCTAACAAAAAATATTACGACCCCCGTGTGTGGTTGCGCAAAGGCGAAGAAACATTTATCAAACGCCTCGAAATTGCTTTTGAAGATTTGAATTGCATCAACCGCAACGCATAAAAGGTCTGGATTTTTTATTTCCATTCGCGGCTCTATCTTTGCCGAACAGTTGTTAGTAAACAACTTAACGCTAAAATAGTTTGCCATGGCTTCTAAAAAAATAATAGACCTCCTCGGCGATAAGGCTGAATATTTACTTAATCACCAGTCAAAAACGATTGCGAAAGACCAGTTGCACCTGCCCGGCCCTGATTTTATTGACCGCATTTGGATCAACAGCGACCGTAGCCCTAATGTTTTACGGAACCTGCAATTAATGTATAACACTGGCCGCCTTTCTAACACTGGCTATCTCTCTATCCTGCCCGTTGATCAGGGCATTGAACACAGCGGCGGAGCTTCTTTTGCAAAAAATCCTATCTATTTCGACCCGGAGAATATTATTAAACTGGCCATGGAAGGTGGATGCAATGCTGTAGCTACCACCTACGGCGGATTAGGTTTCCTGTCAAGAAAGTATGCACATAAAATCCCTTTCATTGTAAAAGTGAATCATAATGAATTTCTCACTTATCCCAATAAATTTGACCAGATCATGTTTGCTTCAGTCAAACATAGCTGGAACCTCGGTGCTGCTGCTGTTGGTGCCACTATTTATTTCGGGAGTGATGAATCTGCAAGACAGATACAGGAAGTAAGCAAAGCATTTGAAATGGCACATGAGCTGGGAATGGCGACTATTCTCTGGTGTTATCTCCGCAACCCGGCTTTTAAAACAAAAGAAAAAGATTACCATGTATCTGCTGATTTAACAGGACAAGCTAATCATCTGGGCGTAACCATTGAAGCAGACATCATCAAACAAAAATTGCCGGAAAACAACGGTGGTTATTTGGCTTTAAATACTAAAGAATCTGCTTACGGTAAAAATGATAAACGTATTTATGATGACCTCACCACTGACCACCCAATTGATCTTTGCCGTTACCAGGTAGCTAACTGCTATATGGGCCGTGCAGGATTAATTAACTCAGGTGGTGCATCATCGGGTGCCGGTGATATGGCTGAAGCAGTAACCACTGCTGTAGTAAATAAAAGAGCAGGTGGTATGGGATTAATTTCTGGCCGCAAAGCTTTTCAGAGACCGATGAAAGAAGGTGTGGAAATTCTGAATGCAATACAGGATGTGTATTTGGATAAGGAAGTGACGATAGCGTAAATTCTTTTTGACAATTTTTAAAGCCTTTGAATCGGGGCTTTTCATTGCGCCGAAAATATTTATCCTTATCTTACCACCCAAAATAAAACATTATGCGTCAACTCCTTTTCACAGGATGTATTGCAATCATTAGCTTCTCCTGCGGACAATCTGATAAAAAAGAAAAAGATCCGGCTACAAAAGATACAGCTGCAATAACCCCGCCCGATACAGCCGATAAAAAATCAGTTGCTGAAACTGCACCTGCAGACACAGCCAAAACCATTAAACTGACATTTGCCGGTTATGAAGAAGGAGATTATGCCCATCTTATGTTTACAGAAACAGGTACCAATACTGATTATGATTTTGGCCACCCGGAAGATAATTCGCTGAACAATATCCAGGTAGTCCTTAAAGAACAAAACAGCGCCTTCGGCTACAAAGAAAACAGTAAAATGAAAGGCGCTAAGTTTGTTGCGGATATTATTTACAAGACAACAGACACTTATGACGCCAACGGGCAACCCACAATTGGTAAAGAATGGCGTATTGCCAGTTTAAAGAAAGATGAATAATTCATTTGCATCTTCTTCTCAAGAAATATACACTTAAAAAAGATAAAATGAAAATAGTTACCCTGTTGCTGGCCTTGTCATTTTTCTTTACATCCTGCAACAATAAGACAGCCGGTGCAAAGAAAAATGTAAAAGATGATACGGCAAAAGCCCCGGTGACCGAAGACACAACAATGACTCCAATGCCAGGCTCAGACAGGGATGAGCATGGCTGTATAGGCTCTGCCGGTTACACCTGGTCTGTAGTAAAGAATGAGTGTATAAGAATTTTTGAAGCAGGCACAAGGCTTAGCGCTGCAGAAGCGCTGGCAGATAAAACAACAGATGCTTTTGTAGTTTTCAGCAGCGATAATAAAAAAGCTGAACTGTATATACCTAACCAGGCAACAAGCCCTGTCATTTTCGAGCAAAGTAAAAACGATACAAAAAAATGGGCAGATGAACATTGGTCGTTAGAAAAAACAGCTAAGGGCTTAGTGCTGAAAAAAGACGGCATTGCACAATATACAGGACAGGGTATCTGATCGGCCTGATTCAAGCGAGGCAACTCTTATTACTTTTTTTGCGTTAATACTTATCTGAAAGAATTTAATCTGAAATAAGTTGCATGAAAATAATACTAGTAGCAGTCAGTTCCCTTTTTCTCATTTTCTTATCCTGCAAAAAAGACAGCAGTGGCGGCAGCACCATTGTAGATTGCAGCGCTGTTACCAATAAAGCTTTTGCAGCGGATATAAACCCCATCATACAGGCTTCGTGTAATATATCAGGCTGTCATGCAGCCGGCAGTTTTAATGGCCCCGGTCCTTTGACCAATCATGCACAAGTATCTGCAGCTGCTTCTACCATCAGGCTGGCCGTTTCCTCAGGCAGAATGCCACAGGGAAGTTCACTTTCTGCTCCACAAAAGAATTCTATTCTTTGCTGGATAGACAGCGGTGCGCCAAATAATTAAATTTTTTGCTCCTTGTATCAGGGGAATTATTTCTTTTTTGATACGCTTACCCAACTACAAACTATCCGGCAACAGGCTCAGGACTATAAACCACAAACTTCTCTATATTTGTGGCTTAACAACCGGTTATGGCCAAACAAATTGAAGATTTTGATGCCAACCTGGCGGGTGAAGAAGGTAAGACAGAAGAAACGAAGGCCAGTTGGTTCAAACGCATCAAAAAAGGGATTAATACCAAGACCTCAGAGAAAAAAGAAACCCCGGAGGGGCTTTGGGTAAAATGTCCTGATTGTAATTTTATTTGTACTGTTTCAGAATTGCGGGAGCATTTGTTTGCTTGCCCTAAGTGCTGCTTTCATCATCGCATCAACAGTAGTGAGTATTTCGAGATATTGTTTGATAATAACGAATTTACAGAACTGTTTGAAAATATCCGCAGCAAAGACTTCCTGGAATTTACCGACCTGAAGCCTTATAAAAAAAGACTGGAAGACCTGTGGGGCAAGACCGATCTGAAAGATTCAATGCGGGTAGCTGTTGGTAAAGTCAGTGGGCATGAAATAGTAATTGCCTGTATGGATTTTGAATTCATCGGCGGCTCACTCGGCAGTGTGATGGGCGAAAAATTTTCAAGGGCCGTTGATTATTGCCTGCAACATAAATTGCCTTACATGGTAATCAGTAAAAGTGGTGGTGCCCGGATGATGGAAAGTGCTTTTTCCCTGATGCAATTAGCAAAAACAAGTGGCAAGCTTTCCCAGTTGAGCGATGCAAGGCTTCCGTATATTTCTTTATTAACCGATCCTGCATTTGGTGGAATCTCTGCCTCTTTTGGAATGCTGGGTGATTTGAATATTGCTGAACCGGATGCACTGATTGGTTTTGCCGGCCCCAGGGTTATCAAAGAAACAATAAAAAAAGATTTACCGCCGGGCTTTCAACGCAGCGAATTTGTATTGGAACATGGCTTCCTGGATTTTATTGTACCGAGAAAAGAGTTGAAAGAAAAATTAGCAACGGTGCTTGCACTTTTCAAAAACTAGTTGTGTTAATAGTTCATGGTTTATGGTTCATAGCCGGATCGTTAACTATGAACCATGAACTATTAGCCATGAACAATTACTGATGGAGGAATTAAAAAACAGGCAGGCTTATCATGAATACTTCATTGATGCAAAATATGAAGCAGGGATAGTTCTACTTGGAACAGAAGTAAAATCGCTGCGGGGCGGGCGGGCCAGCTTTAATGACAGTTACTGCCTGATCGATAATGGCGAAATCTGGCTGAAATCATTGCATATCGCCGAATACACACATGGCAACTTAAATAATCATGATCCGCTCAGGGACAGAAAGTTGCTGCTGAAAAAAAGAGAAATTACTAAAATAGCCGCTAAACTGAAAGAGAAAGGCTACACCTTAGTACCCCTGCGGATTTATTTTCAAGACAGGCTGGCTAAAATTGAAATTGGCCTTGCAAAAGGAAAGAAATTACATGATAAACGGGAAAGTATTAAGCAAAAAGATGTGGAAAGGGAAATGAAACGATTCCTGAAATAACCTGTGTAAAACTTCGTTTCAGGATGGAATAGTTTTTACCGATATTACGGATTCATGCGGAAAGGAATATTTATAGTTTTATTGTTCACCTCACTTCACTCCCATTCCCAATCGGTATTTGGATACTGGTATGGTGATGCTAACGTAAAAACAAATAGTTCTGCAAACAATTACCTGGTTGAGCTTATCCTGCAACCGGAGAAGAACTATGTAAAAGGTATTCTCAACTATTATTTTAAAAATACTTACCGCAGCCTCGGGGTAAAAGGGAATTACAACGCTGCTACCCGGCAACTGAGCTTGTATGATATACCGGTTGTTTATTATGGTTCTATTTCTAATTTTGAAGTTGATTGTATTATGAATATGCAGGCAACCTTACGGGTGGCACAGGCCGGTTCAAGCCTTGTGGGGTCATTTGTTTCACTACCCGATTATAAAAATACCTGTCCTAATATTAATTTCAACCTTTCATTCAATGCAGACATCAGCAAAAAAGACTCGGTGCTGAAAGCTATAAGTGAGTTTAAAGAGAATTACCAGGTCTGGAAGCCTGAAATATCCGATACGCTTGTTGCAGTAAATGTGACACCCCGGAAAGTGATTAACTATGTAACAGAAAAAGAATACATACAAAGGGAAAATGTGCTGGTGAATGAAATTGAAGTTGAATCAGATTCATTAAGAGTGAGTCTCTATGACAATGGAGAAATAGACGGGGATATTATTTCAATATTTTATAACAAACAATTGATACTGAATAATCAGAAGCTTACCCATAAATCTATTAAAATTAGCCTGGTACTCGATAGTGTACAAACAATTAATGAAATATCCCTGTTTGCAGAGAACCTCGGACTGATACCACCTAACACAGCACTGATGGTTATTGATGATGGTAAAAACCGTTATGAAATCCGCCTGTCCAGCAGCCTGGAAAAAAATGCCACTATCAGAATTAAGAGAAAGAAGGATGGTATAAAAGTGCCAAAGTGATTTGTTTATTCAAATAACTCCGGCTGCTTACTCTCTTTCTCCTTCACCCATTCCATCTCAGTTGATTTACTGTAATCAGCCAGCTTGGTTCCCACGGTTCTATTCCCCGTTACCTCAGCAATTTTTGCAATTTTTAATTTCCCTTTTCTTATTTGTTCACCCCTGCCCTGCTGCATGGCCAGTATTGGTTCTTCCATTGTTGTAACAGCTTCCACATAATTTCCATCCCCTTCCTTAATAAAAAGAAATTTATTTTTCAACGTAGTTGTTTCAATCTTAAACCGCTTTGCCATAAACTGCTTTGTCTTCATATCAGCATACACAGCCGTTACAATTTTTTCCGGATTGAATTTCTCTATTAAAACAATTTTCTCTGAATCCAGTTTTTGAGTTAACTCCTGGTCAGTGATTTCATAGTTGCCTTCGCTATACACAACTAATATTTTGTCATCCCCATCAAAGGTTCCAAGGAATTGCCCTTTCTCATCTGTATTCAATCTTCCAAACTGATCATCATACCACAATTTCTTTCCGGCTAAGGTGGACACACCGGCTTCTTTCAAACGGACTGACTTGATTGGATACTTTGTCACCGTATTCCCCATGCTGCTGCGGCCCTTTATCTCCAATTCTGCAAAATTGAATTCCAGTTCTTTTTTATGTGCTGAACAACCCGGGCTTAATGTAATCTTAACCAATTCCGCCTCTCCATTCGGGTTCACAGTCAGGTAATGGACTTTACTTTTTTCATCGCCTTTGGTCAGGTCGTATTCTTTATCCCTCGTTACACCGGTTACATTAAACCGTTTGGCAAAACTCTTACCACCTTTGCCATCTGCATAAATCATGTTGTAAGTGGTTCGTTCATCATTCTTCTGAAAAACAGCAGCATGAAGTATGTCTTTTCCGATAAATGTCTTGTCCGACACCTTTACCACTTTCATGATACCTCTTTTGGCAAAAACTATTATATCATCAAGGTCAGAACATTCAAACAACAATTCATCTTTCTTCAGCCCTGTTCCGATAAATCCTTCTTCACGGTTTACGTATAATTTAGTGTTGGCAATCGCCACACTCCTGGCTTCAATTACCTCAAATTGTTTTATTTCTGTTTTCCTCTCCCTGCCTTTGCCATATTTTTTTAGTAAGTTCTCATAATAAGCCACAGCAAAGTCAATAAGGTTATTTAAATCATTCTTTACCTGTTTAATATCTGCTTCCAGGCCTTTTATCTGGTCATTTAACTCGTCAATATCTAATTTATAAATTCGGCGTACAGGTTTTTCGGTCAGCTTAACAATATCTTCCCTAGTAATCCCCCTTTTGAGTTGTTTTTTGAATGGCATAAATGCTTTATCAATTCCCTCAAGCACTTTATCCCATGTTTCATATTTCTTCTCAAGCTCCTTGTATATCTTTTCTTCAAAGAATATTTTTTCAAGGGAAGTGTAATGCCATTTTTCCTGCAGCTCATTCAGTTTAATCTTTAACTCCTGTTCCAGAAGGTCTTTGGTTTTATCAACCGAGAGCTTTAATAATTCCTGCACACCGAGGAACTGTGGTTTGTGGGCCACAATCACACAGGCATTGGGAGAAATTGAAACTTCACAATCAGTGAACTTGTACAACGCATCAATAGTAATATCTGGGGAAATACCGGGAGCCAAATCAACCTGTATCTCTACTACGGCTGCTGTATTATCAGTTACCTTTTTAATTTTTATTTTGTTCTGATCATTTGCTTTTACGATGGACTCCATCAACTGGGTGGTTGTAACCCCATACGGCACACTTCTTATGGCCAATGTCTTTTTATCCACTTCTTCAATATGTGCCCTTACTTTTATTTTCCCACCCCTTTTTCCCTGGTTGTAGTCAGCCACATCTATCATACCCCCCGTCTGGAAATCGGGAAGCAATTCAAACCTTTTACCTCTTAAATGTTTTATTGCCGCTTCAATAAGTTCGCAGAAATTATGTGGAAGTATTTTGGTAGATAACCCAACAGCAATTCCATCTGCGCCTTGTGCCAGCAGCAACGGAAATTTCATGGGCAACGTAACCGGTTCATTCTTTCGGCCATCATAACTCAGTTGCCATTCAGTTGTTTTATTGTTGAAAGCAACTTCTAATGCAAACTTGCTGAGCCTCGCTTCGATATAACGGGCAGCGGCGGCATCATCACCGGTTCTTACATCACCCCAGTTACCCTGTGTATCTATCAGCAAATCTTTTTGCCCCATGTTTACCAATGCATCACCAATACTGGCGTCACCATGCGGATGGTATTGCATCGCCTGCCCGATTATATTCGCTACTTTATTATAGCGGCCATCATCCATTTCCTTCATCGCATGAAGAATACGGCGCTGCACAGGTTTCAACCCGTCTTCTATAGCCGGCACAGCTCTTTCAAGAATTACATAAGATGCATAATCGAGAAACCATGTCTTATACTGACCGTGTAAGCCATTATCATTGCTTCCTACTTCTGATATTTTATTCTTTGCTGCACTCATTGTTATAAAAATCTTTTTTGCCACGAAGGCACAAAGGCATGAAAAATTGTGGCAATACTCTATTTAACTCTCTACTGAATTTTCTTCTGGCACAAGCTCCACTTGTCTCCCTCCTGGCAGCTTCACATCAGCACCTTTCCAACCTTTGCTGATATCGCCTGTCATTTCTATCTTTCCTTCATTTATCAAATGCTTCATCCTCCACATCACAAACACATCACCGGTTTTTATTTTCATCCGGTGTAATGTATTGCTCAATACCCTTGTTGCCTTCTGCCATTCGGCGGTCAGGTTCTTTAGAATTTCATTGTCATAAAAGTTTTCTTCTTTGCCCGCAATCTTTTTCCCACCTTCCAGTATTCTCACTGCTGCATTTTCTTCCGCAATCTTTCTCCATTCATCCGGGTCAATTTCAAATTCACTTAATGTTATTGGTCTTGCAAGTTTCCGGGCTTTTAAAAACTCTTTGGGTTGTATCTCATTCAGCCATGAAGGATAAAATATATGCCCTTTCTCATTGATAAATGGAAGATTGTTCAGGTACAAAACCATCACCCGGCCCTGGTATTCCCGGAACTGCGGCATCAGCCAGAAATAACCGGTCACATCATGCTGGTTCTGCGCCATCCATATCCACAATTCTTCCTCAGGATTAGCATCAAGCTTTGCTTTCAACTCCGTCACCGTTTCCCGGTCATCAAAACTACCGGCAAGGCTTTCGCTGTATGGCGAACCTTGCAGCAAGCCTTTCCACCATTCCGATCTTGCCTGCCAGCCTCCTTCAGTTTCTATGCCCTGTAAAGGGCCTACTGCAAAATCATCTTTAATTTGTATCACATCACCGATCAATGTTTCATCCATTTCAATTACCTGTTTCATCAGGTCCACTTCACTTTCATTGAAAATAATATGTATCATTTTGTATTGTTATTATTGGGTTGAGTTATAAAATAAACACAGGTTGTAAAAAAATTTCTCACAAAAGGTATTGCTTTAATGATGATTGATTGTGTTCTCGGTTTCCAGCCAAATTTCCATTGATATATCGGGTTAATAAAATAGTGCCTGCTATGCGACAAACTATAGCCTTCATTTTTAGATATTCTCACAAACCGTTCTATACTAATTCCCGTATCCCTTATCTCCATCATTTCGTCCACATTTTCTTTCCTGTTTTTGAGAATCCACCTGTACAATCTTTTCGGGAGCAAATGAATATAGGGTAACCTCGAAATCTTTGACTTGCATATTTGCTGGTGACCGCCAAACGGCATATACCACGGTGGGAAACCAAAGAACACAATACCACCCGGTTTCAAAAAATTCTTCATCCAGCCGATCAGCTTTGCCTGGTCATGGATATGTTCAATCACATCTTTCAATACAATAATGTCAAACAGTCCGTTAAAATCTTTTTCTACATCAACCTTATAAATATCTTTTACCACAAACTTCAGTTTTCCTGCTGCAATTTCCTCCGGCAAAAATAGTTGAGCATTTTCAATCCTTGGCGCATCTAACTCAACACCCACTCCTTCGCATCCTTTATTAATAAATGCCTTTAATACTCCAGCTTCACCACAGCCAATTTCTAATACCCTCATACCCGGCTTTATCAAAAATTTTTCTTCGATAAATGGTATAACATATTTCTCAGCGTTTAAAACCTGGATGTCAAAGTATCTTTTTCTATCGGCGTGAAATTCAAACACTCTTTTAATTGGCCTCCACTGGTGTGTCAAGTTCGACTTTCAAATTATTAATAATAAACTCCTGCCTGTCCGGTGTATTTTTTCCCATATAGTATTCCAGCAGTTGCTGGATATGTTCTCCTTCTTCAACCCTCATCAATTGCTTCCGCATTCCACCACCGATAAACTGCCCAAACTCATCCGGGCTTATTTCACCCAAACCTTTAAACCTTGTTACTTCAGGCTTCGTTCCCAGTTTTTTCATTGCCGCCTGTTTTTCCTGTTCGCTAAAACAATAGATCGTTTCCTGTTTACCTGCCTGCCGGCCAGGCAGGTTCCGCACCCGGAACAAAGGCGTTTCCAGCACATACACTTTTTCATGCTTGACCAAATCAGGAAAAAATTGCAGGAAGAAAGTCATTAATAATAAACGGATGTGCATACCATCCACATCAGCATCGGTAGCTATCACCACATTATTAAAACGAAGCTCTTCCAAACCTTCTTCAATGTTCAGTGCATGTTGCAACAGGTTAAACTCTTCATTCTCATACACCACTTTCTTGGTCAGGCCAAAACAGTTCAGCGGTTTACCCCGGAGACTGAATACCGCCTGAGTCTCTACATTCCTTGCTTTGGTAATAGAACCGCTGGCACTGTCACCCTCTGTAATAAATATGGTTGTCTCTTTTTGCTTCGCTACAAACTCTTCTTTTCCTTTTGCCGGGGCATCATCATTCAGGTGATAGCGGCAATCCCGAAGTTTTTTATTGTGCAAATTTGCTTTCTTGGCCCTTTCATTCGCCAGTTTACGGATACCAGACAATTCCTTTCTTTCCCTCTCACTTTGCTCAATACGTTTTTTCAGCCCTTCGGCAGTAGCAGGATTTTTATGCAGGTAATTGTCCAGCTCTTTACCCAAAAAATCCATCACAAACTGCCGCATACTTTGTCCTTCAGGTTCCACATTCACAGAACCCAATTTGGTTTTTGTTTGCGATTCAAATACCGGCTCTATCACCCTTACTGAAACTGCCGCCACAATTCCCGTTCTTATATCCGATGCATCGTAATCTTTCTTAAAGAAATCCCGGATTGTTTTTACATACGCCTCCCGGAAAGCCTGCTGATGTGTGCCCCCCTGCGTGGTATGCTGACCGTTTACAAAACTGTAAATGTCTTCCCCGTATTCGTTGGTGTGTGAAATGGCCACTTCAATATCGTTACCACTCAGATGAATAATCGGGTAACGGATTTCATCTTCATTGGTTTTGCGTTGCAATAAATCAAGCAACCCGTTTTTACTGACGAAACTTTTGCCGTTGAAAACAATTTTCAGTCCCGCATTCAGAAAGCAATAATTCCAGATTTGATTTTCTAAAAATTCCGGATGGAATTTAAAATTTTTAAAAACAGATTCATCCGGGATAAAAGTTACCAGTGTACCATTTTGTTCAGCAGTCTTTGCTTCCTTATATTCTTTTATTAAAAAACCTCTTTCAAACTCGGCTGTTTTTTCTTTGCCTTCCCGTACTGCAGTTACTTTAAAATAATTACTCAGTGCATTCACGGCTTTGGTACCCACACCATTCAAACCCACAGATTTCTGGAAAGCCTTGCTGTCGAATTTGGCGCCGGTGTTCACTTTACTTACCACATCCACTACTTTACCCAAGGGAATACCACGACCATAATCCCTGACCGTTACTGTTTTTCCTTCAATAGTAAGCTCCACCGTTTTACCATGACCCATCGCAAATTCGTCAATGCAGTTGTCCATCACCTCCTTCACCAGCACATAAATGCCGTCATCAGGCGATGAGCCATCACCCAATTTACCAATATACATTCCCGGCCTCAGGCGGATATGTTCTTTCCAGTCGAGAGATTTTATACTGTCCTCGTCATAATTAAAGAGGTCGGTCGTTTCCTTTTCTTTTGCCATACTTCGCTGCCACCCTGAGTTTATCGAAGGGTGATTCATTAATAGGTTATCTGTTTCTTTTGTTTGCCAGTTTCAGCCTGCCTGCCCCTTCAACGGCGGGGCTGTACCTCTGTACGTCCTGCTCGCCACTCATCACCACTCCACAAAAAACCTCCCAATCGGGAGGCATTGGGCGGGGCTGGGCAAATATAACGAAACCACCCCTGCCTGAGGGATTTTGAGTTATTAACCATTGTGGAAAAAAAGAAGTAAAATAACTAAGGATTGTTTTAATATAAATCTTGCACCCTGTTCATCAGTAAAATTTTTCTCAAAAAGGCTTAACTTGATTTTCATTAAACCGTTTGTATGAAAAAAAATATCCTGGCTGTCGTCTTCATTTCAGTTACCATTTCTTCTTTTGCACAAAGAACTACTGAAACCGATGGCGACTGGAGCCGGCAATTCCTGGTGTTGAAAAACACAGCCGAAGCCGACCTGATGATCCGGGCAGGTGATATTGATAACCTTGGATTTGGTTTTGCAGAAGATTACAATCCTTTTACCGGAAGATCTACCTGGTCACATGGTTTCCCCTGGGATATTAAAAATGAAAATGCCAGGGGCACCGACAGGATTATGGTACCTACAAGTTTTAAGTATGGTAGCCCAAAAGCAAGTGAGGGATATACCAGTACCACGCAGCGACCGGGTAATAAACCAATCCCAATCTCTATACCACTGGGCGAATTAAAACCGGTTAAAATAGATTCCGCAGCCCTACAGCTTTTTATTGACGACTTTCAATCACCCACCTTTGGTTCTAAATTCCAGTTTAAAATAAACGGCATCCGGTTTACTGAAGCAGAAAAAATGATAAACAAGGTCAGGCAGGATGGCCCCATTGGAAAACTGATTACTATCCGGTTAACCCCGGAGTTGCTTCAAAAACTGAATTCCGACTCATTAGTTATATTTATTGACGACCCCACTACCGGCATAGGTGACGGCTTTGCCATTGATTTTATTAAACTGCTCATCAATCCAAAAATTATTTACCAGGGAAAAGTGCAGGGTAAAATTATTGATGCTGCTACCCGTGAGCCCATTCCAAATGCCTTGGCAACTATTGAAGATTATGGTGGGGCTATATCAGATGCTGAAGGAAATTTTATCATCGAAAATATTCCTGCCGGACTTACTTTAGTAAAAGGAACTGCCGCAGGGTATTCATCTGATGAAAAACAAGTGGATGTCATTTCCGAAGAAACTTCGGAACCGGTGGAATTGGAACTGAGGCGATCCGGAAAAGTTACTTACAACAATAAAGCTTTGCAGGAAGGTGATGATATAATTATGAACAATATCCAGTTTGACGTAAACAGCGCTGCCTTGTTGGCCGCCGGTAAAGCTGAACTGGATAAGCTGGTTACAGTGATGAAACAAAATCTGTCAATGGAGATTTTGTTATCAGGTCACACTTCATCTGAAGGTTCAGCAGCATTAAACCGGGAGCTTTCACTGAAAAGAGTTAGAAGTTGCAAAGATTACCTGGCATCAAAGGGGATTGATGATGGCCGCATCACCATTAAAGGTTACGGCCCTGATAAACCAATAGCTTCAAATGATACGGAAGCCAGCCGGGCAAAGAACAGAAGAGTAGAAATGAAGATCACCAAACTGTAATGGTATATGTCATATAACTGGAAACAATTCACCAGGCGTATTCCTGTTAAAGCTTCATCAAAAGCCATTTATGATGCATGGACTACGCAGCAGGGCCTGGAAAGCTGGTTTCTGAGATTAGCCCAATTTACCAAAGCTGATGGCAACCCCCGGCCAAAGAACAGCCATGTTGAAGCAGGCGATAAATACAAATGGCTGTGGTTCGGCTACGATGATTCTGTTATTGAAGAAAAAGAAATACTTTCTGCCAATGGCTGGGATCAGTTGAGGTTTAGTTTTTCGGGCGGTTGCATTGTTACCGTTTCCATCAAACAAGAAGCTGGGGAAATTATTTGTGAACTGGTACAGGATATGCCTATGGAAGATACTGGGGAGCAGCAACATTTTTTTATTGAATGCGGCAAAGGCTGGGGTTTTTACCTGGCTAACCTGAAGTCAGTCCTTGAAGGAGGATTGGATCTCCGGAATAAAAACGTAAACCTGAAGCAGGTCATTAATGCCTGAAGCAGGCATTTTATAACCGGGAATAGAATTTTTAATATATTTTTTAATGCATTAAATTTCAATTATTTAGTTGTAATATTTTATATCCAACTACCCACTTTAAATAAATTTCACATTCCTGAAATCCGGCAAAGCCCTAATTTTGACCTGTTCTATTAACCCATCAGGTTCCTGCATTTTCAATTGTATTGGGTACCCGTTAAATGCCGGATTTATCAACCCGGATATGTGTAATTAAAGAAAATTAAAAGGAAGCGTTATGTATACCTATGATTTGTTGGAAACCGGTTGTTATTACCTGGTAAAAGAAAAAGAGGATTCAGTTATTACTATGATAAAGGTAGCGGTAGAGTCAGACCATTGCCTGTTTATTCAGCGCTTTGATGACCTGATGGCTACCGAATGGAAGCTGAAAAAAGATACCCTGCATGATATTGTTGAATGCCTGAGCGATGAAGCGGTAAAAGCATGGGAAGAACAATACCAAAGCAGCCAGGATGCTTTTTATGAGGGAGATGATGATGAGTGAACCTCCTCTCAATCAAATAAAACAGTCCCGTCTTTGACGGGACTGTTTTATTTGATTGAGATATTTATTATTTAATTAATTGGCAGGTTAAATACACCTTCAGTTATTGTTTTAGTACCTGGTCCGCTTCCAAAATTTTCCTTGAGTGGCCCGGAAAAAGTTCCTATGATTCTTGTAGCGGTAATGCTGGTTATTATTATTGTAAAAGCAGGATTTTGTGTCCCCCCTAAAAAATCAGTAGTCGCAGTCCAATGTACCGGGGTAAGATCAGTATAGTCTGCACCAATTGCATAAAATCCTGATAAGAGTCCATTTACTGTATAAGTGCCGGTGGTGATATTTGCACCATTTAACCTGTCGATTTCTAAATTAAATTCTTCTCCACCAGTTGCAAATCCGCCCATAAGAATGTCGTTATTGGGTGGCGGAAAGAAATAAGAAGCTTCGGCAAAATTGTTAAAGGCGGTGAATACACCATTAATTTTGCAAGTTAGTATTCCCGGAGGCCCACTTACAATAACCGGGAAAGTGCAAGGGGTAGTACCCGGCATTGGTATATTAAAAGTTCCTTGAGCTGTTGGTGTTCCGGAACCGGCAAGTGTTATAGTTTGAGGTCCACCAAGTATGGTAAATGTACCTGAAGCAGAAAAAGTCATGCCATTTGTCAACGTAGTTACAATATTATATGGGCCGAGAGATGTTACATTTATATCAATATCAACAGTATTAGAAGCATTAAGTATAACTCCGACCGGATACGTTCCATTTACAACAGCAGATGAACAATCAGCAGTGAAAACACCACCGGGATTTACTGTTATTGAAAAACTACATGAGCTAGTGCCAAAAGTTACAGTAAAGTTCTGTGGACCGGTTGCATTTGGCGTTCCTGTTCCAGTCAAAGTGATTGTTTGAGTGGCTCCTGTGGAAGTACCTGAACCAGAAAAACTGAAACCTGCCACTGTGTTAGTGCTTACAAAATATGGTCCTACTGTAGAAGTGGTTATCTGAACCTGAACAGTGTTGGAGGCCGTTAAAGGAATATCCTTATAATAATTACCATTAATTGTTACAGGTGTACAAGCGCCTCCGCCTCCACCTAAGGTACCAGTAACAAGATCTATTACATTAATAACAAAACTACAGGTAGAAGTCCCTACCGTTACTGGAATAGTTGTATTACCAGCGGCCCCGGGTGTCCCCGAACCGGTTAATGTTATTGTTTGTGCCCCTGTAGCCAATGTTCCTGTTCCCGCAAAAGTTATCCCGTTAACAGCGGTTGTAGTAATATCATACGAGCCGGCTGTTGTTACATTCACATTTAATCGAACAGTATTTGAAGCATTTAACGGAACTGATTTTGCATATGTTCCATTGATTGTTGGTGTACCGCAACTACCCGGAGCCCCGATTAAAGTAAATATAGCCGGCCCAGAACCAGCTGGCAAAACTGTTACCTGTATATCACATACTGTACCATTATAGCTTACAACAAAATTATCAATCCCGGCAGCAAATGGCGTTCCGTTACTTCTCAGTGTAACATTAGTAGCGCCAAGTGCAGTAAATGTGCCGGTAGCCCGGAAATAATATCCGTTTACGGTATCAGTAGTAATAATATAAGTACCGGTACGAACAACATTTACCTGTATGGTAATAGTATTAGTAGCCGGCACCAATGGAGTGGTTGCCACATAAATTCCATTTACCGTTTTTGGAAGACAGTCACCCGTTACATCAGCTTGCAGGCTCCCCTGACCAGGAGTATTGCCAAGTTCAAAACTTAATTCTTTCTGGCACCCGGTTATCACTACCAATCCCAACAACAGCCAATAGAAAATATGTTTTTTCATAAAAGGGGAATTATTTTAAACCATTAAAAATAGGACTATTTTGCTTACCGCAGCGCCGCCGGGGGAATAAGAATTCACAGAAATCCAGCAGTTTGGGACAAAAACAATGCCTTACTTTTGAGGAAAGTCTGAATACATGAGAAACGCTTATTTCCTCTTTTTATTTTTCGTTTTTGCCTCTTGCAAGGCCCAGCAGGGTACGGTCAGTAAAGTTGACCCCGACGAGTTTGAAAAAGGAATCGCCGGTGCTAATATACAGGTGCTCGATGTTCGAACTGCCGGAGAATTTAAAAATGGTCATATCAAAAATGCACTGCAGGCAGACTGGACGCAAAGCAAACAATTTGCTGAGCGAATTCAGTATGTGGACAAAGACAAACCTGTTTATATTTATTGCCTTGTCGGTGGCCGCAGCGCTTCCGCTGCTGAATGGATGCGGAATAACGGATTTAAAAATGTGGTGGAGTTAACTGGCGGTATCAACGCATGGAAAAGTGCCGGCAAGCCGTTGGAAGGAAACAGTAATCAACCGCAAATGACAGTTGAACAATATTGGGCAAGTATCCCTAAAGACAAAACAACATTGGTAGATTTCGGTGCCACCTGGTGCCCGCCCTGTATAAAAATGAACCCCGTCATTGATGAACTGGAAAGCAGCAAAGATCTGGACATACTCCTGGTAAAAATAGATGCCAGTGTTCATACAGATGTAATGAAAGCACTGAATGTAGAGCCCATTCCTGTTTTTATTGTTTACAAAGAAGGAAAAGAAGTTTGGCGCAAACAGGGGGTGGTGAGCAAAGAAGAGTTGCTGGCACAGCTGAACTGATAATGCCTGGATATTCTTTATCTTTTCTATTCCTGAATAGCGAAATATTTTCAAGCGAAGGCCTGTACCACTAATTACTTTGTCATATCATAACAAAGCCATGAAGAAACATTATCCCGTTCTGCTCAGCATCACTTTATTAAGTATTCAGCTTTTGTTTGCACAAAAACCATCTGTGGAAGTTTTGACGACTGGTAATAAGGCAAGTCTCCGTGGTTTAAGTGTTGTTAATGACAATGTAGTTTGGGTAAGCGGAAGCAATGGTACTGTTGGCAAATCGGGCAACGGTGGAAAAAACTGGAAATGGATGACGGTAAAAGGCTTTGAAAAAACTGAGTTCAGAGATATAGAAGCATTTGACGGCAGTACTGCCATCATTATGGGTATTGCTGAACCGGCTTATATTTTAAAAACAACAGATGGCGGCGACACATGGAAAGTGGTATATGAGAATAAAACAAAAGGAATGTTTTTGGACGCTATGGATTTTGCAGGCGACCAGTATGGCATTGTGATTGGTGACCCTGTCGCCGGTAAAATATTTATCGCCGAAACATTTGATGGTGGCGACAGCTGGGCGGAATTGGGACTTGAAGGTAAAAGGGCGGCAGCAGATTCTGGCGAAGCCTTTTTTGCAGCAAGCGGCACCAATATCCGGTTGATGAGGGATAAAGATTTTTTTGCCGTTAGCGGCGGCGCCAGGTCAAGACTGGTAACAAGATTTGATGCGACAGCAGTTCCAATTATTCAGGGCAAAGAAACAACCGGCGCCAATTCAATTGATGTGTACGATAACGGAAATGGGAAGGGCAGCAAACAGATGGTGATAGTCGGGGGCGATTTTAATGCAGATACTTCTTCTGAAAAAAATTGCTTTTATACGACTGATGGCGGCAAAACATGGAAAGCTCCTAAGGAACCGCCACATGGTTACCGCAGCTGCGTGGAATATTTATCGAAAGATGATGTACTCAGTTGCGGGTTAACTGGTGTTGATTATTCATTTAATGGAGGGAAAACCTGGGAATGGATAAGCAAAGAAAGTTTTCATGTATGCCGGATTGCAAAATTGGGCACCGCTATTTACTTCGCCGGAAACAATGGTAAAATAGGTAAGATAGTCTGGAAATAGTTTTTCACTCTTCAACCATTTATAATGTTTACAAAATTCTTTCAACGCCTCAAATTAAAAATGATGGCCAAACAACTTCGCCGGCCAGGAGGATTGATGGGTGTCAAGGTTGGCAGCATGATGAACAAAGCCAATGAGTTTTTGTATGATTTTACACTTGGGGTAATGAACCCTTTAAGAAATCAATCAATACTTGAAATTGGTTTTGGCAACGGTAAATTCTTTGACAAGATATTTTCCAAAGCCGAAGGCCTGAAGGTTACGGGCCTCGACTTTTCAGAAACGATGCTTAGTGCCGCAAAAGAAAATAACAAAGAAGCTCTTATAAGTGGTAAACTGAATCTCCATTTTGGCAGCAGTGACAAGCTTCCTTTCCCTGATAATTATTTTGATAAAATCTTTTGTATCAATGTCGTTTACTTCTGGGATGAGCCTCAGCAACATTTGCAGGAAATGTACAGGGTACTGAAGCCCGGCGGCCGTTTCTATGCCACCGTTCGTACTAAAGAAAGTATGCTGAAAATGCCTTTTACAAAATATGGTTTCTCCTTCTACGATAGTGACAGATGGAAGACTTTACTGGAAAAAGCAAACCTTACATTTTTGGAAGAACGTATGGTAAATGAACCTGTTATTGAATTTAATGATGAGAAGTTAATGGTACAATCATTATGTGTGGTAGCTGAAAAGAAACTTTAAGCCCAAAAAATGCGGGAGTTTAAAACCTGGCAGTTTTTTTCCTTCACTGGTTATAAATTACTCAATATCTCCAGCACACTTGGCCGCTTCCTGTAATCAGGTTCAAAAAAACGATAAGTAACCGTTGATTCCTGGTCTATAATATAAATAGCCGGAACTGGCAGGTATTTCCCGTTGTCACCATTATTCTTTTCCAGGTCAATACCTGAATTGCGGTAGCGGGTGATGGTATTTTCAGGCACTTCAAACTCCACTTCATAAGCCTTCATTATCTTCAATCCCTCATCATATAATATGGAGTATTCAGCTTTTGTTTTTTCGACGGTCTTAGAAATATTTTCTGGCTTTTCAGGTGACACGGCTATCAATGTTGCTCCCTTGGCTTTTATCATTTGCAGGGAATCCTGTAATCTTGATAACTCCCGGTTGCAATATGGGCACCATTGGCCACGGTAAAATACCAGCACCACTTTTCCTTCTTTCAGCAAATCTTTCAGCCTCACTTCTTTTCCGTTCTGATCTTTACCCTTAAAATCGGGGGCTTTTGATGAAATAAACAGCCCCTCCGGGGCTTCCTGTGCAGTTGCAGTACAGGCAGTCATTATTAAGCAGACCGCAAACAATATTCCTTTCATATAAACAATTTGTAATGTCAAAAGTAATATAAACAACGGCAATCAAAAGTCAGGCAGCCGACGATTAACATAAGATTATTTTTTCCTTACTTTTGACCACCATTAACCCTTTAAACCAACAATAAGCACATGCCAAACAACAGCCATATTGATAAATATTTCAACAAACTACTTATTGGATTTGCCTTTCTTACCGGAAGTGTCCTGGTAACTTTTTACGCTATTTTTGAAACATTAAAAGGAAGTAACTGGTATTTATGGGCAACAGGTGCGGCTATACTGCTTTGTGCCGGTATTTATTTTTGTTTATCTGCTTTTGTACATAAAATAAAATCAGATTTCAGCAGGCGCCAGAAACAGCGGGAGCAACAAAAAACATTTACGGCTGATTCATGATTTTTTCAGGCCGGTTGCTGAATATAAAAAAGCCTGGCTTGACCAGGCTTCTCAAATCAATAATATTTTTTCAATGCAGGGGGTTCTGACTATGAGCTATGAAGCTTAGTTTACACTCTTCTCCAAATTTCTAAAATCCACCGGTACTAAGCGGCTTACTCCCGGCTCCTGCATCGTCACCCCGTAAATTACATCCACCGTACTCATCGTCATTTTATTGTGGGTAACTATGATGAACTGAGAATTCTCACTGAACTGACGGATCATATTGGTGAATTTGCCTACGTTGGCATCATCCAGTGGTGCATCCACCTCATCCAGTATGCAAAACGGGGCTGGCTTAATTAAGTAAATGGCGAATAATAAAGCCGTTGCCGTCAATGTTCTTTCACCACCACTCAGCTGCGATAAAGATGCGGGGCGTTTGCCTTTAGGCTTAGCAATTACATCAATACCCGTTTCTGCAATATCATCAGGATTTTCCAGTACCAGGTCGCACTGGTCATCATCCGTAAATAATGTTTTGAATACTTTATGGAAATTATCTCTTACCAGGTGGAAAGTTTCGAGGAATTTCTGGTTGGCGGTTATCTCCACTTCTTCAATCGTCTTCAATAAACTTTCTTTGGCACTTACCAGGTCATTCCTTTGCTCCACAATGAAATCGTAACGCTTCTTCATTTCTGTAAAAGCTTCAATAGCTGTCGGGTTTACTTCACCCAAATTCTCCAACCTCTTTTTCATGCGGTCAGCTTTCTCCTGCAGTTCTTCCACCGGCACCTCTCCTGTTCTTGATTCACCCAGTATATCTTCCAGGATAATCCGGAATTCCACATTGAGCCTTTCTTTCATGCCGGCTAATTGCAGCTTCAGTTCATTCAGCTTGTCTTTGATAGCTGCCAGCATATGCTCCACCTGTTCTTTGTCCTTCACTTTATGGCGTATCTCACTTTCTTTTTCACTTAGCTGGTTACGAAAATTATAATAAGCCTGGTCAGCTTCATTTAATTTTCTTTCTTCTTCCTCCTTGCTGTGCATCAATTGCAGCAGTCCCTCTTCTATTTCTTTCAGTGCCTGTGCCGATTGCCCGATATTACTTTCTGTTTCAACTAACTGTGTTGTATTATTTTCAATCTGCCCTTTCAGGTCGTTCAGCTGATTGTTTTTAAATACCAGCTCCTGTTTCAATCCATTTATCTTGCTCTGCTGCTTCGTCACATTCAGGTTAAACTCATTGTACTGGCGGGAAGCATCGTTGTAATCAGTCTCCGTTATTATAAATGTCTCATCTGCTTCAGCCAGTTTAGCGGCATGCACCTGTAACTGTTCATTGAAATGGCTCAATTGATTCCTCACTCCTTCTACAGAGCTATGCGTTTGCTGCATTTGCAAACTCAGTTCTTCCAGGCGGTGCTGGCTGTTGTTCTGCATCGAATGCAGGTTCTCTAATTTATTATGCAGCGAGAATACTTCATTAGTCAGTTGCTGTATCTCTCTTTCTGTATCACGGATAGTAGTTTCTCTCAGGTCTTCGTTGAAAGCAATTACTTCATTGTGGCGGCCCTGTATTTCAGAACGCAGTGCCTCTACCACTATATCCTGCAGTGTAATTTCTTCCTGTAATTTTTCCAGGTTCTTCACCCGGCCAATTTTCTTTCCTTCAATCAACCCTACACTGCCGCCGGTAAGTGAATATTTTCCTTTTACATATTTACCACTCTTTTCTATTACTACAAACCCATTACTGTTCTGTAAGGCATCATCGCTGTCAGCAATAAATACATTGCCCAGCAAATATTCAGCAAGCTTTCTGTATTTATCTTCTACTTCTACCACACTCAATGCAGGAATTGCCCCTTGCAGTTGGTGCGATGAAATATCAACCTGCTGTTCTGAGAATTTATCCAGCAAAAAGAAATTCGCCTTTCCCTTCTTATTTACATCCAGCAAACGAACCGCCTGCAAACCTTCCTGCAAATCATTTACCACATAATAACTCAGGTAAGGTTCAAGCACATTCTCCAGCGCTGTTCTGTATTCTTCATTTACATACAATACATCAGAAAGAATAGGTGAATGGTGATTCCAGTTTGTATTGTTATGTAAAAACTTCACAGAATCAGGATAACCCTCCATCGAATCAATCATGCTCTTCAGCAGGTCATGTTCATTCTTTTTGGCATCCAGTTTCCTGTTTTCTTCTGCAAGGTTATTCCTCAGGCCATCCAATACAGCCTGGGTTTGCAATATCTGGTCTTTGGTATTTTCCTGGTGGTGCTGCAATTGTTCCAGGTCCACTTTCTTAATGTCCAGCTCTTTTTCTTTCAGTATCCTGTCATTATCCAGGTGCTGGCGTTGTTCTTCCCTTTGTCTTCTTTCTTCCTCTATCTGGCCAATCACTCTTTGATGGTTTAGCACCGAAGTATCGGCCACTGCCACTCTCTTCTCTGCATCAAACTGGCTGCGTTGTATCTGCTGGTGTTCGCTGCGGAGGCTGTCAAGGTTGCGACGTTTTTCATCCAGTATATTTCTTTTCGCATCTACTTCGTGCCGCAGTTGCTCCAATTGTTCGCTTAATCCTGCCAAGGCTTTTTCTTCTTCTTCCACCTGCATGGTAGTAAAGCCAATGCTTTCATCAATGCCTTTTAACTGCCCTCCTGCTTTTTGCAAAAAATCTTTCAGGCTGGTTTCTTTTTCTTTCAGGTGTTCGAGGCGTTGGGCAGATAAATTTTTATCATTTTCCTTACTACGAACGGCCTGTAACATGTCATTGAATGCATGCTGCATCGCCTGCAATGCCTTTTCTTTTTCAATGAAGGTTAGTTTTTCCTGTTCCAGCGCCGCTTCATCATTCGCTATCTCCGCTTCTAACTGTATTCTCTTATCGGTTTCTATATCCTGTTGTTCATTCAGTTCTTTGTAAGTAAGATTAAATCCTTCCAGTGATGCTTTCGCCAACTCAATACTTATCTCCCGGTAATCTTTTTTAATCTCATGATATTTCTCCGCTTTCTTGGCCTGGCTCTCCAAAGCCTTCAACTGGTTATTAATTTCAAAAAGCAAATCTTCGATACGGGCAAGATCCTGTTCCGTAGCATCCAGTTTCAGTTTTGCTTCTTTCTTGCGGGTTTTATAAATGGAAATTCCGGCGGCCTGCTCCAGCATCCTGCGGCGGCTGTTGTCTTTGTCTTTAATCAGGTCGTCCACCATGCCGAGCTCTATGATGGCATAGCTGTCCGTGCTGATACCCGTATCCATGAACAGGTTTTGGATGTCTTTTAGCCGGCATTGCACATCATTCAGGCGGTATTCACTTTCGCCACTTTTGTAAAATTTACGGGTTATCGTTACGGTGCTAAACTCTGTCGGCAGCAGGTTTTTGGTATTCTCAAAAGTCAGGTTTACCTCGGCCAAGCCGCTGGCACTGCGGGTTTTGGAGCCGTTGAACACCAGGCTGTCGAGGTTCTCACTGCGCAGGTGGCTGATCTTTTGTTCGCCGATAACCCAGCGGATGCTGTCCACAATATTGGATTTACCGCAACCGTTGGGGCCAACGATGCCGGTGATGTTGTCGTCAAAATTTACAATCGTTTTATCAGCAAAACTCTTGAATCCCTTGATTTCTAAGCTCTTTAATCTCACTGTTTTCAGGTTTAAGTCAGCGGCGAATTTAAGCTAAAGAACTACAAAACCTGGTTTGGCTATCAGGCAGTTATTCACAATGCTATGGTAAAAATGTGAGAAGAAAAAAGAGGGGTGCTGGCTGTGGTACTTAGTGGCATCGGTTGTTGCGACGCTCCGTTCGGGGTTCGGTAATTCTGTTCAGGTTTCTTACTTTCAGATCTAATAAAAATATATGAACATTGATTTTAATGAACAACTGTCAATAAAAACTGACCAGGAATTAATTGATATTTATATTAATCCTGATGATTTTCAGGAAAATTTTGTGACCGCTGCTGTAGAAGAATTAAACAAAAGAAATGTAAACCTCGAAAATTTCGAGGAAGAAAGGGAGAAGAAGATGAAAATTAAAGCAGAACGACAAGAAAAAGGCGTACCAGGCAATTCGCTTTTTTTGACATTGGCTTTCATCTCTGCTTTCCTGGGTGGATTAATGGGAATTATTGCTGGTTACGTTTATAGCCAGTCAAAAAAAGAAGGACATTATTTCTATAATGAAAAAACAAGAAACCAAGGGAGAGTAATGTTTGCAATAGGTTCTTTAGTTTTACTTACAACACTTGTATGGCTGGCTTCATAAAACTTCTTCAGCTATGTTACATTTCAACTCTCTCAGGATTTTTTATACCATCACTGCTGCACAGCACATTTCTCTTACTTCCGGTGTTATTCATATTCGATCCTTTCAGGGCCTTTTCACTAAACCCGAAGGGATTAAACTTAAATAACCATCAGTTGCCAGTGGAGACAACAACTATTATTGCAAACGGTGACAAGACACTAAAATAAATCTGCATTAATATCTACACTGCAACCTTATTTTACCCCTTTAAAACGTACATCAACTATTGCTTTTGGGTTTCCTGAACTATTTCAACGTATCGTTAATATAAAGTAACATCCCTTGCCTGTCAGTTTTATGAGAAAGTGTCTGCTTAATTAATCTACTTACCTGTTTTATATCCCACATCCTCCACACAGGGGGCATTAGTTTTTGTATCGCAGACTCTATAAATAATATTTTGCACTTTCTCTAACCAGACCGCCAATTTCATCGTTTCATCTTCCGCCTTTTTTATTATTTCAAACCATTGAGGAGCATAGCCTGTTGTCTTCAACCCCAGCCTGATTGAATTTATCATACTCGTGGAGAATATCCCATCATATGTTTTACTTCCGAATGCTTTCTGGCCCTTTTTTGCGGCAGAAATCAACAACGAAGTACGGGCCTGCAGAAACAAGGAAATTGCTGCTCTCCGGTTCATATAATAATATCCGGGAGGGTACTGTTCCCTGGCCGTATCATAAATACTGGATCGCCTTGCTTTCATAAGGGTATTACAACAATCACTCATCACCAGGTTTAACCGGGCCCCTTTTGCTTTTATATCTGTAAATATTTGCTCCATATTAATAGAAGATTCCCGGAGGGTTGTCCTGTTTTTTGCATCGCCATGCCACAAAGCGAGTTGCGGAAAAGGATAATCAGCATCTTCACTGAAGCTAAATCCATGACCCGAATAATGAAATACGATAATATCATCACTCTTTGGATGAATACTTTTTATGGCCGCCTTAACCCCATTAACAGTAAAATTTTTCCCCTGCACTTGCTTCACAACTGGCAGAGGTAACCCCAGGAAATCAGTAACCATAGTAAAATAATTCTTTACTCTTTTGCTATCTGCGATGCAGGATGCCCTGATATCGGCATCTTCTGTATTAACTACCAATACCAGGTAAAGAACAGGCTTAATATTATTGCGGGACGCAGAAATTTGTTTTTTTGTATATGTCCCTTCATAAAATAACTCGCTGCTGGTAAAAAAATCCCTGAGGTAGGTTTTAGTAAACCCGGGATTTTTAAGTTGCTTAAAATTGAGAATGCCTGTTTCCTCAAACCGTTGTTGCAAGCTTCCTGTTGAATCAGGCTCAAGCGGGTAAGGCGAAGCCCGGAGTTCTTCGGTAAGCCCCATATTGCGGCCCGCAACATTAAAAGGTGTTTTAAGGCAGGGCTCAATTATTTGTTTTAAGGTGTCCAGTTTAAACCAAAACCTCAGGTAATCAAAATCATGTATCTCAGCCCCCTCCTTAAGATTAAAACTTTCAGACCAGCAGTACCAATATGTTCCGCCGGTTGAATCGGTAAGCTGCTGTCCCCCATCCAATGGACGGCTCCTGAATTCGTAGGGATTTAGAGAAATACTAAAGTCATAGAGTACCCTTTTTTGAGTTTTCTTATTAATAGCTGTTAATCTTACAAACCCTGTATCGCCGGGATACCTGGCTAAAAAGCCCCGATAAAGTGTTTTTGTTGTATCATTTTTGAACTGGTAGGTAAGCTCAAAAAAATCCTGGGCCGACAAAGTATTTGCCAGGATAGTTAAATTAAAAGAAAGAAAAAGTAGAATGATTCGCAAAACAGCTGCTTTGATTTATAAATATAAATAAAAGCACTGACCGGAATATTGTTTTTGTTTGCCGCTCAGTTTGAATGCCGGACAGGTTAATTATCTGCTTCAGATTGAAAAAAGCCGAGGTCAGCCAGGATAATTCCGGGATGGGTATAATTGAGTAAGCTGTTGTTTAAATTATTCTTCAATTCTTCCCTCGTTTCCCGAAAGGCAGCTTTAATAATTGAAAGTTTGTAAGTATTGATTTTAAAAAAGGCTAACCGGGCTGTTTGTGCAGTGAAGTCGTCAACCAGGTGAAACGATTCGGCAATATATGCCTGGTCGTTGTAGAAAGGATGGTTCATACAGACGGATATTGGTTTTACAAGGATTGGACTTATTTACAACGCAGCTAACCCCGGAAAATTGCATGCAGCACTTGCTCAATTCTTTCGTTCAGCCTGTATTTCTGCCGTTGCATACCAGTGAAACCTTACAACTATAACCAATTCACAGGCTTAGCTGCAACCTTTAGATTGTAGATAATTCCTGCCCCGTTAAAAAAGAAAATACACCTGCAATTCATTATCCGCCGCTGTAAAATTTATCCCCGGCTTACAACTTAATGGCCTATCTTCAATCAGTGATTTAAAGTTCTTCCAACATTCAGTCCGGATCAGTGTCAATTCTTACTCTTCGGTTCAGTAACAGTTAATCTCCTCTTTACTCCTTGCTTGCAGGCCTTTATCACAGGTATTTTATTGTTTTATTTAAATTATTGTTTTATGAACATGTACGTTTCGAACTTAAGTTTTCACACAACTGATGATGATTTAAGGAAATTATTTGAACAGTTTGGCGCAGTTTCATCTGCCAAGGTTATTACAGACAGGGAAACAGGCCGCAGCCGTGGTTTTGGATTTGTAGAAATGGGAAGTGATGAAGAAGCCAATGCAGCCATGAAGGCCCTGAATAATAAAGAGATTGATGGCCGGGCTATGTCTGTTACCGTAGCAAGGGAAAAGGCAGCCCGGACGGATAATAAGAGGTGGTGATAATTAGTAATGTATTAAATAAAAAAGGGCCATTTAAGGCTCTTTTTTATTTATTGTTTACAGCCAGTTCTTTCCATCCCGGCGTCTCCTTCTTTTAGCCTTGTGCGGAAGCAGGGATGCAGAGCCGGTTCTTCAGTCACAGGCATGTTTTATTCATCGCCCTTTCGCTTCTTCAATCTTTCTCAATACATATTCCAAATCAGCCATATTCTATTTAACCGCCCAATGTCGCCTACCTGGCACAATTACCCGCACACGGCAGACCTGTCTGCCGACAGGCAGGCATGGGCAGAAACAGGATGAGTGGGAGACGCCGGGCGGGGGAATGGTAACGAATGGCTCACTACCAACGGGGGATAACGGAAAAAATTTCTTTGCTTACTTGCTTTAATTCTTTATCCTTATAATACTCAAATTTTAAAGGTAATAGAGACCCTTTGTCGATAAGAACAACACTATACTGTCTAATGTTATCGTACTTCTCTATTTGTAAAAATTTAAAACAGTTAAACTTATTGTTACCAATTTTAAGTACAATGTTTGAATCAATTAACTGTGTCATAATATTATAGCTATCTGTCGAACTGGAAAATAAATCAGGAGCCAAAAACTCTTCATTATATGCAATTAAATATAAATCAGCCGGCTTTCTACTTCTGCTTAAATCTTTAAATTGAATTCTATTCCTCTTCCTAAAAAAAATATAAGGCCCAAATACACTTCTCCTTCTTTCGCTAACAGTATCATAAATCATACTAACGGAATCCTTCAAAATAAAATAAGATGAAACCGTTTCAGGAAAAATAAACTTATACGCTCCACTATTCTTATAGATACTAAAACAATACGTTGTATCATTTTTTCCAAAATCCTTTGAGTAAAATTTAAATAGCTCTTTGCCTTTTTGTGCCGAAAGAGAAGATAATTTAAATAACAATATAATTACAGGAATTATTCTCATGTATTTAAAATGCTTTTTCCCCGCCCGGCGGTGTGTCACGAATCTAAACACTACTCCTGCTTCTCCATTTTGCTCCACTCCCTAAAAATCTTCAACAGACACTCACTAATGATATTTCCTATACCAATTTATGGCAAAAAATTAAGCTGCTGACTATTAAAATCAGCAGCTTAGAAAATTTTGATGGCTGCAGGCAATGAATGGCTCACTACCCGGGCGGCTCTTTATTCAGCTTCTACCTCCGGAGCCGGAGTGATATTCTTAATACTCAGCAAAAAATCTGAATTAAGACTGATTGTATAATGGTGCTGGCGAAGCAAGCTTTTGGCCACTTCATCTTCGTGTAATATACCCAGCAGGTCTTTGGCTGGTACCGATTGATTGATAGCACTCAACCGGCCTTTTACAATTTCAACAGCAAATGAACAGGCTGGTTTACGAAGTTTGGTAGTTCTTTCAAAATCTGTCCGGTTCAGGGTAACTGTTTGCTCGGTATCGGCCGCCCTTTTTAATAAGATCCTGATAACAGGTAAATATTTTTTCCAGGTATAACTATACATAAATTGAATTAGTTGAAGGATCAGAATCAGGCGGCAAGGCGACCGAAGGTCTGCATTTATTTTAACAAATGACCAGTTTATTTATGGTCATCTCAAAATTTATAAGGGGCCGGTGGTAAGTGCTTGCGGCAGATCAATATTCTTAGCGCCATCCCCCGCAAAATGCTTACCTTTACCCGGATTCAGTCTAAAGTATTTCAGTTAGTAATCTTACTTTCCCTTTTACTTCCTGGTTCTTCAACTGTCCTTTTTCAGATACTGTTTGCCTTCATTACTAAACAAAATAAACCTGCCTGATAGATTAAAAATTATTTATGACAAACGAACAAATCGAAAAGTTTGTGCTGGTAAAGCACCTCGACAAATCTGCAGTACAGATTAGTTTTAAAGCAAGGCAATCAATAACAGGTATGTTTATCAAAACAGCTGATTATGCAGAATTGAAATCCAAAAATTTATGGCGCATTGTAAATGGCTCCAGTTTAGAAGAGTATAACAAATCCAAAGACCTTAATCTTGCCCGTATCTTTAATGGTGTAGAAATAACAAGACTGGGAACTCTGTAAATCGTTTGCAACCCGGCACATAAAACCAACCTGTCTCTACCTGGTTTCTGTGGCTGTTTGCTGAAGCTGCAGGGTGCCCGGGAATAAAAACTATCGGTAAAAAACTTAACTTACCTGTCAAATACCTGTTGACTCATGTCTGCCGGCAGTACTGACCTTTTCTATACCAGGTTGCCCGTAAACCACATTTCACTCAGCGACCTGCTGACGGAGGAACACCTCTTCTTTAAAATTCCGGCCAACTGGCATGTATTGATTACCGATGTAAAAAAATCTACAGAAGCGGTGGCCAATGGCCTCCATGAAACTGTAAACCTGGTAGCTACCGGAAGTATTGTTGCCGTGTTGAATATCGCTTATAAAGAAAATCTTACTGTTCCATTTTTCTTTGGTGGCGATGGTGCCACTATTATTGTTCCGCCTTCTATACTGGATGCTGTATTGAAAGCTCTGTTCCGGCATCAGCAAAATACGCAACAGAATTTTAATATCATGTTGCGGGTTGGCCATGCACCAGTAGAAAATATTTATTCAGCCGGGCACCTCCTCAGCATCAGCAAATTGAAAACATCCGAATTATTCTCTATCCCTGTTGTTCTCGGGGACGGCCTCTCCCATGCAGAAAAGATAATAAAAGCTGACGATTATGTGCCCGAAACGCCAATGGTAACAGAAGAAGAACTTGACCTCAGCGGTATGCAGTGCCGCTGGGACAAAATAAAGCCACCTGAGAACTATGAAGAAGTAATAAGCCTGCTTGTGATTGCCCGGGACGGAGTAAGACAAGCCGAAGCATTTAAAAAAGTAATTGACCTCTTAGATAAAATATATGGCGCCCCTGAAAAAAGAAAACCAATTACTATTTCAAAACTAAAGCTTAAAGTAACGCTTAAAAAAATTGGAACAGAGATGCGGGCAAGGCTGGGCGGCTATAAACCCTTCTACCTGGTAAAAACATGGTTTACCATGATGTTTGGTACGCTTTATTTCAGAACAAGAAAAGGAAGAACCTACCTGGCGCAACTGGTAGCCATGTCAGACACCCTGGTAATAGATGGAAAAATAAATACCGTTATTTCAGGCACAACAATGCAACGAAAATTGCTGGAAGCAGCGTTGAACGACCTTGAGCTGAACGGCATTATTAAGTATGGTTTGTATGTAAGCCAAGAATCAATCATGTCTTGCTATGTACGCAGCCTGGATGAAAATCATATTCATTTTGTGGATGGATCAGAAGGGGGATACACAAAAGCAGCCGGGATGCTGAAGAAGAAAATATACCAGAACTGATTTTAGCTGTTAAATTTGCATCCTATCATACTACTATGAAAAAGATAATGACTATTTTATCATTTTGCATTACAGCATCAACCGTTTTTGCAAACCCCTTACCCACCCTGGTCAATAACACTGACACTATTCCAAAAACCACAGCCCGGCCATTAGTATTTGAAAATGCTTTTCTGAATATCCCCGGCTTTGAAGACCCGACAGTATTCGCAAACTTTTACTCCATTGAAGCCGGAAAAATAAAAATTGAAAGCGGCAGGCTCATTGCCTGCGATGCCAGCGATATGCATCGAAATACTGCCTTTACCGAAACCTTCCCCAAAGGAGAATTCCCGGTGCAACTTGCCATTGTAAAAGGCGAAGCCGGCGAATACGAATATGTGGCATACAGCAGAATCGTTTTTTCGGATAAGCCAGTAAAAAAATGGGCCTTCGCATTAAAGCCCGGCGATATCTTCAGGGAACCGTCCGATTCAATCAGCAGAATCAGGTGTGCTTTTATGGGAGACATGGGAATGCAGTCAACTGTCATCATAGACTCAGTTTCGAACAACCTTTTTATAAAAAAATCTCACCTGAACTGGGGAGAAGTTTTTGTGGACAGGTTTAAAAGAACAGCTGAAAAAGCATTTATCCATTCGTTCGATAAGCATAACCTTGTTTCTATTGCCACTTTTTTCAATCCCTGTTATGCCAGTTATATCGGCTATGATGATAAAGGTAAGCCGTGCCGCCTGCTGCTTGATCCCGGCAATTTCCAGGTAATGAGATCACTTTTTTAGCCCTTTTCATCTTTCGTTATTCAGAAAATCACTTGTACTAAAAACAATTACTTGTCTTTAGTACAAGTTGTATTTTTATCCCTGATTATTATTAAACCCACACTCCAGCATGAAACTGAAAATCCTTTACATCTTTATTGCCCTTGTTATTTTAAGCGGCTGTAATAACAACAAGAAAGAGAAGCAGGCAAAAGCTGATACCCCTGACATAGAAGATGTTGATGCACCCATAGCCGATACCATGCAGGCCAGAAAAGTAACTGAAAGGGATTTTAGCGTTACTAAAGAATCGGCGTATAATGACATGTTCCTTGACAGTATTTCAATGGAGGATTATATCAGCAAGCGGCAACTCACCGACAAAAAGATTGCCCGCCGTATCCGTAGTTTTTACAATGCAAGGAATTATCAGTATGCATGGTTTTCAACTAAAGGGCTGACAGAGCAATCCCGTTTTTTCTGGAACCAGTATGATTATGCAGTAACACACCTGAAGGACACAACACTTGCCAATTCTGCTTTTTATAAACAGGCAGAAAGATACCTTAACCAGGAGAAAATGACAGCTAACACAAAAGACAGTTCTATCCTGAATACTGAATTCGGGTTTACCGAACATTTTATCCGCTATATCAACAGCACTTATGAAAAAGGATATGTGAAAAGAAAAGAACAGGAAAAATTCATACCAATAAAAAAACAAGATCCTTTCATAATGGCCGATTCGCTGCTGAATAAAAAACACAGTGATGATAAATATTACGAACAGGTAAATGATATGTATGGCAACCTGAAAAAGAACCTGCAACTCTACCTTGATATTACAAAAACCGGCGGATGGGCCACCATCCCAACTGCAAAGGCAATTAAGAAAGGAGAAACCAATGCATCCATCCCCGCAATTAAAAAAAGGTTGCAGTTTACCCGGGACATGCCTGGCAATGACAGTACTTCTGCTTACACAGACACGTTGGAAATAGCTGTAAAGAAGTTTCAAAAAAGACATGGTTACAAACAAGACGGAGTAATAACGGCAACTTTGATAAAAGACATGAATGTTCCGGCTAAAGAAAGATTGATGCAGATACTGCTGAATATGGACAGGATGCGGTGGTTGCCTCAAAAACCAAACGGCAATCTTATTATCGTCAACATTCCTGAATTTATGCTGCATGTGTATGATGGTGCTAACACTGTATTTGATATGGTGGTGGTGGTGGGCCGTGTAGGCAACAATACCATGATGTTTAATGGCGACCTGAACCAGGTAATCTTTAGCCCCTACTGGAATGTCCCGCCCAGCATTATTGAAAAAGAAATTAATCCTGCAATAGCAAGAAATCCCAACTACTTAGCTGGTAAAAACATGGAAAGAGTCGGTTCAGGCATTCGCCAGCGGCCCGGCCCTGGCAATGCATTGGGCAAAGTAAAATTCATTTTTCCTAACAGTTTCAACATGTATTTTCATGACACCCCTTCCAAAAGTTTATTTGGGCAGGATAAAAGGGCTTTCAGTCATGGTTGTATCCGGCTGAGTGAACCGCAAAAAATGGCTGAGTGGTTATTGAGAAATGATGCTGCCTGGACTAAAGAAAAAATAGTTTCTGCCATGAACCAGGCAACGGAAAGGCCAGTGAAGCTAAAAGAGCCTGTGCCGGTTTTTATTATCTACTACACTGCATGGGTGGACAATGACGGGCAACTAAATTTCAGGGATGATGTGTATCAGCATGATAATGAACTGACGAAAAAAATGTTTCTTGCCGAACCAGCACAGGCAAAAACAATGATAATAGATAACCTGAAAACAAATTAGTACAGGAATAAAGTTTATTAACCGTTCATCCTAAATGTTGCCCTTCAGGCAGCATTTTTTCTTTAACTGCTGCCATATAAATACCGGCTGTACTAAACCAAAAACTGTATGCTTTATGGTAAGGTATGTAATGTCCTTTTCTGTGCCGCCGGGCCGGCAACAATCTGCCCAAAAAATAATTGACCTGTATTTTGACGCCCTGTACAAGCATGGCCCTGGTGGCATGCGCAGCCAGTGTTACGCTGACTATAACAATGCATGCAACTTTGTGCATATTAAAAGTTTTAAACGGGAGTCAGTAGCAAATCATCATTTTAAATCCGGAACTTTCCGGGAGTATGTGCAGCAACTGGCATTACTATGCGGAAGCCTGCCATCTTTTTCCCGGCTGCAACAGCAGCAGACATTTGAGTCTATTTATTAGTGTTTTTCTTCCCCCCCAGATTGGCAATGTTAATTCTGACACCAATATTAACGTGACCGGCAAATGAGGAACGGAAACGGGCAGTTTCATAAGGGTTGTTTAATAGAGAAAATCCCCCAATATTTGTAAATAGCATTACCCGCTTCGATGGTTTAAAGAAAATACCGGGTGCCAGGAATAGCTCCCTTTCTGAATAACGGTTATTCAAAACGAGTGCCCCCGATTGTTTATCATATATGCTGATACGGTTGACCATAAATGATCCGTTGATATTCCATCCCCATTTTTTGCTTTTTTTAAAATACCGGTAATAATTGTATAAGATCCCAAATCCTTTGCTAATAATTGGTCCATTGGAAAAATTTGATGGCATGGAATTGTACCTCATATAGCTATAAAACACTCCTAAAGTGCTATTGCTACTAATGCCAATTGAGAAAGAAGCCTGGATATTGTTGGTATTATAATAAAAAACTTTTCTGCCCAAACTAATATCCCCGAAGAAGCAGCTCTTATCAACCTGGGCAGGTACTTGAATAAAAGACAAAAGAATGAGAATTAAGAAAAACACTTTTCCCCTCATAACTAAAGGTTTACCAAACCTACTGTTTTTCCTGTAAAAAATAATATTACACAATTGGTTTAACCCGAAGCAAATAATCAATTTTCCTTCCGTTAACATCGTAAGGCTGAAAAAAGGGTAAAAACAGTCTAACTTAGTAACCAAACCGCTAAGGATGAAAAAATTTATATCCTGCTTTATTTTCCCGTCTTTTATCTCTATAGCTACTTCCGGGCAAACCCTTTCATCAATTGACACCGGCAAATACAGCATTCACCTTCCTGATTATTGGAAACGGGGCAATAAAGTCTGGCAAATACTCAGCGATAAATTGCCGGTGGTTTGCGAAGAGCTGAAGGATAAAGAACTCTGCGGCGATAATTGCAATCCCAAATACTCCGTTGAGTTTGAAATGTCAGAGCCTGTTGTTTTCGATTATTACCCTAATCATATCTCATCCGGGAGCCACACACAAACATGGGAATTCGTAACAATGTACCGCTTCGCTTCTTCCCTATTGTTATTGAATGAAAAAAATGAATTGCTTACAAAATTCATTCTGGTTGATACTAACGAAATTTGGAGGGTAACACAGCAGGCACAATTAGCTTCATTTACACCGGCACCGCCGAAGAAAATATATGTACTGACTCCTGCAGACCGGGCCACAGCAGATGCAATCAACAGGATGAATGAAATGTGGAGCCGTAGCGGAACTGCCGGTCAAAGTCCTTACTCTTACATTAATTCAAACAAAGACAAACTTTCTCCTACCCGGAGAGATATGCTGAATATTATTGATGAAAAGATCAGATCCTGGTAATAATTCATCTCAAATCCTGTAAATTTAACCCTGAGAAAAAAATACCCTTCGGCATACCCCGGTAGTAATCGGAATTTCAGGGGCAGGGTGACAAAAATCAAATTCATGCATAGAGTTATTGTACCTGTTGACTTTTCCGAAACTTCACTGAATGCCGCCCGTTTCACTGCTTTGATGTTGGCGGGCAAAAAAGATGCTGTTGCCATTCTGTATAATAATTTTGAAAGCGCCGGTGACTATGATGTGGTGGTTGGCTACCAGGAAAGTCTGAAAAAAGAATTTTTAGCAAAAGGTGTAGAGCATGTTGAATACGAAAATGAAATGGGTGGCGATCTTATTGAAAATATTGCCCGTCTTGCCCATACCAGCAGGGCCACATTAATTGTAATGGGTATCACCGGAAAGTCCGAAGTGCGGCAGGCTATGTTTGGCAGTAATACACTGAGATTAGTTGATAAAAACCTTTTACCGGTAATGATCATTCCGCCGGATGCTGTTTATAAAGGAATTAATAATGTTATGTTTACTTCTGATTTTAAAGATGTAGATGCGACTACTCCTTCTGTACTAATCAGTGCTGTGCTGGAAATGTTCAATCCGAAACTGCACATTGTAAACGTAAGTAAAGATCACTATGTATCGCTTACCGAGGAGATCGAAAAGGGAAAACTGGTATTCAGGGAAATGTTTAAATCTTTCAAATCAGAGTTTTATTTTCTTACTATAAATGATTTTTACCAGGCGGTGGACAATTTTGTGAAAGACTACAATATTGATATACTGGTGACTATTCCCAAGCACCAGAGTAATGCTGTATCTTTATTTAAATCTTCGCATACAAAGCGGCTGGCGTACCACAGCCGTATTCCCATCCTTGCCGCACATGAATAAGAAGCAGGCAGCCGGTTTAAACATCCCTTACAGCAGCAATTCTTTGTACATTTGTATCTTGCAAATTGATAACCAACAATCTTAAAATCTATTCATGCAAACAGTTATTGTTCCTGTTGACTTTTCTGACACCTCCCTGAATGCTGCCCGGTATGCTGTGCAGTTACTCACAGGACATTACGGGGTAAGCTTAGTTCTGCATCATGTATATGAAAAAGCATCCCAGGAAGAGGAAGCGATTCAAAAACTGGATATCCTGAAAACCTCTTTAAGAGACTCAGGTATCGTTAAGATTGAAATCCTTGCCGAAGAGGGTTCTGATTTTATTGCTGAGCTGGAAAAATTAGCCCGCCATCGCCGTGCAGACCTGATTATTATGGGTATCACCGGCCGCTCTGCGATGGGGCAGACTTTTATTGGCAGCAATACCCTGAAAATGGTGCAAGAAAAAATTTGCCCTGTACTTATTATACCGCCAGATGCTACTTTTCAGGATATAAAAAATGTATTGCTGACATCTGATTTCAAAAATGTTCAGGCTAATATACCCACAGTACCGGTTAAAAACATTTTAAAAACATTTCGCCCCAACTTTCACATCATGAATGTGGACAGTGAACATTATGTAGCATTAACAGAAGAATACCAGGCGGAAAAAGCTAAATTGAAAGAACTGTTCTGTGATTTTAACCCTGAATTTTATTTCCTTGGCCTGCATGATGTGGATGAAGCCATCAACCAGTTTGCACTGGACAAAAAGATTGATTTTATTATTGTGATACATAAAGAACAAACCCTTTTCTCCAAGCTGTTTGTAAAAAGCCAGACAAAAAAGCTTATTTATCACAGCACTATACCCGTTCTGGCTCTGCATGAATGAGGCAAAAGAGATTGAACGCATAACTTGACTTCACGGAAACAATTGGCTAACTTTGCTTTCGGTTCTTATATGCGACATTATTCAAAAAAGAAGGCCCGTATTTACACTTTTGCAGAGCAATCACTGCCTGCCAATTTTTATATTCCGGATTAATCAGCTATCGCCCCTTACTTAGCTGCCCATTTTTATTCTCCGGCCTTTTTGCCGGGTTGATTCTTTAACTATTGTATTTATGAAGAATATTAAACTGATAGAAGTGCCTTCAGAAATTGGGGCCGGCACCCGTGGCGCCAGCCTTGGCATTGAAGCTATCAAAATTGCTGCCCTTGATTTTATGAGTAATTTTTTTATCCATTTCCCCTCCGAAAAAATTCAGTCGGAGAATAAGTTATTATATGAACCTATTGAGTCGCCTTATGCCAAACGGATTAAAGGCGTTGCTTCCGTCTATGATAAAGTAACCAAAGCCATCAGCGATGCAATGAAGAATAATTTTTTCCCTGTTGTTATCAGCGGTGATCATAGTACTGCCGGAGCAACCATTGCCGGTATTAAAATGGCAAAACCTAAAAGCAAACTGGGGGTAATATGGATAGATGCTCATGCTGACCTGCATACCCCTTACACCACACCGTCAGGTAATGTACATGGTATGCCAATGGCAGTCTCTATCAATGAAAATAATGATGACTGCGCTGTACATGATGTGGATGATGACACGGCCAAATATTGGAACTACCTGAAAAATATCGGCAAGATTGCACCAAAAGTATTACCGGAAGATGTGGTATTTATTTCACTGAGGGATTATGAAAAAGAAGAACGGCACCTGATTGAAAAGTACAGTATGAAAGTGATTACTTCAAAAGAAGTAAGAAATAAAGGTGCTGAGAATGTCGTAAGGGCAGTACTTCGTTATCTCGCCGATTGTACTGACATTTATATCTCTTTTGATGTGGACAGCCTCGATTCTTCCATTTCCAAAGGTACCGGTACTCCGGTAAGCAATGGCCTGAAGGAAAGAGAAGCCGAAGATCTTATCAGTAAGTTTATGCAAAACCGCAAAGTTTGCTGTTTTGAAATAGCCGAAGTAAACCCAACACTGGATAAAGAAAACCTGATGGCTGAAATTGCTTTCAACATCCTTCAACGAAGTGTGAATGTTCTGATGATGAACTAACAGGGAAAGTTCTTCCAAGTCCTTCGGCAAAACTTACAGGGTTATAGCCAAGCTCTTTCCTCGCTTTGTCAATGACAAAGTTTGTCTTTAGTGGTCTTCTTGCAGGCTGAGAAAAATCAACTGCGGTTACTTTTGTAATCAAAGATTTATCCAGGTGAAGATAGTCAGCCGTTTTACACGCCATTTGGTAAGGTGTCAGTACATCAGCCCCAGATAAATGATAGATACCTGTAGCTCTTTTTTCAATAATTGAAATAATACCTGAGGCAAGGTCACCCACATAAGTAGGGGTACGAACCTGGTCATCAACAACTTTATACTCCTCCCCTTTTTCCAATTTCTCTTTTACTATTGTAAGGATATTTCCCCTGCCTGCTATTCGACTGCCGTACACTAAAGAAGTCCGGGCAATAGCCCAGTCATACTTATATTCCTTCACAGCATCTTCCGCTTCAACTTTTGTTTTGCCGTAAAAATTGACGGGGCCGGTAGTATCATCTTCCCGGTATAAACCTTTTTGTCCATCAAATACAAAGTCAGTAGAAACAAAAATGAAAAAACTTTTCTGTTCTTCAGCATTCAGCAGCAGTGTAACCGTCCCTTCTACATTAGCCAGGTATGCATGCCATTGCTGTTGCTCACAATCATCAGGTTTGGTCATGGCTCCGGCATGAACAACAATTTCCGGTTTATATTTATCAAACACATCATGTGCTGCAAACGGGTCAGTAAAGTCCAGTGATACATACTGAAACCCTTTTTCCCCGGCAAAGGGTAACCGGCAATCTCCTCTGCCTGTCGCAATTACCTCATGCCCTTTTTCCAGCAGCAGCGCTGAAAGATGGTACCCTAAAAAACCATTTGCCCCTGTGATGAGAATTTTCATTCTCCAAATTTAAGCAACAAAAAATCCTGTTCTGAAAGAACAGGATGAAGAATTTAAAATATGTTTAAACTATCAGGGGTTATTCAATGCTTCTACCAATTCAGCAATATCTGCTTCACTTTTCAAATTCAGTTTATTGGCAGTAACTACTTCATCAATTTTTGCAGATAAAGCAGGCAAAGCCTCTGTTATAGATTGTTTGCTTGCTTTGATACGTTTTATTCCGCCACCCGGTGTATAAATATAAAGTTGTTGTGTAGTAACTATTTCCCTGCGGCTGTAATCGCCCAGAGTAGCCGCATCTTCTACCTTTTGTGAAAGGAATTTCAACAGATGGACTTGGGCTCCCATAGATAAGACCTGGTAAACAGATTCGTTTGTATGATTATCAATTTCAGGATAGTCTTGCCTGAACATTATATGCTTTATGGTGCCATCATTTCCGGTTATATCATAAGTAACCGATTCAAAAAATTCAAGTTTTAAATCCTGGCCATTTTTCTGAACCATGATGGCATTGCTGAAAATATTAAACTTAACCGGAACATTTGTTACAATTTTATTCTCTTCGATTTGAACGGAACCTGCCTGGTAATCTGCAGTCAAAAAAGGAGAACCGCCAACTTCCTGGAGAGCAGGCAGGCGCATTGGCTTCACCACCAACTCATCGATACTGGCTGGTTGATTATTGTTGGCATCCGTATTAGTTTGTGCAAAACCACCTGCACCAGTAAAAGAAAAAAACAAACTGCCCAGGAGCAATTTAATTGCATAATAATTTTTTTTCATCTGTCCCTCTTTTTAATGAGGCGCAAATATATTACACACATTAATAAAAAAGACAGCCGCTTATCATCTTTTACCATAAGGCAAGCGATTGATTGCGGCTATCCTGGTACGATTTTATTTTATGCCTGTTTAGAATCCTTTCTTAGGGCTTGTTGCTGCAGGTACTTTAAATGGCATTCCAAGATTATACATTACAAAACTCCAGATATCGGCAGTTTCCTCAATTTGCTTACTGGTAGGCTTACCTGCCCCATGGCCGGCATTGGTTTCAATACGGATAAGCATTGGATTAGTCCCCGAATTATATTCTTGTAAACGGGATGCAAATTTAAATGAATGTGCGGGTACTACCCTATCATCATGATCGGCAGTCGTAACCATAGTTGCAGGATAACTTACCCCGGTTTTTAAATTATGGTAAGGGGAATATTTGTATAAATAAGGAAACTGGCTGGCTGAATCAGCATTACCATATTCGACTGCCCATCCCCAGCCTACAGTGAACTTGTGAAAACGCAGCATATCCATTACTCCCACAGCAGGCAGTGCCACTTTAAAAAGATCGGGCCGTTGTGTCATTGCAGCGCCTACTAATAACCCCCCATTGCTTCCACCACGTATAGCTATCTTCTGATTGCTGGTATATTTTTCTTTGATAAGATATTCTGCTGCCCCGATAAAATCATCAAAAACATTTTGCTTTTTTTCAAGCATGCCTGCCTGGTGCCATTTTTCGCCATACTCGCTGCCGCCACGTAAGGTCACGGATACATAAATGCCCCCCTGCTCAATAAAAAAAGCATTGCTGGTACTGAAACCGGGGGTAATGGGAATATTAAACCCTCCATACCCATAAATAAGAACAGGATTCTGTCCATTGCGAACCATCCCCTTTTTATAGGTGAGGAACATAGGTACTTTAGTTCCATCTTTACTGGTAAAAAAAAACTGCTCCGTCACAAAATCATTTGTCTTAATCTTCACTTCAGTTTTTCGGAATAAAGTTGACAGACCTGTAGTAATATTAAACCTGTAAATGGATGGTGGCGTACTAAAAGATGAAAATGTATAAAAGAATTCTTTGTCTTCTTTCTCCCCGCTAAAGCCACTTGCCGTACCAATACCGGGTAATTTTATTTCACGAATCAATTTACCTCCATATGTATATTGATAAATTTTAGTGGAGGCATCTTTCAGATAACTGGCAAATAAATATCCTCCGCCAGTACCCACATTTTGTAAGGCTTCTTCCTTTTCAGGAATGATTGTTTTCCAATTTACCTTACCAGGATTCCGGGGATCTACCTGCACCACCTGGTAATTCGGGGCTCCGTCATTGGTGCGGACAAGCAACTTTCCGCCATCATTATCCACTACATCCGGCTCTGTAGAAAAACCCTTTACAAGCAGTTTAAATTTTTCCTGTGAGGGGTCTTTCTTTTCCCAGTACCATAATTCACCACCGCTTGTACCTTCTGACACACTGAGAATGAGAAAACGGCCGTCTTCAGTAAGCCCGGCCCCATGATAACGAAGTGGATGCTCTTTATCCTCATACACCAGTATATCCTTTAACTGATCTGTACCCAGCTTATGATAAAAAACTTTATGAAACTGATTTTGTTTGCTGAGTTTCGACTTTTCATCAGGCTTGTCGTAGCCGCTGTAATAAAAACCATCATCACCATTCCAGCTGGCCCCGCCGAATTTGGTCCACTCAATTTTATCTTTCATTATTTTTTTAGTGCCTGATTCCATTACAAATATTTCCTGCCAGTCGCTGCCAGCCACGGCTATGGAGTAGGCAAAATATTTTCCTGTTTTACTAAAGCTGGTTCCGCCCAGGGCAGCAATACCTTCTTTATTCAGTGTATTGGGGTTTAAAAATTCTTCCGGCTTGCCTGTTAATCCCTTCTGCCTGTACATTACCGATTGATTTTGCAATCCGTCATTTTTAAAAAAATAATAATACCGGGCTTTTTTAAAGGGTGATGAGTATCTCGGATAATTCCAGAGATCTTCCAGTCTTTTTTTAATCTTATCACGTTGTGGAATAGTGGCCAGGTAATCAAAGGTCACTTTATTCTGGGCCTTTACCCATGCTTTGGTTTCTTCGCTGTTGTCATCTTCCAGCCAGCGGTAAGGATCTGCTACTTTTGTCCCACTGTAATCATCAGTTATATCCCCCTTTTTTGTTTCAGGGTATTGTAATTGAGCAATAAGGACTAATGGGGACAAAAGAAAGAGAAAGGGAAATATTTTTTTCATAAAATTATTTTATACCTCTAAAGATAAAGGAAGCGATTCCAATAATAAAGGCTCCGTTACAGGAGGCTGTTTATGAGGATAAGTGATTTTTTAAAGCCTTTTATGGCTGTTGTTGCACCTCCGGAAAGTCAGGCAGTAAGTGTAGGGGGTATTACACCATAAAAAAAATACCGGCAAAACATAAGGAGAACAAATTATACCCGTAAACCATAAAATTATTCCGCAGTATAATAAAAATTAATAGCTGACCTACCTGTGATATTGAGTATTGCTGCCAAAGAAAACCGGTGAACAGTATCGTATATTCGTAGCCAAAAGCAAACATCTGTTAGTGTGTAATAAGTACACAATCAAAACAAATGCTTATTTTTGAGCTGTATAAAAATGAAATGGAAAAGAAAATAACAAGAATCGGAGTTTTGACATCAGGCGGTGATTCACCGGGTATGAATGCAGCTATAAGAGCTGTTGTCCGCACGGGTGTTTATCATGACCTGGAAGTATATGGCATTATGCGTGGCTACCAGGGCCTGATTGAGGATGATATATACCAGATGGAATCCCGTTCGGTTGCCAACATCATTCAACGGGGTGGTACCATGCTGAAAACAGCCCGCTGCAAAGAATTTTTTGAATTTGAGGGCAGGAAAAAAGCCTACGAAAACCTGAAAAAAAGAGGTATAGACGGACTGGTGATTATAGGCGGCGACGGCTCCTTTCGTGGGGCTGTTCAGTTCAGCAAAGAGTTTGATATTCCCTGTATCGGTATTGCCGGCACCATTGATAAGGATATCCTTGGCACAGATTTTACAATTGGTTTTGACACTGCTGTCAATACTGCTGTGGAAGCAATAGATAAAGTAAGGGATACCATGGATGCACATGACAGAATTTTTATTATTGAAGTGATGGGTAGAGACGCCGGGTATATTGCCCTGCATAGTGGTATAGCCACCGGCGCTGAAAATATCCTTATTCCTGAAAAGAAGACCGACATTAAGGATATCATTCAATCTCTCCTCGAAAAAGAAAGAAGGAAGAAGCTGGTGAACCTGATTGTAGTAGCCGAAGGAGATGACTTCGGTGGTGCAGAAGAAGTACATAAAGTTTTGAAAGAAAAATTACCTCACGCAGAAATAAGGGTTTGTATACTGGGCCATATACAAAGGGGTGGTTCGCCGAGCTGTATTGACAGGCTTATTGCCAGCCGGATGGGGTACCATGCAGTAGAAAGTTTAATCGAAGGACGACACAATGTTTTTGTAGGCATTCAAAATAATAAGATGCATTACATACCACTTGAAAATGCAGTAAAAAATAAAGGAAAGATCAGTGAGGAATGGATGAAAATTGTTAAGATACTGGCAAGCTAAAGTTTGAATAAAATGGCTAAACACTCTCAGAAGTACTATCATAAATCAATGAACCGGGAGGCCGGCCTTGCCCATAAAAATCACCGAACCAAAATTGTTGCCACAGTTGGCCCGGCCTGCGATACTTACGAAAAATTGCTGGAACTTGTAAATGCAGGTGTAAATGTTTTCCGGTTGAACTTTTCTCATGGCTCCCTGGAAGACAAAACAAAGATCATCAGGCATATCCGCAAGATCAATAAAACAGAACCATTTAATATTGCCATACTCGGCGACCTGCAGGGGCCTAAACTCAGAGTAGGTGAAATCGAAGGTGGTGAGATGGAAATAAAGCAAGGTGATATTCTTACTTTCACCAACGAAAAAGTAATGGGAAATAAGGACAGGATTTATGTGTCTTACCCCAACCTGCACGATGATGTAAAAGTTGGCAATACTATCCTTATCAATGATGGCAGGCTGGAAGTGAAAGTGAAAAAAGTCCTGAAAAATAATGATGTCCAGGTAGAAGTAACATTGGGTGGGATACTTTCTTCAAAAAAAGGGATCAACCTGCCCGATACTAAAATTTCTTTACCCGCATTAACAGAAAAAGACCTCGTAGATCTTGAATACATTATTGAACAAAAGCTCGACTGGGTGGCACTCTCCTTTGTTCGTAGTGTAAAAGACCTTGAAGTATTACGCAGCAAACTGGTAAAGAAAAAAAGTAAGACCAAAATTATTTCAAAAATAGAAAAACCCGAAGCACTTGAAAATCTACGGGATATCATTGTAGAATCTGATGCCGTAATGATTGCACGGGGCGATCTGGGTGTTGAACTGCCTGTTGAAAAAATTCCCCTGCTCCAAAAACAAATCATACGTATGTGCCTGCACCGGGCCAAGCCGGTGATTGTGGCTACCCAGATGATGGAAAGCATGATTGATCTGAATAAACCCAACCGGAGCGAAATCACTGATGTGGCAAATGCTGTAGTTGAAGGAGCTGATGCTGTAATGCTGAGTGCAGAAACTGCTACAGGGAAACATCCAACTCTTGTGGTGGAGACAATGAGGAAAATAATTATTGAAGTCGAGAAATCCGGCTATAACTATAACCGGGAAGATGAACTGGCCCCGCAGGCGCACTCACCCTCTTTTTTAAGTGACGCCATTTGCTACAATGCCTGCAAGCTGGCAAAGGATGTAAGTGCAGATGCACTGATCGGAATGACACAAAGCGGCTACACGGGTTTTATGCTCAGCAGCTATCGTCCAAAAGCTCCAATATACATCTTTACAAAAGAAAAATCATTAGTAAACCAGTTAACGCTAAGCTGGGGTGTCAGGGCTTTTTATTATGATGAAGAAGAAAGCCTCGACGATATCATTTTTGATCAGATAGATATTTTAAAAGAAAGAAAATTTGTAAAACCCGGTAACATTGTAATAAATACAGGGAGTACACCTGTAGCGCTGCACCTTCAAACAAATGTTTTAAAGATTACTAAAGTAGAGTAAGCCCCGGAGTTTCTCACTAAGAAATTTTCCTTTACTGCCAGATACAAAGTATCACTGCCGCTATAACATTACCGGCTATATGATAACCCCCGTCAATCAGGTGTAATACTTTTGGTTTGCTTTGATATAAGTAAGAGATGCAGATGCCGATAGCAGAAAAGAAAATTCCGGTAAATAATCCCAATTTTACTCCTGACATAAAGCCATCTGCTAACATAAGCCTGTAAACCAGGATGGCTAATCCTGTACAGGTAATAAATTCCAACAATAATGTAACCGCCATGATACCACCTGCTCCTTTTTTGGCATCAGGTTTACTCATATCAATTCCTGTACTTTTAATCCAGGTGCTACCAAACAAGGCCTTTGAATACCATAAGCCCCCAAGAATAAAGTAAGCAACAGCGGCAACGGCAATAGCCAGCCAATTAAGATGAGAAAGAAATGTGGTGTCCATAACTTTTGGTTTTGGTTATTATCAGAAAAGTTAAGGATATTTTCCTAAAATTCATGGAATATGGTGGCTGAAATATTATTTTTTAAGCAAAAGAATATATTTGACCATTGTTTCAGCATCAACCTGCGAAACACCTGGATGTGGTAACATAAAAATTTCTCCCCACACTCCATTGCCCCCGCTAATAATTTTCCTTGCAAGGTGGGCTACAATTGTATCGGGCATTCCTGCATATTTTTCCGCGACTTCACGGTATGGCGGACCTGTCAGCTTATCCTCAACCTGGTGACAGGTCAAACATTGATTTTTTGCTACCAGGGCAAGGCCTTGCTGGTAATCTGCATTTTCTGTAATCGCTGGTTCGCCCGGCTGTTTATTTTTTTTATCGTTACTGCCACAGGCATAAACCAGCCCGGCAACTGCCATCAGTATAAATATTTTTTTCATATTTCAGCATTATAATTTAGGGCAATAAAGGCAAAAATAACCGCTGCAATCCATTTTATCTTATTATTACTTCATCAATAAATAAATGCGAAGGATTGCCGGCGCTTTCGTGCCATGCAGGTAATATGCCGCCATTCACCGCTTTGATCCTGACATATCTTATTTTGTAATTTACTTCCTTTCCTGATTCCTGCATACTGAGTTTTGTGCCTTCAACTGAAACAGTATTGCTGATCCGGAATGCTTCCGTATAATTTTTTCCGTCATTACTGACATCCACAATTACTTCTTTTGGATAAACTATCCAGGATCCCACATCCTGCAATGTATGGATGGCGATATAATTCACCTGTATGTCTTTCTGCAAATCAATGATTGCTTCAAAATTGTTATTGAAATAACTCTGCCACTCTCCTGACCGCCAGTTGGTAGTTCCGGTAATTCCATCAAGCAAAGCCTCCGGTCCGCCGGCAGTGTACATCGGGTTGACTTTTGTAAGCACCTTAATACTCCGGTCATCCCTGACTTTATAAAACTGCTGGGTGACAACTTTACTTTGCTTCATTCCTTTTTTAGCATACACATCTAACTGTGTTGTTTCATTAATTGTAAATGGCTTTGTATATTTTACAAATACTGAACGGATATTTGGCTTCATCATCCGGTAATAAATTTCAGCGCCGGGCTCTGTTGATTTTATCCTGATCTCAGTTACTTTTCTGAATTTGTTGCTGGTCATTTCAAAATATGGAACCGGAATGATAATATCCTCATAAATGGCGGATGCTGGTAAATCTGTTTTACCAATAACCCTTGTTTTATTGGGCTTATCAGCAAGAAAAAATTTCAATTCTCCTCCGTTCATGATATCTGTATGCTGAATGAATGATTTGGAATAATCATTATTGTTAAGTTTCAAACGCTGTACATAAAACTCATTTTTATTGTTGTGTTTTGCATGGATGGTAAAGGTTTTCCCGTTTTCAAGATTGATCTTTACTTCGTCGAATATGGGTGATCCCAGAATATAATTTCCATCGCCGGGGCAAACCGGGTAAAAGCCCATGGCGCTGAGCACATACCAGGCACTCATTTGTCCGCAATCTTCATTTCCGATCAATCCATCAGGTGTATTGGTATAAAACTCTGTGCATATTTTGTGAACCAGTTCTTCCGTTTGCCATGGCTTACCTGCATAGCTGAATAAGTAAGCCATGTGGTGACTTGGTTCATTTCCATGTGCATATTGACCGATAAGACCTGTTACATCGGGCTGACCACGACCTGTAAGCTGCGATGACGTAATGAACAACTCTTTCAATTTCGCTGCAAACTTTTCTTTTCCTCCCATAAGGCCAATCAATCCATTTATATCCTGTGGCACAGCAAAACTGTACTGCCAACTGTTTCCTTCCGTATAAAAATTATTCACCTCTTTTGCATCAAAAGGAGAATACCAAAAGCCCTGCAATTTTCCCCGCATAAATTTTGTGGATGGGTCGTAAAGGTTTTTATAATTCTGCGACCGTTCCATATATTGCCTGTAAACTTCTTTATCTCCCGTCATCTTTGCGAATTGAGCAATACACCAGTCGTCATAGGCATATTCCAATGTCTTTGATACGCTTTCATGTTCTTTTTCATTAGATAAAAAACCGGTTTCAGAGTAATAGTCTAATCCAAACCTCTTGCTTTCAGCATAAGACCGCATGGCCTGCAATGCAAGCTTTTCATCAAAACCTTTAATCCCTTTCTGATAAGCATCGGCAATAACAGGAACAGAATGATAACCTATCATACAAAAAGTTTCATTCCCGCTAAGCTCCCAAACCGGCAACATGCCGCCATACTTGTATTGTGCCAGAAATGTATTGATCCAGTCAGCAGTTCTTTTTTGATTGATGATTGTCATCAATGGGTGAAATGCCCTGTAAGTATCCCACAATGAAAAAACAGTGTAATTGGTAAACTCTTCTGCTTTGTGAACTTTCATATCCGTTCCCCGGAAACTCCCGTCCACATCACAATAAATATTCGGGCTTAAAAAGCTGTGATAAAGAGCTGTGTAAAAAATTGTTTGCTGATCCTTTGTGCCTCCTTTTATTTCAATTTTCCCCAACTCATTATTCCACGCTGTTTCAGCATCATTTTTTATTTTATCAAAATCCCATCCGGGTATTTCCGAATCAAGATTAAGTTTCGCTCCTTCCATGCTTACACCCGAAATCCCGATTTTTACTTTAGCAATATGATCGCTGTCTGTCTTAAACTTTATATAAGCCCTGATATCTTTTCCACTGGCTTTCCCGCCATCCTGGTTCATAATAACAAAGTCATCAAGCCGGCTAAATTTAATATAGAAATAAACTGTCTGATCCTGTGCCCATCCTTTACTTCTCCGGTATCCTCTTATTTCATTGTTGCTTACTTTTTCAATATATGAGTCCGTCACCTGGTCACGGTGTTTCAGATCAATAAGAATACATCCTTCTGCCACAGATGCCGGAAATGTATATTGATGCATTCCGGAACGATAAGATGTTGTCAACTGCGCCCTGATATTGTTCTTATCAAGCAGCACTTCATAATAACCGGGACTTGCTTTTTCATTAGCATGAGAAAAAGCGGAGGCATAGTCTTTGTTTTCCCAATTCACTGAACCAGTAAACGGCATCAACAGAATATCACAATAATCAGGAACACCGGTACCGCTAAGGTGAGTGTGTGAAAACCCATAAATTTTATTGTCACTGTAATGATAACCGCTGCATCCATCCCAACCCTCCAGTCTTGTATCCGGGCTTAGCTGCATCATACCACAAGGCATGCTGGCGCCGGGATAGGTATGACCATGGCCTCCGGTACCAATAAAAGGATTGACCAGGGCGGAATAATTATTCTGCGCAGAAAGGTTTATTGCAATGGCAAGTTGAGAAACGATGCAGACAAAATATAATAATAATTTTTTCATATCAATAAGTGTCAATCAATGATTTTATTTTTAGCTGTTTTTTCAATAGTTCTGAATTTATCTTGCCGTTCAGCTGAATAATCTTCTTTTCTCCCGGCAATAAATGAAAATAATTGTCGCTCAATTCAATGCCATCCGGTACATCAATAAAAACTCCGTAAGCAAATTTATTACTGATTAGTTCAAGTTTGTTGCTATTTACCAGTTTCCAGGTAATTATTGGTTTATGAAAATTTAAATCTTTTGGCGGCAGAAATAAATAAACAGTTTGCGCCAGCGTCTCATTTTTTCTTTTTACCCTGAATACCCAATAACAATCTTCAAAATCGTACTGCGTTATAAAGCCTTTTGGATAATCAATCACAAGTGGATTTCCTTTTATTACATGATAAATAAGGACATTATCCAATCTGCGTCTTCTTTTGCCTGAAAAATCATAAGCTTCTGTCTGCAGTTCCACATCAAATGATGAATCTGTATCAGAAATAAATGTCAGTTTCAATTCGGTACTGTCATATTCCTGAACACTCAGTAGAAATGGAGAAAAACTTCTTTTCGTTTCATAAAACAAAGCTTTCTTTCTTCCATAATAATCAACGGCACTCCAGCTGACAACCGGCCAGCAATCATTCCATTGCCAGAATAGAGTACCCATCGTGGCGGGCATATTTCTGCGGTGTGCTTCAATGGCCGTTTTAATGGCGTCTGCCTGCATTAACTGAGAAACATACACAAGGTCTTCAAATAATTTTGGCGTTCTGAATTTATTTTCGATGTACATTTTAATATTGGAGAAACCGAAAGAATGTTTTTGATGGGCTTTCATCGCAGCAGACGAAGTGTCCATATCAGCCGGCAGCGCAAACTGCCTGATGGTTTTCATATCAGGAAATGCCTGCATCCCATATTCACTATTAAAACGACCGACCTTCTCATTGTATTTTTCTACTGGTTCTTTGCCCCACCAAACTCCCCAATAATGAACATCTCCTTTTTTATAGGCGCTGTCTCTGCCCCATCCCAAAGATGGTGATGACGGCCAATAAGGTCGTTGCGGGTCCAGTTCATTTAAAATATCAGGAATTAATTGATGAAATATTTTTTTATAGTTTTTCCAAAGCAGGATTGAATCTGCACTTGTATAGTTATATTGTTTTTGCCAGCCCCAATTGCGCCAGGCCTCATCAATTTCATTATTGCCGCACCAAAGAACAATACATGGATGGCGGCGGAGCTTTTCCACCTGGTAACGAATTTCCTCTTTTATATTTTGCAGAAATTTTTCATCGGCAGGATACAGGGCTCCGGCAAACATAAAATCCTGCCAAACCATGATATTATATTTATCACATAAATCATAAAACTCATCATCCTCATAAATGCCACCGCCCCATACACGGAGCATATTGATGTTGGCCTCTTTGGCAGATTTGATCAGTTTTTTGTACAGGAAAAGTTTTTTAGCTCTTGGTAAAAAACTTTCACAGGGAATCCAGTTAGCGCCTTTGATAAATGTGGGTTTTCCGTTCACTTTAAAATAAAATGATTCACCTGTTGAATCCGGCCGGGTTACTAATTGCACATTCTGTCTTGTGCTTTTATATCTTACCAGCGTTTTACTTTCATCCCACGCCTCCCAATGAATTTTTTTCCAAATACCACAGGTTATAAGCCTGGGCCCCCAATCCCAGCCGTATTGATATTGTGCTTTTCGGCTGTACATGCGGTTGTTTTCACCGGCCAATACCAGTGGATTCAATTTTGCCAGTGAATCATCATGCTTTACGGCTGACAAAAAAATTATCCGTAGTTCATTCTGCTGTTTCTTCAAAAAAGGTTTGACATCAACCCGCCATTGCCTGAACATATTATCGGCGGAAAGAATCAGTTTATCATTAAGATATACGTTTGCATAAGTATCGAGGCCATCAAATACCAGTTCGATGTTTTTTCGGGAAAAAATTTCCGGGTCTGCAGAGAACTTAGTTCTGTATTCCCAGTTTTCCTGTTCCACCCATTGCACTTTTTTTTCATGATCCCTGTAAAAGGGGTCAGGAATCAGTTTATTAGCCAGCAAATCCGTGTGCACAGTTCCCGGGACTTCAGCATGATACCAATTGGCATCACCTGTTTTCCTGAATTGCCAGTTTGCTGTAAATACTTTTTCAACTTGCTGTGAGTAAAGATTATTAAGAATGGCAAGGAAGAATATTGTAAAAAAATATTTTTTCATTTTGATGTGGCATGATTGCATACTTCAATAGCTTAATGAGCCATTAACTGTTCCCTTAATGCCTTTACCTCTTCCGTGATGATACTGTTGTTTAAATAGCTTTCTTCATTATTTTCAAATGCAGGATGTATAAACTGCATCGGGCTTTTTGTTTTGCTCCTTAACGAAGAATGAAACTCTGTGCAACCGGTTTTTTCAGCAAGCATTTTGATATTTTCTTTTCTTACGCCACTGCCCGGCATGATAATAATCCTTTCATCAGCAATTCTATTTAGTTGGGCAATTAACTCCACTCCTTCGTTAACCGTTGGCCGTTGGCCAGAGGTGAGAATTCTTTCACAACCAATTTCAATCAACTGCTCCAATGCTTCAAACGGGTCTTTGCATCTGTCAAATGCCCGGTGAAAGGTTACACCCAAGGGGTAAGCCGTTTCAATTAATTCGGATGTTCTTGCCACATCAATGCTTCCGTCCATATTTAATAAACCAATCACTATACCATCGCAGCCTGATTGTTTGCAAAGCTTTACATCATTCATCATTATTGCAAACTCATCTTTACTGTATAAAAAATCACCACCCCTCGGCCGGATGATCGGATACAGCAATACATTAAATGCTTCTTTGCATCTTTTGATAGTTCCGTAAGATGGCGTTGATCCACCTTCAGTAAGATTGGCGCATAGTTCTATTCTGTCTGCCCCGCCTTCCACGGCTGATTTGGTGGTAGTGAAATCTGAAGTAGCTATTTCTATGATATATTTCATAACATGTATAAAAAAAACAAGAACCAAGAACCAAATAAATCTCAAATAAAAAATTAAAATAAGAGTCTGCTATTTCGGGGAAACTTTATTGAGCAGGGGGCAGTTTGTATTTATTTTTTAATTTTTGTTCTTATTTTTTTGTTTCTTGTCATTTGGTTCTTGGGATTTTTATTTTCTTAACCCATGACAAATTTCGATGGAACAAGTTTTTCCATCTCATTTGTCATAATAGCATAACTAAACCCTTTATGAATAGCAAATGCTCCCACCTGCCCTTTTTTATTTACCGCCAGGAAAGCCACCTGTATATCTTTCGCCTTCGCCCCTTTTATTTTTACGATCCGTTCAATTATTTTTTTGCAGGCTGCTTCCGGTGATAGTCCCTGCCGCATCAACTCAACAACTGAATGAGAACCGGCAACCCGGATTACATCTTCTCCCTGCCCGGTGGCAGTGCAGGCGCCAACTTCATTATCCACAAATAAACCAGCGCCAATGAGCGGAGAATCTCCAACACGGCCACGCATTTTAAATCCTGCTCCGCTGGTGGTGCAACTGCCACTGAGATTCCCGTTTGTATCCATCGCCACCATCCCAATCGTATCATGATTCCATTCGCCATTCTCCAATTTTGCTGGCGCAAATGGCCCATGATTGTTTTTGGATTCGACATTAATCGCCGGTGGTTTGTATTCTGAATTCTTCAACCAGTTCTCATAACTCTTTTGCGCTTCTGGAGAAAGTTTTTTTTCTTCCAACAGAAATCCTTCTGCAATAGCAAACTGTTGTGCACCGCTACCTACTAACATTACATGAGGTGTTTTTTCCATCACCCTTCTTGCAACAGATATAGGATGTTTGATTCTTTCCAAAAAAGCCACGCTGCCGCAATTGAAAAATTCATCCATGATGCAGGCATCGAGTGTAACAAATCCATCACGGTCGGGGTTCGCTCCAAGACCTACACAACAATTTTGTTCCGCCTCCGTTACCATCACTCCTTTTTCCACAGCATCCAGTGCCCTGCCACCATTACCCAATACTTCCCATGCAGCTTTATTAGCATTCATGCCTGCATCCCAGGTGGAAATAACAATGGGTTTGCCCTTAACTGAAACTGCTTGTGAGTTTCCTTTAGCAATTTTGCTTAATACCATCGCCAGTGAACTAAACGCTGAAGCCTGAATGAACTTTCTTCTGTTTATCATGTTTTATTTTTGAGCTTCCCGAAATTAAGCATTCGGCACATTATTTTCATAATGTAACTTTCTGATGACATTCTGTTAAATAAAAATTTTCAGAATGCTGTTCATACCTTTATTACAGAATTCCCCGGTTGCCCGAAGAATGATGCAGCTAAAACTAAATGATATTTTTATGAGTACTAAAAAATCAGTTGAAGCAACGATGGCCCCTCCTCCTCCGCACATGGTAGGTGACGGATTCCGGGTACATGGTTTTTTCCCCGGAGGGAAAATTGATCAGAAAAGAATGAGTCCTTTCTTTTTGATGGACTATAATTCCAAAGTTGAATTTCCCCCAACGAATAAACCCCGAGGCGTGGGTGTTCATCCGCATCGTGGTTTTGAAACGGTCACCCTCACTTATCATGGCCGCATTGCCCACCATGACAGCGCCGGTAACAGCGGCATCATTGGTGAAGGTGATGTGCAGTGGATGACTGCTGCTTCTGGATTATTGCATAAAGAATATCATGAAGAATCATTCAGTAAAGCCGGTGGCCTGTTTCAAATGGTACAGTTGTGGGTGAACTTGCCTGCGAAATATAAAATGACGTCACCCAAATACCAGGAGATCACCAACAGCTTGATGGGAAAATATGCTTTGCCTGGTGATAAAGGATTTGTTGAAGTAATTGCCGGAGAATTTAATGGAACAAAAGGCCCCGCTTCCACCTTCACCCCCATGCAGGTATATAATGCAAGAATGAAGAAGGGGGCAAACATTGAATTGAATTTTCCTTCGTCTTTCAATACAGGCATATTAATGATAGAAGGAACTGCAACTATGAATGGTGAATTGGCGCCTGCTGATCATTTTACTCTTTTTAGAAATGATGGCGAATTAATTTCCATTGAAGCAACTGAAGATGCAATACTTCTTGTTTTATCAGGAGAGCCGATTAATGAACCTATCGCTCAATACGGTCCATTCTTAATGAATACCAGGGAAGAACTGGAACAGGCCATTACTGATGTGAATGCCGGGAAATTTGGGGTACTGGAAGATTAGAGAATTAAGCAAATAGGGTATATAAAGTTTCGACGACTATTCTATATAACTTATTTACCTTTCTTCTCAATAAACGTAATTAAATTCTTCCTGGCATTTTGCTGAATCTTTCTTTTCATAAACCCTGTCCAGCCTAATAAAGCCCCTTTCAGGCCCAGAGCCTGTGCTGCCCATCTACTGAGTTTGAATGCATCGCTGTGTTCAATTATTTTTCCATCCTTCAGTTTCATAAATGCTTTGATGTTATTTACCACTCGTCTTCCTGTTTTGGAAAAAGTGTAAGTAGCCACCCAGTTGCAGGTAGCATACTCCTCATCCAGTAATTGTATGTTGGAGAAAGTCAGTGAAAAATCTCTGGCATTTTTGCAAAGCATTTCCCACATAGATTTTGCTTCATCACCCCGCAACAAACCAAAAGCAGGGTCACTGAACACAATATCATCACTGTAGCAACTGTTCATTGCCTGGTAATCCAGTTTTTGAAAAGCGGTGTAAAATTTACTTATAACATCAGCATTTGTCTCCATAAAATAAAAATGAGGGTGATTTTAGAATCAGTAAATTTAATCTTTCAAAATTACTTCCATGAAAAAAATAATCAGTTTCCTCCTTCTTATTCTTTTTCTATCAGGTGCATCTGCCCAAAACGAACAAGATTCTGCCTGGATACGGGACAACTATACCAAAACGGAGCAATACATTCCCATGCGGGATGGTATTAAACTTTTCACGGCTATTTATTTACCAAAAAATAAAAGCGAAAAACATCCTATCCTGATGAACCGGACTCCTTACTCATGTTCTCCTTATGGTGCCGATTTCAACGGAAGGCTCCTGAGCAGTCATTGGAAATATTATGCAAGGGAAAATTACATCATCGTTATTCAGGATGTGAGGGGAAGATGGATGAGTGAAGGCGAGTTTGTTGATATTCGTCCGTTTAATAAAAATAAAACCGGGAATGAAATTGACGAAGCAAGTGATACCTATGATGCGATTGAATGGTTATTAAAAAATATTCCTGACAATAATGGCAATGTGGGAGTGTTTGGAATTTCTTATCCCGGGTTCTATGCAACGATGGCTGCAGCATCCGGCCACCCGGCATTAAAAGCGGTGAGTCCGCAGGCGCCGGTTACTGAATGGTTTTTGGGTGACGACTTTCATCACAACGGCGCTTTTATGCAGATGGACGGATTTAGCTTTTATTCAGGATTTGGTAAACCAAGACCGAAACCTACTACGGTTGGCTCAAGAGGGTTTGACTTTCCTATCAAGGATAATTATAAATTTTATTTGGAAAATCCTTTGCCTAAACTGATGGAACTTATGAAAGACAGTGTGGCATTCTGGAAAGATATGTATGCCCATCCCAATTATGATGATTGGTGGAAGGCAAGAGATGCAAGGAAAGCTATGTATAATATCAAACCGGCCATGCTAACGGTTGGCGGCTTGTTTGACGCAGAAGATTGTTATGGTGCATGGAATTTATATAAGGCTATCGAAAAACAAAACCCTTCAATAAATAATAAAATAGTAATGGGCCCATGGAGTCATGGGCAATGGGGTGGCCGGGATGGCAGCAGCATGGGAAATATAAAATTTGGTTCCAATACTTCTATCTGGTATCAGAACAATATTGAAATTCCATTTTTCAATTACTACCTGAAAGGAAAAGGCGATGATCCTAAAATAGCAGAGGCAACAATTTTCATAAGCGGTGTTAATGAATGGAGAAAATTTGATCAATGGCCTGCGGCAAATGCATCAAGAGAAATTTACCTGGCACCTGGCGGAGCTTTGTCATGGAACCTGCCCACCTATGTTAAGCCTGGCAGTTATTCTGAATATGTAAGCGATCCGGCGCATCCTGTACCTTATACTGAAGATGTGCATTTCAACCGAACAAGAGAATATATGACCGATGACCAAAGGTTTGCCTCAAGAAGACCTGATGTATTAACTTTTGAAACATATCCGTTGGAAGAAGATATTACACTTGCCGGGCCGGTTATTGCTAACCTGAAAGTAAGCATAACAGGAACGGATGCAGACTTTGTTGTAAAAGTGATTGATGTGTTTCCGGATGATTTTAAATATCCGGGTGATGCAGATCAGCCACGTCGTGCTGTGGGCAGCAGTTATCCGATGGGTGGATACCAGATGCTGGTTCGTGGAGAAATTATGAGAGGAAAATTCCGAAATAGTTTTGAAACGCCGGAATCTTTCAAGCCCGGCAAAATTGAAACCGTGAAATTTGATCTGCCTGACGTCGCACATACGTTTAAAAAAGGTCACCGGTTGATGATACAAATACAAAGTAGTTGGTTTCCATTAGCTGACAGGAATCCGCAGAAGTTTATGAATATCTATGAAGCGAAGCCGGAGGATTTTCAGAAAGCAACGATAAGGATCTATCATGATGGCACCAATACATCCAGCATCTATTTACCTATAATGAGATAAAAATATTTTATGCGATTAACAATTTGCTTATCTGTTTTATTTTTTTCTTTTGCTGCTGAAGCACAACAGATAAATATCATTCCGCAACCTGTTTCAGTACAAGTCCGAACTGGAAGCTTTACAATTTCATATAAAACAGTAATTCTTACAGAAGATTCAGCTGGCAAACAATCTGCTAAGTTTTTTATTGACTATTTAAAATCAATATATGGAATACAACTTCCAATTGTTGAAAAAGCAGTTTCAGGGTATATTTTGATAAGAAAAAAGAAGCTAACATACAATTCAAAAGCCAATGGTTATACACTTGTTATAGAAAAAAATAAAATACTGCTTGAAGGCGAAACAAATGCTGGAACATTCTACGGAATTCAAACCTTGATTCAGCTTTTGCCAATGCCGCCAACTATAACTCAAAGGCATACTCTTTTAAATATTTCATGTTTATACATCACCGACCACCCCCGCTTCGCCTACCGTGGCCTCCACTTCGATGTAAGCCGTCACTTTTTTCCAGTTGAGTATGTAAAAAAATACATTGACTACATCGCCCTGCACAAGATGAATTATTTCCACTGGCACCTCACCGATGATCAGGGCTGGCGGATTGAAATAAAAAAATATCCAAAATTGACTTCTGTTGGCGCATGGAGAGATGGAACAATTATCGGCCGGTATCCCGGCACTGGCAATGATCATATTCATTATGGCGGCTTTTATACGCAGGAACAAATAAAAGAAGTGGTGAAGTATGCAGCAGAACGCTACATCACCGTCATCCCTGAAATAGAAATGCCGGGGCATAGTATGGCGGCATTGGCTGCCTACCCGCAATTAGGCACATGGCCTGACAGCGTTTACAAGGTCTCGCAGACCTGGGGCATCAACGGAATGTTCAACAATGTATTGAACCCGTCTGAATATACTTTCAATTTTTTACAAAATGTGCTGGATGAAGTGATGCAATTATTTCCTGCACCATACATTCATATCGGCGGCGATGAATGTGATAAACAGTGGTGGAAGAAAAGTTCTTTCTGCCAGCAACTGATGAAAGAAAAAGGAATTAAAGACGAACATGCATTGCAGAGTTATTTTATCCAACGGATTGAAAAATATGTAAACAGCAAAGGAAAAAAGATAATTGGTTGGGATGAAATTCTTGAAGGAGGATTAGCCCCTAATGCAGTAGTGATGAGTTGGCGGGGTGAACAAGGAGGTATTGATGCGGCCAAACAAAACCATGATGTGATCATGACACCGGGCAATCCCGTTTATTTTGATCATACACAAAGTCAGAATGAAGATTCAGTAACAATCGGAGGATATAATCCTATTGAAAAAGTATATGCATACGAACCCATCCCAAAAGAATTAAATGCAGAACAGGCAAAACATGTTCTCGGTGCACAAGCCAATATGTGGACTGAGTACATGAAGAATACAAGAAAGGTTGAATACATGTTATTTCCACGCCTCAGTGCGTTGAGTGAAGTATTGTGGAGTCCAAAAGAAAAAAGGAACTGGGATGGTTTTCAGAAAAGATTGATGGTACAATTTAAAAGATATGATTTGTGGAAGGTGAATTATAGTAAAGAGTACTTTGCTTTAAAAGCATCTGTATTGCCTACTTCGAATTTTCAGGGAATTATCTGGAAACTTTCAAAGAAAGGGGATAAAGAAAAAATAAAAGTTCAGGAGAATGGCCCAGGTATGAAGTTTATTTCTGAAAAAGATTATGAAACAATAGTTAGAAAAACAGGCAAATATGAAGCTTCGCTTGTTGATATTTTATCTGAAACCTCGAATGAGGGGCGAAGAAGAATAAATTATAATACACTGTCTCCTTTAATTGTTCAAAATTTTCATTTCTCCAAAGCCACCGGCAAAAAAATATCACTCACCAACCCCGCTTCCGAAAAATATCCCGGCGATGGAGCATTTACATTAGTGAACGGAGTGATCAATGAAAAAGGTTTTGCAAGAAGCAGGGAGTTTTTAGGATTCAATGGAACCAATTGCGAAGCAGTTATTGATTTGGGTGAATCACAATTAGTAAGTTTTGTTGTTGTAAATACATTAAACCGAATATCAAGCTGGATCTGGCGGCCATTGACAGCAGAAGTTTTTGGCTCCGGCGATGGAATGAACTGGTATTCATTAAAACTCACTGATGATTTTGAAGAAAAAAACCCTGCCCGTCCGGCAGGCGGGGACGGCACCGGTAAAGGAACAATGACGATGGCATTTAAAGCCACCTATGCACAATTTATAAAAGTGGTCATTACAAACTGGGGAGAAATTCCCGCTGGCAATCCCGGTGCCGGTCATAAGCCATGGCTGTTTGTGGATGAAATAGAAGTGAATTAGATATTTTCCGCAGCGGGCGCAGAGCTAATGCGGCGCTGCGTTCGTTGCTCCGCTGTTATCGCTGCGGGAAACAAACAGTACCCCGCAAAACCCGGCAGATACCTTCACAACAATTTTTTATCTTTACACCTCAACCCAATTTAATGGCGAAACGAACTGCCTCAATTGACCTATCCGATAGTTTTGAAAAAATACCTGTAAAGATCTTTACTTCTCCAAAAGAAGGTTCTGTTTTTGTTGCCCGCCAAATAGCAGATTTCATCCGGGAAAAACAAAAAGAAAAAAAGAAATGTGTGCTTGGTTTAGCTACTGGTTCCACCCCAAAATCACTTTATGCTGAGCTGGTACGTTTACACAAAGAAGAAAAACTGAGCTTTAAAAATGTCATCACTTTTAATCTTGATGAATACTACCCGATAAACAATGATGCCTTGCAGAGCTACAACCGGTTTATGAAAAGCCAGTTGTTTGATCATATTGACATTAATCCTAAAAATATTCACATCCCCAACGGTGAAATAAAGAAAGAAGGCATTAAAGAATATTGCCGCCAGTATGAAAAGATGATTGTGGATGCAGGTGGTATTGACTTGCAAATTTTAGGTATTGGTAACAACGGGCACATTGGTTTCAACGAACCGGGGTCTGGTATTTATTCGAAAACAAGGTTGATAACCCTGGACAACTCTACCCGGATTGCCAATGACTATGAATTTGCTAATATTTCCCAGGTTCCCCGTCTTGCCATTACGATGGGTATCAGCACCATTTTAAAGTCAAAGAAAATTATTTTAATGGCCTGGGGCAGTTCTAAAGCCCATGTCATCAAAAAATCAGTAGAAGACGATGATACGGAACAAGTTCCTGCTTCATTACTCCAAAACCATGACGATGTAATTTTTGTTGTGGATGAAACTGCTGCAGCAGAACTCACCAGGAATAAATCTCCTTGGCTTACCGGTGATTGCGACTGGACACCAAAGATGATAAAGAAAGCCGTGGTGAATATGGCTTTGAAATTGAAAAAACCAGTGCTGAGTTTAACGAACACCGACTATAACGAATATGGCCTGAGTGATTTGCTGGTAGAGAAAGGAGATGCGTACGAAATTAACCTGCAGGTTTATTATATGCTGCGGGATTCCATCACCGGGTGGCCAGGTGGCAAGCCTGACGTTAATCTTCCAACACATCCGGAAAGATCAACACCCTATCCCAAAAGAGTCATCATCTTCTCCCCTCACCCGGATGATGATATTATCAGCATGGGCGGTACTTTTCAGCGACTGCAGGATCAGAAGCATGATGTGCATGTAGGCTATCAAACCAGCGGTAATATTGCAGTAACTGATGAATTTGTAACAAGATTTCTTGACTTTGCGGTAGGCTTTGAAGAAATAGCCGGTATTGATACCAGCAAGTCAGGTAAAATATTGAACAATGCAAGAAAATTTTTAGCCCGGAAAAAATCAAACCAGGTTGACACACCAACCATACGTTCCATCAAAGGATTGATACGCCGTGGCGAAGCAAAAGCTACTTGCCGTTACGTTGGCATACCGGATGAGAACATTCATTTTCTTAACCTGCCGTTCTACGAAACTGGAACTATTGAGAAAAAAGCAATGAGTGAGAAAGACATCAAAATAACCATGGAAATGCTCCGTAAAATAAGGCCACAGCAGGTGTACTGTGCCGGTGATTTTGCCGATCCTCACGGCACACATATCGTCTGTTTTAATGTGGTGGTGGAAGCGCTGAGAAGAATAAAACAGGAAGCAAATGGATCCTCTAATTATGAATGGATAAATGATTGCTGGCTCTGGCTCTACAAAGGTGCCTGGCAGGAATGGAATATTGAAGAAATAGAAATGGCCATACCCATGAGTCCTGACCAGGTATTGAAAAAACGCTTTGGTATTTTTATCCATCAATCACAAAAAGACATGGTTCCCTTCCAGGGCAGCGACTCCAGAGAGTTCTGGCAGCGGGCCGAAGAGAGAAATGCTGCCACTGCCAATCTCTATGCTGACCTTGGCCTGACTCATTATGCAGCCATGGAAGCTTTTGTGAGATGGCATTATTAACAGGAATATTTTCCAATTTCTCCCTAAATTTATATTCTAAAAAAAATATACTATGGCAATATTTAAATCGGGCAACCCTGCCTTAAGGGAGAAAGCTTACGAAGGAACGATCTTCGAGGGTGTAGTAACCGGTCAAGAAATGACTATCAAAGGAACTATGAATAAATTCGGTGTCCTTTTTATGTTAATGCTTGGTTCTACTCTTTTTGCATGGAGTCAATTCTATAAAGGCAGCAACCCCATGCCACTGGTAATAACTGGTATAGTTGGGATGCTCATATTAAGTATAGCGATGTCTTTGAAAAAGCAATGGTCTCCTTTTCTTGCTCCCCTTTACGCAATTATACTTGGACTATTTGTTGGATCTGTTTCGGCCATGTACGATTATTCTTTCAAAACAAAGTATCCTGGATTAGTGATGCAAGCTGTTGGGCTGACTTTGGTGGTTGCTATAGTGATGTTCATCCTTTATCAAACACGAATTATTAAAGTAACTGAAAAATTCAAATCAGTTATTATTATTGCTACTGCCAGCCTAATGTTTTTTTATATTATTAAATGGGTTGCCTCCCTAGCTTTTGGTGCTACCATCGGCGCTTTTACCAACTCAAGCACTCCTTTGGGAATCGGTTTTTCTGTAGTGGTTGTTTGTCTTGCAGCCTTAAACCTGCTACTTGATTTTGATATGATCGAGAAAGGTGCTGAAAAACAAGTTCCTAAATATATGGAATGGTATAGTGCCGGGGCCTTATTGTTCACATTAGTCTGGTTGTATCTCGAAATACTACGTTTATTATCAAAACTCAAAGACTAATAAAAAGCAGCATATTAATGAAAAAGCCTCTCAGATTTGAGAGGCTTTTTTGTGACCCCGCCAG
>CXWL01003145.1_pt1 | contig 76162 bp, 67 predicted proteins | sample 590931 | NCBI WGS metagenome assembly CXWL01 (sample SAMEA3498368, study PRJEB10139) | groundwater metagenome | biome: water well; material: biofilm material | place: Germany | collected 2015-04-27
AGGTTGAACGTGCAGCTTAAACCCGGTGGGTTTCTGTCTTGACTATGGGGTCCACTTTAGACCGGCTGCTCGAACGTCGCAACGCGACGACGGGGAACACCAAACACCGTAAAAAAAGCATCCCAAAAGGATTTCGCCTCTGCGTCCTCCGATGATTCATCGGCCCATTCATGGGAAAATTTTAGTGCGCGGTCTTTAATCTCATTCCAGGAGAGAGGCATATTCTTGTCCTATGGGAAAACGTGTACAGGTGCACCGAAAATAGCACTCACCGCCAGGCCCTGCAATCGGTATTCTTTCATCGTCTTATAGGCATGTTATCGTTTTATATGCATGGAATAATGGAAGTATTTAGCCAATATCTTGCCGTTGTTGGCATCAGAGTGAAATTTTCTAGGTTACGTGGTTGGTCCAGGCAAAAGTGGCTATGTTTGTTTTACACGTGAAGCGCCAGCATTCCACACGAAGATTTAGGATTTGTCGTTCTACGGCCTAGCGTGCTTCATGCCAACAAACCATTCTTCCTAGATTGGCGGGACAATCCAGACCATGGTTGATGGATACTGAATAGCATCGTCGGACTAATCAGGAAGGGGCTCCTCGACCGGTGGAATCTCCGCATTCTCTGGAGCCAGTGTTTTCCGCATTGAATCTTTGGCTCGCTGGATCAAATCCGCCACGGACCAGACAGTTAGTCCAGCAGGACCCGAACCGAGCATAGCATCACACCTTTCCCAAACTTCCGAGCGGTACCACCCAGCGTGTTTCAGAGTGACCAGCATCCTCAACTCAGGTGGTTGAATTCAACAGAATACGCACCAATCCATCCAACAGTCAGGCCTCGCTGCGAGTTTTGCGTGCGAGCTTCCGTTCAAATTCGGTCTGCTCCTGATGACGAAGTAGCGTGAGTTGCGCCACGGCAGTGTATAGGGCGTTTCTGTCTTCTTTCAGAACCGCGCAGTCTTTTCGTAAATTGGCGATGACCTCATTGGCAGTTCTCGAGCTACGGGTAGGGGTTTGTTCTCCCGCGATCTTCGCGACGACCCTTGGGTAATCATAGACCTTTGTCCGACTGTGACCAGCCTCAAGAGCGACTGTACACTTATTCAGACGGAGCTTGTTGGCTCGACTCTTTTGTTGCAAAGCAGGATGCCGAGGGGCATTCAATTGCAAGCGCTCGATCGCTAATAGAAAGGCGTGTTCGATTTTATCCACGGGAGGCGTGTCAGATTTATTACGAGGCATCACTCATCTCCGAACGACGTTGCGCTGCACCGATCAAGCGCAACACGGCGTCTGACTGGTTAATGCGATCTTTAGCCACAAGGATGAGCTCGTCCCTTCCCAGCCGTTGATAGTCCGCCAACTCCTTCTTCCATTTCGTCCGGCGTGCCCTCCAAAAGTCGACATGTTCATCGGTCACGGCCAGATTGGCACAGGAACAGCACGTACTCGGATTTCGTGTGGCATCATTGGGCTTGAGTGCCTGAACGCGATGCCCAGGTTGCGGTAGATGACAGCGGGCTGTTTCTGGACGAAAAAAACACCATCCCCAGTCACACGACCAAACCCGTACGTCACTGGCTCGTACCATGCGACCCAATTCATGACGTTGGTCCTGTTCGGTCATGTCGGCCAAGTGGGTCTGAATGTCAGCTGCGCGGTCTCGAATCATTTCCGCCATCTTTCCGCCCGCGCGAGCCTTTCCAGTGATCATTTCATGTAAGATCCTGGTCGTTTCATGTGTGGCAGTATCCTCCATGATCCCCAAGAGATCGGCGTCCGTCCCAACATAGGCGGATTCGGTCATGGCTAAAGATACGTGCTTAAAATGTTGGCTCACCGCTGGCAACATCCGACTGTCGGTGCGGATCACATACAGCGCAAAACTCTTTCGCCATTGATGGGTTGTGATTCTCCAGTTCGCAAACTCTGCAGGTAATTGGACGTGGTGGCGAACCCAGATACGTTGCCCTTCCCTGAGATTCTCAGTAACAATTGGTGTGATAGTCGTTCTGTGTTTCGGTAGCCCTTTTGGACCTGAGAAGGACACAATTAAGTCGTTCACCTCCGCAAGAGTGCGCCATGGCCGAAATAGCTGCTCCAACACCAGAAGGGCTCGAATAGGTGGAGGGAAATACGTGGCGCCACGGGGACGCAGCCCAGCGACCCAGGTTACCGTAATCGGTGTTTCGGTTGTCTTGAAGAGTTGGCCCTTCACATAGAAAATCTCATATAAACCGGACCGTGAGGGCTGAATCTCCACACATGCTGGCATGCCGGTCGTTGGATCGATTGGCAATGCTTTCAGTCCGCACACTTCCGAGATCCTGATGCCGACGAAGGCTTGGAGTACGATACTGCAGGCATCACGGAGTTCAGTCACGAGATCTCGGAGTTGTTGTATGGCCCCACGTTGAATACTGTATTTACCTGATCGGACCGGTGTCGCTGTACGGATATGAAGGGGTTGATGCCATGGCTCGGATGAACCAGGGAATGCCGAAAATTGAAATGCCTGCACAGCCTGGCGGCCGGCGCGTGCCTTCGAACTCGGACTGTTGCCTGGACCGTACGGTAACCCTCGCCGACCCCGTTCATGTGCGTTCAGATACACGTCCTGTAATCGAAGAATATCGTCTGCTGGGCCGCTGAGCCACTCAATGGCTTTTTGCGTCACAGGGAGAAAGACTGCATCCGGCACCGGAGGGATCCTCTCATTGACGGTCTCTGTAATTTCCTTTGCGATTTCACCTGCAGATTTACCGCCAAAAGGTACCCGTGGCATCCGTCGGATCCCCGCTGCTTCCAACAGCGAGCCTTGGGAGTAAATCTTGATCCATACTGAAAAATATTTACTGATCGATCCCGCCGTCAGCCCTTCAATATCCGTGCCTAAAGTTACTGTGTCTGCAACGACATACTCCTGAAACTCTTGGCACGCCATCTCATTAAGATCGCCAAAATTGGCATAGCCAGCGTGTCCCATCCACCGGACAAAATAGCGAATCGTGGTTGATAAACGTGAAAGAGAACCTGCCTTTAAGGGTCTGCCACATTGTGGGTCTACTATGAGACTCCAAGCCAATCGCCGACACGCATCCAACAGCGGGGCCCATTGACCATGCGTGAACGTGGACCCGTCATGCATTTCGACGTCCCATGCGATGACAGATCTGCTCTTTTTCTGTCCGGCTGTAGGATTGTTAAAATACCATTCAGCGTCTGTCCAACGGCTATAGGGAGACACCTTCATGCGGACCAATTTTGACGCAGGCCATAAGTGATAAGCCTTTGGGGTGTATTTTTGTTCCATCATCTACTCCACAATAATCTCTGGATGCCACTGTGTTTCGTCTATCTTGTTCCAAATATCTTTTGCAAAGAGTGGCAGCCAGTCTCGCTGAACGGCTTCACGTAGCGGTGCCAACACCTGAATCCATCGTTGTGGTGTGACCTCAAATTGCGAGTTCGAGAAAGCTGTTTCAAGTTTGAGAAGCTGGGCCAGCGCCAAGGGATCCCTTCGATGAAGCACGGCCAATGGGCATCGTGGACATGCCAGGTACGCATCGCAGAGCTTTCCTGCCAGTTGGCCGGGTTGCGGTGAATCGTATGGGTCGAGGCATTCGAACCCCGGAGTGACCGCGCGCTGTGTTGAGAGTCCTTTGACCCCTCGTACGTCTCGATGGCCCTCGGTCGCCACCCATCTGACTCGCATGCTCTGGATGCGTGCGAGAGATTCATTATTTCGCTGCCGAGCAGAAGCAGAGGTGTAATGCTCGTGCGTCGTGTCTGGGCTCCGATGGTTGAGCACGACCTGTTGCGCCACTACATCTCCCCCTGTCAGCTCATGTACGAGGTCGCTTCCGGTAAATCGCAAGTTAACCAGCGTAAATGGCGGGAGATGGTGGTCTTGAATAAAGCGTTTAAGCGAATGCTGCCACGTGATGTCACCAGCTAAAGGTGAAGTCCCATTGCCGTAGCTGGCGGCGCTCCGTTTCCCATTCGTGTTCGGAACATACACAAATACACGATCAGCATAGAGCGGGTCTGTAACAGCACGGAGTCGAGCCGTTAACTGTTTCAATTTGCGCAAGATCACCGGAGGATTGTCTGGATCCACTACTCGAGTGGGGAATGACCGCATCTGCAGCTTTCTTGATCGGGCCTTTTTCCCTCCGATGATTAGCCGTTCATGCACGTCTGAAATATCGATGTCCCATCGCTCATCGCCATAAAACCAATTACGTTCACGAATTTGACTCCAGGTCAGACCCAGCACAGTGTCTGGATTAAAGAAGGTCCGTGCGGCCAGCATGATGGCAAAAGGGAGCAAGCTGCGAGGGGACGGATAGAGCCGTGAAGCCATCACCTCGGATTTATGCACGCATTTCACCGCGTATGCCAGCAATCTATTTTTCTTATGGATATCCTCGATTTTTGGAATGATCGGACCGAACTCCTGCACCACAGCGGCTAGACAGACGCCTAGATCGTAATATGGCACCGAATTGATAGGTGATGCGGGCACGCGATTCTTGTTGTCCTCAAGCAATCGGTTCCCCTCCTCGATCAAGGCCATGGTTTTGTCGATCTCTTTGAGGCAGGCTTGCTCAATCCTCAATAAGACGTCATTACTCAGACCCTCACGGGGTTGGCGCTCTGCCCAGTGGCTTTTGTACCAAGGGCAACGTAGAAGGAGTAGTTCTTGGTCAATGAGCGTCGCATACTCGGGCATGCGATGAAGGTGTCCACAGATGCGGCGAATAGCTGCAAACCGATATTGCTTGTCTTTGATTATCAATGGCGTCCCGTCTTGTTTTTTACGACCATCAAGCCAGTCGATATAGGCATCGAAGACCGCCTTGCGCAGGTCTTGCGGTTGGACGACTGATCGTCCCAGCTTTGAGCGGGATGTGGCCTTAAGGAACATAAAAAATGAATTGATCAGGTCCTTATTGATTCGACGGGTTCTAGCCCCTAGGCCACTTGTCATTACATAGAAGGCTTTTGCAAACGCTCGTCCGATTTCTGGGCGCACCAACCACGATGAACAGTTAAGGGTCTGGATGCGGCGAGGGGATTCGGGGCAGGGAAATACAACCTCAAGAGCCGGCTTGCCATTTTCGTCATTGCCTTCGTGTACACCGAATGTCGGCAGTACTCCCGTATTTTCTTCTGGCGAAAGCTTGGAGGCTGTTTCTGTTAGAGGTGTGGTGCTAGTTTGCCACTGAGACCGTTGCATTTTGAGCTTACCCACGGTGCACCTTTCGGAAAAACGCCTGGAGATTATCGCTAATTTTGGCCTCATCGATATTCACGGCACGAAGGTAAATATCGATGGTCGTGGACAGTTGTTTATGCCCTAGGAGCACCTGGAGTACCTTCCAGGGTTCTGCATCTCCCTTGGATTTTCTGGAGCGGTACGTTTGCACCGCAAACGTATGTCGTAAGTCATGACTGGTATGATTGACCACGGTTGCAAGCCGGTCAGTCCCTGTTGCAGGATCACGATGGAGTTCTTGGTGCACCAGGCCGGCAGTTCTGACCGCATGAGAGAAAACCCTCATATACGCGCGAGGGCGCAGTCGATTCCCGACATCTCGGTGATTCGCAGATAGTCCATTCACAAAGAGTGCATCAGTCTTGATGGAACGGCGAGCCGTAGTGTGTGTTCGCGCTTCCACGGCCGGCTTGCGTTCGTTGTCAATGTACCAAAGGAGCGCCTTACGTACCCACCCTGGGATAAGCACAATTCGTGGGGTTAGCCCTTTGGTGATGTCGATTTTCAGCTTTGTTAGCTCATAGGGATCGCGAATGTTTGTGGGGAGCCCAAGTATTTGGTACACAGTTAGGGATAACACCTCATCGATCCGCATTCCTGTCGTCACTTGTAACTCTGCAATCAACCGATCCCGCACAGGCCGGGTATCGGCGTGCGGTCCGGCCTCGGTTGGCGGTATGGCACCAAGAATATGCAGTACCGCTTTTAGGTCCCGTGCGTTAAATGGATCAATGAGCTCTTCTTCTGTTTGCTTCGGCAGAATGGTCGATACACTCTTCGTAGCTGGGCCGATATCTAAGTGCGCCAAGACTCGTCTATCTCTATTCTGGGGAATGCGTCGAATCTCTCGCAGATCAAGATTGTCTTTGATCAACCCGAGATTGAACGCCCAGCGATAGTAGTCAAGAATCGTAGAGAGCCTCCGGCGTATGGTGCTAGATCGATAACGACGATGCGTATGGGGGCTGAATTCATTCTGCAGCACGTTTCGGTAGTCTATGATGTCTTTATTGCCCACATGGTCCCACTCCTTCTTAAGTTCACTCAGCCACATCCACCATTCATAGAGATCCTCGCAGTAGGCTTTTTGTGTATTTCCCACTGATTGAATCCTACCGTTCTGGATGCATTTTGAATGTAAGTAGAAAAAAGCCGGTTCTACTAATGTCCTGTCACTGTAGACAAGAAACCGGAATCCTGTAGGAATCGTCGATTGACGGAGCTTGGCTTTGTCCAATGAGTGGAGCAACGTTCGGAAGCCTGGCGGCCAGGTTGGTGAGTTGCTACATTCGGATAAGTCCCCAATTGACGAGATAATGTGAATCACTGTTCAGTACTCCCTGTCACGAGGGTATAGTGCGTGCACAGAAAGAAGTCAATTAAAATTAAAACTTTGTTTAATTACGACTAGTTATGTCTATTACGCATACAGGTAACGACGGGTATATAGCAGATTCATTCAGCCCACAATAAATGGACAGCTTGTGCAGTCTAAACTCACCATCTTCCAGTCATCTTCCAGTGTTCACTGCCGAAATCCTGTAGATGGAGCTGATGGAGACTAGGGAGAAACAGCCGTTGCTTTGTGGCGGCTCTTAGAAAGAGGGGAGGAATGGATGAACAGTTGCATGAGGGCACATAACATGGAAGCAGCCACGAAAAGGGTTGAGGCTCCAGCGGAACGGGAGATCCGGACTGTCGTTCCGCGAGAGAATGTCCTTGGTGTCGTCTTCGATGATGCGGATGCTGACGGGAGGCTGAGGTTCAAGGCGTTGGCGCTCTTGCCGCTCGAATCGGTTCTGCGGATTGGCGATTGGGCGCATAGGTGATGGTGGCGCGCAGGGAGCCAGACTGTCAAGTGGAGTGCGCGGTTTCGTTGACTGACAGGGGACCCGATGTTACAGTGCCAATCTTCTAATTCTTGAGGCCAACGATGCATGACTTACGTGTCTTACGCGAACACCTGGATTCCCTTCGTGAGCAGCTTGGGCCGCGCGGGGGCGATGTGCCCTGGGATCAGGTCAAGCTGATGGTCCAAGAACGACTGAGTGTGACCACACAGGTAGAAGACCTTCGTCATCAACTCAAGAAGGGTTCGGACGAGGTCGGGAAGTCTAAGCGTGAGAAGGCGCCTGAGCCGTTGGTGGCGGCAAAACAGGCGGAGATGAAAGAGCTCGGCGATCGAATTCGCGAGGGGGAAAACACGCTGCGGGGTGCGGAAGAACGTCTCAACGATGCGGCCCTCCGCATCCCGAATATTCCTCATGCGTCGGTGCCGGTCGGAAGGGGTGCGGAGGAGAATCAGGAGGTTCGTCGCTGGGGGACCCTCCAGACGTTTGGGTTTACGCCCCGACCGCATTGGGAGATCGGCGAGGCGCTCGGGATCCTAGATTTTGAGCGCGCGGCGAAAATCAGCGGGGCACGATTTGTGGTCCTGTCTGGTCTGGGAGCGCGCTTAGAGCGGGCGCTGATTAGCTACATGTTAGACCTGCATACCAGCCGACATGGCTACCGAGAGATCTTGCCGCCCTTGTTGGTGAATCGTGCGGCCATGACCGGAACAGGCCAACTTCCGAAGTTTGAAGACGAATTATTTCAGTTGAAGGACGATGGGTATCTGCTGATCCCCACAGCTGAAGTGCCCGTGACGAATTTGCACGCCGACGAAATTCTCCAGGGGGATCGCTTACCCATTCGCTATACGGCCTACACGCCCTGTTTTCGCCGTGAGGCTGGGTCCTATGGGAAAGATACCAGAGGGTTGATCCGATTGCATCAGTTCAACAAGGTCGAGCTCGTCTCCTTTTCCCATCCTGATCACTCGTATGAGGAGCTGGAACGCTTAACCGGCCATGCGGAAGCTATTCTGCAAGGATTGGGCTTACCGTATCGGGTAATGGCGCTCTGCACCGGCGACATGGGGTTCTCCGCGGCGAAGACTTATGATCTGGAAGTCTGGCTCCCATCCCAACAGACCTATCGAGAGATTTCGTCGTGCAGCAACTTTGAAGCATTTCAGGGGCGCCGCGCCGGTATCCGCTATCGCAAGGCCGACGGGAAAACTGATTTTGTGCATACTATAAACGGGTCCGGTCTGGCGGTGGGTCGTACGCTGGTGGCCATTCTTGAGAATTACCAACAGGAGGATGGTACGGTACACATTCCACCTGTGTTACAGCCGTATATGGGAGGAGTGGAACGTATTACGTCCTCTTAGCAATCGTCGATCGTGTGGATAGCACCATGCAGGTGGAGGGGTGACGGAGTGGCCGAACGTGCCGGTCTTGAAAACCGGAGATCTCGAAAGGGATCCGCGAGTTCAAATCTCGCCCCCTCCGCCACGCAGGGGTGTCTGTGGCGATGATAGGCGAAGAGGTGGAAGGGCAAGCATGATTCAACCGTGCTGGCCTTACAGCCCGGCGTTTGGGTCGCAGAATCTTGGTTCATGTGTTTCCTTGTTTACCGAGAGCCGTCCTGGCACATTGGTCCCGCAGCGAAGTCCTGTTTTGCTTGAGAGCTGTGGGACTTTCCTGTATAGTCTGTTCGGTCACATCACGCACACAACCTGAGGCAGTATCCTCACCGAAATCGATACAACACACGACCTAGCGTCGAACAGCTCTTGCGGAGAGGTGGCCGAGTGGCCGAAGGCAACGGTTTGCTAAACCGTCACGGGGCCAAAAGTCCTGTCGCGGGTTCAAATCCCGCCCTCTCCGCCATTTTTTTCTGCCAATTGTTCTTTTTCTGTCCCACCAATCGGTTTCTGTGGGTCCTGCCAGGATAACTGTCTAGATTAGGGGCTCCAACATTTCAGCACGGCAGGATCGAGGGGCTTGGCGGTCTCTCACCCTCGAACGTTCTTCTACGAAGATCTGTTCTGACTAGTGGCCGTATGAATGGTTGAGGGGGTGATGGGGCTGTAAGGGCTTGGTCTCGCTGACGGATGGCTATTAAATGGCTGCCATGAGTGCGAGTTTTCATAAACGTTCAGTGGTGTCGGGAGTAATCAGCGAAGGACAGGTGTCCAGGTGGCATGGAGCGATCTTTCTTGTTGTCTGAAGAAATCTCAGTGGGGGTGACGATAACCGGTTGACGGTAGTGACATCAGGTCTGTATAAGTTCAAAGCCTCACATACGGTAGTGCGCCCGTAGCTCAATGGATAGAGCATCAGACTACGGATCTGAGGGTTGGGGGTTCGACTCCCTCCGGGCGCACCATTCGTCCTCTTTTGACCAGCTCAATTCTTGGGTTGTGTAGACAATATTCATTGTCGTGTCCGATCGTTCCCAAACCTCCCCTCCAATTTCTCATTCAGTCGACTGGATCCCTCCTTCTGGGCCTTCTAAGAAGAACTGGGTGTGGTGTTCCACTCTGCGTCGCTCTACTCTTGGCAGCCCTTTTCAGGGTCCTGCTAGAAAGGGCTCTCGGGGTGCTCGGCTAGCCATTGACGAAAGTGGGGAAGCGGAAAGCGTAGGAGCGATTGGAGTTTGGCGCAGTTCATCGAGGTGTCTTGCGGCCGTGATGGTCCACGATATTCGGTGCGGGAGCAGGCATGGATTCGCGGAGTGAGGTGGGGCCAGCGGGTGGCGAGCGCCTGGCCGATTTCCAGGCGTGAGAGGCGCTCGGCGCCGCAGAGATGGTAGAGGCCGGTGTGCTGGCTGGCGAGAAGGTCCCACACCGCTCTGGCGGTGACGTCGGCGGCGATGGGCGTGCGATACTCGTCGACAAAGAGATTGAGCGTCTGCCCGGTTTCCCCGGCCCGCCGGGCTTCCTCGTTGAACCCTCGGTCACCGCGTGGAGAAATGCCGCCAGTGAGTCCGATGCGCACGACCGTATGGCGTGGATTTGCCAAGACGAGGGATTCCGCTTCGACTTTGGTGCCCGCATAGACGTTTAACGGATTCACCAGCGCTTGTTCATCGTAGTGACCTGCCACCCCATCGAAGACAAGATTGGTTGAGAAGAAGATCAAGGGGATATCCGCTGCGGATTCGGCTACCCATCGCGTGACGTCGACGTTCATGAGATGGGCCAACGACGGATTGTTCTCACAGGCGACCGATCGGGTCAACGCGGCACAGTGGATGACGGCTTCGGGACGGTCGGCGTGAAAGGCCTGCCTGAGCGCCGCGCGGTCGGTCAATTCAAGCTGAGGATGGAGCCAGCCTTTCACCAGCCACTGTGGCGCATACTGGCTGGCAGCGTGAACTAGGGCGTGGCCGATCAGGCCGCCGGCACCGGTCACCCAGACGAGAGGTCGTTGGTCGTGGCTCAAGGGCATCGACGGTGTGCGACAGGGATTTGTAAGCAAGATCCCACTTGGGGTGCATGGTGGCAGGGGGAGCTCATGTTGTTGGGGGTTATGGTGAGAACTTGAAGAAACGCATGGCACACAATCCTATGCCGGTGACGAAGAGGATGAGCGAAGATGGCTCTGGGACAGTTGTGGTATTGACCAGTTCAAGATGAGCAAGTTCTTCCTCCCAATACGAAGGCAAGGAATCCCACGGGTTGGGGCAAGAAGACTGACGCATTAGCCCGCAATGTCCATCATCGGTAACATAGACGTAGCCGATGTTTCTCTCCGCTACGAGATCAATGGCGTGTTTCATATCCTTGACCCCGTTCACGTCGTAGAGCAACATGGAAAAATTCTTGCGCGGTAATTGGCTCACATATCGGTCAGGTGCATAGGCTTCCCATCCTTGATTGTTTTCAAAAATCACGGATGCGTCCGCTGCGGGCATTGTAAAATATTGTTCATTCGTCTGCGTGCCAGGGTTGACCACCACAGTCATAAAGTCGAATAAGTGGATATAGTCGTAGACCCCCTTGTAGTAGTTGGGGATCGCGTTCTCGTCGACGCCAATGGTGGGATATCCACTTGCGGCTTCATCAAGGAAAATCCCATTGACACCAAAGTAGTCATGATAGAGACCAATGTCGGTATATACTTGGCTCAAAGGCGCCAATCCATCGCGGTTAGCGAAATTGGTTGGGACGTACCCCAAAAGCGTCACGCCAGCATTGCGTAATTGTTGCAGGCCAACGAGGTAATCTGCGTTGGGAGGACCGCCGCCCGGTCCATTATTCGGATTGATGATGGCGGTGATCGGCACTCGACTATTCGCTGCGGCAATATCATCCCAGATATAACCGTTGGGATCGTCGTTGGGGAGGGACGCGTTATATCAAGACGGATATTTGTAGAGCGGGATCAGTAATTCGAGTGTCGTGGAAAAGGCCTGGTGGGGAAGGAGCACCATCGCGCAGAGGATTATGAGCCCCGTTAATTTTAGCCGTGCGATCATCATATTTGTCCCTTCTTGGGCAGAAAAACCAAAACGAATCATAGGAAGTCTACAGACTGATGAGTCCGGAGATAAATGTAGGAATGATGCTACATCATTTATCAGAGGGAAAGGTACGATGATGCGTCTTGGCTCTTGGCGCAATCGTCTCCTCCTTAACGGTCCAATTCATCATGGTACGATGTCTTCAAGGGATTCTAATGTAATAGAAGCGCGAAGTGAGAAGGACAAAACTTTATATGTCAGAAGTGTCCAGTTAAGAATCGAATAAATTCATTTGGTTGTCGGATAGGCCCAGTTCTTAGGTGAGCGTCTGTGGCGTAAGTGCTTGTGCTAACGCGATCTTCTCGAAGACGGTCACCGGTATCGCGCTGGGTCAGGTGGGCGAAGGCCATGCCGCGCAACTGTTCGGCGCACGTCAGCGTGCGTACACGGTGATCGCCGCCGTAACGGGATACAATACGGTGAATGGTCTTTCAGGGCAGGACGTCCATGACTTACGCGAACAATGTCTTGCCAACGTATCTGTGTCCCTCCAGTCCAGCCAAAGCCGCAAGCCTGGCCGAACCGGTCAACATCATTCAAGTTGGAGACAGTTTGACATTTCACCAAAGCCCTGCCGTTATAAGGGTTACGGGACCTCGGGGCGTTCTTAACCGGACACGACTGAAGTGAGATGAGTATGGATTGGATCATGATCTTGGGACTGGCAGCCGGGACGCTCACGACCATTGCCTTTATTCCACAACTGCTCATGACGTGGCGCTTAAAATCGGCGCGAAATGTGTCGTTTGGCATGTTGACGACCTTTTGCCTGGGTGTCTTGCTCTGGCTGATCTATGGCCTTGCCATTGAGGCGAGACCGATTATTCTTGCGAATGCGGTGACGTTGGTCTTGGCGCTGGCGATTCTTGCCTTGAAGATCAAGTATAGGGACTGATGCGCGACGCCGGGCGGGGAGACGCGTGGCGAATCCGTGCACGAGCCCTCAGGCATCATGAGATGCTAGTCAATGCGCGGGGGATGTGGGACTTCGCGGAACAGTAGATTGGCGAGTTGATTCCCGACGGCCAGGCGGTCCCCAATAGAGGGGCTCGTCATGAACCGTTCTAATAAGTCGCCAATTGCCGGCTCACGGGAGCCGATAAAGCGGATCGTATCAGCGGGGGCGGTCAACCAAAACCCTCGCAACCGTAAAAAAGCGAGGATGTAATCTTCAAGAAATTGATTCAAGAGATACTGCGCCGTGGCTGGGTGGTCGCGCAGATCCTCTGCTTTGCCCAGCCAATGGAAACAATCAGCTTTGAGCTGAATCCGTTCATTCATCTTCGCCGGCGGCGGGCCTTGCTTGAAGATCTGATTGGCCTTATCGAGGAGTTGTCCGGCCACATCTTCGACGTCAAACAGGACCTTCGCTTTGCGAAGCAACGAGGGCAACCGCAGGGAGGTGTCCAGTTCTTCCTCCACCGAGGGAATATCACGATAGCGAATATCGACCAGACGGTTGGCCACCCGCAGCAGTTCTCCCCCTTCGTAGGCCCCTTTGACAAGGCCCACGAGATCCAAATCGCTGTGAGCGGTTAACGTGCGACGGGCGCCGGACCCCACCATGAGGATCACCACAAGGTCTCCCCCCCGGTTGCCTTTCATATGCCGCAAGGCCACGTCGAGAATATCGTCCATCGACGGCGATTGCGGTGGCTGCGGTGCTGGTGGCAATCCAGGGATCGGAGCCAGTTCGGCCTGTAATTCTTCCCGACTGGGTGGTGTGGGTGTCACGGGAGTCGCTGTCTGTGGAGTAAGGGAATCCATTGGTGTGTGTACTCGGGATTAGCCGTTGATCCGATTGATCTCTGCTTCCAGCCCTGCCAGCCATTGTTCAAAGGGGGTGGCGGCGTCGACCACAATTTCCAGCTTGCCGTTTGCTAGCCGACGAATGACGCCGGGATTTTCTGGGGAGAGGGGGATCTCCACCCATTCGCGGTCTAGGCCAAGGCGATCGGTCACGTCAAGAATTTTGGAAATGTGTTGAAACGTGACCATCTCAAGCATGGGGCATGTCATCCTCTTAATCAGTGGCGCATTCTACGAAGTGGGGAAAGAGGCTGTCAAATTCACGTGCGATGGCGCAGGGCCAATACGTGGGTCACGATCTCGCCCGCTCGTTCGATGTCGGCTGCGCTGACATCCAGGTGGGTGACGGCGCGAAAGCTCCGCGGACCAACTGGATTGAGTAAGACGCCCGCCTCGCGGAGTGCGCTGACCATGTCGCCCGCGGGTTGCGTCAGGTTCGGGAGGTCGAAGATCACAATGTTGGTTTCCACCTGGGATGGATCAATCGAGACCCCTGGGATGAGGCTGAGGAGCTGGGCGAGGCGTCGAGCGTGCACGTGGTCCTCTGTCAGCCGGTCAAGATGGTGTGTGAGCGCATAGAGTCCTGCTGCCGCCACAATCCCAGCTTGCCGCATCCCTCCGCCGTACATGCGACGAAGCGGTCGCAATTTTTGAATGGTGCTGGCATCAGACACGATCAGCGAGCCGATCGGTGCGCCGAGGCCTTTAGAGAGGCAGAACGAGACGGTCTCGAAATGTTGGGCGTAGTCGCGAGCCGAGACGCCGGATGCCGTCACCGCATGAAACAGGCGGGCGCCGTCCAAGTGCATGGGAATACCCTGCTTGAGTGCGACGGTACGGATGTGGTGAATCGTCTCCAAGGGATAGACGGTGCCCCCGCCGCTATTATGTGTATTCTCCAGGCAAATCAGGGCGGTACGGAGACTGTAGGGGTCTTTGGGGCGAATGGCGGCGGCAATGTGATCGGCAGTCAGGAGGCCGCGTGCCGTGGGTACCATGTGCAGTTGGACCCCGGCGAGCGCCGCGGCTGCGCCGTGTTCGTAGCGCACGATGTGGGAGCGAGCCTCGACGATCACTTCATCGCCGGGTTGCGTCTGGACTCGAATGGCCAGCTGATTGGCCATGATGCCTGAGGGCACGAACAGCGCGGCTTCTTTCCCGAGTAGGGCGGCCGCCATGGATTGGAGCTGATTGACCGTCGGGTCTTCCCCATACACATCATCCCCCACGGGGGCACAGGCCATCGCCTCCCGCATCGCTGGGGTGGGTTTGGTGACGGTGTCGCTGCGAAGATCAATTGGAGTCATGAAGCGTGGACTTGCCTATCATTGGTGAGATGCACTGCTGAACGGGGCCCTATTCTACGAGAGGGGGCGTGCAACGACAAGCTGGATGTTGCTGGGCGGTGTTGGGAGTTGATGTCCGTTTTGACTCGCTCAGAAAGCGCATGCTATAACCCACCTCGCTCTTCGGGGCCTCTTATTTCAAGGAGTTCCATGGTTGAAGTACCTGTCAGAATCTACGTTACGAACCTGGCCAAGAAGGCGAAGGAGGCCGCTCGGCCGCTTGCCTTGTTGTCGACGCCCATGAAGAACAAGGCGCTCTGCGCCATGGCCGATCGACTGCTCGAGGAGCAAGAGGCGATTCTTGCCGCCAACCAACAGGATGTCGATACGGTCGGCATCAACATGAAGCGGGAAGAGATCAAGAAGGCGATTACCCGTGTGCAGATGACCGCCGAGACGATCCAGAAAATGGCCGACGGTTTGCGGCGCATCGCTCAATTGCCTGATCCAGTCGGCGATGTCACGCACATGTGGGTGAGACCAAACGGTATGCAAGTCAGCCGCATGAGGGTTCCGATTGGGGTGATCGGCATCGTCAGCGACATGGGGCCGTTGGTGCTCACAGAGATGGCTGGGCTCTGTGTGAAGGCCGGCAATGCGGTGTTGATTCGCGGTGGTCCGGAGTGGATTCAGTCGGCCCCGTTAGTGGCCGCGATTATGCGTGAAGAAGGCGAGAAGGTGGGGCTCCCCGCGTCGGCGATTGGGTATGTCGAACGTGGCGAAAAGGATGCGGCGCTGGAAATTCTTCGGCAAGTGGGCTACGTCGATGCGGTGATTCCCTGCGGGGGGCTTGGCTTGCGGAAAACCGTGGTCGAGCAATCGCGAATCCCGGTACTGTGTCAGGATTTTGGGATCAGCCATGTGTATGTCGATGCAGAAGCCGATCTGCCGCTCGCCCAGAACATTGTCATCAATTCCAAGGTGCAAGAACCCTCGTCGGCGAACTCGGTCGACACGCTGCTCGTGCACCACAGCATTTCTCGGCCCTTGCTGTCCGCTCTCCTGCTCCGGCTGCTTGAGGAGTTCCGAGTGGATGTGCTTGGGTGCGTCAAGACGGTGGCTCTCGCCCGCATCGAGCCCATCAGTGGCCATAAAGGCGTATTGGAAGCCAAAGAGGAAGACTGGAAAACACAGTTCCTCTCGCCGACCCTTGCGGTGAAAATCATCATGAATGTCGATGAGGCGATCAACCACATCATGGCCCAAGGGGTCTGTCATACGGCCGCAATCGTCACGAAAGACTATGCCAACGCCATGCGATTCACTCGGGAGGTGGATGCCTCGGCCGTGCTGGTTAATGCCTCGACCCGGTTTAACGATGGTGTGGAATTGGGCTTTGGGGGTCATCTGGGAGTTGACACGGGGCGAGTCCATAGCAAAGGGCCGATTGGCTTGGAGCAATTGACCTGCCTCAAAGTCGTGGTGCTGGGGACGAATCATCTCCGCCACCCGCATCCCACGCCAGTTCCCTACGAAGATGCCATCATGCTCAGGCGGCCGCTCTCGTAACCTCAGCCTGTTTGGGCTGGTGTGAGTGCCTCATGTCAGGTTTCCCTCATGATGTGCACGCGCTCGTGGTTGAACATCTTGCCTCGTGGGGCCTTCGACGCTTCACCACGGACGCGGCCTACTTTCGGTGGCAGCGGGAACGACTCTCCTCCTCGCAATTGACCCAACTCCAACAGATGGCGGCTCAACGTCGGGCCTCTGGCTCGGCGGAGGCCGACCGAGGGTTCTATGATCTTGCCGCAGATCCCCAGGTTCTGCCGGTCCTTTACAGTCAACGCTACGAGTATTACAGCGCCCTGGGGCCGTTGCTTGCCGAGCGGATCGGTTCGGCGAAGACCGTGGTGGATGTGGGCTGTGGAGTGGGGCTGCTCACGACCTATTTAGCCCGGTGCCGGCCGGACGTGCAGTTTCTGGGGGTGGATCGGTCGGCACACTCGCTGGAGTCGGCACACGAGCAGAGTCAGCGATTGGGAGTGGGAAATATCGAGTGGCGGTGTAGCGATCTGCAAACAGATGCGGCTCCGTTCAGAGTCAATGGCCCAGATACTCCCGATCTCATGATCGCCAGCCATTGTCTCTTTCAGGCTGAGCAGGAATTGGGTATCCCTAGCCGGACTTGGCGGACATTCGAGCGCGACCTCGATCCTGTTGCCCAAGCCCCGTTCGAGGAGCGAACCGGTCTTGGGGAAAAGTTGAATCATGTGGTATCGGCCTTGTCTCCTGATGGGCGACTGTTGCTGTTCGAAAAAGCCCGTCTCCTGTCCCGGCGCATTCCCTTTCAACGGGCACTGGCAGCGAGAGGATTGAGGCTGCGAGAGCAACCGATTCCTCTGCGCTATCAAGAGATTGAGGAAGTTACGGAGGATGGACCGCTCTACCATCTTCAGCGGGTATCCCAGTCGGAGACACAGCCTATACGTACAGTTCCGATTCCCTGGAACGAAGCACCAGAAGAGGAGGCAGGTGACCTATTTTTGCTTGTGCATGCGATCCTGGAACGATCAGATTGCAAAGGGGAGACCGCCTCCACCAAGGCTCCTCAGCCACTCTTCACCTGTCAGACGGCGGCAGCCCAGGCCGTCTGGGAAGCCCTCCCAGACCGATTGCCGACCCAATCAGCAGAGCGTGTAGGAGGGGCGGGGCGAGTCGCCTATGTGGAGCTGGGGCAAGTACGCGGATTCTGCTATCTCTATTGTGCCAACACCTACGATCAACGCCAGCTGGTCATCATGCGTGAACACCACCAGTCGTTTCTCCAAACCTCCTATCAAGAAATTATCGGAAGTCTTTGAAAAACATTCAAACTTCACAGCCATTCCTCACTTTTCCGTGATCTTCTCGATGCAACCGACGGAACAGGCGACACTTTTTAGCCCTATCGGCAATGGCCTACCTTCTATCCTATTGAAAACATGAAGATTGGGGTTTATTGACCCTGTCGAAAAATTTGACAGTAACGGAGATGGATGGACAGAGAATGAATACAAAAGATCATATAATCAATCAATTAGAGTAATGGTATACAACGTGCATAAAGATTACTGAATAGTACTAGATGTTACGCAATAACCTGAGGAGATTTTTGACATGAAACAAGCCATTACAATGCTGGGAATGCTCGCAACCCTGTTGGCTGCAGCACCAAGCTGGGCGATTCCGACTAATGTGGCGTTGAATAAGCCTGCGATCCAGTCACCAATTGGGTCCGGATTCGATCAACCAGCTGGGAATGCCGTGGATGGGAATACAAATGGTGTGTACCCAGCGACAACCCATAGTGCCTTTGGGCTTGAGCCCTTTTGGCGTGTCGACCTGCAGGACACATTTGCCATCAATACCATCGAGGTATGGAACCGGACAGACTGTTGTGTGACCCGGTTGACTGGGTTTCGTGTGTCGGTGTTAGACAGCCTCTTGAGCGAGGTCTGGGGGCAGACTCAGTCAGCAGCTCCAACCCCGAATTCCTTGTTTACACCGCCCGCCAATACGTTAGGCAATTTTGTGGAAGTGAAAATCGTCGGACGCTCTGAGTGGCTCCATCTCGCGGAAGTGATCGTGATGGGTGAAAAACAGGTAGTCATTCCTGGCGGGCAGGTGCCGGAACCCACCAGCTTACTGCTGTTGGGGTCTGGCTTTGTGGGATTCGCCGTGTGGAGGCGCCGTCGGTCTGAGTAGCATGTTGGAAAGTTGAATGTCATCATTCTTGAAAAGGGAGAAAGATTATGAAATCAGTTCATGTCGCAGTTGGATTGAGCGTTGGGCTGTTGATGGCGATGGCAGGGCAGGCCCAGGCGATCAATGTGATCCAGAATCCGAGCTTTGAAGATCCAGCAATTGGTTCCCCATTTCATTCAACTGTGGTGCCGACAGGATGGTCTTCGGTAGGTGCACATGGCGATGGCAATGTGTGGCGTATCGGCTATGTCGATGGTGGTGGCAATGTTACCGTGGCCGGTGAAGGGCAGCAGTTCGTCACGATGGGTGGTGGGTTTTCACAGGTAGGGACAGGATCGTGGGAACAGACGGTCAATGGCGTGACCCCCGGTCTTTACAACTTGTCGTTCATGATGGCGAATGAAGGAAACTGTTGCGGCCAGCAATCCATTACCGTGTCGTTTCTTTCTGGTTCAAGTACGGCTCCTCAAACCTTCACGGCAACCACATTCGCCGGGAACTATTGGAAAAGCTGGGAAACGAAAAACATGTCGTTCAATGTCACTGGGAACAGCTTCGCCATCAAGTTTGGAGCCACGACGCAGTTTGACGTGGGATTAGACCATGTGATCGCGGAAAAGGCTCAGAGTGCAGTCCCCGAACCGGCCAGCCTGTTACTGCTCGGGTCAGGGCTCGCTGGCTTGGCAGCCTGGCGGCGTCGCAGCTAAGCTCCAGCAGTCTGAATGTTTGATATTCGAGCCCCATGTCATCCGGCATGGGGCTCGTTTTTTGTGCCCATGGCGTTCTTTATGACCTCGTTGTCCTCGTGTGCTGCCCAACCTTGCATATCCAGAAATGCGGGGGCTAGAATGAGCACTCGTGTTGGGAACGTGCGTATCAGGGCCTATCCGAATCGGAGAACTGCTGCATGCGTGTCGACTATTCCAAGGGCGATAAAGCGGGTCTTGAGCTCATCCAACTGCAGCGAAAAACCGTCGTCGAGCGTGGCGGCCGGCCGGTCAAAGTCATGTTGGTGTTTCCCCCTGATTGGTATCCCTCCGAACCCTATCTGAGTTTGCCGACGCTCACCGCTGTTGTGCGGGCGGCCGGGCATCAGGTCATTCAAAAAGACCTCAATCTCGAAATGTACGATTGGTACTTCAGCGCCGACTTCTTGAAGCGTGTGTTGAAGAAGGTTCCACAGCAGCTCGATCGGTTGCGAAAAATTTCCAGAACTCGCGAGTTAGCGGAGTGGGAGATGGATGTGCAGCTCGCGCTTTGTGACTTGACGCGCGAACGGGTTGCTGAACTGATCAAGAACGCCGAGGAAGCCAAGCGGATCGTCCGGAGCGAAGACTTCTATAATTCCGACAAGTTGGAATGGGCGATCAACACCTTCAGAGAAGTCACGGCAGCCATTTCGCTTGTCTATGCCCCGGCGCGGATTTGCATGCCGCCGATGGAGACGGATCTTTCGTACAAGGTGTACGTTTCTTCGGAATTGCTGGATGCCGTTCAGGATACCCAGGTCAACGTCTACCGCGACGTTTTCGAATATCTGCTCAAGCCCGCCATTGAGGCGGAGCAGCCGGAAGTGATTGGGATCTCGGTTGTGCTGCAGCAGCAGATGTTTTCGACCATGACTTTCTGCGCCCTCATTAAACAGCACTTCCCGCACATTCATGTGACGATCGGCGGAAATACCATTACCCGTTTGCGCGATGTCTTGCCGAACAAGCCTGACTTGTTTGCCCATTTTGACAGTGCTGTAGTGTACGAAGGTGAGACCGCCTTTTTACAGCTGATTGAAGCAGTGGGGGCGGGGAAAGCCTTGGACCAGATTCCCAACCTGATCTATCGGGATGCGACCGGCATTCATACCTCCCCGCTGAGCTATTCTGAAGACATGGCTTCGTTACCGCCACCGGATTTCGACGGTCTGCCGCTGGAGAAATACTTTGTGCCGAATCGGGTCTTGCCCTATCTCGCGACCCGTGGCTGCTACTGGGGCCGCTGCGAGTTTTGCGATCACGGAGAAGGCTACACCGCCGGGTATCGGACGAAAAAGATTGGCCAGATTCTCGATGAGATTCAGATGCTTCGGGATCGGTACCAGACGTCCTTCTTCCACATGACGGACGAGTCCTATCCTCCGGCGCTGTTTCGAAAACTGACGCGTGGCCTGATCGACCGAAAACTCGATATTCAATGGACGACCCACATGCGGTTCGAAAAAAGTTTACTGGAAGATCAGGTGTGGAAGGATGCCTGGGAGTCCGGTTGCCGCTACCTCCATTTCGGCTACGAATCCGGCAATGAACGCGTGCTCAACATCATGGATAAGGCCACCACCCACGAAGTGATTCAGCGGAGTTTGGAGCTGTCGGCAGGGGTTGGAATTTGGAATCACTGCATGGGATTTTTCGGGTTTCCCGGTGAGACGCGAGAGGAAGCGCGGGACTCGGTGCGATTCCTGGAGTCCAACAAGCAAACCGTGCACAGCCTTGGTTTTGGCACGTTTGATCTCAGCCGCCATACTCCTGTTGCCAAACAACCAGAGAAGTTTGGCGTGACGGCCTACATCAACCCAGACTGGGATCTGGCCTTGGACTATTACTACACGGTCAAGGAAGGGATGAGCGTCGAGGAAGCGGAACGGATGTTCGAAGAATTTGAGCGGACGCATTACACAGGCTGGGATCTTCGCATTTTTATCCGCGAGTATATTTTCCTGTATGTCTCTCGCTTCGGTACCAACAAGCTGCCCATGTTGCAGTTCCGGCTTCCCCATGTGCATGAGCAGGGGGCAAGCCCTGTGGCTGAGGAAGTTCATTAAGAGGCGAGTAGATCATGGCCACCGATCTCATTAGTATTGAGCCTCAGGCTTCCTCGAACGCTTCCCGGCGCTTGTTCAAGACCATGCTCTTGTTTCCTCCGGAATGGGTGCCCACGGCGCCCTACCTGGCCTTGCCAAGCCTCACTGCTGTCCTTCGCGAGTATGGGCATATCGTCATTCAAAAAGACGTCAACATCGAAATGTATGACCTGTTCTTTAGCGAGAATTTCTTGGTCTGGGTCCATGCACGCATGGCCATGCAACAGCGGGTGCTCAAAGCCAAAGAGCAGGCGGGTGGGTTGACGGAAGCCGAAGCCGTTCAGCAGGCGTTGCTGGATGTCAGGCTTGTCTTTGATGTGTTTGATTTGGCTGACCGGGCGGAAGCGGCCAAACTCGTGGTGCGGAGCGAAGCCTTTTATGATGCCGATCGGCTTGAACAGGCCCTCAATACGTTTCGCGAGGCGATGCAGTATATCTCCGCCGCCTACTATCCGGCGTCGCTGGTGTTCTATCCCATGGAGAGCAATTTGGGCTATCGTCCTGGCGTCTCGAAGGAGATCTTCGCCTGTCTGGACGATGAACAGGTCAATGTCTATCGGGATGTCTGTCGTCAGTTGGTGCTCCCAGCCATTGCCAAGGAACGACCAGAGGTGGTGGGAGTGTCGTTGGGGACGCAAATGCAACTGCTCGCCGGCCTGACGTTCTGCAAAATGATCAAGGAGGCCTACCCGGACATCCACGTGACGGTGGGTGGCAACGTCATCACACGGTTGCAGGAAGAGTTACCCAAGCAGGAGCGGTTCTTTGTGGAAGTGTTCGATACCGCCATCATGTATGAGGGGGAACATGCGCTGCTGTGGTTGTTAGAGGCCTTGGCGGGGGAGCGGGCGATGACGGCGGTGCCCAATCTGATGTTCCGCGATGCCGAGGGCGTGAAAATCAATCCGGAAATCTACACCGAAAAGACTACGTCCTTGCCGTTGCCGGATTTCGAGGGGCTTCCGCTGGATAGTTACTTTGTCCCTGTACGGATTCTGCCGTATTTGGCGACGCGCGGATGCTATTGGGGGAAGTGCACCTTCTGCGATCATGGCCAGGGCTACTTCGATCAATACCGTGGGATGCCGGCGCANNTATCCGCCCGCACTGTTCAAGAAGGTCTCCCAGCTATTGGTTGAGCAACAGGTCGGGATCAAATGGACCACGCTCATCCGTTTTGAGGAGACGCTGAACGATCCGGCGCTTTGGAAGACCGCGGCCGAGGCGGGGTGCTGCACACTCTATTACGGCATGGAGTCAGCCAATGAACGCGTCCTCAATCTCATGGACAAGCATGCCAGCAAAGCGGTGATGGCGCGCAATCTCCATTTAGCCTCAGACGCGGGCATTTGGAACCATGTCATGGCGTTCTATGGGTTTCCAGGCGAGAGGCGAGAGGAAGCAGAGGACACGCGCCAGTTTCTGCTGGAGCATCAAGAGCAGATCCACTCTGTCGAGCTGTTTTATTTTGTCGCCTACCGCCATACGCCGATCGCACGGAATCCGGAGAAGTTCGGGATTACGATTCACAAGCAAGATGACTATGATTTGCCGTTGGATTACTACTATACCCTCAATGAGCCAGGGGGCATTAGTTGTCTCGATGCCATGCAACTGTGCGAGGAGTTTTATCAGCGCGATTTTGAACCTTGGGCGGTCCGGGTAAATGCACGGGAGCATGTGTTTCTCTACATCTCCAAATTCGGCACCAATCGTCTGCCGCAGATCTATGCCAAGCGTCAGGTGGGTGAGGTGACGGGTCATGCCGACAGTGTATCGGGCCTGATTACCTGGCCGGTGTCGCGGGGTGATGCGGACGCGGGAAAAGATGGGGAATCCTCGGTGATGACCCGTGTCGTCAGTCACTCCGTGTCGTAGCTGTGGCGGGGTTGTCTCCGAGGTCTGAAACATCGATAGGTGCGGCGAGAATTCGATAAGCTGCGAGGACGCGTCTGCTCATCTCCTCTCCCTGCGTGTACATCTGCATATACTTTTTAGGATTATTGCTCCGACCCGCGTAGCGATGGGGGTGCCAGGTGGTGAGCAAGGCATCTCGACGCAGGTCGAGTTGGTCCTTGGTGTAAGGAAGGGGCAACTCGAAGAGTTGGAGCGCATCCTCCCGGGTTAGAGCTAACGTGTGGCGTGGGTTGTCGGTCATAAGAAAGCTACTTTTCAATCTGACAAAGAACATGGTGGGCTGTCAATCTGAAGGCAACGAGGGACTCTCTGCATCCGATTCGATAGCTATGGCGGCTCTATAGACCGACCGCTTTCCGTATTCCAACTGCCTCGTTTCGAGTAAAGATTGCCTCTGGTATGCAGGGGGAAATGGGTGCTGGGAAAACCCCGCTCAGCGTCGGTACGACGGGTCCCGTTCAGTGCGAGTTCTGCTACGAAATCGACCATTTCTACTGAGAGACTTTTGAGCCTCCCAAAACCACACAGGAAGACTGGGCGTGTCTCCTCGAGTGCATTACTCAACGACCGACCAATCCGCTTCAGTGTTGGTGCCTCGGAAATGGGTACTCTGGATGGGTGCCTCACGCCGGTGCGAGGTCTCACGCCGGAGACGGCTGATCATGATGTCACAGGGTGGTGTCCATTTTTGGGTGAGATCAGGCACGCCGATAGGCCTTTGCACAGAAGGCATTCTGCGTTGACAAAATTTGTGACCTCACCTAGAGTACCGCCACTGCTATGACTGTTGGATCTCGTAGTCTCAAGTTCTACCAAGCCGATGTGTTCACTGATACGCCCTTTGGGGGGAACCCTGTGGCGGTATTTCCCTCCTCGGCAGGCTTGTCTGATCAGGAATTACAACAGATCTCGCGCGAGATGAATCTTTCCGAGACCGTGTTTGTGTTCCCGCCCAGGGACCCGATGGCCTCGGCAAAACTTCGCATTTTCACACCGACGAAGGAAATTCCTTTTGCCGGCCATCCGGTGGTGGGGACGTTTCACATTTTGGGAGCTCTGAAGCTGCTTCGCTTGGTGGAGCCGGTCACCCATTTATTCTACGAATGCAACATTGGCGTGTTTCCCATTGAGCTGCATGTCGAGAATGGGGCGCTGATCCGTGTGGTGATGTCTCAACCGAAGCCTGCGTTCCTGTCCATCATCGACTCTCGGGAGGACCTCTTCAGACTTGCCAAAGCTTTGGGCGTGGATAAGAGTGTGATAGCCGATACACGGTGTCCTATTCAGGTGATGTCGACGGGCCTGCCGATGATTGTGGTCCCAGTTCGCACGCTCACCGCTGTGCGATCAATCGTGCCACATGCTCATGCCGTCACCGAAATCTGTGCGGAGCATGGGGCGAACGGCATCCAGGTTTTTACGATGGTGACCGTGGAATCGTCCTCCAGCGTTCATACTCGAGTGTTTTGTTCGCCGATCGGTGTGCTCGAAGATCCGGCGACAGGGAGTGCCAGCGGAGCACTCGGCGCCTATCTGGTGCATTATGGAATGGTAGATGTTGCACCGATCACCACCATCGTGGTTGAGCAGGGCTATGAAATGCATCGACCTTCGCGCATTCATATTCAGGTCGAGTCGGAGGACGATGCCATTCAGGAAGTCAAGGTTGGTGGGTATTCGGTCATGGTCATTGAAGGGACCTTACAGCTCTAGCAGGATGCTCTTGTTGTGTCACAGGTGCGGACACATCGAAGTTCTAGCGTGACAAAATGGATTTTTCGCAGCCTGCTAAGGCACCTAGTGGTTGTTGAGGGGGCTTGCTTGTTGGGCCTGCTGGAGGCGGGCCCAATTGAATCGACGGCGGAGGTTACTTGGTGAGTTCCCGCACGAGGTGCCCGAGTTCTGGGAGGATGAGTTTTTCCATCGCCAGCTTCACCGCATGCTCAGAGCCAGGTGTGGAGAAGACGATGCGGCCACGATAGATACCCGCTGTGGCCCGACTCATGATGGCTGGTGAGCCGATGTCTTGGTAGGTTAAGAATCTGAAAATCTCTCCAAACCCATCCAGACGTTTTTCTAGCAGGCCATCGATCGCCTCAAAGGTCGAATCCCGCCGCGCAATTCCGGTTCCACCGTTCACGATGATCGCCTGAATCTGTTGATTCTGGACGGCGTGTTCGATCAGCCCGCGAATCAGGGTTGGCTCATCTTTGACGACTCGGTAGTCGATGATGGAATGGTGTGCCGAGCCCAGCAATGACTGGATCAGCTGTCCACTCCCGTCGGTGTCAGGGGTGCGCGTATCGCTACAGGTAATAACCATACACCCGACTGACTGAGGGGCATGCGACTTGTGTTGGAGGTGAGTCTCTCCAGGAGCCTGCCCCTCAGCCGTGATCGGGTGTTGATGGTCAGAGTGACGGTGTTTCTCAGACGACATACGTGCAGGTGATCGAACCCGGATGTGTTACTTCCAGATGGAGTCAGGGTTTAGGCTTTCGACCGGTTTCCCCTGGCCGATATGCTGATCCAGGATGGCGGCGACATCAGATTCCTTGACCTTTGAATACCAGGTGGCGTCTGGGTACACGACCACGGTTGGACCGTTTTCGCAGGGTCCCAGGCATCCTGAACTGGTGACCAGCACCTGTCCTGGAGGCACACCCCGTTCCATCAAGCCCATGTTAATGGCCATCATGACCCCTGGGGAACCGGCACCGCCACACGAAGGCTTTGGGTGGCCTGGCGGACGCATATTGGTGCACACGACAATGTGATATTTTGGCTTCGGCATGGTAGTATTCTCCTTACAGACGACCCGCACAGGGTCGTCGGATCCTATCGACTTACTTACTCGCGGGGCCTCAACGACTCCCACTTCTGCAGGCATTCTTCCGGCAGTTTCCAGTGCTTCACTCCCTTAATGACCAAGTCCAGATAATGATCTTTTGGTTTAAATTTTCCGATGGGTTTCGCATAGTGCGTGGTGACGATGATTTTTTCGTCCCCTTCGGTGACCACTGTGACCGGGAGATGCTGGAAGGCACCCTGTGGGACGTCCTCCTCAAATTCATCCAGCAACTTGAGGTCTTCATCGGTAATGTCAAAGACCCCTCCCCAGACCCGCTCGCCAGGTGACGGGGCGATGCTGGCTAGCCCACAGCGCCATTGTGACGACCAGCGACAGAATTGCAGGGTATGGTCCTGAAGATAGGCGAGTCCCACAAACTGGTGTTCGGGGGCGCGTCGTTTCAACTGCGTGGGATTTAAATTGTCGGCATAGAAGAAGAATTTCATAGAATCCTGTGTGGGTTGCAGATGCCAGAGGGCCGCCGTATTTGTACCACATCGGCTTCCTCGCTTGTCAAGGACGCCGGTTGGCACGGGTATGGAGAAGTGGTTCTCGAAGGATGACTCCAGGTGCCTTCGGTCGACAGGATGTACTATGATGTCGACAGGAAAATTGGCAGTGGGCGAGGTGAGCGAGAGTCGTGATATCGGCGCAGACACATTTTAGAGGAAATCGATGACAGAAGAGACTACAGCGCAAGGTAAGACATGGGTTCAGGTGATTCATTACGGAGTTGTTGTCCTGCTCCTCGTCGGGGGATTGGGCTACTGGATGACGCGGCCTCCCACCGCCAATCCCCTCGTCGACGAGAAGGCGGCAGCCGCGATGGCGTTGGTGCAGACCCACCGCGCATTGGGAGCGCCCACGGTCCGGCAAGCTATCAATGATCATGTCACGATGATGCAAGGCCGTGGGGTCGGGATACGTTTAGGTGAATGGCGTGTGGAGCGCCAGTCGGAAAGTAAGTATGTCGTTCGAATTGAACTGCGGGAAGAGGAGAGTGGACGGTGGTTCGAGCGGGAGTATTCCTGGCATGTGGATGTGGCGCGCGGATCCATTCGTCCTATTTCCCTGACGGCTAAAGGCGTCATGCCGTTGGATTTTGAGATGCCGACGCTTCTCAATCCGCCTGACCGAACCCCGTAGCAGGCTCTGCACGTTACCACGCCGGACGGCGTTCCTCCTCGGTGGGCACATCAACGTAGACCTGTTCGTCAATCACGGTGACCGGGTAGCGGGAGACGGTGAAGTCTGGATTCTCCGGTCTGATGCCGGTTTTCACATGAAATCGCCATCCGTGCCAGGGACACCGGAGTAGTTCGCCGACCACAGTTCCTTCACCGAGCGATCCCCCCGCGTGAGGGCAGGTGTTGTCTAACGCATGGATCTCCCCATCGACGTTACACACGGCAATCCAGAAACCGTCAACCTCAATGGGACGGCAGGTGCCTATTGGGATGTCGGAGGCCTTCCCGATGAGTGTGTGTTTGGGCATAGTCGATGGGCAATCAGAATGCAGGCGATGGTTGTGAGATGTGGTTCATTGGCGTAGGCGAACCTCAGAGGTTCAGCCGGCTGATTTGGTTGTGCAAGTATGGCATAAAATTTAAGTATGGCATACAATACAGTGAGTCTCTGCTTCAGTCGTGGTCGGTGTGACGCTGGCTGCTCCGTCACTCAGCGCCTCAAGCTCCAGAATCTCACCGATCAAGTCTTTGTATCGATACCGAGGTGCAGTGGAATGCAGTCTGCAATATGGAACTGACACTCCTCCTCAACGCGACCTACGAACCTCTTCGGGTGATCAACTGGCAACGAGCGATTGCTTTGCTGTGGCAGGGCAAGGTGGAAGTGCTGGAGGTCTACGACCGTGAGATCCGGGGGGTCTCATTCTCCGTGAGATTGCCCTCTGTCCTGCGGTTGCTGAAGCTGGTGAAACTCAAGGCCAGCCATCGCGCGGTCAAGTTCTCCCGGATCAATATCTTCACAAGAGATGCCTATAGCTGTCAGTATTGTTGTCAAAAGTTTCGGACCGAAGAGCTGACGTTCGACCATGTGGTACCGATGGCCAAAGGGGGACGGAAGACCTGGGAGAATATCGTCACGGCCTGTTGGCGGTGCAATAATCGCAAGAGCGGCCGGACACCGGTTGAAGCCAATATGCGTCTCTTGAAAAAACCGGTGAAGCCCAAGTGGAGCCCGGTGGTGACCCTCACGATCGGTATCCGACATACTCCAGAAAGCTGGCGAGACTATCTCTATTGGAACCTGGCGTTGGACGAAGATCCCGCCCCGTCGTAGCAGTCGGTGTCACCTGTTTTGTGCTATTTCTGGACCGTGTTGATCACAATCTCTAGGTTGCGTCCTCCCGCAAGCGTCGGATTTCTCTCATACTGTCCCACCAAATCCCCCGGTTGCGCCGGACCGGCCTGACCGTCCCGGTCCACGCGAGCCAACACCTCGACCATGCCTCGCAGTTCGTTGCCTTGGATCATGACATCCGCGTTCGTAATCTCAAAGGTGACGGGAAACTGAGGGTGATCGATGCGTTTCGCGGCAATAGGGCGAGGCATGCCGCCTGGTCGTTTAACAATGACGAACAGCACATCCGAGGCATTCACTTGAGAGGCCAGTTCGGCTGAGATGGTGACGCGCCCACTAATCACCCCACTGCCTCCTGGCTCCTCGCACCCATGCGCGAGTCCCATCCACGCGGCCACTCCAGCCAGGGCGATAACGCTCCCTGCCATCCCAATCGTTTTCATTGTGTCGTTGGCCATCGGTAGTCCTTTCCTGACGTCGAGGTTTCGGGGCGCATTATATCCGGGTGGCGACGGCGATGGGAACCAGACGTTTACCCACTGGGAATCGTCCTGGTATCATACCTCCCGGTCACAGTAGCACAAGGAGGGGCCATGCCAGCGAATCCAGGATTTCAAGTCACACTCGATGTCAGAGGGCGTTCCTGTATTGTCATCGGAGGCGATCAGGAGGCCGCCGATAAAGTGCAACGGCTGCTCGACGCGGGAGCCAAGGTGGCGGTCGTCAGTCCCACATTAAACGAAGTCTTACGCAAGCTCACGGCCTCCGCAAAGGTTCTCCATCGCGGGCGTCGACTGCGTGAAACGGATCTTCAAGAAGCCGTCCTCGTCATCAACACGTTACGAGGGGACGAAGAATTCTCCCGCACGCTTCTCGAATTGGCGCAGAAGGAACGGGTCCCGCTCTGTTCCTTGGATCAACCGGAGTACTCCACCCTCATGATGCCGGCCTTGGTCACCCGAGGGAATCTGCGCGTCGCAATCAGCACCAGTGGCACAGCCCCGGCACTCGCCAGCAAACTCCGGCAAGGGCTCGAAGACGTGTTCGACACCGAGTTCCAAGCCTTCCTCGAATGGCTCGGCAAGCTCCGTGAAGACCTTCAAGAAAATGAAACCGATACCGCGCGCCGACAGCAACTGCTACGGGAAGCCGTGGAAGGATTTCAGATCAACGCAACCCTGACCTATCCCAAAGCCTGGCAAGAAGCGAAAGCAGCACAAGCGGCACAATCCTCGCAGGAGACGAAAGCCTAGCAGGTGTTGAACCTAATCGTAGCCCCGGAGAAATCCAGGGCGTGAGTGAGGCATAAGCGGCTCCGGCAGATTCTCCAGGCTGTTCAAAAAGATCGGTCAGCAAGGCCGCAGCCAGCGAAGAGGCGACGCATACTCTGCGGTACATGGAGCCTCTGAGCGACGCAAGAACGCCGCTGGCGGACTGTTTCAACAGCCTGTTAGCGGCGTAGCCGAAAAAGGAGGAACGTATCATGGTGCTCTTAGAATTCAGCATGTCGCCGTTAGGCAAAAGCGAAAGCGTCGGCAAATACGTGGCGCGCTCGTTGGACATCATCGACAAAAGCGGCGTGGCCTATCGACTCAACCCCATGGGCACGGTGTTAGAAGGGGAGTGGAACGAAGTCATGGACGTCGTCCAGCAGTGCTATCAGCGCATGAAAAAAGACTGCAACCGCATCTCCTGCTCGATCAAAGTGGACTACCGCAAAGGCCCAAAAGGCCGCCTCGACAGCAAAGTTGCCAGCGTGGAAAAGCGGCTGAAGCGGAAGGTGAAGACGTAGTCAGCCCTAAGGAGGTTCAATGAGCTTCTAATGGGGGATGGTCTTGCAATCGCACACGAGACATCGTTGCGGCGTTCCCCTCGTGTGATGGTCGCCGAGCGGGAAATGGCGGCGTTTTGCGTCATCACGCTGACCTGCTAAAATTTCCACCTCACGCGGCGAGCTTGTGAGCGATGGCTCGCAAGCTTTCGCCAAGAAGGTCCCACTCCTCTCGCAAGCAGAATGTTGGATTGTAAGCCCAGGCCCCAGTCGGGTTCGCTCCTTTTCAAAAGTCTGCTTTAAGGCTGGTAGGTACCTACCCTCCTAAACACTGACATTCTCATCTCATATCGACAACGTCGATACTCAGGAGTGTTGCTTTCCTTACCCATTCGGCGTAGGAAAATATCTCAACTTCGACAGGGCCTCACGGGTGCTGATGCCCTGTCTCCATCTCTGCAATGATTGAAGTTGTCATCGCTGAAAAGAGACCATCGAACATGCCGCCATCCAGGAAATCGTCTGACAGAACCGGCACCGGAGCCAACCATGGAAACGTCGTCTATGGCCGGCAGTCCTCCTGCACCACCTGGCGGCTGGTAAAGATACACCTCGCCCACTGGGGTATCGACAACCAGATCGCTTACAACGACCGTCACTGGCAATATGGCGCGCGGACAACAGCTAAGAGTCGCTTGGGCCGTGCCGCTCACTATGGGCTGGCGGCGATCTAGCAATGGACCAAGCCACACATAATAAAATCGTCTCCTTCATCTGGGGCATCGCCGACGACGTGCTGCGTGACCTGTTCAAGCGCGGCAAATATCCCGACGTGATCCTGCCTATGTGCGTCCTCCGCCGCATGGATGCCGTGCTGGAGCCGACCAAGAAGGCTGTGCTGGAAACGAAGGAGATGCTCGACAAGGCCGGCATCACCGAACAGCGTGCCGCCCTCTGTGCCGCCGCCGGTCAGGCGTTCTATAACACCTCCAAGTTCACCCTGCGCGATCTGAAGTCGCGCGGCAGTCAGCAACAGTTGCTCGCCGATTTTGAAGATTACCTGAACGGCTTCTCGCAGAACGTCCAGGATATTCTCGACAACTTCAAATTCCGCAACCAGCTCTCGACGCTCTCCAAGGCCGACGCCATCGGCACGCTCATTAACAAGTTCCTCGATCCGGCAATTGACCTGAGCCCTGCGGGTCTCGACAACCACGCGATGGGCACGGTCTTCGAGGAGCTGGTCCGCAAATTCAACGAGGACAACAACGAGGAGGCAGGCGAGCACTGGACGCCGCGTGACGCCGTGCGCCTGATGGCGAACCTCGTGTTCCTGCCGATCGAGAGCCAGCTCAAGTCCGGCTCCTACCTGCTCTACGACTGCGCCTGCGGCACGGGCGGCATGCTCACCGTCGCCGAGGAGACGCTCACCGGGATCGGGACGAAGCGCAGACTCCAGATCGACAGCCACCTCTACGGCCAAGAGATCAACCCCGAGACCTACGCCGTCTGCAAGGCGGACATGCTGCTGAAGGGCGAGGGCGAGAGTGCCGACCACATCGTCGGAGGTGCGGAATGGTCCACGCTCTCGCACGACGCCTTCCCCGCGCAAGAGTTCGACTTCATGCTCGCCAACCCGCCCTACGGGAAGAGCTGGAAGAAGGATCTTGAAGCGATGGGCGGCAAGGACGGCATGCGCGACCCGCGCTTCAAGGTGATGCACAAAGGCGAGGAGCTGTCGCTCGTCACCCGCTCCAGTGACGGCCAGATGCTGTTCCTCGCCAACATGGCATCGAAGATGAACGCCAAGTCCGCCCTCGGTAGCCGCATCGCCGAGGTCCACAACGGCTCGTCACTCTTCACCGGCGACGCGGGGCAGGGCGAAAGCAATATCCGCCGCTGGCTCATCGAGAACGACTGGCTTGAGGCCATCGTTGCGCTGCCGCTCAATCTTTTCTACAACACCGGCATTGCTACCTATATCTGGGTGCTGTCCAACAAGAAGCCCGTGCACCGTATGGGCACGGTGCAGCTTATCGACGCCAGCCAGTGGTTCAAGCCGCTGCGCAAGAACCTCGGTAAGAAGAACTGCGAGCTCTCGCCAGAAGATATCGCGCGCATCAGCAACACGTTCCTCGATTTCAAGGAAACGCCAGAATCCAAGATTTTCCCCAACGCCGCCTTTGGCTACTGGAAGGTGACGGTCGAGCGCCCGCTACGCCTACACAGTCAGCTCTCGCTCAAGGCCATCGACACGCTGCGCTTCACCTCGGGTGACGAAGACCTGCGCGCCACGCTCTACGAGGAATTCGGCGACGATCTCTTCAGCAAGTTCGCCAAGATCTCCGCCGCGTTGGAGAAGCGCCTCGCCGACTGGGGCGGCGACGAGGACGAAGGTGAAGACGACGAGAACAGCAGCATGAAGAAAGGCCTGCCCGAAAAGAAGAAAAAGAAACTGCTCGACACCAAGACTTGGGAGCGCGACGGCCGACTCGTCGACGCGGCCACGACACTGCGTGCGGCGCTGGGTGATACGCTCTATGAGGACCACAACATCTTCCGAAACCGCGTGGATGCCGTGCTCAAGAAGGCAGACATCACGCTCGCCGCCGCCGACCTCAAGCAGATCCTCAAAGCCGTGAGCCGGCGCGTCGAGACCGCTGCACCCGTTATCGCCAAGGTGCACAAACCTGGCAAGACGAAGGCCGATCCGCTGCGCGGCCTGTTCGAGGCGACGGTCGACGGCAAGCCCGTGATCGTCGAATACGAGCTCGATTCCGACCTGCGCGACACTGAGCAGGTCCCGCTGTTGGAAGAAGGCGGTATCGAAGCCTTCATCCGCCGCGAAGTGCTGCCCTACACGCCGGATGCGTGGATCAAGGAGGATGCCACCAAGATCGGCTACGAGATTAGCTTCACCCGCCACTTCTACAAGCCGCAGCCGCTGCGCACGCTGGAGGAAATCAGCGCCGACATCCTCGCCATTGAAAAAGAGGCCGAGGGACTGCTGGATGGGCTGCTGAAGAGTGGAGTCACACGGTGAGCAAGAAGGTGAACAGCAAGGAGAACAAGCGCCTTGGCACGCGCAGTTCCAAGTCGCGCAAGCTCGTGCAGGCATCCAAGGCGTCCGCACCCTCCGATGCTGCGGCCCTGCTCGCCGATTTGCGGGGGCTCATCGAGTCCGCCCGCCAGCGGATTGCGACAGTCGCCAACGTTTCCACCACGATTCTGTGCTGGAACGTCGGCCGCCGCCTCCTGCGCGAGAGCCTCCAGGACGGGCGCGGTGCCTACGGCAGGCGGATTCTTGCGACGGTGTCGCAAGAATTGTCCGCGGAGTTCGGAGTCGGCTTTAGCTACGCCGCGCTCACCCGCATGGTCCGCTTCGCCGAGTGGATGACCGACGAGCGCATTGTGTCGACGCTGTCGACACAATTGAGCTGGAGCCACTTCATCGAGCTGCTCCCAATCAAGGATCTGCTCGCCCGCGATTTCTACGCCGAAATGTGCCGCATCGAGCGTTGGGATGTGCGCACGCTGCGACTGAAGATCGGCGGCATGTTGTTCCAGCGCACTGCGCTTTCCAGAAAGCCGAAGTCCGTTATCGCCTCGGAGATCGGGCAGCTCCGCGACGGACACATGACCCCCGACCTCGTCTTCCGCGACCCCTACCTGCTCGATCTGCTCGGCTTGAAGGGCGCCTACAGCGAGCGCGACCTCGAGAGCGCCATCCTGCGTGAGATCGAAGGCGTGTTGCTGGAGCTGGGCTCGGGCTTCGCCTTCGTCGCTCGACAAAAGCGCATGAGCGTCGGCAAGGACGACTTTCATCTCGACTTGCTCTTCTTCCACCGTCACCTGCGCCGGCTGATTGCCGTCGAATTGAAACTGGAGTCTTTCCAGCCTGCGCATGTTGGCCAGATGGAGCTGTACCTGCGCTGGCTGGACAAGTACGAACGTGCTCCCGGCGAGGAAGCCCCGATCGGACTCATCCTGTGCGCCTCCGCCGATGCCGAACAGGTGGAGCTGCTTCAGCTCGATGCCAAATCCATCCGCGTGAGCGAGTACCTCACGGAGTTGCCACCGCTGCCGCTGCTCCGCGCCCGGCTGCACCAAGCCATCGAACACGCGCGGGAGCAGGCGGCCAGACGGCTCCCGGGCTCCGGGGAACAGCCATGAGCGACGACGACATGCAAGCGATCCGCACTCTCGCCGGCAGCATGTGGGATCTTCAACGGCAGGCTGCGCAGACATACCTACCGGTTGTTGATGACATCTTGCGCACCCGCTCCCGTGATACCCAGCACATTGAGCATACGCTCGATGGCCTGCTCGACTTCTGCGGCCACGAACCCGTGCTGCGGATGTACAAGAATCTCTGTCGTCACTATTGGGACATCGACCCGGCCGCCACCGCCGACTATATCAACGCCTACCGCGAATACTGGGATAGCGAGGCGCCGGAAGGCGAACCATGATTGCCGAGCTCAAGCCATATCCGGAGTATAAGGAGTCGGGGCTGCCGTGGCTCTGGCGGGTGCCGAGCACTTGGCGAATCGTTCGCAACGGTAGTCTGTTTGGACAGCGCAACCAAACCGGGTATCAAGAACTTCCGATCTTGGAAGTCTCGCTAAAGACCGGTGTCCGAGTGCGCGACTTCGAGAATTCGACGCGCAAGCAAGTCATGGCTGACATAGGCAAGTACAAGCGAGCTGCGAAGGGCGACGTGGCCTACAACATGATGCGGATGTGGCAGGGCGCAGTCGGAGTGTCACCGGTCGATGGTTTGGTGAGCCCAGCCTACGTAGTGGCACGACCGTATCCGCAAGTCGAGCCGCGGTTCTTCGTTGCGCTGTTCCGGACGGGAGATTACATGTCCGAAATCGACAACTGTTCGCGCGGCATTGTGAAGGATCGCAATCGGCTGTATTGGGACCAGTTCAAGCAGATACTTTCTCCATGTCCACCCCCAGCCGAGCAGGCGGCGATTGTGCGGTTTCTGGACTGGGCGAACGGACGGCTGGAGCGGGCGATCCGGGCGAAACGGCAGGTGATCGCGCTGCTCAACGAGCAGAAACAGGCCATCATCCACCGCGCCGTTACCCGCGGCCTCGATCCCGATGTGCCGCTCAAGGATTCCGGCATTCCCTGGCTAGGGAAAATTCCGGTGCATTGGGAAATTATCTCTCTCCGAATGCGGTATTCAGTTGAGTTGGGCAAGATGCTGGACGCTAAACGAATTACGGGGCGCAACTCGTTACCGTACCTGCGCAATCGCGATGTCCAGTGGGACAAAATTATTGTTTCCAACCTTCCATCTATGGATATTTCGCCCAAGGAGATAGAGCGTTATACCGTCAAGCGTGGTGATCTGCTTGTGTGTGAAGGAGGCCAGGTTGGGCGCTGTGCTTTCTGGGAAGAACAACTGCCCACTTGTGGATTTCAAAAGGCACTCCACAGACTTAGGGCGCTGAAACCCGCCAGTGATTTTCCACGTTTCTTTTTTTATCAAATGCAACTTGCAGCAAGGCTAGGCATTTTTGCGGCTGATGGGAATGAGAATACCATCGCCCACCTCACATGTGAGAAGTTGCGCAGACGCCGATTTGCTTTTCCTCCGTATGCAGAGCAAAAGGCTATTGCAGAGCAGCTAGACTCTGAGTTGCAGCAGTTTCAAGACACCGCCAATAGGATCGAACGTGAAATCGAACTCCTGCGCGAATACCGCACCCGCCTCGTCGCCGACGTGGTGACCGGCAAGCTCGATGTGCGCGAGGTGTCGGCGCGATTCCCCGAGGAAGTCGCACCTAACACCGCCGAGAGCGTCACCGACTGGAGCGACGAAACCGAACCCGCGGACGAGGAGGTCGCCGTATGACTACCGCCCGCAGCGCCGAATACCTCGTCAGCCTGGTCCACGAGCTGGAAACCTGGCTGCTCCGATTGCTCACGCCAAAGATCCACTTTCGCTTCCATGCGCTGACCGTTGATGGCATGCCGGTGGTGCTGCTGGAAATAGGGCGGGCGTTTCGCCATCCGGTGCGTTTCCAAGGGGAAGAGTTCATCCGTATCGGCGCAGCGAAGAAACCGCTGAAAGAGGCCCCTGACCGCGAACGAACTCTGTGGCGAATCTTTGACCAGACGCCCTTCGAGGATCTGATCGCCGTCGAACGCGCAGGCGCGGACGACGTGTTGCGGTTGCTGGATTATCCAGCCTACTTCGACCTGCTCGAACAACCGCTGCCGAGTGATCGAGACGGCATTATCAAGGCCCTGACTGATGACAGTCTGATCCACCCGTGCGAGGCGGGCGGCTGGAATATCACCAACCTGGGTGCCATCCTGTTCGCCAAGCGACTGAGTGACTTCCGATCTCTGCGGCGCAAAGCCGTGCGGGTCATCCAGTACCGCGGCACGGGACGCACCAAGACCGTGCGGGAACTGGAATTCATTAAAGGCTACGCCTGCGGTTTTGCGGGGCTGATCGACTCCATTAATGGCCTGCTGCCCTTCAACGAAGTCATCGGGCAGGCCTTGCGCAAAACTGTGCCGATGTTCCCGGAGTTGGCGGTGCGTGAACTGGTCGCCAATGCCCTCATTCACCAGGATTTTTTCGTCACCGGCGCTGGGCCGATGGTGGAAATTTTCGATGACCGCATGGAGTTCACGAATCCCGGCGAGCCGCTGGTGGACACTCAGCGTTTCGTGGATACGCCGCCGAAATCACGCAACGAGGTGTTGGCCTCGTTGATGCGCCGATTCAATATCTGCGAGGAGCGCGGCAGCGGGATAGATAAGGTCGTACGGCTGGTGGAGGCGTTCCAGTTGCCCGCCCCGATATTCGAGGTTCCAGAGGGATTTACCCGCTCAGTCCTGTTTTCGCATCGCCCGCTGATTAGGATGGACAAGGCGGACCGTATTCGCGCCGTCTATCAGCATGCCTGCTTGCGCTACGTCGGTCGGGAGCATCTGACGAATGCTTCGGTACGCGGCGCTTTGGTATTGAGCCAGCCAACAAGACAGTGGCGTCGCGTTTGATCCGCGACGCGCTGAGTGCCGGCATGATTCGCTTGGTGAACGAAGATGTGGGCGACAAGCTCCGCGCTTATCTGCCGTTTTGGGCTTGAACTTGGTTGATGGGTCGTTGATTGCCGGCCTGTATTTGGCGGGCTGCTATTCATATTTTCGTTAAATATCAATCGATTGGAAAATACCTTTTGGTTGATGGGTAGTTGATCGGAGAGCGCATGACCACCGACACCAGCGAGAAGGGCCTTGAAACGCTCATCATGCGGCATATGACCGGCGTGGACGGCTTGGCCGTCACGCCTGGCGTTGTGGCTGAGACGCCTCCGCCCTACGGCGGCGCGGGCTACTTCGCGGGCAGCGCAAAGGACTACGACCGCGCCCACGCGCTCGATGTGCCGCAGTTCTTCGCCTTCCTGCATGCCACCCAGCCCGAAGCCTTCAAGAAGCTGGCGCTGGCCGATCCCAATGACCCCAAGGACATCAATCGCCTCACGTTCCTCACGCGCCTCTCGTCCGAGATCGGCAAGCGCGGCGTGATTGACGTGCTGCGCAAGGGCGTGAACCACGGGCCGGTGAGTTTCAACCTTTTTTACGGTACGCCGTCGGAGGGCAATGCTAAGGCGGCGGCGCTGCACGCCAAGAACCGCTTCTCGGTGACGCGCCAGTTCGCTTATAGCAGCGATGAAACGCGTCGCGCGCTCGACCTGGGCCTGTTCATCAACGGGCTGCCCATTGCCACTTTCGAGCTGAAGAACAGCCTGACGAAGCAGACCGTTGAGGACGCCGTCCAGCAGTACAAGCGCGACCGCGACCCGCGCGAGAAGCTCTTCGGGTTCGGACGCTGCGTGGTGCATTTTGCAGTGGATGACGGCGAGGTGCGCATGTGCACCGAGCTCAAGGGCAAGGGCTCATGGTTCCTGCCCTTCGATAAGGGCTACAACGATGGTGCAGGCAACCCGCCCAATCCGCAGGGCCTCAAGACCGATTACCTCTGGAAAGAGGTGCTCACCCCGGCGGGGCTGACGGACATCCTCGAAAACTACGCTCAGATCATCGAAACCAAGCACGAGAAGACCGGCAGGAAGAAGCGCACGCAGGTCTTCCCTCGCTACCACCAGCTCGGGGTCGTCCGCAAGGCTCTGGCTCACGTGCAGGCCCACGGTGCAGGCACGCGTTATCTTGTGCAGCACTCAGCAGGCAGCGGCAAGTCGAACTCCATTGCCTGGCTCTCGCACCAACTCATCGGCGTGAAGCGTAGCGGCAAGGAGGTGTTCGATTCGGTGATCGTGGTCACCGACCGGCGCATCCTCGACGACCAGATCCAGAAAACCATCAAGCAGTTCATGCAGGTGGGGGCGACGGTCGGCCATGCCGAGCACTCGGGTGACCTGCGCACATTCATCGAGCAGGGCAAGAAGATCATCGTCTCGACGGTGCAGAAGTTCCCCTTTATCCTCGACGAGATCGCCACCGAGGCCGGCAAGACCTTCGCCATCGTTATCGACGAGGCGCATTCGAGTCAGGGCGGCAAGACCTCAACGGCGATGAGCAAGGCGCTGGGCGACGCGGCGGATGGCAAGGACGCGGAGACCGACCCGGAAGATACGGTGAACGACGCGCTCGAAAAGCGCATGGTGGCGCGCAAGATGCTCAACAACGCCAGCTACTTCGCCTTCACCGCCACACCCAAGAGCAAGACGCTGGAGATGTTCGGCGAAGCCCTGCCACCCAACGCCGAGGGCAAGATCAAGCACCGCCCTTTCCACAGTTATACGATGAAGCAGGCGGTCGAGGAGGGCTTCATCCTCGATGTGCTCAAGAGCTATACGCCGGTGGACAGCTACTACAAGCTGGTCAAGAAGATCGCGAGCGATCCGGAGTTCGACACCAAGAAGGCTCAGAAGAAGCTGCGCCGGTATGTGGAGAGCCATGACCACGCGATCCGGCTCAAGGCCGAGATCATGGTGGACCACTTCCACGAGCAGGTGTTGGCGGCAGGGAAGATCGGCGGGCAGGCGCGGGCGATGGTGGTCACAAGCGGCATCGAGCGGGCGATCCAATATTTCCATGCCGTGAAGACGTATCTCACGGAGCGCAAGAGCCCCTATCAGGCCATCGTTGCCTTCTCGGGCCAATACGAGTATGAAGGGGCCAAGGTGAGCGAGGCGTCACTCAACGGTTTTTCGAGCAGGGACATCGCCGAGAAGATCCAGAGCGACCCGTACCGTTTCCTGATCTGCGCCGACAAGTTCCAGACCGGCTACGATGAGCCGCTGCTGCACACGATGTATGTGGACAAGCCGCTCTCGGGCATCAAGGCGGTGCAGACGCTGTCGCGTCTCAACCGTGCGCATCCGCAGAAACACGACTGCTTCGTACTCGATTTCCAGAACAACAGCGAGGCGATCACCTTCGCTTTCCAGGACTACTACCGCACCACGCTGCTCGCAGAGGAGACCGACCCCAACAAGCTGCACGACCTGAAGGCGTTGCTGGACGGTGCGCAGGTGTATTCACCTGAGCAGGTGCAGCAGGTGGTGGAGCTGTTTCTCGGCGACGCCGACCGCGACCGGCTCGACCCGATTCTCGATGCCTGCGTGGCGGTGTATGTGGAGAGGCTCGACGAGGACCGACAGGTGGACTTCAAGGGCCAAGCGAAGACTTTCTGCCGCACCTACGACTTCCTCGCCTCGGTGATGCCCTACACCAAGGCAGAGTGGGAAAAGCTTTCGATCCTCCTCAACCTGCTGACGCCCAAGCTGCCCGCTCCGAAGGAGGAGGACCTCGCCAAGGGCATCCTCGAAACCATCGACATGGACAGCTACCGCGTCGAGAAGAAGGCGGTGATGAAGCTCGCGCTGGCGGATCAGGATGCGGAGATCGAGCCTGTTCCTCCAGGAGGGGAAGGCCACAAGTACGAGCCTGAGCTCGACCGACTGAGTCACATCCTTAAGACCTTCAACGACACCTTCGGCACGCTTTTCACCGACACAGACCGAGTCGCACAGCGCATCCGCGAGGATATCGCGCCGAAGGTCGCCGCCGACGCGGCCTATAAGAATGCGAAAGAGAACACGCCCCACACGGCGCGAATGGCCCACGACCAGGCCCTCGGCAAGGTGATGCAGCATTTGCTCAAGGAGGACACACAGGTCTACAAGCAGTTCGTCGAGAACGAGTCGTTCCGGCGCTTCGTCGCCGACTTCGTGTATGCGCTCACCAGTCAGGGATGAAGGGCTCGTGATGTGGGCTAAGGCGAAAATGGACCTGTTCTTGCAGTCGCATAGGCGGAATCGCTGCGGCGTTTTCCTCGTGTGATGGGCACCGAGCCGGAGCTGAAGCCGTCTTGCGTCATCTCGCTGACCTGCTAGAATGTCCGTGCCAGGGGGGGCGCTTGAGCGATGAAACCCAATCTCTCTCCGAGAAGGCCGCACCCCTCTCTCAAGCCAAATATTGGATTGCAAGTGTCGAGATAGCATTCTGCTAGAGCCAACAGAGGGAATCCTCATGTCACTCATTCACCAGGATTTGTATCAACGGCTTGTTTCCCTGCGACGAGTGCTGCATCAGTATCCAGAGTTAAGCTGGCAGGAAACCCAGACCGCTGCTGTCATTGCCAAATTTCTCCAGGGTCTCGGCATTCCGTGCCGCACGAATGTGGCGGGGACCGGCGTCATTGCGGATATTCCAGGGAAGGCTGGGGTGCCCTGCGTGGTCCTGCGTGCAGATACGGACGCGTTACCCATCCAAGAAGAAACCGGTCTTGAGTTTGCCTCCATCCATGACGGCGTGATGCACGCCTGCGGCCATGACGGGCACACGACGATGGTGCTGGGTGCCGCTGCGTTATTGGTTGAGGAGCAAGACCTGCCTGCTCCGGTTCGGTTGATCTTCCAGCCGGCTGAAGAACAAGGGGCCGGCGCGATCGCCATGATCAAGGCGGGCGCGCTGGAGGGGGCGGGCCTGATTTTCGGTGGGCACCTTGACCGCCATTACCGCCCTGGCACGATTGTCGTGAGTGAGGGGCCGGTCAATGCCTCATCAGACAACTTCAGCATCGAGATTATCGGCCAGGGCGCCCATGGAGCCAGGCCGCACGAAAGCATCGACGCTGTGGTGGTCGGCAGCCTGATGGTGATGGCCCTGCAAACGATTGTCTCGCGAGAAGTCGATCCGGCTCGTCCCTCAGTCGTGTCTATCGGCCTGTTCCAGGCCGGAAGCGCCCCCAACGTCATCGCTGGTCAAGCCAAACTGGAAGGGACCGTCCGCGCACAAGACAAAGAAGTCCGGCACCAGCTCTGTACGTCGGTGAAGCGGATTGCGGAGTCGATTGCCCAACTGCATGGCGCCACAATTCAGGTCTCGATCAAGGAGGGGACCCCACCCCTGATCAACTCACCGGACATGACTGTACTTCTCCGCGAAGCGGCACGCCTCACGGTGGGGGACGCCAACGTGCTCCCATTAAAAACCGCCAATATGGGGGGAGAAGACTTCAGCTATTATCTCGAACACATTCCCGGCGCGTATGTGCGTTTCGGAGGACAAGTCCCTGGGCGGGAAGGGTTTCCCGCGCACTCCAGTAAGTTCGATTTCGACGAGCAGGCCCTCGCCGTCGGAGCAGCTTTTTTTCGCACGCTCGCCAAAGTCGCCGGCAAACGGCTCAGCGACCAAGTGACAAGGGCCTAGCAGACCGAACAGCTCGATTCTTGCTTAACAAGCTGTCGTGATGTCATGTGCCACGCCAACACCAGGACGGCAGGTCGGATGCTCAAACAGGCTGTCCAGCAAGGACGCAGCAAGCGAGGAGGCGACGCGTACCGGGAGGTACGTGGAGTCTCCGACCGCCGCGAGAACGAAGCTGGCGGCTTGTTTCAGCATCCGACCGTGAGAAGGGCATCATGATTCATGTAAGACCCGCACAAGAAGCCGACGTGGTCCAGATTCGAGATATCTTCATCGCCGTCTATGGCACCGACTATCCGCATCGGGAAATCTACGATGAATTGTGGCTCAAACGCTCGGTCTTCACGGACGATGCGCTCATCCTTGTAGCCGAAGATACCGAGACCAAGCGGATTGTAGGCACCGCCTCTGTGTTGTTCGACTTCGGTGCCCATTCTGACCTCGTTGCAGAATTTGGTCGGCTCGCCGTGCATCCTGAATATCGTCGCCTGCAGGTGGCCCATCTCTTGATGGAGAAACGGATCGAGGCGATTCAGAATCGCCTGCATGTCGGGCTGGTGGTGGCGAGGACGGTTCACCCCTACGCTCAGAAAATCAGCCTTGCCCACGGATTTATCCCGGTCGGGTTTCTGCCCTGTAAGCATTATTTTCATTACAGGGAGAGTTTCGCGCTGTTGGCCCGCTACTTCGGCGACGCGCTCTGTCTCCGCCGCAATAATCCCCGCGTGATTCCGGAAGTCTACCCCCTGGCCCATTTGGTCATGCGTCAGGCGCCACTGATTTCTGATCTCATTGTGGATGAGGAGTCCGCTTCGTATCCGTCTGGAGGTGGGTATGAACTCGACGAAATGAAGGCCGAGGGTTATCCGGCCTTACTCCGGATCGAGCGGGGTCGTGTGCGCAACCGGGAAATTTTCGGGCCGATGCGATTGGAGTATGGGTTTTTCAAACTCCGAGCGAGGCAAACGACGTATTTTCTGGCCAGAGAGGGCGACCAGATCGTCGGGGCCGTAGGGTTCACCCACGATCCCGCAGAACAAACGGTGCGCGTATTCGAATTAATCGCCTCATCAGATCACGTCATCCGGTTTTTGTTATCTGAATTAGAACGCAAGCATCGGGAAGAGCGAGGCGTGCAATATATTGAGATCGACGTGAGTGCCTATGCCCCTCGAATGCAGCGCACCCTCTTGGAGTTGAATTTCCTCCCTGTGGCCTATGTCCCGGCCATGGTCTTCCACGAAGTGGAGCGATTGGATATTGTGAAAATGGTCCGTCTCGTCACGCTCCAGGATCTCGGGCCGCTGTCCTTGACCGAGCCGGTTCAAGCCCTCGCCGATGTGGTCATGCGTGGCTTCATCAGCCGGGATGTGACCCCGCGCATGGCACAGGCGATCCCGGAGACTCCCTTATTCCAGGGGATGAATGCCGAGCAAGCGACACGGTTGGCCGGCGTCTGTCGCGTGCAGGCCTATGAAGAAGGCGAATCGATCTTTCGGGAGTCGGAGACGGCCGACTGCCTCTACATCGTCTTGGAAGGCCGGGTGGGCATCACATGTGGCACGCCGGCAGTCAGCATTGGGACGGTCGGCAAAGGGGAGACCTTTGGCGAGGTTTCGCTTCTCGCGCAAAAACCCCATTCGGCGACCGCAGTCGCCGAATGTCGGACGGAAGCGGCGGTGCTGACACATCTTAATCTGGCGGATCTCATCCGGCGACGTCCGGACATCGGGGTCATCATCTACAGAAATCTCGCACTCGGCCTAGGCGATAAACTCCTCCGGTCCGGCGGCTCACTGCGCGAGCGCTGTGCCGCAGAGTCGCCACTACTCACTTGCCAAAATCCCCCAGAGTCTCCAGGCAATTCATAACCTTCGGCCCTGTCCCTAACATTGCCAGCAGGATGCTCAAACAGGCCGTCAGCGAGGCCGCAGCAAGCGAGGAGACGACGCGTACCGGGAGGTACGTGAAGCCTCCGACCGCCGCGAGAACGAAGCCGGCGGCCTGTTTCAGCATCCTGCCAGCCGGAACGGTTGAATAGATTGACTCTCCTGCCCATCGTGCTACAAGCGAAAGGAGGAGGCGTGTGTGGAATCAGGTCGGAGTCTTGTTTCGCTGTTGGTGTGTGTCGCCGCCATGGTGTTCGGGTTTGTGGCCTACCATGAGTGGATGCGACCACCCGCAATAGGATCAATACACGTGTCGCCGCCGTCTCCACCGTCCCAGCCAGTCTCGCCTATTTCTCAGTCTCAACCATCGCCGTCACTGTCACCTTTGCCGGGAACCTTGCCTCCATCGGTGCCGCCCCGCGAGATTGCCATTATGGGTGGTGTGACTGGCCCTGGCGTTGAGGCCCTCTCGCAGATTCAGGTGCTGTTGACGCAGGGGCGCGAGGCAGAGGCGGAGCAGCAACTTGAGAACGTTCAGCGGGCGGTGTTGGCCAATCCTGACGCACGCACGGCCATCGCGGTGTTGTGGAATAATCTTGGAGCCATACGTGTGACCAGAGGGGAGAAGGCCGCGGCGCTTCGAGCATTCAAGGTGGCCAGTGAGCTTGATGGGGGAAATCCCACGGTGCAGCTCAACGTGGCGCAGGCCTATCGCGATGCGGGTGATCCCGCGCTGACGCCGGAGCTCCTCACTCGTCTGATCGCCCTGGCACCGCAAGAGCCGTTTCCGCATATTGCGTTGGCAGAGTTGCTCGTGGATCGGGATCAGCTCGCTTTGGCCGGGCAGCATCTAGCGCAGGCGGCGGCCACGGCCAAGGTCAGTCCGGTGGAGCAGACCTATCTGCTCACCGTCACGGCGAAGGTGAAACGGGCAGAGGTGTCCGAGCAGGGGTTGGCCACGCGGGCCAGCAGTCACTTTTTGGTGAAATTCGATGGGGCGGAAGATTACGAAACCTGGATGTCGGTACTCGATATTCTGGAAGAGGCCTATCGCGAGATTGGGCAAGCCTTGGGGCATTTTCCCTCGAAGCCGATTCCTGTGGTGTTGCTCACCACGCAGCGATTTCACGCTGAGGCTGGGGGACCGGCCTGGGCGGATGGCTTGTATGAGGCGTTTCCCTCCCGCATACGGCTTCCCAGTCACGGGGCCTTAACGGATCGCGCGAGGCTGATCCAGGTGCTGCGGCATGAGTTTGTGCATGCGGCGTTGGCCGACTACCTGGGCCCGTCGTTGTCGGCCTTGCCGACCTGGATGAACGAAGGCCTTGCGATGGCGTTGGAAGGCCCTGCGAAACCGGAGGTCGAACGGCTGCTGGAGGCGTTAGGCCAGGCACCGCTCATTCCCCTGACGAGATTGGAAGGCGGGTGGACGGGATTCTCCGCTGAGACGGCCAGACAGGCCTACCTGGAAGGGTATGGGGCCACGCGCTATCTGATCGATCGGGCGGGCATGGGGCGGATACGAGAAGTCTTGGCGTCTCTCAAACAGGAACGCTCGATGGGGTTGGCCTTGGAGCGGACCTTGGCTATCTCCTATGCCCAATTCCAACAACAGTGGGCAGAGCAGGTGCAGGACAAGAGCCGCCAGCCGTCCAGTTAGCTGGTTGGACCTCTGCCACCGGGGATGCTCAACATTCCCGTCCACTTTGTTCGTCGTTCGCTGAGTCGAGTTCCACGTTTCAGGTTTCGGATCTCGGGTTTCAGGTTCCGATAACTTGAAACCTGAAACTTCACCCGTGAAACGTGAAACCTACGACTCGCTTCACGCGCACGCCGCTATCTAGCTGGTTCAGCATCCGACTCAGAACCTGCCGTTACTCGACCCCATATTTCTTGAGCTTTGCGAGCAGGGTTTTATAGTCGATGGCCAAGGTCTTGGCCGTGTGGGTTTTGTTGCCGGTGGCTTGCTCATAGACGTGGAGGATGTGGGATTTTTCCGCCTCTTCCAGCGTCGTCGGCGTTAGCTGCGGCGTGGAATGTCCCGCGCTGATTTTTCTGACTAGCCATGGAGACACGTCCTCTGCTGTGATCGGGTGTGTCTGGCTAGGATCGCTGACCAAGACGATCCGCTCCATGACGTTCCGCAGTTCCCGCACATTGCCGGGCCAGTGATAGGCGCGCAGGCAGGCGGCTGCCTCGGCCGAGAGTGTGCGTGCTGGTGTGCCGTGCGGGGTGCAGGTGAGGAGGAAATATTCGGCGAGTCGAGGGATGTCCTCTTGCCGTTCTCGTAACGGAGGCACGGGGAGTGTGACGGTATTGATGCGATAGAGCAGGTCATCGCGGAAGGTCCCGGCGAGGACCATGTCTTGGAGATTGCGGTTGGTGGCGCCGATGAACCGCACGGTGGCGGTGAGGGTTCTGGTTCCGCCGACCGGCCGGTATTCCCCGCGGTCGAGCACGCGGAGGAGACTGCTTTGCATGGCCCCGTTCATGTCGCCGATCTCGTCCAGAAACAGCGTGCCTCCCTCGGCGGCAGCCAGGAGGCCACGGGTGGCCGTGTCCGCGCCGGTGAACGCGCCTTTTTCGTGGCCGAACAGTTCGCTTTCCAAGAGCTGGGTGCTGATCGCCCCACAGTTGATCGCGAGGAAGGGCGCGTCACGGCGTGGACTGAGTTGATGGAGCGCACGGGCCACCACTTCTTTGCCGGACCCTGTTTCCCCTTGAATGAGCACGGGGGCATTGGAGGGCGCCAGCTTCTGCACCAGTTGCATCAGGCTCGTCCAGGATGCACTCGTTCCAGGGAGATAGCCGGTCTGTCCGCTGCTCTGCTGTCCAAGGCGCAACGCGAGATTCTCTTGGCGCAACCGGCGGACAGTGGTAAGTCGGGTAATGGCGGCTTGGACTTGCGATGGATCGAAGGGGGTGTCCTTGATCAGGAAATCCCACGCGCCGATCCGCATCGCCTCCACCGCGTCTTTCACGGCTCCGTGGCCGGTCAACATGATGACATCCACATCGGGCTGATGCTCTGTGATCCATCGCAACACGGCGAGGCCATCCATGCCGGGCATGCGCAGATCGGAAATCACGCAGTCGACGCCGACCTTCTTGAGGAGCTCAATGCCGGTGGCGCCGTTTGGTGCGGTGGTCACCCGGCAGCCTTCGGCCTGTAACGCCTGACTCAGGGTCAGGCGAACAAATTCTTCGTCGTCGATGAGCAGGATGTGCATTATGCCTGGCGATCCGGAAATGCGAGAAAGAACGTGCTGCCCTTGCCGGGTGCGGATTCCGCCCACACACGACCACCGTGTTTTTCCATCACCAGTTTGACGATCGCCAACCCGACGCCGGTGCCTTCGTAGTCGTGAGGTCCGTGCAACCGTTCGAAGAGACCGAAGATGGTCTCGGCGGCCTGGGGATCAAATCCAATGCCGTTGTCCCGAATCCAGAGAAGCGATTCACCCTGATCCGTGCGCCCGCCGATGGTGATAGTCGGCGGCTGTGCGTTACGAGAAAACTTGATGGCATTATCGAGCAGGTTGGTGATGGCCTGCCGAATGCTCATCGATTCTCCATACAGGTCTGTGAACGGCAGTTCAACGACGATCCTGGGCTGTGTTCCAGCCACATGGCTGAGTCGGTCGACCATCAGGCTGTCGATCAGGTCCCGCACGTTGAAGCGCGCGCGAGGGAGATCCTGCTGTTCCAACCGCGAATACTTGAGCAAGGCGTCGATCATGTGGGTGAGACGGAGCGCGGATGTCCTGATGACGTCAATGTGGTGGCGAACGTGAGGCTCACCCGTATCGGCAAACTGTTTTTCAAGAAGGGAGGAAAAGCCTTCAATCTCACGAAGCGGGCCTTTCAAATCGTGCGCGATGGAGTAGGTGAAGGCCTCCAGTTCTTTCGTCTTATGGGTGAGCGCCGCCGCGTGTTCGCGTAGCTTTGTCACCATGGAAGAGAGTGATGTGGCCAGGGTGCCGACTTCGTCTCGATTGGGCCAGGGTTCAAAATGCGCGGTCAGGTCATGATGGGCCACGCGGTCGGCCGTGTCCGCGAGACGGCGCAATGGCTGGGCGATCGAGCGACGCATCGTCGCATAGGTCAGCACGATCAGGATTCCTAGCACCGAGACCAAGGCGAGGGTGATAAGGCGCGCTTCATTGACGAGGCGGTCACCTTCGAGTTTCATTTCCATATCGATCTGCCGGTGCACGTCGATCAAGGTGGCGGTGCCCGTTTCGAGAGCGTGGATCAAATTTTCGTATTGGACCGCCGTGGTGGAAAGCAGGGTGATGTCCGGCGTCGCACGAGAAAGTTGCGTGGCGATCGTCTGGTGGTATTCCCTCAGGCGTGTGAGACCCGTGGTGATGTCATCCATCGTCCGGTCTTCGCGGTCTGCTAGGTCCGTCCGCTGGTGGTGCGTTAACATGCCGAACAGGACGGGATGGGTTCTTGCCGCATGACTGGCACGATACGTCTCGGTCGCGGTGGTCGCCTCCGACAGCATCTGTTCAAGACGGCCGAGTGTGGCGATCTGTTGGGACGGCGGTTGATGCTCAAGCAGGTGGTGAGCGTGTTCGAGCATGTGGGCGAACGTTTGCTGCGTGTTGGCGGCGGTGACGACGGCGGGGACGGTGATGCGTTGATGCCGATCCACGTAGCTATTCACTCGGGAAAGATAGACCAGGATGGCCGCCAGGCTTAGGACCAGGAGTGCGACGATGAGGCTGAACGAGAGGAGAAATTTTCTCCCGATCGTGAGATCCCGAAACCACCTACCCAGTTTTTGCATGGGGTACCGTAGCATAAAAAGTAACGATTTGTGCATTGACTCATTGTGTCATTGGCAGGCTCCGCACGTCGTCATTGACCCCATGAATCAATCGTCAAATTCTCAGATATGAATCAAACGAGGGCCTCGAACGACGAACGAAAAGGACGGCCTGTTTCAGCATCCTGCTAAGTGCCCGCCTCTGGTGTTCTGCTGGTTGTCACCATCAGGGTTTCAGAAATTCGGCCCTTCACACCATGATTCGCTCGGTGTGCCGATAAACGCACCATCCTAATAGGATGGCAGAATAGTTGACAATATGTACCCTATCCTGATACATCGCGTCTATCATGATCGAACAGGCTGCGGACACACTCGATGCTTGTCCAACCAGCCGTCGCTGTCGTTCGTGAAGCGTGAAGCGTCGAGCGTGAAACGTCTTTCGTTCCGGATTCTGACGCTTCACGCTTCACGAGAGACGCTTCACGGATGTCGAGCACGCCGTTGGACGGCCTGTTTCAGCCTCCAGCTAAGGGACAAGAGATGAGCGAGAAGAGTAAAGCAGAGCCGGTCAACAATATTGTGAATTGCTTGCGTGAACTGCGCGTGGAGCGTGGGCTGTCGCAAGGCATCTTGGCCGACCGGGCCGGGGTGACGCGGCAAGCGATCTGCGCTATCGAGAGCCATCACTACTTGCCCACCACGGCGGTCGCGTTACGGCTGGCGGCGGCATTGGGGTGCCAGGTGGAGGATCTGTTCAGCTTGGTCTCCACGGGAGAAGTCGTTGAAGGGGAGTGGGGCGGAGTATCGGGTTCAACTGGGGAGACGGGACGGGCGGGGCAAGGCCACGGGACTGGTCAGGGGATTGGGCAAGGCACTGGGATCGGAACGGGCCCGGTGCGGGTCAAAGTCGCCAAGGTCGGTTCTCGTTTTGTTGTGCAACCGGTGGCTGCGCTTGGCGAAGTCTTAAACTACACGGTCCCGGCGGATGGCCTCGTGATGCCCACGCGCCTGCCACGTGGAGGCGTGAAGAGCCAGACCGGCCGGGTGCACGTGTGTCTGCTGCGCGGGCGAGATGAAGTGGAGCGGGAAGTGGCCGTGGCCGGCTGCGACCCTGCCATATTTCTGGCAGGGGAATATCTCCGGCGTCGGAAGGATGGTAGTACGGTCGTGGGCTGGAGTATGGGCAGTTCAGCGGCGGTCGAAGCCCTGAAACGACGAGAGGTCCATGTCGCCGGGCTTCATGTGGTGGATGCCAAGACGGGTGAGAGTAATCTGCCGTTTTTGCGCACCCATTTCTCGGCTCGCGAGGTGACGGTGATTACCTTTGCCAGTTGGGAGCAGGGACTCCTGGTGCGGCCGGGCAATCCGAAAGGTGTTCGAGGGGTAGCGGATCTCGCCAGAAAAGAGATGCGCCTCCTCAACCGCGAAGCCGGGGCTGGCGCACGGCTCTTGCTGGATCAGCGGCTGGCAGCGGCAGGCATTAAGCCCTCGCAGGTGCTGGGGTACGACAGATTGGCCTCCTCCCATCTTGAAGTCGGGCGAGCCGTGGCGATGGGGCAGGCCGATGTCGGGATGGGGTTGCGTTCTGTTGCGCGCCTCTTGGGGCTGGAATTTTTGCCCCTGCAAGAAGAACGGTACGATCTCGTCGTGATGTCAGCCGACCTCAAGGATCACCCCAGTCTCTCGCGCCTGATCGATACCTTGGTGAGCCGTCCGTTTCGATCTGAAATCGACGCGTTGGGCGGCTATGACACCAGTGAGACGGGAAAAGTCCATGAATTAGGGAAGGCGCCATCGGGGAGGAGTGTCAGGTGAAGAGGCGGAACACATCCATGGTCGTGTTTCTTCTGGCGTGTCTGGCCTGTTCCCAATCATTGCTTTCCCCGCCGTATGCTTCACACTTGACGCCTGTGGCCTTGGCCGCCGAGCCGTTGGTGATCGCGGCTTCGCTCAGCCTGGCTGCTCCGTTGGAAGCGTTGAGCCGAGCCTTTGAAGTGACTCACCCAGACGTGAAGGTGCGTCTGTCTTTCGATTCAGGTCTCGATCTACGCCGCACGATTGCGGCCATGGAGAATCATCCCACGGGACAATACTTCATTGGTTCAGGACCCATTCACCTCATCGCTCCAGGCGGCGACGAGCTGATTACTCGGTTGGAACAGAAATATTATGTGTTGCCACAGACGCGACGCCCCTATGCGACCGTCTCGCTGGTACTGGTGGCGCCTGAATCGCTGGTCGATGCGCCGTTGTCGTTCGAGGCTCTGGTCCAGGATACTCGGTTACGGGTGGCTGTTGCCGATCCCCTACTGACCGTGGTCGGGCAAAAGACCAGCGAACTGTTGAAGGCCTTAGGCATTGCTGAGGCGCTGAGAGGCCGATTGGATGTGGCGACGGATGCCCGGGGCGTATTGGATCACGTGCTGGCCGGCCAAGCGGATGTCGGGATCATCTTCGGTCCTGATGCGTATGAACAACGAGAACGCGTTCGCGTGGTGGCCGTCGCCCCTGAGCAGGCCGTCCGGCCGATCGTGCATTCTCTGGCGATGGAACGGTACTGTCCCAATCGCCTGCTCTGTGAAGAATTTCTGGCATTTTCCCAATCTCCAGAAGCCCAAAGCCTCCTCAAGGGGTTGGGGTATGGACTGCCCGGACAAGGGAAATGACCGTGCCATATATTTTTTATCCATGGGGCAAGTATACCAGTCACGTATATCTGTTTAATGGATTGCGTTAACCGTGAGGAGGTTGGTGATGCGTCAAGTGAACGTGACCAGGCCGTTGGCAACCCTGTGGGTCGCCGTTCTGGTCTTGATGAGTCTGGGTTGTGCCCGCCTTCCTTACACCACGACGGTGGTGCATGAAGATCAACGGGTGGCCGTCAGGCTGCAACGGGAAGTGACGCCGGTCGGCTATACGCACCCCGTTCAGATTCCCCCGCAACACATCGCGGCAGTGCTCCGCGGGTTTTCCTTGCGGGAGCAGCAGCGTCTCCCGCTCCGATGGTACGCCGAGGAGGCCCCGGCCAAGAAGATTTTTCGAGAGGACGAACTACAGGTCCTCGCCCCGCAGCTGGCCGAGGCCTTACAAAAAGTCGGGCCTGAGGAACGGGTTTACTTCGAACTCTTCGCTCCCGGTATGAATCCCCGGTATCGGCGGGATGTCACCGGTGGATGGGTCGTCGTCCGCGATCGATTGTTCCATCTGACGATCGATTACTTTCACGTGCAACAGCCGATGACCGCAGCCGACCCCTACGATTACAACTACCCGACGCCTTGGACTCCAGAGAACACCTACCTTCTCTATTTCGAACCAGGACGGTTCTATCTCACCGACCCTCAATCGGACAGGCGTGGCGTGGACTTTCGGGAGTTTCTGAAAACGGCTCCATTGCCGTAGTCACGTTGTCCGATCCGCGACGATCCAATGACGTTCAACGGTATGTTCTCAATGAATTGAAATGAGGGGTGACATGGAGGGTGGTGGTATGTGGAGGAGATTCATCGTCAGAGGGAGAGCCAATGGCAATCCGAGTTCGGTACCCCAATGGGGCAGAATGGCTGGCTTGGCTCTGGCGTTGTGCTTCTGGAGTTGGTGTGGTCCATCGGTAAGCCTTGCGGCTGATAGCGGTAAGTTGGTGGAGAAAGATGGCAAGTACGTTTTTGTGGAAAGTATGGACCCGGCGACCAAACTGCTGCTGGAGCGAGCCGTCAAGCAGGGCATCATTACGCCGGAGGAATACCAAGCGGTCGTCCGGGAGTCACAAGAGCGAGTGTATGTGCTCCAGCCGAGTTTTAAGGCCTGGTATGACCGCGGCTTTAACTTCTCCATGAACGACAATGCGTTTTTCCTGAAGATCCGTGCACGGTTTGCCGCTCGCTACACGCAACGATATCGGAACGAGGCCTATCGCACATCCGGCGATTCGAAGAATTTTCCAGAACTGCTCGGTGTGTTCGGCGATTATCGGGCCAACCGGTCTATCAACGAATCGTCGTCCTTTAATCTGAGAACGGCCCGCTTGTACTTCATGGGGCATCTGTTCAATCCGGATTTCAAATACTATCTCCAACTGGCTGGGGAGACAGCGGAAAACGCACAGGCTCCAGGGGCATTATCCGTGCTGGATATGAATGTGACCAGTACCCATTTCTCTTTGTTGAATGTGCAACTGGGACAATACAAAGTCTATTTCAACCGTTCGCAGATCAACTCGACGGCATCGATGCAGTTTGCAAACCGCGCCCTCGCGATGGATGCCTTCACGGCGAGCGGCCTCAATCGTCGCGATACGGGTATCACGTTGATGAACGACGAAGAGATCTACCCCGTCAATTACTACGTCGGGATCTTCAACGGATCAGGTCCTTTGGTGAATCGCTTCGCACAATTTACGAGTGAAGAGCCGACCGTCGGCTGTTCGGGAGGGCAAACCAGCGGCAATCCATTCCCGTCGGCGGCGAACTGTACCTCGACGCCCAACCAACGCAACCTCAACGCGAATCTCCGCTCCAATATCAATCAATTGATGTATGTGGCGCGGTTGCAAGCCAATCTCATGGGGCGAGTTGGCTACGGTGAAGGAGATATGGCCTATTCCGAGACTCCTCAGATGGCAGTCGGGGCAGGGTATGCCTATAATCCTGCGATCGATACCAGTACGGGCAATGCCTTTGTGGGGATCGATCTAGCGAATTTGACGGTTCGACGCGCCATGGCCTCGACCGGGAATGGACGAATCCTCGGACAGGGCACGGTCGATTTTTCGACCTGGACGGCGGACTATGCCTTCAAATATCGAGGTTTTTCCTTGCAAGCGGAATATTGGTTCAGGAATGTCACGCGGCATAACAAGGGGCTTCCTTGTCTGGTGTCCACCGGCGTCGGGGGGCCGTGCACCACGTATGCTCCAGGACAGTTCGGCAACACGACCGGATGGTACGTACAGTCCGGCTACTTTCTGATTCCGAGAAAAGTCGAACTCGCCGCACGCTACGCCTGGTGGGATCCTGATACCCGTTCAGGTGGCGATCTGATCAAGGAGGTCGATCTGTCTCTGAACTGGTTTTTAAGCGGGACCTATGATCATCAAATCATGGTGACGTACAGCAATATCGCCATGGGACAGGGTGGCTATGCAATCGGGCGGAGCGCGCCACTGCCGGCAACGGGCGCTTGCCCGGCGAACTGTCCCTCTGGCACTGTGCCGTTAGATGCGCGAGCCGGGACCTTGATCGAAAGCGCCATTCGGGTGCAGTACCAGATTTTCTTCTAGCAGGATGGTCGAACAGGCCGCCAGCGGGATTCTCAAGAGCCGTGAAGCGTCGCTCGTGAAGCGTGAAGCGTCAGAATCCGGAACGAACGACGCTTCACGAGCGACGCGAAGAGGGCGGCCTTTCTGGCATAAGATGTGGGGGTAGGCAGGTGGCTCAGCAGATGATCATTGGATGGAGAACAAGAAGGTGGGGAGTGTGTGTGGTGGGGTTGTTGGCCTGTGTCGGTTGTTCTGAAGCGGTGACGATGGTCCAGGAGGCATCGTCAGGAGGAATTGTGACCTACTCCTACAGGGAGGAGAAAGGCGGGCATCTCTTTTCTCCCTATCGAAAACAGGCCTTTGACGTGATCTCGAATAAATGTACGAAGGGGTACAAGATTGTTCGCGAGGGTGCGGCGCAGGGCCATCGGAGGGTAGGAGGAGCGGTGGATGGGGCTGAAGACGAATCCAAAGGTCTTCGGTGGGGAATCCAGTTCGAATGCAAGTAAGCACCGTGCGCGCTAACAGGCTGCGGAAACACTCGATGCTTGTTCCACCAGCCGTCGCTGTCGTTCGTGAAGCGTGAAGCGTCGAACGTGAAACGTCTTTCGTCCCGGATTCTGACGCTTCACGCTTCACGAGCGACGCTTCACGGGTGTCGAGCACGCCGCTGGCGGTCTGTTTCAGCATCCTGCGAAAGGCGCGAAGAGGGATGAGCCGTCTCGTGGCTTCACAGTGCATACACAAGGGAGTTGCCGAATGATCTCGTCTGGGCAGAATACAACATGGTGGCGGTTGACTGGTCTGGGCTTCTTGGTAAGTCTGGTTCTTGTGCTGTGTGTCCCGGTGCGAGGATGGAGTGGCGAGGTCACGGTGGCCGCCGCCTCAGACTTGAACTATGTCTTCAAAGACCTGATCGGGACATTCGAGAAACAGACTGGCCATAAAGTCAGACTGACGCTGGGGTCGTCCGGGAACTTCTATGCACAGATCACCAATGGAGCTCCGTTCGATGTGTATTTTTCCGCGGATGTCGCCTATCCAAAAAAGCTGGAAGAGGCGGGGCTCACGGTTCCCGGATCGCTCTTTCCCTATGCGGTGGGGAGGCTCGTCGTCTGGGTGCCTAGTACTTCCCCACTGGTCGGCCTCACTCGAGCCGAAGAGGTGGTGGCTCATCCCTCTGTTGCACGCATTGCCATTGCCAATCCCAAACATGCGCCTTATGGCCGCGCGGCGGTGGCGGCGTTGCAGTCGTTTCAGCTCTATGACAAGGTCAAAGACAAGTTGGTGTTGGGTGAGAACGTCTCGCAGGCGGCGCAATTCGTTCAGACGGGCAACGCGGATGTGGGGGTGATTGCGCTATCGCTGGCCCTGGCTCCCACGGTGAGCCGACTCGGGATGTTCTGGGAGGTGCCGCAGGCGTCTCATCCTCCACTGGAGCAGGGGGCGGTGCTGTTGAATCGGGCGAAGGACTCGGAGGCCGCGCAGGCGTTCGTGGCCTTTATCAAAGGGGCGGAGGCACGGGCGGTCATGAAACGGTTCGGCTTTCTGCTGCCGGGAGAGGTTCCAGCACCGTGAATTGGGAGGCAATCACAGTCACGCTGCAATTGGCGAGTTTGACGGCTGCTATTTTGCTGGTGCTGGGCACACCGATTGCCTATTGGCTGACCTTCTCTCGGTGGCGGTGGAAATTTTTGGTGGAAGCGGTCGTGGCGCTGCCGTTAGTCCTTCCGCCGACGGTGCTGGGGTTTTATCTCCTCGTGGCGATGAGTCCATCCAGTGCGGTTGGCGGCTGGTATCGGACGTTGACCGGCCATCAATTGGCGTTTTCTTTTGAGGGCCTGCTGGTGGCATCCGTGCTCTATAGTCTGCCGTTTGCGGTGCAGCCGTTGACGGCGGCTTTTGGGGCGGTGGACGTGAAGTATGTCGAAGCGTCCTGGACGCTCGGGGTGTCGAAAGTCAGGACGTTCGTGCGGGTGATTATGCCGCTGTCGTTGGCAGGCATCGTGACGGCCGGCGTGCTGAGTTTCGCGCATACGCTCGGCGAATTCGGCGTGGTGCTCATGGTCGGAGGCAACATTGCCGGCGTCACCCGAACCGTGTCGATCGATATCTACGATGAGGTGCAGGCGTTGAATTACGATGGCGCAGCGCAGACGGCCTTTGTGCTGCTGGTGTTTTCCTTCCTGGTGCTGTCTGTAGTCTATGCGGTCAATCGACGAGTGTGGGCCGTATGGCCGATGAAATAATCGCCGACTTCGAAAAGCAGCACCCGGGCGGCCCGCTGATTCACGGGCGGCTTCGCCTTCCGCTCGATCGCCCTCATGTCACCGTGCTGTTCGGGCCGTCCGGCTCAGGAAAAACGACGATTCTTCGTTGCTTAGCTGGGCTGGACCATCCGGATCGGGGAACGATTGCGTTCGGTACTGAGCGGTGGTTCGGTGAATCACCGCTCGTGCGCGTGCCGCCGCAAGCGCGGCGGGTCGGGATGTTGTTTCAACACTATGCCTTGTTTCCCCATCTCACGGTGCTCGGGAATCTCAGTTACGGGTTGTCGCATCTGGCTCGCGCGGAGCGCGAATCCCGATGCCGCGAACTCATCGGATGGCTCAAGCTAGAGGGGTTGGAAGATCGGAAGCCCGGTGAACTCTCCGGCGGACAGCAACAACGCGTGGCGCTAGGACGCGTGTTGGCGATTCGGCCTCGCGTGTTGCTCTTAGATGAGCCGCTGTCGGCGCTCGATAAGGCGACTCGGGATCAGGTGAGAGGCGAATTGCGCGGCCTCTTGCGGCAGTTGGCGATTCCGACCATCTGCGTCACGCACGATTGGGAAGAAACCTTGTCCCTGGCCGATGAAGTCGCGGTGATCAACCAGGGACGGATTCTGCAGACCGGCTTACCGGATGAAGTCTTCAGCCGACCGGCAGATGCCGAGGTGGCGGCGATCGTCGGCGTCGATACGGTGGTGGCCGGCACGGTATCCGGTCGAGTCGACGGGTTGCTGGCGATGGACGTCAGCGGCGTGCGGCTCTGGGCCATCGAGCCCGTAACTCGTGGCGCAGCGCCACCCATGCGGGTCGGGGATCCGATCTATCTCTCAATCCGGGCTGAAGATGTCACGCTAGAAATTTTCGCGCGCGAGCAGACCAGTGCGCGCAATCATCTCACGGGCCAGGTCGAGACCCTCACGCCGACCGGTGCGTTGGTGCGCGTGCGGGTGCACTGCGGGTTTACACTCACGGCATTAGTGACACGCCAGGCCATCAACGACCTATCCCTCACGCCAGGCCAGTCAGTCATCGCGACGATCAAAGCGTCCGCCGTGCATGTCATCCCGCGTTAAGGCTGCGTTGAAACAGGCTGCGGACGGTGTGCTCATGCCGCCTCTCCGTTTGCTGTGACTGCTCATCCGTGATGGCCAAGTTGTCAGTCGAAAGAAATACACGGTGAGTGGCGAGGCAAGGATTGAATAATTGGGGGAGGCTGCGCGGAAATGAACGTCTGCCCTGACTGCCCGTCACTTCTCACTGTACTGCGTGGTTCCTGTTCTGGCGAAAGATTCGTTGGCTGGAACCGAGCTGAAACAATTTCTGGTCTTCTCCTTTCCGAGTGGGTGATTTCAACCTGATTTCCTATCGGATCGAGCATGCAGGTGAGGACGTTGAGGCGTAGGTACTCCTCGTCGCCTAGGTATAGTACTGCGCCGTTGGATGACCCGGATCGTGTTGGTCACGCCCTCGACGAATCCCAAGCGACCTTGTTTTTCGGCTGGCAGGAGCCCGCGATGCCGTCCCAGTACGGGTCGATCATCTGGGCGAACTTCTCGTAGGGCGCGAGACGCTGCCACGTCAGCCAGACGCGCCAGTTCTCCAAGAAGCGCCGAGCCCAGCCTTTCCGCTCGTAGTCCCAGAGCTGCCCGAACTCCTCCTGGAGGAGGGAGGCCCTGTTCAGGCGCTTGTTGGTCTTGAGCCGCCGCGTCAGGCTCCAACGGTCATCCGTGGTCAGGTTCTCCCGGTGAGAGAGCCGCGTGTCCTGCTGGCCCTTGATGAAGCGCCGGTCCTTGCCCGTCAGGCGGTCGTACGCAGTCTTGTGCACCGTGATCCCACGCCTCGCCGAGATGCCGCATCACGTGGAACGTGTGGAACAGGACGGCGGCCTGTGGCGTGTGCTCCGGCGTCAAGGTCGAGTGGCGGAACGCCTTCCACCTGTCCATGACCGCTAGCGGCGTGCCCGTGAAAGGTGAAGCGGGTTTCAGGTTCCATGTTTCAAGTTGTCTGAACCTGAAACGTGAAACCTGGAACTCGAAGTGTGATCACACCTTGGCGAACAAAAATCGAGTGTTTCCGCAGCCTGCCAGGTCGCTGACCACGATTCGGTATGCGGATCGAGATCTTGTCAATTCCCATCACGTTCAGCGCGGACTTGCCGGCCCGGCGCAGTGGCTCTCGCCTGTACTGCGCGTCATGGTGCGGTCGTACCAGCCTCGCTGGATGTTGCCGCAGACGCCACAGGCCGTCCCCCCCCGCCGCTGGAGGCGAACGACGCGGGCCTTCGGGGCACCGAAGATGCCCCCGTATCGTTGGACTTGGGCCGAAACCGGGAAAGCAGAGTAGGTGTCCCACAGACGACGGGGTCTTCGCATTCGGCAATCACGCCAGATTTCAAGGCCCCGTAGAACGCAGCATTCACCCCTCTATCCACCCAAAGACGCCGTTTCTCGCACTTCGATTACCCGCTCACCAAAGGAGAAGAGCCTCAATGATAAAGGCCAAGGACTGTGCCACCAACCAGCCCCTTTCGCCGTGCACTGTCGTGATTCGACGACAGTTATTGGCCTGTTTCTACACAGTATTTTCGCAAGATACTGATTTAATTAAATATGGGGCATTCTGTCCCTGTCGAACAATTGGACAGTCTAATAAATATTGCATGGATGAAATTTAAAAACATCATAAAGACCAAATACTTACAGCTATGGAACTTAAATTGCAGCAACAAGACACATCAGGTGTCAACCATTAGGTGTCTAAAATAATAGACAGCATGGAGGCGACGCATGAGAAGTTTCAAGCCACGCCAAGGACCTTGGCGATTCGAATTCTTGTGGAGAATGGGCGCTCGACAACGCGAGGGTATTGGCAGGTCTGACAGGAACAGGCGGGTGAAGGGTGGGCTCAGGTTTTTCACAAAAGGAGCTAAGACATGATGAGCGAACGATCAAGTCAAAGGGGGAAAACCATGGGCATGAGTCAGCTTAGGGTGAAGGGTTTTGGTGTCTGTTGCGCGGTGGTGATGGTTCTCGCAGGAGGCGTGGGATCAGCCCATGCTGTCGCTGTGTCGCCGGGCGAGGCGTTTTTTGTCTTTGATACTGCGCTGACATCGCTGAACTTGTCCGGCGGTCCGTTTCCCATGCCGCTGGCCCAAGATCCGAACAATGCGCTTGGAGATAGCGTCCAGGGCTATGGGTTTGTCCACTCGCAGGTAGCTATTAGCTTGTCTTCTCAGCGAGCGATCAATCCTGGTCCGGTATCTCTAGGGAAAGCCTTTGCGTGTCCTGGGTTCACGGAAATCTGTGGTCTGTTTAATGATGGTCTTGGGGGTATCCCGTCCCCTCCGCCTGCTCCGCAGAATGGCGATCAATTCACGGTCTCCAGCTTCTTCGATGTGTTCTTCGATATCAGCGTGACGGACGTGGACGGGCGTCCTGGCCGTAATTTTGCCGGCATGCCGGATGGCGCGTCGATTCTTCTGCCGAACAACGGCCCGGCGCATATGCAATCGAATTACCTGGCCCTCTTTGATGGCGGCGCGCCGAACTTTGGGTTGGTGCCCCCGCCCGAGGTGAGTCCCTATATTGGGCATTTTCTGATCGAAATCCCGTTGGGGGGCGATATCAACGGCAATGGGGAAAACGACAAGATGAAGTTCGAGTTGGTCGCTCATTCTGTGGGGGATGCCAACCGCACCTTCATCACCCTCCCCAACGGCACAGTCCTTGATTCATTCGATTCGGCCGCATTCTTAGCAGGGGCCATTGTGGATGTCTCAACTGATCCGCCCTTTACGATCGGTCAACTCGATCCCAACACGGGTCTTCCAGTTCCTGGCATATTCGGCGGCCCGACGACAGCCTCAAGCAGGCTGTTGAACCCGGTCGTCCCCGAGCCCTCAACAATCTTGCTCCTAGGCTCCGGGCTGGCTGGCCTGGTTGGGTACGGCAGATCTAAGAGAAAGAGCGCCACCCAAGCGTAACTGTGTACAGGTGCTGCAAAACACGGAGAGTGCTAACACTTTAGGCCCTATTCGCCTAAGGGGGGCAGAAAGGAGGGTGTCGGCAGGGGCGATCGGGATAATGGCGGATGGCGGATTAATCGTATTGTTCACGGGTATTCACACAAGGAGTTAGCAAATGATGAATCGATTGGCAAGAAAAACCAGAGTCATGAGCTTCGCGCTGGGCGTGTTGACCAGCGGAGTGATCATGGCCGCAGGGGGAGTCATTGGCGGGAGTTCTGCATGGGCAGGGGCGATCGGTGAGGGTTTCGACCTGTTGCAGACGCCACAGTTTGATTTGGATCTGGGAGGTGGTTTAACCGCAACAATGATTGGGAACCCGATCCCTGGTGCCGGCGGGGCCGATACGATCGTACACAGACTCACAGGGTTGGGGGATGGTCAGTCGGGGATTGTCCCAGCCGAAATTGTGGCACTCTCGCTGAAGAGCGTGAATCCGATCAACGTCCAGGGAAACTTCTTTGACGTGTTTGTCACCTTGGCTCCCAATACGCACTCAATGGGTGAGCTGAATATCACCCATACCGATCCGGGGGGAGGAACCTTCGATTCCTTCTTCGATGTGTTTACGGAGGTTTCTGTTCCTGGCTTGGGACAAATGCTTCGCCAGGACCCTCTGGTTGGAACCGGCACGCCCTGGTCCCATTTGCCAAGCCCAGGCTACCCCGATCTTCGTAATTTCCCAGCCGGCAATTTTTATATTACGGCAGCCGGTATTCACCACACAGGCCCACATCCAGATGTTGTCCCCCCAACAGTTCCTGAGCCTTCGACTATGCTGCTCTTAGGCTCCGGGCTGGCTGGGTTCATTGGGTTTGGGCGGTTGAGAAGCAAAAAGTAGAGCGTATACACGCAGCATCTCGTTGCGGATCGTCGTAGGGGCACGGAAGGCCGTGCCCCTACCGCGTGAGGGATCAACCTCGCGTTTTTGTTTGATTGAAGGTGGGTATTTCGTGGGATGGCTGAGTCGGGCACTTTTTGGAATGTCAGGTGAGGAAGCGACCTTCGCCGTGCGGGGGTTTCACGTTGGTGATGCCAGGGCGAGGGTGCGTTTAGAGGCGGTCGGGGGCACCTTCCTCCACGGCTACCATGCGGCGCTTGAGGTGGGGGAATCCGAGCTATTGGGGGCTCGGTTGAACGAGGTGGACTCCGAATTGCGTGGCTTTGCCTTTGAAGGGGCTGCGATGGGGCTGGCGTTGCTGGATCACCTGACGCCGTGGAAACGGAACCGGCTGCACGCCTTTCTGGGAGGGGTTGGGGAGGCTCATGCCTACATGGTGCATGTGGGAGTGGGATGGGCGATTGCCAGGCTGCCGTGGCTTCGTCGAAATGTCCAGGGTCCGATGGCGCAGTTGGATCCTCTTCTGCGCTGGCTGGTGCTGGACGGATTTGGCTTTCACGAGGGGTACTTTTATTGGCCTCGCACGGTGAAAGGCCAGGCCGTTCCCGCCGGGCTTTCCGGATATGCCCTTCGGGCCTTCGATCAAGGGGTGGGCCGGAGTCTCTGGTTTGTGGAAGGGGCAGATGTGGCTCGGATCGCCGAGTCTATTGCCGCGTTTGATCCAGGCCGGCGAGCTGATCTCTGGAGCGGTGTGGGGTTGGCCTGTGCCTATGCTGGAGGTACGGAACCGGAGGCCATGGAAGCCTTGCTATCCTTAGCCGGTCGGTATCGGCCTCAGCTGGCCCAAGGCGCGGCCTTTGCGGCACAAGCCCGTCGGCGAGCGGGGAACTCCACGCCGCACACGGAGTTGGCCTGCGAGGTGCTGTGCGGGGTGTCGGCACACATGGCTGCACAGGTCACAGATGACGCGCTGGAGCATCTTCCGCCCGATGGCGCAGAGCCTGCGTATGAAGTGTGGCGGCGGCATATCCAAGCGCATTTTGCCAAAGAATTTTTACAGGAAGCGGTGCCGGTATGATGAGAGTCTCAGGGGTTCTTCGCCGTTACGCGGTCACCCTCGTCGCTGTCACCCTGATCCTTGTGTTTTACGGGTTTGCGCGGCTTCCGCAGATCCCCGATACCACTCGCGCCACGCTGGCGTCCTCCTTTCGGTTCGTTCGGTCACCCTTACCGGATATGCCTGGAGTGCCGGCTAAGTCTATTCGAGCCGTTCATCCGAGCCTGGAGCATATCTCGGCCTGGATTTCTGCCGTGGGTGCAGCGGTGGCGCTGAACGATCTCGATGGGGACGGGCTGCCGAACGATGTGTGTTACGTGGATACGCGGCGAGATCAAGTCGTGGTCGCGCCGGTTCCCGGCACGCCCGCGCGATATGCACCTTTCGCGTTGGACCCGGCTCCGCTTCCGTACGACCCCACGACCATGGCGCCGATGGGGTGTCTGCCCGGCGATCTGAACGAAGACGGGGTGCGGGATGTGGTGGTCTACTATTGGGGGCGTGCGCCGATTGTTTTTCTGCATCGGCCGGCAACGGGGTCGCCGGGTCTTCCTCTCACCGGCCAGAGTTTCGTCCGGCGTGAACTCGTGCCAGGCGGGGAGCGCTGGTATACCAATGCGGCCACGTTGGCCGACCTGGACGGCGACGGCCATGTCGACCTGATCATCGGTAACTATTTTCCGGACGGTGCTCGCATCCTCGATGCTCATGCGGATGGCCAGGAGCCGATGCAGGATTCGATGTCCCGCGCTTATAACGGCGGACGCAATCGCCTGCTGCTCTGGTCCGGAGCCACAGCTGGGGCGGAGCCCACGGTCCAATTCAAGGACGTTCCGGGTGTCCTGGACGATCAGGTCGCCACTGCCTGGACTCTGGCGATCGGCGCCGCCGACTTGGACGGCGATTTGCTGCCAGAAATCTATTTCGCCAACGACTTCGGTCCTGATCGGCTCTTGCATAATCGCTCGACCCCTGGGACCTTGCGCTTTGCCCTCCTAGAAGGAACAAAAGGCCTGACTACGCCCAACTCCAAGATTGTCGGCCGGGATTCGTTCAAGGGCATGGGCGTGGATTATGGTGACGTGAATGGGGACGGACTGCTGGACTTTTTCGTCAGCAACATCGCGGCCGAATATTCGCTCGAAGAGAGCCACCTCATGTTTCTCAGCACGGGAGAGACGGGGCGGATGAAGGACGGTGTTGCGCCCTATGTGGATCGCAGCGAGCCGCTCGGCTTATCCAGGAGCGGGTGGGGGTGGGATATCCGGTTCGGCGATTTCAACAATGACGGAGTGCTTGAAGCGGTGCAGGCCACGGGATTTCTCAAAGGCACGGTCAATCGCTGGCCTGAGTTGCATGAGGTGGCGATGGGCAACGATGCGCGCTTATCTGATGCCCGGAGTTGGCATCGGTTTCAGTCTGGGGACGACCTGAGCGGCCACCAGCCCAATCCCTTCTTCGTGCGAGCCCCGAATGGCAGATTTTACGACCTGGCGCGGGAGCTGGGTCTGGACGACCCGATGGTTAGTCGCGGTCTTGCTACGGCGGATGTGGACGGCGACGGCAAGCTGGATTTCGCGGTGGCGAATCAGTGGGAGACCTCCTACTTTTTCAGGAATGACAGTCCGAGCCGTGATGCCTTTTTAGGGCTTCATCTTTTGTTGCCGATTTATCCGAGCGATGTGGCGAGCGATTCGCAGCGAGAATCGGGATACACGCGAGTCCGAGCTGGTCATCCCGGAGCTGATACTTCCGGCAGACCTGCCATCGGGGCTGCGGCGACCGTGTCTCTGCCGGATGGCCGGCGTCTGGTGGCTCAGGTTGATGGTGGGAACGGGCATTCTGGAAAGCGCAGCCCAGACTTGCATTTTGGATTGGGCCCTCTTGTCCCTGGCGACCGACTTCCGGTCACGGTCCAATGGCGCGATCCGAAGGGCCAGGCTCACCAGGAAATTTTCTCACTTACGCCAGGGTGGCACACGTTGGTCCTAGGCCAGGCCCACCAAGCGACCGGGCAGAGCTCACAGGGGGGAGTGGGGCAATGACGACTACGCGCGTCGGTTGGGAGAAACCGGATCGCCTTGCGGGTTTGCGTCGGTTTGCGATCGCCATCACCGTGTTTAATATTTTGGGTCATACGGTGTTGGGGTTTGAGCAGTCCTGGGCGCAGCCCCTGATCTCGCTTGCCTCCGCGTACTTCATGGAGCTGGTGCTGGAGGTGGTTGACGCCTGGGCGCAAGGGAGACCGCGGCGCTTTGCCGGGGGACCCAAGGCGGTCGTGGAGTTTTTGTTGTCGGCCCATATTACGAGCATGGCCGTGTCCATGCTGTTATACGCCAATGAGGCGTTGTGGCCGGTCGCGCTGGCCAGCGCCGTCGCCATCGCCTCGAAAAACGTTTTCCGGGTGTCGACAGGCCAGGGTAGCCGGCATTTCTTGAATCCGTCCAATTTCGGCATTACGGTCACGCTGTTGTTGTTTCCCTGGATTGGCATCGCGCAACCCTATCAATTTACCGAGAACCTCAGCGGCGCAGCGGACTGGATCTTGCCGGCGATCATCGTCATGTCAGGCTCATTTTTGAACTTTCGCTTCACGCATCGGCTTCCGTTGATTGGGGCTTGGCTCAGCTGTTTCGTGTTGCAGGCCCTGTTTCGGAACCTGGTGTTCGGCGCGCCTCTCGCTGCGGCCTTGAATCCGATGATGGGCGTGGCCTTCGTGCTCTACACCTTCTATATGGTCACGGACCCAGCGACTACGCCCAGCGAACCTCAAGCGCAAATTGCGTTTGGAGGAGCCGTGGCCGTTACCTACGGGATGCTCATGATGGCTCACGTGGTTTTCGGGTTGTTCTTCGCGCTGACGATCGTGTGCATCGTGAGGGGCTTGGGCCTCTATGCGTTCGCCTGGGTGGAACGGAGAGCGCAACTGAAAGAACCTGCGACGGAGTCGGCCATCGCCGGATGATACGGGAGACGTGAGTTATGACGCCTGCCGTCGCTATTGTGGGAATGGCCTGCCGGTATCCTGACGCCCGCTCGCCGGGTGAACTGTGGGAGAACGTGTTGGCTCAACGCCGGGCCTTCCGGCGAATGCCGAGCGAACGCCTGCGCCTGGAAGACTACCTTTCCTCGGATCACACCGCCCCTGATAGGACCTATGTCGGCGAAGCGGCCCTCATCGAGGGGTATGAGTTTGACCGCGCGAGGTTTCGCGTCGTCGGGAGCACCTTCCGGTCTGCCGATATGACGCACTGGCTCGCTCTCGACGTGGCCGCTCAGGCTCTCGCCGATGCGGGGTTCCCCGAAGGAGAAGGTCTTCCCCGCGAAACGACCGGCGTGCTTTTGGGGAATACTCTCACGGGAGAATTCTCCCGAGCCAACGTCCTGCGTCTGCGTTGGCCCTATGTCAATCGAGTGGTGGACGCGGCGTTGAACAAAGAGGGCTGGTCGCCTGAACGCCGCCAGATGTTTCTTCGAGACCTCGAAACAACCTACAAAGCGCCGTTTCCGCCGGTCGGGGAAGAGACGCTGGCCGGAAGCTTATCCAACACCATCGCCGGTCGTATTTGTAATCATTTCGATCTGAAAGGCGGGGGTTATACGGTGGACGGCGCCTGCGCCTCGTCCCTACTGGCCGTCTCCACGGCCTGTGCGGCGCTGACCACCGGAGATCTGGATGTCGCCCTTGCCGGGGGGGTGGATTTGAGCCTGGACCCCTTCGAGTTGGTGGGATTCGCCAAGACGGAGGCGTTGGCGCCCGAAGAAATGCGCATTTACGATGTGCGCTCGGCTGGCTTCTGGCCAGGGGAGGGCTGCGGCGTTGTCGTCTTGATGCGGTATGCAGACGCCGTCGAACAGCGCCGCCGCATTTACGCGAGCATCCGAGGGTGGGGGGTGTCATCAGATGGCGCCGGGGGGCTCACTCGGCCTGAAGTAGAGGGACAGATCCTGGCATTGCGTCGCGCCTATCGTCGGGCGGGTATTGGAATCGAGACGGTATCCCTGTTCGAGGGGCATGGCACCGGCACCGAAGTCGGCGACGCTACTGAATTGCGAGTGCTCTCGCGCGCCCGCCGGGAAGCCGGCTCGCAGGGTCGACCAGCTGCAATTGGCTCCATTAAGGCCAATATCGGCCATACCAAGGCCGCCGCTGGTGTCGCCGGATTGATCAAGGCCACCATGGCGTTGCAGACCCATATCCTGCCGCCGACGACCGGTTGTACCAACCCCCATCCTGCGATAGCGGATTTCTCCTCTGGTGAGCCGCCTGCGCTGCGGGTGCTGCGCGAGGCTGAGCTGTGGGCGCAGGACCAGCCGCTTCGGGCCGCGGTCAGCGCGATGGGGTTTGGAGGAATCAACGCGCATCTCGTGTTGGAAGGCGTCCATGCCGACCGGCGTCGGACGCACACCCCTCAGGACCGTGTCTTGCTGTCCTCTGCGCAGGACGCCGAGTTGTTCCTCATGGGGGCTCAAGACCCGGATGACTTGGGACGGCAGGTCGATCATCTCGCGGCCTTCGCGGCTCGATTATCGAGGGCCGAACTGGGGGATCTGGCCGCGCAGATGGAGCGAACACTGGGAGTGAAGCGGGTTCGTGCGGCAGTGGTCGCGTCTACCCCTGAGGAACTGGCGGATCGTTTAGAGATACTGGGAACGTGGCTCAAGAACGGGGTCTCTTCCAAGCTCAACGGTGAGGCCGGTGTGTTCTTGGGGAGCGGAACCACCGTTCCGCGTATCGGGTTTCTTTTTCCCGGGCAAGGGTCCCCGGCTCACCTGGACGGAGGCCTCTTCCGTCGCCGCTTTGACGACGTCCGGGATCTGTACGTGCAGGCCAACTTGCCATTGGGTGGCGACGGTATCGCCACAGAAATTGCTCAGCCGGCGATCGTCACGTCTTCGATGGCCGCGCTTCGGGTGTTGAACCGGTTGGGCATTACAGGATGCCTCGCGGTCGGCCATAGCCTCGGGGAGTTGACGGCGCTGCATTGGGCGGGCGCGATGGACGAGGTTTCGTTACTGCGCATCGCCGCGGCGCGGGGGAAGGCGATGGCCCAACTGGGGAGTTCCACTGGGGCGATGGCCGGCATCGGAGCCGGGCATCAGGAAGTCAAAGAGTTATTGAACGGGGGGCCGGTGGTGATTGCCGGACTAAACTCTCCCCGGCAAACAGTGATTTCAGGAGAAGCGGCCGCCGTGGCCGCGATCGTCGTGCGCGCCCGCGCCAACGGCTTCAAGGCCGTCACCTTGCCGGTCTCTCATGCCTTCCATTCGGCGCTCGTCGCGGGAGCGGTGCCTCCTTTCGCGGAGCAACTCTCAGGGGAAACCTTCCGCCCGTTGCGGGGTCTTGTTCTGTCGACGGTGACAGGGAGCGCACTGGCGCCGGATGAGGATCTCCAGCGGTTGCTCTTTCACCAGATCACCTTTCCGGTTCGGTTTACGGAGGCCGTGACCACCGCTGCTCAGCAGGTAGATCTCTTTCTTGAGGTCGGGCCTGGCCAGGTGCTCAGTGGATTGATCGGTGAATTCGTCGAACAGCCGGTGATGGCATTGGACGCGGGTGGCCCTTCGCTAAAGGGCTTGTGGCGTGCAGTGGGGGCTGCCTATGCCCTCGGTGCCCCGGTTCGCCATGATGCCTTATTCGTAGGCCGATTCACGCGGCCTTTCGATCTCAACTGGCACCCGCGTTTCTTCGTGAATCCCTGCGAGCTGGCGCCGGTCTCTGAGACCATGACTCCCTCCGGCGAGACCCAGCTTCGGACGGGAATACACTCCGCCTCTCCGGTTACTCCGGTTGACGCTCCTTCTTCCTCGCCCTTGGACCTAGTCCGGCAGCTTGTGGCGGCGCGTGTGGAACTCCCTCCCTCCGCCATCAAGGATGACATTCGGCTCTTGAAAGACCTGCATTTGAACTCTATCGCCGTGGGTCAGGTGGTCGCGGAGGCAGCCCGTCGCCTAGGTCTCTCTCCACCAGTCTCGCCGACCGATTACGCCGAAGCTTCGGTAGCTCACATCGCTTCGGCGTTGGAGGATCTCATCCGATTGGGTGCGGCAAATGCGGAGCCCGGTGTGCGGGTTCCGAGTCCTGACGCGCCGCCTCCAGGGGTGGATTCCTGGGTGCGGCCGTTCACGGTGGAACTTGTGGAGCGTCCACTAGCCGGATCGAAGGACAGGGCAGACCGCCATGCGACCCTCGATGGGAAAGGGACGTGGCATGTTCTTGCCCCATTGGATCATCCATTCAAAGATTCTTTGCAGGAGGCTTTGGCCCGATTCACAGCAGGCAGTGGGGTCGTGGTGTGTGTGCCGCCGGAACCAGATGAGCGCCATGTTGGCCTGTTGCTGGAAGGCGCCCACTTGGTGTTTGCCCAAGAAGGAGCCACCCATTTCGTGCTTGTCCAGCAGGGGGGCGGCGCGGCCTCGTTCGCGCGGACGCTGCATCTGGAGCGCCCTCACATCACGACCTGTGTCGTGGATATCCCCGCCGGTCATGCGAAGGCGGTTGAATGGGTGCTGGCGGAAATTGCGGCTGCGGTGACCTATGCGGAGGCGCAGTATGACGCCTCAGGCAGGCGAAGGGTCCCGGTCCTGCGGCTCTTACCCGTCGTAGATCATGGAGGGGCACGGCCGACCATTCCTCTTCCGCTGAGCTCTGCCGATGTCTTGTTGGTCACGGGTGGGGGAAAAGGGATTGCTGCGGAATGTGCCTTTGCGTTGGCCAAGGAAACCGGGGTGCGGTTAGCGCTGCTTGGCCGGGCTCAGCCAGCGGAGGATGCCGAGCTTGCGGCCAATCTGGCTCGGTTCACCGCTGGAGGAATCACCTTTCGCTACATCCCTACCGATGTGATCGACGCTCAAGCCGTTCAGGCAGCCGTGCGTGCGGTCGAGTCCTCGGTCGGTCCGGTGACTGCGGTGTTGCACGGCGCTGGCGCAAATGTGCCTCAATTGCTGGCGTCGCTCGACGAGGCAGCCTTTCTCCGTACATTGGCTCCCAAAGTGCAAGGAGCCCGCAACGTCCTTGCTGCGGTTGATCCAAAGCGGCTTCGGCTGTTTGTGGCCTTCGGTTCCATCATTGCCCGCGCCGGATTCCGGGGGGAAGCGGATTATGCGGTCGCTAACGAATGGCTGACCCGCCTGGTCGAGCGTTTCCAGCAGGATTATCCTTCTTGCCGGTGCCTGTCCGTGGAGTGGTCGGTGTGGTCAGGGGTTGGCATGGGCGAGCGGCTTGGACGAATGGACGCGTTGGTGGCTCAAGGCATTGCCCCGATCTCTCTTGATCAAGGCCTGAGGATGCTCCAGTCTTTGCTGGCCAAACCGTTGCCCGCTGTTGCTGTGGTGGTGACCGGCCGGTTCGGAGACCCGCCCACTCTCGTGCGCGAGACTCCCGATCTGCCGTTCCTGCGTTTTCTCGAACGGCCACGGGTGTGGTACCCCGGCGTGGAGTTGGTGGTCGAGGCCGACCTCTCGACCGATACCGATCCCTATGTGGGTGACCATGTGTTCGGAGGAGAACGCCTTCTGCCGGCAGTCATGGGCCTTGAGGCCATGAGTCAGGCTGCCGTGGTTTTGACGGGATCGAATGCTCCCCTCCTGTTTGAGGATGTGCATTTCAGCCGTCCGGTGGTGATTCCAAAAACCGGGTCAATGACCATCCGCGTTGCCGCGCTTCTGCGAGAATCCGGACAGGTCGATGTGGTGCTGCGGAGTAGTGAGACAGGATTCCATGTGGATCATTTCCGGGCAACCTGCCGTGTCAATGAGTCGCCGACTTTTCTGGCCGAAGATAAGAGAAAGAAGGAGAGATTGTCCCTCTCCCAACGTCCACTCATTCCGCTTGTCCCTGAACGTGATCTCTACGGCCACATCCTTTTCCATCAAGGGCGGTTCCGTCGCGTGCGAGGGTACCGTTTGCTACGCGCCACGGAATGCCTTGCAGAGATCGCCGTGTCAGACGCGAGCCAGTGGTTCGGACGCTACCTCCCACAGTCTTTTCTCCTCGGTGATCCAGGGGCTCGCGATGCGGTCATCCATGCCATCCAGGCCTGTATTCCGCACGGAACGCTGTTGCCGATCGGGGTGGATCGCCTGACGCTGGGAGCAGACCGTGCACGCGGCTCCCAGTTGGTCCATGCCCGTGAGCGGTCGCAGGAGGGGAATCTGTTCGTCTATGACGTAGATGTGACCGGGCCGGACGGCGTCCTCCATGAACGGTGGGAAGGGTTGCGGTTGCGCAAGGTGACCGACAAGGCTCCGGACGGCCCGTGGTCTATACCGCTTCTGGGACCCTATGCCGAGCGCCGCGTCAAAGAGCTGATTCCAGGGACAGCGGTGACGGTCGTAGTGGAGCAGGGTGAAGGGGAACGCCAAGCGCGAAGCGATCACGCCATGACGCAGGCGCTAGGTAGGACCCTTCCGATTTGCAGGCGCCCTGACGGCAAACCGGAGATAGTGGGTGATGACAAGCTCGCAGCCTCGGCTTCACACGTGGGCGAATTGACGCTGGCCGTCGCCGGCCCCAGCCCACTGGCCTGTGACATGGAACCCGTCACCCCTCGTGCTGCGTCTGTATGGCAGGACTTACTAGGTTCTGAGCGAACGGCCTTGGCGGATCTCATTGCCGGTGAAAGCGGCGAGGATCAGCACACCGCCTTCACACGGGTATGGTGCGCGAGTGAGTGTCTGAAGAAAATTGGGGCGATGGTCAACGCGCCGCTGGTGCTGGCCTCCATCGCCAAGGATGGCTGGGTCGCGCTGGAGTCTGGTCCCGTGAAGATTGCCACGTGTGTCGTTTCGATTCATGGCCTAGAAGACAAGCTAGCGATGGCTGTGCTGGCGAAAGCCTGCGCTGCCGATCGAACTGAATGAAGAGAAAGGAGGTTTCAGCCTTGAGCCGTAAGGAACGCGTTCCCCCGTTGTAGTGTTGTCCAGTTCGGAATAGAAACCGGAAAAGAGGGCGTACAAGTACAAGAAAAGTTGATTCCCTCTTTTCCCTGTCAGTAGCCAGTTAAAATAGAGAGGATTATATGAAAAGAAACTTTATGCTGACGCTGGCTGTTTTGATGGTTGGCTTTGGCAGTGCACTGAGTCATGCCACTCCATTCCCAGGTGCGGGAATTGATGAATTCCCATCCGCTGGTCTTATGGTCTTCATTCCCGAAGGGTCTCCAGCGGCGTTTCTTACACCGGAGCTCATCGGTCCGACGCGCATAGGTCGTAGCGATGCTTTTGTGATTGGTGCTGGAAATCCTCCAGTGGACACCGGAGGGACAGGGCTACCGAACACACCTAACCCTGTCACATTTATCTACCCGAATGATATTCCACCTTTTCATGTCGACTTCCCGTTGCCGACAGACGGAAGAAGAGCAATCAACACCGAGATTCTATCACTACATCTCACCGGCTCTTTTCTTGTTCTTCCCACCGATCCACACGCTTCGATGTTTGGTGCAGGTATTCACAAGATAGAGGTCCTAGCCGGACTTCCCTTCAAGAATTTTGTAGAAGGGCCTGGTATTGGATTAGGAATTCCTTTCAAGCCCAGTTTTGGCCAGGTGGTATCCAATGATGTTCTCGGTAATCAGAACAACGATCTCAGCCCTGTTACAGACAGCTTCTTCGATGTATTTTCATTGGTCTTGTTTGATGGAACTCCGTTCTTCAACGAAAGTCCGCTGGCTCTTTACCATGGTTGCGTTCAGAGCTTGCCTCCGCATCCCAGCGGTGATGTGAACTGCCCTAGTCTACTGATTGGGCCAGGCGGCTACGAGGAGGGCGAGGGACGTCTTAAGGGTGGTTCCGCTAACATCGATATTAACTCGCTACTTCACAGGTCTCAAGCGAATCATGCGGCTGACTTAGCTGATAAGGAAAAGATGAAGTGCCAGGCCAACCCCAAGTGCGGAGGGCTGGCACTGATCGAGCTGCGACCCGTGCCGGAACCCTCTTCGTTGTTTCTTCTCGGCTCCGGCCTGGCTGGGCTCATTGCATTTGGGAGAAAGAGGCTCGGCAAGAAGTCATCATGAGTTCTTGTTGGTAGGTAGCATAGGGGCGGCCCTCCGTGACCCTCCGATTCAACGAAGAAGAGGGCTGCCTCTACAACCAGATAGGAGGGCTCCAGCTCACGAACATCGTCACGTCGTGGAGTTTGAGCAGAACAAATGAGACCGTCTAGGCTTCAGGAGACCAACCCAGTATGCGTAGGGGAGAACAAAAGAGAAGGCTCCAGGAGGCAGCCAGCCCTCTTGTTCGATGGCCTTCCGGGTGGCCTGCACTCGTGGTCGGTCTGCTCATCTACCTCTGTGGGTTTTGGGCCGTGCCGGTGTTGGCTCAAGACACGCTGGAGCACCGACAGCTCAAGGAGGAGATGGAACGGTTGGAGACACAGCATCAAGCCGAGCGTGAAGAGATGAAACGGCGCATCGAACAGCTGGAGAAAAAAGCGCTCGATGCGCCGCCGCCTGCCCCAGGCTCGTCCTTTCATGTGCGGATTCGGAAGCCTGAGGAACTTCGGCCCTATTCCCCGGTCGTGTGCCCAGGCTTTATGGAATGTCTGCCTGAGCCGCAACTGCAATTGGAGGCGCCGACTCCGGCAAAGGGATCGGGTTGGGAGCTGGAGTTACAGGCCTATACCCGGTTTCGGTTCAATTTGTACGACAATATGTCGGATACCCGGAACGCGCCGGGCAGTACCTCCGGGAACCGCACCTTCGTGAACGATTCCTCCTGCTCCTTTAACACCTCATGCAAGGAAGACAGCCGCCTCAGGTTTTCAACCATGCGAGGCTATACCACTGGTGCGATCAAGCACGGCCCGTTTATGGCGGTTCTTTCACTGGACGTGGCAGGGGACAATTTCAACGACGGGGTCCTTCTCGGGAATGATTCCGGACCGCTTGCCGCCGCAGGGCAGCGGCAGTGGCTCGTCAATCCGCAGCTGTATTATCTCCAATACGACGGATGGGCCAGGGTGAGAGCCGGCCGCTTGATGAACCATGTTGGTAACGGGATTGTGGGCCATATCACCCGAGACAGCGTCATGGCGATCAAGAACTGGACCGATCAGTTCAGCACGCAAGTGACCTATGTGTATGGCTCAACGGGTCGAAGCATTCCGAACCAATCAGGGCCAGTCTTTCAGCCACAGGGTTCGTCGGCCAGTTCCACGATTAATCAGACGACCCAGAGCAAGGTCAACGATGTGTCCGGCAAGGAGGAAAATCTGGAAGGGGGGATGCTGATCTTCAACTACACCCCCAACCCCCTGAACCGGCTCCAGTTTTTTCTCTGGCGAATGTGGGATACGACGGCCGGGGGACTGAATAAGCAGAACCAGTATATCGATCTGAACGGGTCTGGGCGTCTCGGCCGCATGGATTATGCCTTTGAGTTGGTGCATCTGAACGGAACCTCCCCGGCGATCTCGGGGGCAGCGGGTGGAACTCCCGGCACACGCGAAGCCCACCGGGCGAATCTTGGCTATTTAGATCTTCGATATGCGCTTCCACCAGAGCTTCTACGGGTCGAGAAGCAGGACCTGCTGTCTCTCGGTGCGGCATTCGGGTACGGCAGCGGCGATAACAACCCGAACGATGGGAAGAACAAGAATTTCGACAATCTCTTCATCGACGAGACGAGCTTTCGGTACAACTTTTTATATTCCGACGATATCCATGGGTACAATGGCCGTGGGTTCGACACTCGACGGGGCTCCGGCTTCTCGAACACCACGTTCGTCCAACCCTATGTCGTGCTGAAGCCGATCGAGAAGTTTGAGATGAGGGTCTCTTGGAGTTTTCTGTGGGCCTCAGTGGCCCAACCGGCGGGGACCGGTGTGCTCGGTCCTAAACCGGTTCTCAATTCTGCCTTGGCCTACAGCTCGACGGCGGTCGGCGGGCCGACCAGGGACATCGGGCAGGAGGTCGATGTGCTTGCCGACTATTTCTTCAGTCCGGCGGTTCGGTTTTTCTCCCACTTCGGCATGTTCCTCCCCGGTCGCATCTACGGACCTTCTGCGGATAATGCGCTGAAGTATGAGCTTGGTGTCGAGTACCGGCTCTGAGCCGGCTCGTTGGGGAAGATTGCTGCAGGTCGGGAAGGGGTTCCAGGAAACGAGTCTTTTGGTCGGTAGCCCGTCTTCTGCTGTGTGAGGCAACGAGCGAGGATTAGGAGAACTGTCCCATGGTGGAGATCATTACGAAGAAACAAGGTGCGGCCCAGGATATGGCTTCCAGCCGGACAAGGTGCGTGAGCGAGTGCCTGACTCACACCAAGGCCACAATCAACGTGCTGTTGGCTGTGCTTGAGAGGCATCACGATGCGCGCGTATGAGTATCGCCATATCATTGGTTTTGAGGAGACGAATCTGGTTGGGAATGTCTATTATGTGAACCACCTACGCTGGCAGGGGCGATGTCGGGAGATGTTCTTGCATGAGCATGCTCCCGAGCTGGTGGCGGATATTGAGAAAGGTTTGTATCTTGCGACGACCCGTTGCTCCTGCGACTATTTGGCTGAGTTGGTGGCGTTCGATGAAATCGTCATTCGCATGCGGCTGGGCGCTATGATGCAGAACCGCCTGACGATGACCTTTGACTACGTGCGTCTTCGTGGAGCCAACGAGGAACTCGTCGCTCGGGGCGAGCAGCAGGTGGCCTTCATGCGGCGGGAAGGGGGGGGCTTGGTGCCGACTCCCATTCCGACGGTGCTGCGAGAGGCGTTACGACCCTACGCGGAATCCTAACGCGCTCCGTCCATGCAGGATGCTGAAACAGGCCGCCAGCGGCAGGCTCGACACCCGTGAAGCGAGTTTCAGGTTTCACGGGTTACGTTTCAGGTTTCAAGTTTCACGTTTCAGGTTCACAGTTTCAACGACTTGAGACCTAAAACCTGAAACCCGAGATCTAAAACCTGAAACCTGAAACCTGAGATGTGAGGATCGTGAAGAACAAATTGGTGATGGCATTCGAAGGAAAGGTGGAAGGTCATGAGTAACCTGAGGTCCATGCTCCAAGCGGTAAACGGCCCGTGGCACAAACGAGCGAATCAATTTTTTCTGGTCATTGTCCTGGCGCATTGGGCCGAGCATCTTATGCAGGCCTACCAGGTCTATGTGCTCAAATGGCCCCGGCCGCATTCTCATGGCGCCGTGGGCCTGCTGGTTCCGTGGCTCAATACCTCGGAATGGCTCCATTACGGATATGCGGTGGTCATGCTGGCTGGGTTAGCCCTCCTGCGCCCTGGTTATGTCGGGCGGGCCCGTGCCTGGTGGACCGCGGCGCTTGCCATCCAAGCCTGGCATTTTTTCGAGCATGCCTTGTTGTTGGTTCAGGCCCTGCTTGACGTCACCTTCTTTGGCTCTCCGGTTCGGACCAGTGTGCTTCAACTGGTGGTCCCGCGGGTTGAAGTGCACCTCTTCTACAATGCGATCGTGTTTATTCCGATGGTCGTCGCCATGGTCTACCATCTGTTTCCACCGACTGATGAGAAGGCCGTCTCGGCCTGTAGCTGCAGCCATCGGCGCAAGATCTCTGAGTCTATTGCATGAACGTTCTCATATCCTGTTAACACGGTTGAACCGATCGTCGCTGAACCGTCACTCTCATCCCGCTCCCACCATGCTTCAGAACTATCTCGCCTATATCGTTCGTCACCGTTCCTGGGTGATTGTGGTCACGCTGCTGGTGTCGGCCTTTTGGGCGACCCGCATCGGCCATCTTCAGGTCGTCGTGGATACCAGCCAGAATCTCCCGCAAGACCACCCCTATGTGTCGGCCACCAAGGAAATCGAGCAGCTGTTCGGGGGGCGCAATCTGGTGGTGATTGGTGTGGAGAGCGTGTCCGGGGATATATATCAGCCGGAGATGTTGGCGCGTGTGATGCGGATTACGGATGGGGTGTTGCAAATCCCTGGCGTCATCCGCAGCAATGTCATCAGTGTATCCGCCCGCAAGGCGAAGGATATCAAAGGAACAGGGGACGGGATGCTGATCCGCCCGCTTCTGGAGACCATTCCTCGCACGGCAGATGATCTGGCTCGTTTGAAACGCGCGATCGCCGACAACCCGATTTACATAGATTCGATCGTGTCGAAGGACGGCCGGATGGCCTTGGTGATCGCGGACTTTACCCTCGGGCCAGACTTGCC
>CXWL01005847.1_pt1 | contig 76103 bp, 66 predicted proteins | sample 590931 | NCBI WGS metagenome assembly CXWL01 (sample SAMEA3498368, study PRJEB10139) | groundwater metagenome | biome: water well; material: biofilm material | place: Germany | collected 2015-04-27
GGACTTCGAAACCCCAGCCGAGCGATTTGATGCGTGTGTTGCATCGACCCGTTGAGAGCGCCGCGAAAAGCGGACGTCCAACACCAGCATTCTCCCGACCCCAATGGCGCCTCATGGCCAACACGGACGCGCAGGGCCAACCCTCCCGCAAAGCGAGGCGCCGCCCAACCGCCCTATTCGCACTCGTCGTATTCGTCGAACTCCCCGGCCTCCGTCACGGGCGGAGGCGGCGGCGGGTCGACTTGAGTGAGATGGCCCCACAACACCGACTCCCGCGCCCAGCCGCTTTGGCCGTTGGTGCGTTCGAAGCGAACCCACATGCCGTTGCTCGGATTGTACAAACGTTGCCGCGGCTCCCAATCGACGCCGCCGTCGATGCCCTCGATGAGAACGCCGCGACTCCACACTGTATGCCACTTGCACGCATCCGCGACCGCATAGACGATATCGCCCACCCTCATGCCGTTATAGGCTTCGACAACCACGCCGCGCTGCGCCGCGACGAAGCGCGCACGCTCAACCAAAACCACAATTTCGTCCGGATCGAGCCGACCAACGCGCCGCGAAGTCGGATTGGGCTCAGCGTAAATCGGCACGCGCGCATTGGCGCGCCAGCGCACGACCTGACACTCTGAATTTTCCCCGCAGACCGTGTGTGTCGCGAAGAGACCGTGTTCAAGCGGCAGTCCTTCGTCGGTCGGCAACGGGCGCCCCGCGGGCGTGTCCGCGGTGACCTCCGCCGACCACGGCAAGGGCGGCTCGTCCGGTCCTGTCGCCCACTTAAGACAGCCGGCGAAGCCGCGCCCCAAACCCCCATTGCAGCTATCCTCAGCGAAGCAACTCTGCTCTTCCCAGTCCAAGCGCTCCCACGCGCCTGGGTCGAGGTCGCTCTGCCGATAGCAGCTCGCGTTCGTTGTCTGCGCCGGCGGAGAATCCGCCGCAGCGCGCGCGCTTTCGCCGCCCTCGCCGGCGGCGCCGTCGCCGCCGCTGCCGCCGCAAGCCCCAAGGAAAACAACGCACGATGCCAACACCGCCGCCAAACGCCGCCGCATGACTTCCTCCACCGCCTCCACGCCACTATGACCGCGCCGCATCAAACTCTCAACGGCGCACACAGAGCGCCCAGCCAGCGTTGGTCCGGGATGACGACACGGAGGCGTTGGTGCTACGCAACACCCATGACCACCAAACCCGCGCTGCTCCTTCATCCCCCGCTCGGCCTCTTCGAGATGCAGCTCGGCGCTTATGACGTTGTGCATTGGCCAACCGATCGCACCGACATCGCCGCCGCTGTCACCATCGGCCATATCGGCATCTCCAACGCGATGATCGATGCGTTGCCGAAGCTCGGCGCGATTGTGTGCTTCGGTGTCGGCGTCGATGGCATCGATCTCGACTACGCCGCCAAGCGCGGCATCAAGATCACGCACGGCCGCGAGATCAATCACGAGGACGTCGCCGATGTCGCTATCGGCCTCACCATCGCGCGCTTTCGTTTGTTCACCGAGGGCGAGCGCGTCTTGCGTGCGGGCGCGTGGACGCCGCCGCTCGCAGTGCCGCCGCAAAAGCGTTTGCGCGGCTCGAAGATGGGCATTGTCGGCATGGGCGCGATCGGCCAAGCGATCGCCCAACGCGCCGAGGCGTTCGGCTTCGAGATCAAGTGGAACGGCCCGCGCGCCAAGCCCGATCTGCACTACGCCTACGAGCCCGATCTGGTGAAGCTCGCCGATTGGTGCGACGTGCTCACGGTCGCCGCACGCGGCGATCAAATCGGCATCGTCAACGCTGACGTCATCGCCGCGGTTGGCGATCGCGGCGTGATCGTCAACATCGCGCGCGGCGGCCTGATCGACGAAGACGCAATGATCGCCGCGCTGAAAGCCGGCAAGCTCGGCGGCGCAGGCCTCGACGTGTTCGCCGAAGAACCGACGCCGGTTTCGCGCTGGGCCGATGTGCCCAACACCACGCTGACGCCCCACCTCGGCGGCGCCACGCGCGAGGCGCTCTACGCCGGCAGCCAAAACGTGCTCGAAAACCTCCGCCGCCACTTCGCCGGCGAAGAATTGCTGACGCCGTTGATCTGACCACTGCCCTCCACGCTTCCCCGATTGATCCACCGCGCTAAGCTGGGCGCTTCGGCGGAGGGTGGTGATGCGAATTTTGTTCGGCGCTTTGGGTTTGTGCGCTGCCTTGACGACGCCCGCGCTCGCGCAGGACGCACCTCAATGCATGGTCCCGATGGAGATTACCGAAGCGCGTGTGCGCGATGCGGCGCCCTTCGATTTTGAAGGCTATGCAGGCGCAGGCGCCGTGCCGGCCTTCATCATCGGCGGCCTTTCCAGTTCGCGCGATGAGGAGAACGCGCACGAGGTGTCCGGCTCCGCCGTGTTCGTGCCCGGCGCGGACGGCGCGTGGCGCGCATTCTTGCCGAGCCCCGGTGAAAGCACGGTCGGCATTTTCGTCGCGGCCAGCACCGGCGCGGTGACGCTGGTGCTGCAATGGCAAATCGAGGGCCCCGGCCAATCCTGGACCGTGTTCACCAGCCGTGACGGCTTCGCCACCGGCTCGTGTGTCAACGTGTCGTTTCCAGAGGCGCTGAACAATCCAACCTGGAACATGGACTCGCTCGACCTCGGCGATTTCGACATCGATGCGCGCGGGCGCGGCGAAATCGTCGGCCAATGGGCCTCCGAAGAGCGCAGCGCGATTTGGTATGTCTATCGCACGCGCGATCACGGCGCGACCTGGAGCACGCCACGGCGCGTGCGCACTGAACGCGCCGCACGCGCCGGGCTCTACACAGAAATTCCAAATGAAACGCCGGCGCCGGAAGCGCTGGTGGCGGACCTCCAGCGCTTCGCGGCGGGGCGCTAAGGTTTAGCGCAGTTCGTAGGTGACGCTCAGATTCACTTGCGTCGTCACTTCGCCGGGCGCGATCGGCGTCGGCGCCGCATCGGCCATGCGCGCTTGCATCATCACCGGATACGGCATCGGCGGCGCGTAGCCGCCGCTTTCGCTGATCGCGACGACGCGATGCACGCGCAGACCAAACGCTTGCGCGTAGAGATCGGCCCGACGGCGCGCTTCCTGCGACGCATCGCGGCGCGCCGCGTCGAGTTGCGCGTCTTCATCCTGGTGCGAGAAGCTGACGCCGTTGACGGTATTGCCGCCCGCCGCAACCGCCGCATCGATCACGCGTCCGGTGTTGGCGATGGTGCGCACGCGCGCATTGACGGTGTTGGTGGCTTGATAGCCCGTGAGGCGCGGCGGCTGGTTTTCCGCGTAGGTGTATTGCGGGCTCACCGATACCTGCGCGGTTTGAATATCGCGCTCAGCGACGCCAGCGCGGCGCAGCGCTTGTGTGAGCGCGCTCATCCGCGATGCGTTGGACGCGAGTGCGGCGGCCGCTGTCGGGCCCTCGGTCATCACCCCGAGCGATACCGTCGCCATATCTGGCGCCGATTCAACTTTGCCATCGGCGCTGATCGTGAGCAGCGTGCCGGTGATGGCCGGCACGTCCGGACGCGCGGTAACAGTCTGCGCCGCGGCCATGGGCGCCGCGAACGCGGCCAGCATGGTCGCCAACGCGGCGACTTTCAGTATTTTCATCGATGCATTCCCCTTCGAACGCTTGCGGAACCCTCGCGCCTTCATGCGCGTTCCCACTAGGCTAAATTACGGCGAATACACGCCTTTTGTCTCGCCTCGCGGACTCGTGAGCTTGCCCCTCACCCGCCTCAACCCGATGTGGAATCCATGACCGAGAAAAACAAACCCCCCGCCCAGCCGGAAAACGCCCCCAAGCCGCACAAAGTGCGCGACGCAGGGCCGGACGCCATGAAGCACCCGCCGAAAAAGTGGGACGGCGTCGATGAGCAGGCCGACGAAAGCTTCCCCGCCAGCGATCCGCCCGGCAATTACTGAGCAAATTTCGCTAAAATTCTCAGGCCGGAACAATCGATTCCGCGAATCAGAGTAGAATCGGACTTTCACGAAAAGGTCCGATGCGCTTTTCAGACGCCTTCCTGCGCCAATTGCACGACCGCGTCTCCATCGCGGACTACGCGGGCCGCAGGCTGGCGTGGGATAAACGCAAGTCGCGCCCCGCGGCTGGCGATTTCTGGGCCTGCTGCCCGTTCCACACCGAAAAGAGCTCGTCCTTCCACGTGCTCGACGCCAAGGGCATCTACAAATGCTTCGGCTGCGGCGAAAAGGGCGACGTCTTCACGCTGGCGATGAAGCTTGAGGGCATCTCGTTTCCGGAAGCCGTGAAGCAGATGGCCGAGCGCGCGGGCGTGCCGCTGCCCGACGACGACCAGGAAGATCGCGGCCAAGCCGATCGCCGCAAGCGCCTGTTCGCCATCACCACCCGCGCCGCCAAACTCTACGCTGACGCATTGCGCTCCTCCGGCGGCGCCGACGCGCGCAAATATCTGCAAGGCCGTGGCTTTGGCCCTGACGTTTGGGATCGCTTCGGCATCGGCCTGGCGCCGGACGAATGGACCTGGGCGCTCGATAAACTCAAAACCGAGGGCTTCACACAGGAAGAAATCGTCAGCGCAGGCATCGCCCGCGAAGGCGAGGAAGGTAAGCGCGCGATCGACACCTTCCGCGGTCGCATCACCTTCGAAATCACCGATACAGCTGGAAAAATCATCGGTTTCGGCGGGCGCGCGCTCTCGCCCGACGCGAAGGCCAAATACATCAACTCGCCGGAAACGCCGCTCTATTCGAAAAGCCGCGTGCTCTATCGGTTGAAGCATGCGCGCGAGCTGCTGGCGAAAACCAAAGCGCCGGGCCTCGTCGTCGGCGAAGGTTATCTCGATGTCGTCGCCTTTGAGCGCGCCGGCATCGCCGCCGTCGCCCCGTGCGGCACCGCGCTTACCGAAGAGCAATTGCAATTGCTCTGGAAGTCCGGCGCCGAGCCCACGCTCTGCTTCGACGGCGACACCGCAGGCCGCCGCGCCGCTGACCGCGCGCTCGATCTGGCGCTGCCGCATCTGGGGCCCGGCCGCACCGTGCGCATTGCGCTGCTGGCCGAGGGCGAAGACCCCGACGACGTCTTCCGCCGCGCCGGCGGCGATGGCCTGACCCAAGTGCTGGACCTCGCTCAGGCCGCGTCCGACGCCCTGTTCGAGCGCGAGAAGACCCGCAAAGAGCTCAAAACCCCCGAAGCGCGCGCCGCCTTCAAGGCCGCCCTGCGCGAGGCCGCCAACAAGATCGCCGATCCCGACACCAAGCGGCTCTACCTCACCGACCTGCTCGCCCGCGCCGACGAGGCGCTGCGCCCGCCCCCGCGCCCGCCTTGGCAAAAGGGCGCCCCGCAGAAGGGCGGCTACCAGCGTGGGCCTGCCCCGCCTCAGCCCGCCAGCGCCGAACTCAAGGCCGTCGCCGGGGCGCAAGTCCGGCCCGCGGCCGAGCTTTTCGTGCGCGCGGCGGTGGACCATCCGGGCGTCCTGGCCCGCTTTGCCGACTGGATCGACCGCCTCCACATCGCCGAGCCGGAACTCGAGACCATCCGCACCGCCCTGCTCGATCTTTCCGCAGCCGAAAACGCCCCCGAAACCATTGACCGGGACGCCCTGAGCCGCCATCTCCACCGATCTGGAGAAGAACGCGCCGCGGCGCGCGTTTCGCGCTGGCCCAAGCCCAACCGGAAGCTCGACGCCGAAGGCGCCGCAGATCTGGAAGCGGCTTGGTTGGCATTGGCGACACGAGAGGTGGTGCTGCCGGCGATCCGGGAGGAATTGGCGGAGCTGCGGGCCCTGGTCGATCAGGGCGACGACGCGGCCTTCGTCCGGTTCCAGGCGCTGGCGCTTGAGGTGCGCTCGATCGAAGCGCGCGCCCGCGTTGGGCAAGACGACCGCGGTCCAGACGCCGCCGACGATTTGGTGGCGTGACGAATTTTGAAAGTCTCGGAGACCCGATGAGCAAGTCCGAAGAAACGACGACGGAAGAAAAGGAAGCCCCCGAAGGGCCGATCCTCGACCTCTCCGACGCCGCGGTGAAGAAGATGATCAAAGCCGCCAAGGCGCGCGGCTTCGTCACCCATGAAGAGCTGAACAAGGTTCTGCCGAGCGACGAGTTCGATTCCGAGTCGATCGAAAACGTCATGGCCCAGCTCAACGAGATGGGCATCAACGTCGTCGACAACGAAGAAGAAGGCGAAGCCCAGGAAGAAGAGCCGGGCAAAGCGGTCGTCGCCCGCGAAGAGACCACCACCAAGGTCGCCGTCACCAACACCCGCGAAGACGCTGACCGCACCGACGATCCGGTGCGCATGTATCTGCGCGAAATGGGTTCGGTCGAATTGCTCTCGCGCGAGGGCGAAATCGCCATCGCCAAGCGCATCGAAGCCGGCCGCGACGCGATGATCCGCGGGCTTTGCGAAAGCCCGCTGACGTTCGAAGCCATCATGGTGTGGCGCGACGAATTGCGTGAGCAGAAGATCCTGCTGCGCGACATCATCGATCTTGAAGGCACCTATTCCGCCGAGATGGGCATCGTTCCCCAATCGGCGCCCGGCGTGAACGCCGACGGCCTGGTCGATCCGGAAGCCGCGAAGGCCCAGCTCGCCAAGGAAGCCGAAGACAAGGAAGCCGCCGAAGCGAAAGATCCCGCCGAAGCCGCCGCCGAAGCCGATAGCGACAGCGAATTCGACGACGAACAGGCCATCTCGATGTCGGCGATGGAAGCCGAGCTGAAAGAAGGCGTGATGTCGACGCTCGACGCCATCGCCGAGGCGTTCGGGCAATTCCGCAAGCTGCAGGACAAGCGCATCGATCTGCGCTTGAAGGGCAAAGCCCTGCCCGGCGCGCAAGCGGAAGCCTACGAGGCCGCGCAAAACCAAATCATCGAGGAGCTGAAGAAGCTCAAGCTCAACAACGCGCGTATCGAAAGCCTTGTCGAGCAGCTTTACGCCATCAACCGCAAGCTCATTCAGCTTGAGGGCAAGCTGATGCGCTTGGCCGAAGCCAACGGCGTCAACCGTCTGGCCTTCCTCGAATCCTACCAAGGCAGCGAACTCGATCCGAAATGGGCCGAGAAGGTCGCGGTGAAAACCAAGACCTGGGGCAAGTTCGTCGCCAGCGAAGGCGATCTGATCGCCGGCATTCGCGGCGAGATCGGCTCACTCGCGCAAGAAACCGGCGTGCCGATCGACGAATATCGCCGCATCGTGCAATCGGTGCAGAAGGGCGAACGCGAAGCGCGTCAAGCCAAGAAGGAAATGGTCGAAGCGAACCTCCGCCTCGTCATCTCCATCGCCAAAAAGTACACCAATCGCGGTCTGCAATTCCTGGATCTGATCCAGGAAGGAAACATCGGCCTGATGAAGGCGGTCGATAAGTTCGAGTATCGCCGCGGCTACAAATTCAGCACCTACGCCACGTGGTGGATTCGCCAAGCCATCACGCGCTCCATCGCCGACCAAGCGCGCACCATCCGCATCCCGGTCCACATGATCGAGACGATCAACAAGCTGGTGCGCACCAGCCGTCAGATGCTGCACGAAATCGGCCGCGAACCGACGCCCGAAGAGCTCGCCGAGAAACTCGGCCTGCCGCTCGAGAAGGTCCGCAAGGTGATGAAGATCGCCAAGGAACCGATCTCGCTCGAAACCCCGATCGGCGACGAAGAGGATTCACACCTCGGCGATTTCATCGAGGACAAAAGCGCCATCCTGCCCGTCGACGCCGCGATCCAAAGCAATTTGCGCGAAACCACCACGCGCGTCTTGGCCAGCCTCACCCCCCGCGAAGAACGCGTGCTCCGCATGCGCTTCGGCATCGGCATGAACACCGATCACACGCTCGAAGAAGTCGGCCAGCAGTTCAGCGTGACGCGCGAACGCATCCGCCAGATCGAAGCGAAAGCGCTGCGCAAACTGAAGCACCCGAGCCGCTCACGGAAGCTGCGGAGCTTTTTGGATAACTAGAGGCGCCACGAGATTCCAATGTCCGACGAAAGTGATAGCCGCTCCCCCAAGGCCGGAGGCCTCGGAGAAATCCTGGCGGACGCACTTCGACGCGAGCTGGGCGTTAGCGCTCCGGCGCACGTATGGGCGCCCATACAACCAATGTCCGATATCGATAGGCGGATAGATCTCGCAGCCACAGCGCCGCTGTACGCAGCGTGGCATGAGTCGAGAAAGCGCCTCGCTCAATCGAGACCAGATGGATTGCGGGAGTTCACACGACGACTAATACGCCGGATGAGCATCGAGACGGGAATTCTTGAAAGACTCTACGATCTCGACCGCGGAACCACGGAGGCGCTTGTCACTCATGGATTTGTCGAAGAACTAGTATCCCGGAGCAGTACAGACGTCGAACCCGCTCGTCTAATTGACATGCTCCGCGACCAAGAGGCCGCGATCCAGCTCGTAATGGACTGCATTGCAAACCGAAGGCCCCTATCCATCAGCTTGATCCACGAATTGCACGTCATCCTTACCGAACATCAAGATACAACGAGCGCGGTCGATCAATTTGGAAATCGACGCGACATTCCGCTGTTGAAAGGGCAATTTAAGCAGTTGCCGAACAATCCGGTCCGACCTGACGGCCAAACGCATGAGTACTGCCCGCCCGTGCAGGTCGCATCGGAAATGGACAATCTGATTGAGTGGGCAGATGAGTGCCAAAAAGAGGATCCGATTATTGTCGCAGCGTGGCTGCACCATCGGTTCACGCAGATTCATCCATACCAAGACGGAAACGGGCGCGTCGCGCGCGCATTGACAACGTTGGTGCTGCTAAAGGCCGAATTGTTGCCGTTAGTGATCGATAGAGACCTTAGGGTTGAGTACATCTCAGCGCTTGAGGGCGCGGACGGCGGTGATCTTACGCGCCTCGCTACACTCTTCGCTCGGTTAGAGCGTGCGGGAATCATGCAGGCATTAAGCGTTGATGCCGACGCAGAGATCAGTCACCAAAAATCATTGTCTGAGGCTGTGCTCGAAAGCCTTGAGCAGAGATTCGCGCAGCGCAAGGTGAAGAAGTTCGCAGTGTTGCGCGCCGTTAACGCATTGGCGCTTGCATTAAGGACGCGATCGAGACGGCTCCTCGAAGTGTACTACTCTCGCCTTGGACAGTCCGCCGCCGAGTTGTCTCAGCCGGACATCCACATCACGGATGGCGGACCAGATTGGAACAACGCCCACTGGTATCGAGCCGACGTTATTGAGTGCGAACGTGCAAGCGGAAAATTCGTTAACTTTTCCGAGGACCACTATTTCGTGAAGGCGTCAATTCGCATTGATCAAGAGCGGCTTGTGTTTGTGACCTCTTTCCATCACATCGGACGCGAACTTACTGGGATCATGGAAGCAACAGCTTTTGCTCGCCTTGAGTCCTTCGAGGATCCCGAAGATAGGGCGTTTGTCTCGCGAGATTTCTTCCCCTGCTCACTTGCACCGTTCGTGTTTACTAACGCGACACAAGAAGAGGCAATCTCAGAAGCGTTTGAGCGATGGTTAGATGCGGCGTTGGCGGTCGCCCTCAAAGAGTACGGGGATAGGATTTGAGGTCCGCACCTGCGAATTGGCATCGCCGGCAAGATCGCTCCTGACGCGACCCGGTTTGCGGGCGCGCAGCGAGCGCGTTACGCTCCTCCCCATGTCCCTCCTCCGCTTCGAGCATCGCACTGCACCGCTTGCGCCGCGCGCGGTGTTTTTTGGCCGGCTGGCGGGCGCGATCGCGGCGGCGCTGGCGCTGATCGGCGTGGCGCTGGCGATCGGCATGATCGGCTATCGCCTCACCGAAAACATGGCCTGGCTCGATGCGTTCTTGAACGCGGCGATGCTGCTCGGCGGCATGGGCGAGGTCGATCCGCTGCACACCGACGCGGGCAAATTGTTCGCCGGCATTTACGCGCTGTTCTGCGGCCTGCTGATCGTCGTCGGCTCCGGCATCATCCTCGCGCCGATCCTGCACCGCGTGCTGCACGCGCTGCACCTCGAAGACGATGCCACGCAGAAATAAGCCCGCGCGATCGCTCGCGCGGGCCCTTCCCTTTGTTCAACCCACCTAAAATCTTAGAGTCCGACGTTCGGCGGGCTCATGCGCGTATCGGCGCCCAATTCCGGAATCATCGTCACCATTGCGTAATCCGGGCCACCGAACGACGCACGCTGCAGCATCGGCCGCGCCTCGACGCGCACCGCATCCCATGCCCGCTCATCGGCGGCCGCACGGATCGCCGCCGCGCGCTGGTTCGCCAGCGGGTTCGACGCATCCAATGTCATGCGCAATTCGGCGTAGTCGCAGCCCGCGACTTGGCGCTCAGCCGCGGCCATCATTTCGCGCGCCGCATCGTCGAGCGTCGCGGAATTGTCCGAGAAATAGACCCGGAAGCTCATCGCATCGCAGCGCGCCGGCTCATCGGCGAGCGCAGGCGCACTGGTGGCGACCAACGCGGCGCAGGCGAAAAAAGCGGAACGCAACAGCATGTGAAGTCTCCCAAACGGCGCGGCCCCGCGCCATGGAGAGACAATGCTAAACCCCGCCCAATGGCGCCGTGACCGACGTCACAAAAGCGGCCGGGCGCGCCTAAATCCCTGCGATCTCAAGAATAATTAAAGCTCACGCTCACGCGCGCTTTCTTCGCTTCGTTCACCGGCACCTCGTGGCGCACGAAGCTTTCCCACATCAGCACGTCGCCGGCTTTCGGCGCGACATAGACAAATTGCTGCGCTTCCTCCGGCGCATCCTCGGCGCGCGCGGGCGCGGCCATCATCAGCGGCAAGCGCGGATCTTCCAGCTTCAGCGCAGACGATCCCGGCGGCGTGTCGACGTAATACGTCCCGCTCAGCGCGCTGTGGGGATGGATGTGGCCGGTGTGGACGCCGCCCGGCTCCAGCACATTGATCCAGATGGAATCGAGCACCAATTTGCGCCCGCCCAGATCGAGATGCAGCCCCTTCGCAAACGCCGCCGCGTGCTTATCGAGCTGCTTCTTCAGCGCCGCGAAGCTAGGATCGCGCGTCGGCAAATCGTTCAGCGACGCATACGAGGTGTAGCCCTTGTAGCCCTTCTGCTTACTCCACCGCCGCCCCGCCGCATCTTCCTTGGCGATCGACCGGCAGCTCGCGAGCAGATCGCGGTTCAGCTCCGCCACGCCATCGAGGCGGGCGCGATAGAGCTGGGTGACGAACAGGGATTTGAGTTCAGCGGCCATGGCCATGTCCCTAGACCGCGAAGCGTTGCGACAAAAGCTGGCTCGCCTAAATTGCGCGCATGCGCCTCAATCAAGTGACCGTCGCCGCCCTCGACCTCGACGCCTCGATCGCCTTTTACAAGCTGCTCGGGCTCAAGCTGATCGTCAAAAGCCCGCACTACGCGCGCTTCGAACTGCCGGAGGGCGAGGCCACCTTCTCACTCCACATTGCCGATGGACCCATCCCACGTGCGCACGCGCCGCAAATTTACTTTGAGTGCGCCGACGTCGCCGCCGAGGCAGCGCGCCTAAAAGCGGCGGGCATTGCGTTCGAAACCGATCCTGTCGCGCAAACTTGGCTCTGGACCGAAGCCTGGCTCCGCGACCCCGCCGGCAACGCGCTCTGCCTCTACCACGCCGGTGAAAACCGCACGCACCCGCCGTGGCGGTTGAGCGAGTAACGCGCCATATGGACCGCCGGCGTCCTCGCCGGCCGGCGTCGGTGTTTGCCGGCGAGGACGCCGGCGGTCCATACCGAGCGGAACCGTAGATCTCGTCCTTCGAAATTTTCTCAGCGCCAAGTGCAAAGCCGGCAAAGCCCCCGCTATGAGTTGGGCTCTTCGCAACTCTAGCCTCCTGATCGTGACGGCGGGCGCCACACTGCCCTGCGTCCGCGAAGGTCGATTGCATAGGGGTCGGGACCGCCAAATCGACTACACGCGCCAACCTGAAGTGGGTTCACACAACACGTGCGCTCAAATGGATCTGGGACGCTCGCAGGAATTGCATCGCCAACCACCGAAGCTCTTACAACCCCCATTGAAAAGTATACGACCTCATCACCGCGCGTGATAACGTGCGGGCTGAGAGCGTACGAATAGAGGCCTTCGCGACGCGTCTCGTAAACGCGGTAAGCACGCAACTGGAGCGCCTCACGATCGACCCATCGCACACCGATGCACCGACCGGCCGCGCGATTTCGCTCTAATACTGCTGCCGCTTCGACTGCGCCAAGTTCCAGTTCTTCTCTAATTTGACGGGGGATGTAGTCCTCGTTGCTTCGCACGCTCAGCGGTCCACCGGCCGATTGGACGTGCGGCAGCAACCAATCTTGAAGCTCACAATCTGCCTCGCCCCGAAGGTCGAAAACCAAAAGTTCTCTTTCATGGTTGCGCAACGCCGGAAGCAGCGAGGTTGGAATTCCGGCGACGTAGTCACCATTGGGCACTGTCCACGCCCTCCCGCGCCCCAACGCTACGTTAGCAAACACACCGTCCGAGATTTCGTCGAGCGCCATCTCCTCCACAACCGCGTCGGGTCCAGGCTCGTAACCTGCAATTCGAACTGGCAATTGTCGGATCGGCTCACCCGTGCCGCCCAACCAGTTGAACATCACTCGGTCTTCAAAGAACGCATCCTCAATCAAGATCGGATGCACTGCGCAAAAGGCGTTCATGACCGGATCATCTTGATGTGCGTTCGTGTTGACGCTTGCCGTAATGCCCCAAGCAATCATGCCGGCGAGAGCGAAGCCTACCCATGGACGTGGTGCGCTTCTCATTATCGCTCCCTGCCAGCCTCGCCCGTGCGCACCCACATGTCACCTCTTAGCGCCAGTTCCGCCGTAGCCAGATCAAGGCCACAATTTGCCAAGCGCCGTAGAAAATCGAGGCCGACAAAAACAAACTTTCAACCGTAGGCGGAGCGCCGATCAGCGACATCCCGCCATACAGAAGCCCACCCCACAAGGCGGCGCCAAGCGCTGGGCCAGCAAGTGCGCCGACCAACAAACGGAATTTTCTACTCATGAGCACACGCTCGCAACACGACGGCACTCGGGCGTCACGAACTAAGCTCACCCCGGCCGCAACCGCAGCACTTCGCCTGCGTCCGCATCCGTCAGCAGATACACATGCCCTTGCGGGCCCACGCGCACGTCGCGGATGCGCGCGGCGCGGTCGTGCAGCAGCACCTCTTCCAGCACCGCCATGTTGTCGCGCACGCGCACGCGCCGCAGATGCGTGAACGCGAGCGAGCCGATCAGGAAATCGCCCTGCCAATCGGGAAACGCATCGCCCAGATAAAGCGCCAAGCCTGACGGCGCGATCGACGGCGAGAACACCGCGATCGGATTTTCAGAGCCGGCGACTTCCAGATTCGGCGTGATGATGGTGCCGTCGTAATCGACGCCATAGCTCGCCAGCGGCCAGCCATAGTTCGAACCGGCTTTCAGCAAGTTCAATTCATCGCCGCCGCGCGGCCCGTTTTCGTGCTGCCAGATCGTGCCGTCGCGCGGGTCGATCGTCAGCCCGAGCGAATTGCGATGGCCGTAAGTGAAGATCTCCGGCAGCGCGTCTTCGCGGCCGACGAACGGATTGTCGGGCGCGGCGGCGCCGTCGCGCGTCAGCCGCAACACCTTGCCCAGATGCGAGCGCAAATTCTGCGCTTGCTCTTTGAAGAAATAGCCGTCGCCCACCGCCAGCAGCAGCGTCTCGTCCGGCAAGAACTGAATCCGCGCGCTCGGATGCGCCATGTCGCGCTTGTCGGGCGTCGCGCGGAAGATCACCTGGCCATCGACCAAAGCCGTGCCGTCAAACCGCGCGCGATAGAGCGCGATATGGTTGGCGTCCTCGACGCCCTCCAGAAACGACACATAGACGAATTGGTTTTCCGCAAAGCGCGGGTCGATCGCCACTTCGTGCAGCCCGCTCTGCCCTTCGGCGAACACGTTCTGCGGCCCGCCCGCGAGCGGCTCAGGCTCAAGCGTGCCGTTGGCGCGCAGCAACCGCACGCCGCCCATCTTCTCGGTGATCAGCGCGTCGCCATTCGGCAGAAACGCCAAACTCCACGGAAAGTTCAGCCCGCTCGCCACCACGTCGACGGCAAAGCCCGGCCCCGCTTGAGTCGCAGCGCGCGGCCCGCAGGCGGCGGCCATGGCAAGCGGCAGAAATACAAACGCGCGGCGCGGCAAATTCGTGTGTGTCATGGCGCTTGCCTACACCAGCGCGCGCGGACGCCGAAGCGCGAAACGAAACTTTGCGACGCACGGCGGCCAGGCGTCACGCCCAGCCGCCGCTCGCCGCAGCTCTCATTGCACCGAGGCCAGACGCACCGCCGGATCGATCGCGGCGACGCGCAATTCGCCGTCACGGCTCACGTCGCAGCGCACGTTGGTCAGTTGGCCATCGCGCCACAGGTCGAGATTGACCCGCACCAATTGGCCACGAACGCGGACGTCGTCGAAGCGGACGTGTTCAACCGCGGTGTTGGCCTGGGCGGCGACTTCGACCCGGCAGAGCCGAATGGCGGCAGCGCGGTCGGCGACGAGGTCGCCCGCGAGCGCCGGGGTCGAAACCGAAAGCGCGGCAAAGGCCAAAGCCACGGAGGCAAAAGCGTTTTTCATCAGATTTAGCTCCAGTGCCGGCCGTCGGGGAGGATCTTGTATGACGACCGGTCTAGAGATAAGTGTAGGTGGACCGGTCGTCATACAAGTGGTATTTTCAACTCATGGCCAAATTGTCCACCGCCAAAGCTGATCTCATCGACGCCGCCGTCGAGCTCTTCGCCGTGCGCGGTTACGAGGGCGTTGGCGTCGCCGAGATGCTGGAAACCGCCGGCGCGCCGCGCGGCTCGCTCTATTTCCACTTCCCAGGCGGCAAGGAAGAAATCGCCGTCGAAGCCGTGCGCCGCTTCGGCGAGGACGGTGCCCAGCGCTTCCGCGCGCTGGCCGAAACCGACGTGACGCTCGATCAATTCATCGAGCGCGTGTTCAAAACAGTGGCCAAGGACGCCAAAGAAAAAGGCTTCAACGTCGCCTGCCCGCTGATCGCGGTGGCTGCAGACGTCTCCCGCGCGCAAGGCGATCTCGGCGCTGCCGTGCACGAAGCTTTTGCCTCGTGGGAGCAGGAGATCGTCACCGCCGCCATGCATCGCGGCGTCAACGCGCGCGACGCGGCCGATTTCGCTTCCGCGCTCGTCACCGCGCTCGAAGGCGCAACCGTGCTGTCGAAATCGCACGGCGCCAATGCGCCGTTCGTGTCCGCCTCGAACGCGCTCAAGGCCTACGCCGCGCAGCTCATCAAGAGCTAATTGGCAAACAACCGGTTCGGCGCGCGCACCGCGTCCGGCGATTGGTTGAGCGCCATCAATTCCGCAATCAGCGACACCACCGACGACGAGCGATCACCCTGCTCGGCATTGTCCACGCACGCGCCGGCATCTGTCGCGTCCGCACAGGAGCGTCCGATCGCCGGCCCTGCCGCATAACGGCGCCCGCCATAATTCACTTCCGCCGCATACAAAGCCGCGTTTTCCGCGCCCGCCGGCACGATCCGGAACAACGGCACGCCGCGCCCACCGCCACGCAAACCCGCCGCGCGCACATTCACTTGCGCTTCGATGGCCGCGCCCGCTTCCGCGTTCATCGCGCCCGCACGCATCAACTCACCGACATAATACACCATGTCGTCGAGCGAGCGCAGCCGCAGCCGCAACGTCGAACCGCCCACCACAAACACCGGATCGCAATCGACGCCCTCGGCCGGCTCGATCACCCGCACCGGCGCGCTTGGCGCCAACGCCTGCACCAAACCGCACAGAGGCCGCCCGCGCCGCGCATCGACGCCGCTCTCCGCCGGCGCAGCGTTGACGCTCGCCAATAGCCCGCGCGCCTCGCGCACGAAATCGCATCCGCGCGTGCGCACGCTCTCGGCGCAATCGTTGAAGATCTCGTTGGCCTCGTTGACGTACTCGGTTCGCTCGCGATTGGCGCCGGTTTTCTCGATCCGCTCCACCATCACCAACAACAGAATGTCGCGCGGCCAGCCCGAGCGCCAATAATGCGAAAACACATATGGCTCGGTCGGCTGAAACGCCGCGCGCGTCAGCGTGTTCGCCGCGAACGGTTGAATCTCGTAACTCGGCCGGCTCTGCGTCTCGCGCTCAAGCCCGACACTGCCGATCCCCCACGGCGAAGCGCCCTCGCCCAACGGCACGCCGCCAATGCCAAGGTTTTGGCGCAGCCGCAGCGACGGGCTGTCGGAAATGCCCGTCATCGACAAATACTGCCGCGGCAGCCGATCGCGCGAGCGCAGGATGTTCAGCAGGATTTGCGCCGACACCGCCTGCGCATACGCTTCGTTGAACGCCGCCGCGTCGTCGGCGATCTGCCGCGCCAGCCCATCGCGCCCGCTCGGCATCGCCGCACTCGCGCACGACGCCAACACGCACGCACTCAAAACCGCCAGCAGCTTCCGCATCGCCATCTCCGCCGCCAAACATGCCGAAGCCCTGCGCAAACCGGCGCGGGCTTCACCCATCAGGCGAGCCAGCTCTTGCCCTTCGCGCCCGCCTGCGCTTGATGCGGCCCATGGAAAAGCTTCTCGAGGGCTACCGCCGCTACCGCGCAGACCAGTGGCCGCATCTGCGCGCGCGCCACCGCGAACTGGCCACCAAAGGCCAAAAGCCCGGCGTGCTGGTGATCGCCTGCTCCGACAGCCGCGTGGACCCGGCCACCATTTTCGACGTCGGCCCGGGCGAGCTCTTCGTCGTCCGCAACGTCGCCAACCTTGCCCCGCCCTACGAAACCGGGCCCGGCTTGCACGGCGTCAGCGCCGCCATCGAGTTCGCGGTGCTGCGGCTCATGGTCGACACCATCCTGGTGCTGGGCCACGCCCAATGCGGCGGCTGCGCGCACGCGCTGGCCGAGCATGAGCACGACGATTCATTCCTGGATCGCTGGGTCGGTCTGCTGGAGCCGGCCAAAGCGCGCATCGCCGAGGCCACCGGCGATCCCGCCACCCTGCTTGAGTACGAATCCATCCGCGTCACGCTGGAGAACCTGCGCACGTTTCCGTTCGTCGCCGCCGCCATCAAGGAGCGCGGTCTCACCCTGGCGGGCGCCCGCTACGGGGTGGCGGACGGCGCTTTGGAGCTGCTCGACGCCGAAACTGGCGCCTTCAAAGCCGTAGTTTGACCGGTTTTCATCCTTAACGCTGGCGATCCCCCGTGTCAGAGCGGATTGACATGTGTTATTGCCACCACTGAGCGGGGACTGGGGACGCCGGAGACCCAATGGCGGACGTGCTCATTGTTTGTGTCCGCGAGGACGAACCGCAAGCCAAAGCGCTTGCGGATATGTTCGAGGCTGCCGGCTTTTCAGTCGGCGGCGCACCGTCGAACGACAGCGGGCTCCGCTCCAGCGGCGCCGGCGTCATCGTCTGGTCGCGCTCCTCGATCCGCTCGCGCCCGTTCCTCGACGCCTCGCAGCGCGTGGTCAACGCGGGCAAAGCCGTCATCGCCAGCCTGATCGAACCGCCGCCGCCGGCCAGCGTCGGCGATGCGCTCACCTTCGATCTCAGTTCCTGGAACGGCGACGCGGAAGATCCGCAACTTGATCCGCTGTTTTTCGCCGTCGATCGCATGGTCAATTCCGCGCGCGCTGCCGTCGGCGCAGCGCCGGCGCAACCTGCGCCACAAGCGTTCGAGCCTCCGCCCAGCCTACGCCCGCCGCCGTCGGCGCCGCGTCCCGCGCCACGCGCACCGCCGCCACCGCCAGCCGCGGCCGTGCCGAACCTCTTCCAAACCCGCAGCAATCGCCCTGACGGATTGAATTCCGAGGCCGAACACTGGCGCGCCATCCGCGACAGCAAGAACCCGGCTGACTTCATGGACTACATCGCCCGCTACGGCGCGGACGGCGCGTTCACCGAGGTTGCCGAACTCAAGCTGAAGCAGCTCACCGCCCAGCCGACGACGCCCAGCAACGCGCCCTTGCGCGACGCCGCACGTGCCGCGGCAATCGAACCCGCGCGCGCGCCGGCGCGGAATTACGATCCGCCGCCGCCGCGCCGCATGGAGCCGCCACCGATCCGCCGGCCCGATCCGCCGCCGGTCCGCCGCGAGCCCGCGCCTGCCGTGCGCCGCGAGCCGATGTTCGATCGCGCCTACGAACGCAATCCGCCGCCACTCGATCCGCGCGACACGCCACGCAGCGGCGGCGGCATGATGCGCATTCTGTTGATGGTGGTGTTGTTGGGCGGCGGCGCACTCGGCGCCGGGCTCTATTTTGGCAACACCGCGCCCACGCCCGCCGGCAGCGAGATCGCCGCGCCAAGCGATAACGCGCCAGCCGATGCATATACGGCGGAGACGGGCTCGCCCGACGGCGTTGGCGTCACCGAGCTTGCCGAGCAAGCGCCGGCGCCGCGGCAAACCACGCGCCCAGCGCCGACCCGCCAAGAACGCACCGAGCGCGCCAGCGCCACGCAAGATCCAGAACCGCCAACGCCGACGCCGACGACGTCATGGTCCCCGAATGGCGGGCCGGTGTCGCTGCAAGCCGGCGCACAGCAAACCGCCAGCGTCCCCACCGTCACGGTGCCGCTCGCGCCGCCGATCGAAGCGCCGACACAGCAAGCATCGACCACCCAACCGGCTACGCCCGCCGTGACGCCGACAGTGACGTGGGCCCAACGCCCCAGCGCCGATCGGATCTCCGCGCTCTACCCGCCGCGCGCAATGCGCAACGATACTGGCGGTCGCGCCGTACTCGATTGCATCGTGCAGCCAGCATTGACGCTCTCATGCGTGGTGGCTTCCGAAACGCCCGCCAACGCCGGCTTCGGCCGCGCCGCCATGTTGGCCGCCGGCGCCTATCGCGCACAACCGACGCGCACCGACGGCAGCAGCGCCGTTGGCTCGCGCGCACGCGTCGCCATCACCTTCCGCCCGCCGGTTCAGTAACGCGGCTGAAAACAGAAAAGCCCCGGACGCGCTGGCGTCCGGGGCTCTTCTTTTGTCGTGCGGCGCGGGCTTAGTGCGTCAGTCGCAATTGGCCGATGCCCGAGCCGATCGCGTTGAACGCCGACTGCAATTCCGCAGCGTTCGCGGCCATGAAGTAATGGTCGTGATCGGTCGCGCAATTGCGCAGGCGGTTGCGATTGCCAGTATCGGCGTCGCGGAACTGGATCGTATAGATTTCGATGTCGGCGTTCTTGATCGCCGTACACAGCGCTTCCTCGCGTTGGTTGATGTAGTTCACCATCGTCGATTCATTGGTGATGCCGGGGCGTTGCCAGGTCGGCAGGATCGCCGCGACGCCGCCCAGGAAGCCCAGCAAGCTGAACTGATATTGCCGCCAGACACGGCGATGTTGATAGGACGAATAATCCGACTCGAACGCGTCATTGTTGTTGTTAAGCGACGTGTTCTCGCCGTCCGTCATCATCACAAGCACTTTGCGCACGTCTTCGGCGTTCGGATCGCGGCCTTCGGTGAACGGCGCGCCATGCGACAGCACGCGCCAGCCCCAGGCCAAGCCTTCAGCCTGGTTGGTGCCGCCGCCACTCGAGTGCACCATCGCGCGGATGGCGTTGATCATAGTGGTGCGATTGGTCGTCAGCGGCACGATCGGACGCGGGCAGCCGCGTTGCGGGCCGCGCATTTCCGGCTGCGTGAAGCTGAGATTGAGCGCCGCGTTCGAGCGATACTTGAACACGCTCCAGGTTCGCGCCTCCACCGGATAGGTGATCGCCGGATTGTTGGTGTTCGCCGCCGACAAGAGATTGGTGTCTTCCGTCAGCCAATTGTTGTCGTCGGTGTCGTTGCCGCCTTCGTCGTTGGCGAAATACGGCACGAACATCGTCGCTGGCGTCGCCGGGTTCGGCGCGGTGTCTTGAATGTCATAAGGCGGCGGGCGCGCTTCGACGCAGCCATTCCAGCCTCCGACTGCCACCGGCAGATTGCGGTAGATGTCGAAAATGTTGATCTGTGTGGGGTTGTAGGCAATGCACTTGCCTAACAGCGCGTCGTTCACCCAACGCACTTGATAGGCCACGTTGTTGGCGTCACGCGGTGCGTTGGCCACCGTCGTCGGATAGCGGTTGACGTCGACACACTGATTGTTCGTGCGGTTGCGGCGCAGAATTTCGCGGTCTTCCATGAACTCGCCGTGGTGCGGGTTCGTGCCGGCCGTATCCATCCATTGCAGATGCGCGGCTTGGTTGCCGATGTTCACCTGCGCCACGAACGGCACCAGCGCGACGCTCACCGTGTCGCCGTCGATCGACAGCAAAAAGTCTGCCAAATCCTCGGCCGCATCGCGCAGCGATTGCATGTCAGCCGCCATCGAGCCGGTGTTGTCGAGCACCAATGCGACTTCGATCGGCGGGCTCGCTTGAGCCTGCGCCGAAGCGGTGACGCCAATGTTCCAATCTTCGTCCTTGATAATCCGCGCCAGCGACACCGGCATCGGAATGCTGGCATCGACACGGTGGCCGCCGGTGTTTTCCTGAGTCACTGTGAAGCTGGCGTCGAGCGCGAACTCACCCATCTCCGCGTCGAAGAAGGCGCGCGCCGCGTCCGTGCGCTGCGCCATTGTCAGGTTCGAGCTGCGTTCGGCCACCAGCGCCGCGCCATCGGCCGCGCTTTGCAGACGCGCGCGCATGGTCTGGGCGCGGGCGAAATCAACCGACAGGCCGATCATCCCGATCAGCACCGCCGCCAGCAGGCCCCACATCATCGCAATGTTGCCGCGGCGGTCGCGCGTGAACGCCGCTACCCCCCGCGAAAGCCAATCTTGGCGCTGCCCGATACCCATGTCCGGCCTCAAAACCGAGTTCTGTGAACCTTCGGAGGTAACAGAACGCGCTTAACGCCCGATTTGCCGGGATGGTGAACGAAACGATTTTCCTTGTGCCTGGGTCCGATATGGTATTATGGTGATATCACTTAGATGTCATGGAGGGACCGAAACATGCCCGCAGCCGCCTTGAACCGCACTGAGGAACGCCGCGCCAACACCAGCAATGGCGGCCTGATGCTGCTGCTCTCGGTGGTCATTCTGGGCGCCGCGATCTGGTCGCTGACCCAGTTCGCAGCCTATGAGGACGGCGGCTCGGCGGCGCTCATGTTGGCGCTCTTCTTCGCCTTCCTGATCATCATCTGCGGCTTCTACACCCTGCAGCCCAACGAGGCCGCCGCGGTTAATCTGTTCGGCAATTACAAAGGCACCGACCGCACCCCCGGCCTGCGCTGGGTGCTGCCCTGGTACACCCGCAAGAAGATCAGCCTGCGCGTCCGCAACGTCACCGGCGAGAAGCTCAAGGTGAACGATAAGCGCGGCAACCCGATTGAAATCGCCGCCGTCGTCGTCTGGCGCGTCACCGACACAGCCCGCGCCCTGTTCGATGTCGACGCCTATCAGACCTTCGTCGACATCCAGATCGAGACCGCCGTCCGCGAAATCGCCTCGCACTTTTCCTACGACCATTCCGAGCACGAAGAGCCGACGTTGCGCGGCGACGCCGACCAGGTGTCGGCGCTGTTGCGGGAAAAGCTGCAAGAGCGCGTGGCCGTCGCCGGCGTCGTGGTGGACGAAACCAAGCTCTCCCACCTCGCGTACGCGCCGGAAATCGCCAGCGCCATGCTGCGTCGCCAACAGGCCGAGGCCGTCCTCGCCGCCCGCCGCTTCATTGTCCAAGGTGCGGTGGAAATGGTGGAGCACGCGCTGGCGCAGCTCTCCGAGCGCGACATCGTCAAGCTCGACGACGAGCGCCGCGCCACCATGGTGTCGAACCTGCTGGTGGTGCTCTGCGGCGACCGCGACGCCCAGCCCGTCGTCAACGCCGGCTCGCTCTATTAGGTACGGAGCGGTCCATTGCCCACCGCCGACAAGAAAGCGTTCGCCCTCCGGCTCGACCCCGCGCTCTACGCGGCGGTGGCCCGGCTGGCGAACGCCGACTTGCGCAGCGTGAACGCTGAGATTGAATTCCTCCTCCGCGAAGCGCTGCGCACGCGCGGCATCCGTGTCGACGCCAAGCCTGATACTGGCGAGCCTGAAAATGGCGGCGAAGAGCGCTGAAATCGCCCGCTTTGCCGCACCTCACCCGCGGCCCTTGCCACCCCTGCCCCCGCCCGCTATCCACGCGCGATCCGACAAATGGATCGATTCTGACCGCTGAACGCGGGGCGAGAGCGCGCGCATGCCGAAACGTACCGACATCAAATCGATCCTGATCATCGGCGCCGGGCCGATCATTATCGGGCAAGCGTGCGAGTTCGATTATTCGGGCGTGCAAGCGGTGAAGGCGCTGAAGGCCGAAGGCTATCGCGTCATCCTGGTGAACTCGAACCCCGCCACCATCATGACCGATCCCGGCCTCGCCGACGCGACCTACGTCGAGCCGATCACGCCGGAGATGGTGGAGAAAATCATCGTCGCCGAAAAGCCGGATGCGATCTTGCCCACCATGGGCGGCCAAACCGCGCTCAATTGCGCGCTGACGCTGGAACGCACCGGCGTTCTGAAGAAACACAATGTCGAGATGATCGGCGCCAACGCCGACGTGATCGAGAAGGCCGAGCACCGGCTCAAGTTTCGCGACGCGATGGACAAGATCGGGCTTGAGAGCCCGCGCTCGCGCCTGTGCAACACCATGGACGAAGCGATGGCTGCGCTCGATTTCGTGCAGCTGCCCTCGATCATCCGCCCGTCGCTGACGCTCGGCGGCCTCGGCGGCGGCGTCGCCTACAATGTCGAAGAATTCCGCGAGATCATCGAACGCGGCCTCTCCGCCTCGCCGATCACCGAGGTGTTGGTCGAAGAAAGCATCATCGGCTGGAAAGAGTTCGAGATGGAGGTCGTCCGCGACAAGGCGGACAATTGCATCATCATCTGCTCGATCGAAAACATCGACCCGATGGGCGTACACACCGGCGATTCCATCACGGTCGCGCCCGCGCTCACGCTGACGGACCGCGAATATCAGATCATGCGCAACGCCAGTATCGCCGTGCTGCGTGAGATCGGCGTCGAAACTGGCGGCTCCAACGTCCAGTTCGCGATCAACCCGAAAACCGGGCGCATGGTGGTGATCGAGATGAACCCGCGCGTCTCGCGGTCGTCGGCGCTCGCCTCGAAAGCCACCGGCTTTCCGATCGCCAAGGTCGCCGCGAAATGCGCGGTCGGCTACACGCTCGATGAAATCGCCAACGACATCACCGGCGGCGCGATGCCGGCGAGCTTCGAACCCACCATCGATTACGTCGTCACCAAGATTCCGCGCTTCGCCTTCGAACGTTATCCCGGCGCCGACAGCACGCTCACCACCTCGATGAAGAGCGTCGGCGAAGCGATGGCGATCGGGCGCACGTTTCAGGAAAGCCTGCAAAAAGCGCTGCGCTCGCTCGATATCGGGCTGATGGGTCTCGATGAAATCGAGATCGAAGGCGGCGCCGATGAGGATCAAGGCCGCAACGCTGTGCGCGCGCGCCTGGTTGCGCCGAAGCCCGATCGTTTGCTTGTCGCGGCAGAAGCCTTGCGCCGCGGGCTCAGCGTCGAAGAAATCTGCGCCGCCACGCATTACGATCCTTGGTTCGTGCGTCAGCTCGAAGAAATCATCCAAACCGAAGCGCGCGTCCGCGCTGAAGGTCTGCCGAAGGACGCCGTCGCGTTCCGCGCGCTGAAAGCGCAAGGCTTCGCCGATGCGCGTTTGGCCAAGCTCACCGGCAAGAAAGAGCGCGACGTGCGCGCCGCGCGCCGCAAGCTCGGCGTGCGCCCGCAATTCAAGCGCATCGACAGCTGCGCGGCCGAATTCCGCGCCACCACGCCGTACATGTATTCAACCTACGAATTCCCCGCCTTCGACGGCCCCGCCGAATGCGAAGCCGAACCGAGCGACCGCAAGAAGATCATCATCCTCGGCGGCGGCCCCAACCGCATCGGCCAGGGCATCGAGTTCGATTATTGCTGCTGCCACGCCGCCTTCGCCTGCGCCGACATCGGCGTTGAATCGATCATGATCAATTGCAACCCGGAAACCGTGTCGACCGATTACGACACCTCGGACCGGCTCTATTTCGAACCACTCACCACCGAAGACGTTCTCGAAATCATCGAAACCGAAAAACAATCCGGCGAAGTGCTCGGCCTCATCGTGCAGTTCGGCGGCCAAACGCCGTTGAAGCTCGCCCAGCCGCTCGAGGATGAAGGCGCGCCGATCCTCGGCACCAGCGTAGACGCCATCGATCTCGCCGAAGATCGCGAGCGCTTCCAAAAGCTCTTGCACAAGATCGGCCTGAAGCAGCCCGAGAACGCCACTGCCCGCTCCGCCGAAGAAGCGCTCGCCGGCGCCCGCCGCATCGGCTTCCCGCTGGTGCTACGCCCCTCCTTCGTGCTCGGCGGCCGCGCCATGGAAATTGTCCACGATGAAGCGGGCCTCGTCCGCTACATCACCGAAGCGGTGCAAGCCTCCGACGAGCGCCCGGTGCTGCTCGATCGCTATCTGCGCGACGCCATCGAGGTCGACGTCGACGCCATCTCCGACGGCAAGGACGTGTTCGTCGCCGGCGTGATGGAGCACATCGAAGAAGCCGGCGTGCACTCGGGCGACAGCGCCTGCGCGCTGCCGCCATACTCGCTGCCGAAAACCGTCATCGCCGAAATCGAAAAGCAAACCGAGCAGCTCGCCCGCGCGCTGAACGTCAAAGGCTTGCTCAACATCCAGTTCGCGGTGAAGGACGGCGACATCTACGTGCTTGAGGTCAACCCACGCGCCTCGCGCACCGCGCCGTTCGTCGCCAAGGCCATCGGCCTGCCGATCGCCGCCGCCGCCGCCAAAGTGATGGCCGGCGTGAAGCTCGCGGACCTGAAGCTCAAGCACTCCACGCGCCCGCACGTCGCGGTGAAGGAAGCGGTGTTTCCGTTCGCGCGTTTCCCCGGCGTCGATCCGATCCTCGGCCCGGAAATGCGGTCCACCGGTGAGGTCATGGGCCTCGATTCCAATTTCGAAGCCGCCTTCGCCAAGAGCCAGATCGCGGCCGGCTCTACGCTGCCGATCGAGGGCTGCGTGTTCGTGTCGGTGAAGGACAGCGACAAGCCAACCATGGTCGGCCCGATCCGCGAGCTGATCGAGCTGGGCTTCCGCATCCTCGCCACCGGCGGCACCGCCGATACGCTGCAGGCCGCGGGCCTGGCGGTCGAGCGGGTCAACAAGGTGGCCGAGGGCCGACCCCACATCGTCGACGCCATGAAGAACGGCGAGGTGCACCTGGTCTTCAACACCACCGAGGGCGCGCAATCCTACCGGGATAGTTATTCCATCCGACGCACCACAATCGTCCAAAATATACCCTATTACACCACCATATCGGGGGCGCGGGCGGCGATTCAGGCCATCCGACGCCTGAAAACCGGGGCGCCCCTAGGCGTGAGGCCGCTTCAGTCCTATGCTTGACGCCCCTCAAAGGGCGGGTCCAACCTCCCCCACCTGAACGCCCATCTGAACGGACGAAAGCCACTTTCGAACATGGAAAAAATACCGATGACCGCCGAGGGCTATCAGGCCCTCGACGTAGAATTGAAGCGTTTGAAGACGGTGGAGCGCCCTTCGGTGATCTCCGCCATCGCTGAAGCGCGTCAGCACGGCGATCTGTCCGAGAACGCCGAGTACCACGCCGCCAAAGAGCGCCAGAGCTTCATCGAGGGCCGCCTCGCCGAACTCGAGGACAAGATCGCCCGCGCGCAGATCATCGACGTGTCGAAACTCGGCGGCAAACAGGTGAAATTCGGCGCCACCGTGAACCTCGTCGACGAGGATTCCGGCGATAAGTCCAAATACAAGATCGTCGGCGAGGACGAGAGCGACGTGAAGGGCGGCAAGATTTCCGTCACCTCACCGATCGCCCGCGCCCTGATCGGCAAGGAAGAAGGCGACGTGGTCGAAGTGATGACGCCCGGCGGTCCGAAATCCTATGAGATCGTCAAGGTGAAGTTCATCTGAGGAGCGCCGGCTTCCAGCCCGCTGAACCGCTCAAGATATGGGCGGTGAGCGATGGCCGCGCCGGAATCGAAAACCAAGCGCTCGGCCTCGCCGAGGCCATCGCCCGGCGCACGCCCGCCGAGATCGCGCTGCGGCGCGTGACGCTGCGCACGCCGTGGAGCTGGCTGCCGGCCGGCTTCACGCCGGCGCCGCGCGCCGCCCTCGCCCACACATCCGACCCGATCGAGCCGCCATGGCCAGATATCTGGATCGGCTGCGGCCGCGCGTCGATCCCGTTTTCGATCGGCCTCAGGCAATGGTCGCGCGGACGCACGTTCGTGGTTCAATTGCAGGATCCGCGCGTCAACCCGCGTGAGTTCGACGTTGTCGCGCCGCCGATCCACGATCAGCTCGAAGGCGCCAACGTCATTCCCATCGTCGGCGCCTGCCACCGCGTCACGCCCGAGCGGCTCGACCAAGCTTCGCTCGACTACCCCACACCAATCGAAGATCTCGCCAGCCCCCGCATCGCCGTTCTCATCGGCGGAAAATCCAAGCGCCAGGACATCTCCGCCAAACGCGCCCGCGATATCTCGGACGCGCTCATCAACGTACAGCGCGAAAGCGGCGGCGCGCTGATGGCCACCGTCTCGCGTCGCACCAGCGAAGCGGCGCGCATGCAGTTTCGCACCTGGCTCGCGCCGCATTGCGCGGTGTTCTACGAGGGCGAAGGCCTCAACCCCTATTTCGCGCTGCTCGGCGCGGCTGACCACATCTTCGTCACCGCCGACAGCGTCAACATGGCCACCGAAGCCGCCGCCACCGGAAAGCCCGTGCACATTCTCGCGGTCGATGGTCCCGCCGGCAAACTCGAGCGCTTTCATCAAAGCCTGCAGCGGCGCGGCTGCGCGCGCCCGTTCGTCAGCAAGCTCGAGACTTGGAATTATCCGCCGCTGCTGGAAACCGACCGGGTCGCTGCCGCCGTGCTCACCGCCTGGGCCGCGCGGCAAAGCGCGCGCTGATGGCGTTCCATCCATTCTTGAACGCACAACGCCGGCTGCGCAGTGGCTGGTGGATCGCGATCTTCTTCGTCGTCCTCACCGCGCTCTTGTTTCCCGTGCTGCTGACCTCGCGTGAGCAAGGCGGCGACGTCTCGATCTATCTGCAGGCCGCCATCGTGCTCGCGGCGTCGTTAATCTGCCAAGCACTGCGCCGCAAGCCGATCTCGGACCTCATCGGCCCGCTCGATGGGCGCTGGCCGCTTCACATGCTGGTCGGCATGGCCCTGGGCGCGGCGTTGATGGCTATCCCCGCGCTCGCACTCGGACTCATCGGCGCGGCGAGCTGGCGCTTCGATCCCACCGCGCTCGCCACCTTCGCCCCCACGCTCGCGGTGCTCGCCGCCGCGGCCGCCGCCGAGGAGCTTCTCTTCCGCGGCTTCCTGTTTCAGCGTTTCATCGATGGCCTCGGCGCCTGGCCCGCACAAATCATCATCGCCGCTCTGTTCGTACTCACCCATTCCGACGCGCTCAACGCCGACGGCGCATTCAACACGCTCGCCGCCGCCAACATCTTTCTGGCCTCGATTGTATTCGGTCTCGCCTATCTGCGCACGCGCAGCCTGGCGCTGCCGTTCGGCCTGCATTTCGCGGCCAATGCGATGCAAGGACCGGTGCTCGGTTTCGGCGTGAGCGGCGGCGACCAAACCGGCTTGCTCGCGCCGAGCTTCCACGACGCGCCCGATTGGCTCGACGGCGGCGCCTTCGGCCTCGAAGCAAGCCTCCCCGGCCTCATCTGCGTGATCGCATTGCTTGCACTGTTGTGGCGCTGGCGCGGAACGCTCCGCAATCCGGCCTGAAGCCTAAACGGCGCGCGGCGGGCGCACCAACAATGCGCAAGCCGCCCACGCCGCAATCGCCCCAAGCACTTGCGCGACAACGAATCCAGGTGCGTCCTCAGGACGGATGCCGGCGAACGTATCGCTCAGCGCCCGCGCAATAGTAATGGCGGGATTGGCGAACGAGGTCGAACTCGTCCACCAATACCCCGCTGCAATGGTCAGCGCGACGGCAGCCGCCACCGCGCCGGGCCGCACGCGCGACACCAACAGAATGCACGCCACCAAAGCAAACGTCGCAACGCCTTCCGACAGCATCTGCGCACCGCCCGCGCGCTCAGTGCTGGCGATCTGTAACAGCGGCATTCCGAACATCGCATGCGCCAGCACGGCGCCAGCGAGACATCCCGAGATCTGCGCCAACGCATAGAGCGCACCGTCGCGCACGCTCAGTTCGCGCCGCAACAGCGCCACCAACGTCACCGCCGGATTGAAATGCGCGCCCGACACCGGCGCCAGCGCGCTGATCAACACGAACAAGCCAGCCGCCGTCGCCAGCGTGTTCGCAAGCAGCGCCAAGCCATCATGGCCGCCCGCGAGCCGCGCGCCCATGATCCCCGAGCCGATCACGATCGCCGCCAGAAACACCGAGCCCGAGAACTCCGCCGCCACACGGCGGCTCAGATCGACGCTCAAGCGTCGCGCCCGCGCGCGTCTGGCGTTGCACCGATGTCGTCCAGCCGCTTTTGCAGGGTCAGCCGATCAAGGCCCGCGAACGGCAGATTGGTGAACACATTGATGCGGTTGCTTAAGCGCCCATAAGCGTCGGCGAACGCCGCGGCGATTTCGGCTTCCGAGCCGGTGGCGGCGGCTGGATCAGGCACGCCCCAATGCGCGCTCATTGGTTGCCCCGGCCAGATCGGACACACCTCGCCAGCCGCGTTGTCGCAAACCGTGAACACGAAATCGAGCGGCGGCGCGCCAGGCGCTGCGAACTCATCCCAACTCTTCGAGCGAAACGCCTCGGTCTTGAAATTGAACCGCTGCAACAGCCGAAGCGCATGCGGATGCACCTCGCCCTTCGGAAACGATCCGGCCGAGCACGCGTTGAACTTGCCTGCGCCAACGCGCTGCAGAATGGCTTCCGCCATGATCGAGCGCGCCGAATTGCCGGTGCACAGGAACAGCACGTTGTACGGGCGATGCGAGACGGGCGCGCTCACGCGACGCTCTCAAGCGCTTTCGGCGTGCAGCACGGCGGCGGCTTGCTGGCGGCGTGGGAGTCAGGCGCTGCGCCCTCTACGCCGCCGCCATATTCCGTGGCTTCCCCCGTGGTGAGAAATGTTTCCCACGTCACGCCTTGGGGATCGTTGATCCATGTCTTCTCAGACTTGGCGTAGCAGCACGTCGTCTGCCCTTCTTCGAGCGTCGGGCCATCGGCCAGCTTCAAGCGCGCGTACACCTCGCGTAATTCCTCGGCAGTCTCGACTTGGATGCCCAGATGCCGCACGCCACCCGCCTCGGGCCGCGCCGAAATCGCGAAGTTCACGCGCGGATCGTCGAGCATCCATTTGGCGTAGTCGGGTTTTTTCACGCTCGGCTCGCTCGCGAACAGCGCGGAATAAAACTGGATCGATTGATCGAGATCGGCGACGCCGACATGCACATGCAAACGCTTCATGACGCTTTCCTTCGTTTGGGTTGCGCCGCGGGCGCGCAGGCTTTGCCGCCGCAGCAATTTTCGGTGAGGAAGCCGACCAGCGCGTTCATCGCCGCGAAATCGGCCGAATAAATCAAAGACCGGCTCTCGCGCCGCTGCACGATCAGCCCGGCGCGCGTCAGGTGCGCCAAATGGAACGACAACGACGACGCCGGCAGCTCCAGCGCCTCGGCGATCTCGCCGGCCGCGCGCCCCTCCGGCCCCGCCTGCACGAGCAAGCGAAACAATTTCAGCCGGTGCTCGTTGGCCAGCGCGCTTAGCGCCTCAATGGTGTCAGCAGCTTTCATTTCGATCTTTCCAGTATCATCGAAATATGGCGCCGTCAAGCTTCGGGACGAAAGCACCAGCGCGCCTAGCGCGCCGTCAAAGCTCGCAGCGTTTCGGCCAACACTTTTTCGCTCACCGGCTTGGTCAGCAGCGGCGTGCGCTTCAGCTCCTTCGCCAGCCCGACGATGCGATCGTCGCCGGTGACAAACGCGAACGGCACGCCGCGTGCGGCCAGCGCGCTGGCTAGCGGCGCGCTCGACAAGCCATCAAGCACCCCGTCCAGCAGCGCCGCGTCCGGCGTAGCATCCGCCAGCAGCGCGTCGGCAGCGCCAAGGCTCGGCGCCGGCCCCAGTACCCGATAGCCCAGCGCGCCGACCCGCTCGGCCAGATCGCCGGCGAAGTCTGGATCGTCCTCCACAAGCAAAATCAGAGGTTTGGCAGCCATAACGGCGCAGCATAGGCGCCCTGCCCGCAGGTGCAATTCACGTCCGCTCGACCCATATTACGAGACGACGAATCTGCCCAGAAAGCTGCCCATGCCCGAAACGAATCCGCGCCACGCGCCCCTGATCATCATCGGCTCCGGCCCCGCCGGCCTCACCGCCGCGATCTATTCCGCGCGTGCGCTGCGCAAGCCTTTGGTGTTCGCCGGCATCCAGCCTGGCGGGCAAATGACGATCACCACCGACGTCGAAAACTATCCGGGCTTCGCCGAGACCATTCAGGGTCCGTGGCTGATGGAGCAGATGCGCGCGCAGGCCGAGCATGTCGGCGCCGAGTTCGTGCACGACACCATCGTCAACGTCGATTTCGCCCGCCGCCCGTTCACGCTCACCGGCGACAGCGGCCAGATCTACACCGCTGACGCCGTCATCATCGCCACCGGCGCGCAAGCGCGCTGGCTTGGGCTGCCGAGTGAAATGCACTTCCAAGGCTTCGGCGTATCGGCCTGCGCCACCTGCGACGGCTTCTTCTTCCGCGGCAAGGAGGTCGCTGTGATCGGCGGCGGCAACACTGCCGTTGAAGAAGCTCTGCACCTCGCCCACTTCGCCACCAAAGTTACGGTCGTGCACCGTCGCGACCATTTCCGCGCCGAGAAAATCCTGCAGGAGCGCCTGTTCGCCAACCCGAAGGTCGAAGTGATCTGGAACCACACGCTCGAAGAGATCGTCGGCGGCGACGAGCCGAAGAACGTCACCGGCATGATCATCAGACACGTCGACACCGGCCAACGCAGCGAACGCAAGCTTGACGGCGTCTTCGTCGCCATCGGCCACAAGCCGTCGACCGACGTGTTCAAGGGCCACGTCGCGATGAAGGACAACGGCTACATCATCGTCAAACCCGGCTCGACCGAAACCAACGTGCGCGGCGTCTACGCCGCCGGCGACGTCGCCGACGAAACCTTCCGCCAAGCCGTCACCGCCGCCGGCTTCGGCTGCATGGCCTCACTCGAAGCCGAGAAATACCTCGCCGCTTTGGAACACACGGGCGCGAAAGCTGAGGCTGCGGCCTGATGGCAGCCAGCGAGAGTGACGCAAGTCGGACAGCTCTCCTTAGGGTCGTAGCATCTCCTCTTGCGTGATGACTCCATCAGCATCCTTATCGTTCGCGGAAAAGAACCGATCTGACGATCGCCGATGAACGCGCTCAGTGAGACGCCCATATCGATTTCCGGTCACTGAAATGAACTCTCTATGCGCGGCGCTGCTGCACGGCGGGTAGAGCGGCAAATCGCGAAACACGCCGCACTCGCGATGAACCCATTCCGATAGGTCAAAATCGCCGCTGCCGTCGGCATCCCAGATCAACTCGTACGCCCACCAATACGCGCGCCATTCAGAACGATTGAGCCCGCCATCACGGTTGAGATCGAACTCCGACCAACGCTGCGCATGAGCCTCCCGCGCCGCTGCTTCGCGCGCAATCTGCGCTTCGCTCGCGTGAACGCTCAACCCCGCGACATCGACGGAGGCGGCGCAGCCAGACAGCGCAAACGCCGCCGCGCACAGTGCGAACTTCCCAAAGCGAGCCCAGCTCGCAGCCATTCACCGCCCCTATCCGCCGCCGCAGTCGTTTCATTCGTCACCCAGATCGGCGTTCCAAGCAATCTATCCCCCACGCCGCACCCCAAAACCCCAAGCGCCACAAGCACCTCGCGCAAATCAATCCTACAGCGCGGCCGCCGTGCGATAGTGCGCGTGGCTCATGCAATCGCACCGCCCTACGATAGAGACGCACTTCGCAGCGTCGCCGACATGCTCCTCGCATGGCTCGGCGGCGTTTTGGTGTTTGTGCAAACCGCAGCGCCTGGCGCGCTGGCGGCGTTGCTGGACGCCCGCTTCCTGCGCGGCTGCGAGCGCGCGTTGCGCAAGCTCATCTTCGCCCGCGCCGCGTTGGCATTGGGCGAGCGCGTCGCGCCACAACGCGGCGCGCATCCGTTGCGCGCGCAGCCCGGTTTCAAACTCTCCGGCGACACCTGCAGCGCACTGCGGCTGATGACGCGCAATCTGCTGCCAAAGCTGGCGCACGCCTCGCCATCGCAGCGCATCGCCCGCATCGCGCACGTGATCGCCAATCTTGCCGCCTTCGTGCGCCGCGCTCTGAAGCGCATCGCCAAAGGCTTCGTGCGCGTCCGCTTGGTCGGCGCCCGCCCGCCCGCGCGCGCGTTCATTTGCGCCGCGCCGGCGCTCTGCGCCGCCAGCGCCGACACCTCATAGGCCCGCGCGCCCTCTCCTGATCTGATCCAACGCGCGGCCAAGCCCGGTTCGCGCGGGCGCCGGCGCGCGCGCTCAGGGACGCGTCAGAATCTCGCGCTCCACCGTCGCCGCATCGACGTCCGCCGCGTAGAAATTCATCGCCCGGAATTGGTTGCCGCCCAGCAGCGGCAATTGCGAATTCACCCCCGCCGGCGCCGCGCCCTCAAAATTTCCGTACGCCAAAATCCCGCGCGCGCGCACCCGGTCCGCGAACTCGATCGCCGCCACATACGTGGTGCCGCCAACAAAGCGATCGGCGCCCTCCGGATTGCGCCTAAACCACCCGGTGTGAAATGCGCCGAGCCATTCGGGGCCCAGATCACTGGCGATGTCCTGATCGCCGACGCGAATGCGCGACGCTTCGCTCCACGCCACGTCAAGCCGACCATAACGGCGTCGCACCACATCAACCGCGCGCTGCAACGCCGCCACCGCGCCAGCGCGATCGGTCAAACCGCTTGGCCCCGTCAACGGCGCATCGAAGCGCCAAGGCGTGCCGTAATCGTCATTGCTCAAGCCAAACTGAAACGCCCATTCCTGAAAAAGCACCGCGCCCCGGCTTTCCGCGCGCGTCTGCCGATCCCACGCACGCAACACGTCGCCCGCTTCGCGCACGCCGCGATCGCGCGAAGCCGCCGCGCCTGCAAGCAGATCGTCCATCACATAATCGGCCGTCATCAGCCGCGCCGAGTACGTGTAGTGCTGAAATTCGTCGAAGCTGATGTGTTCATCGCCACTCAGCATCGAGATCGACGAATGCGGGCGCGGCGGCAGATAGGGCGGCACGAAATCGCCGGGATAATCGCGCGGGTTCAGCACGCCTGGCGCCGTCGATGTCCAGGGCGGCTCGTTGGCGTTTTGAATGAAGCCGGCCGGCGGATTGCGATAACGCGGCAATTGCGCATACGGCAGATAATCAGTCCAAACCGATGCGCTGCTGCCTTCGGTGATCCCCGCCCAAGCCCGCGAGTCGCCACCATTCCTGCGCGGCGCAAGCGCGTTGAACAGATAGAATATGTCGCCCTGGCGATCCGCATACACCGTGTTCAGCATCGGCTGCTGCTGCATCGCCATCGCCGCTTCAAACGCATCCGCATTGCGCGCACGCGCCATCGCCCAATATTGTTCCGTCAGCCGCGATCGCGCCGGATCGGCCAATCCAGCCACCCGCACCGAATACACATGCGTCGCTGTTTCGCGCATAACTGGCCCAGCGATGGTGCGCCGGATCGTCAGCGGTCGGTTTTCCGCGCCAACCCGAAGCGGCACGGTTTCCGTTTCAAATGCCCGCACCGCGCCATCGACCAGATAGCCATCGCCAGACTTGGCGAAGCTGAACGTGTCGGCGCCGTCAAAGGTGTTCACCGTATGCGTCCAACCGGCGCTGTCGTTGAAGCCCAGGATCAGGAACGGGTGCCCGATCAGCGCCACGCCATAGGCGTCAACATCACCAGCCGTCAGATGCGCTTCGAAAAACAGGAACAGATCGTCCCAAGGCAAATGCGGATTGGCCAGCAGCATCGCGTGCCCACCTTCCGCTCGCGACGGCGCCACCGCCCACGCATTCGATCCCGGAACAGGCGCGTTCAACGCCGCATCCACTTGCTGCAGCTCGTCGCTCATCACGAACGTCACATGGATCGAGCGCTCGATGTGTCCCAGCACGTCGAGCGGCGTCACCGGCAGCGCCCGCTCCATTGCATCATCGATCAAATCCGGATGCGCTGCGGCGTAATCGTTGATGCCTTGCGCGAACGCGCTGAGTTGGGCCTGTTGCGTCGGTGCTTGAGCGGCGAAAAGCGCCGGCAAACTTTGCGGCAAGCCGAGCGACCACAGCAATTCGTCGGTCTCGCGATACGCTTCGCCCCACAATTCGCCGCCGCGCCCACGCGCTTGGCCCATCAGCTTCAACAGCAAGTTCGGCCGCGCCCGCGCTTGCGCCCAACCCAAGCCATACGCCGCGCCCACATCGTCGGCGGCGCGAATATGGGGCACGCCCCATTGGTCCCAGCGCAGCTCGACCGGCGTGTTCGCTGGCGGCGCCGTTGCGCACGCGCCGAGAGCCAAGCCCAAGATCAGAGCAACCCAACAGCGCATCGCCATCTCCCTCCGGCAAAGCATGGACCGGCCCCCGCAGCTATGCAATATTGCATCGCGCGAGGCCGCCAAGCGGGCGCCTCCCGAGGGGGCGCGGGCGCTTTGGACTGGGACAAGCTCAAAACCTTCCACTACGCCGCCGAGACCGGCAGCTTGACCGCCGCCGCTGAAAAGCTGGGCGTCAGCCAGTCGTCCGTGAGCCGCCAGATCGCAGCGCTCGAGAGCGGCATGGGCGTGCCTCTGTTTCAACGCCACGCACGCGGGCTGTTGCTGACTGGCCCCGGCATGGCATTGCGCGAGTTCACGCGCGAAATGGCCGGCGCCGCGATCATCGCGGAATCGACGCTGAAAGACGCGCGCGAGAAGGTGATCGGCGATCTGAAGATCACCGCACCGGTTGCGTTCGGATCAACCTGGCTTGCGCCGCGCCTCACGCATTTTGCCGACACCTATCCCGAGACGCGTGTGCAAATCCTGCTCGACGATCGCGAGTACGATTTGTTGAAACTGGAAGCCGAATGCGCGATCCGCCTGTGGGCGGCCACGCACGCCGATCTGATCCAGCGCAAATTGTTCGACGTGAACGTCAGCCTCTACGCTTCGCCCACCTATTTGCAGCGCCACGGCACGCCGAAGAGTGTCGAGGATCTCGATCAGCATCGCATCATCGCCTACCAGGCCGGCGTGCCCACGCCGATGCGCGAGCTCGATTGGGCCCAACGCGCCGGCCGAGAAGACGCCAAGCCGCGCCCGCCGCTGCTGGAGATCAACAACGTCTATGGCATGTTGCGCGCGGTCGAGAGCGGTTTCGGCATCGCCAGCGTGCCCGACTACATGGCGCGCGAAAATCCGCACTTGGTGAAAGTGCTGCCCAACCTGCCAGGGCCGAACTTCGAGGTGTATTTCATCTACCCAAGCGATCTGAAGCGCAGCAAACGCATCGCGGCGTTCCGTCAATTCCTGATCGAACAAGCCGCCGGCTGGCAGAACTAGGTCAAAGGAGCAGCTCTATGATGAAACTCGTCGCCACGATCGCGCTCGCCATCAGCCTCGCGGCCTGCGATCCGGAAGCCAGCATCGGTCCGCGACACGGCGAACAAGTTCGCGCGCAAGAGGAAGCCTTGCTCGCCGCCCTTAGCGCCGAAGACGCTGCCGCAGCGGCCGCATTGTACGCACCTGACGCCCAGATGCTCAATCCATTCGCCGAGCCGCTGACAACGCCTGCGGAAATTCAAGCGGGCTTCCAGGCCATGTTCGACGATCCGAACGGCTCACTCACCTTCACCAACACCGACATGATCCTGCCCTCAGCCGGCGACTACGCCGTCACGCAAGGCGCCTTCACGGTGAGTTATTCGGACACGCAATCGCAAGCGCGCGTGGAATCTTCAGGCTCTTACATCACGCTCTGGCGTCATCAGGATGACGATAGCTGGAAGATCATCCGCGACATCGCCACACCTGGGCCAACGCCAACGTCGGCGTCTCAATAACGCTCAGCCGAACGCAATCAGCCCCGCGCCGAGCGCTACTACGATCGCGCCCGCCCAACGCCGCGCGCCCAAATGTTCGCCCAACAGGAAGAACGCGATCAGCGCGCCCCACACCACGGAGGTTTCGCGCAACGCCGTCACCTGCGCGATCGGAGCGAATGTCTGCGCCCACAACACCAAACCGTAACCGGCGAAGCTGATCACGCCGATGCCAATGCCGCGGATCGGCGCAACGCGCGCGCTTTGCAGCAAAGCCGCGCCGCCACGGCGCTGCCACGCCACAGCGATCATCACCACCGACATCAACACCATGTTCCAGCCGAGATAGAGCACCGGCGCACCACTCACGCGCGCGCCCAAGGCGTCGACCAACGAATAGCCCGAGATGCACAATCCCACCGCCAGCGCCCACAACGTCGCCTTCAGCGGCGCACGCGGGCTGACGCCAACGAGCAAGATCCCGACCGACACCAACGCCACGCCGGCCGCTTTCAAAGGCGGCGGCACTTCGCCCGCAGTGAACGCCGCGCCAATCGCCACCAGCAACGGCGCCGAGCCGCGCGAGAGCGTGTAGATGTGCGAGAGATCGCCCGCGTCATAGCTCTTGAACAGCGCATACCAATAGGCGAGGTGGATCAGCACCGAGCCGGCCACGTACGGCCACGCCTCCACGCGCAGCCCACCCATCACGATCAGGATCGCCCCGCCCGCGACCACACCGCCCACCGCGATCAAAAACGCGTCGGCCAGACGATCCGGCACACGCGCGCCCCCGCCCTTCAGAGCCGCGTTCCAACTGGCGTGGATCAAGGCTGACGTAAGGGCGGCGGCGATGGCGAGAGGCGGCATGAAGAGCGCACACTTAGCGCGCGCAACCCGAGTCGCAAAACGTCATGCGATCAATCCCACACCGCAACGGGCGTGCTATAGTGCCGCTGGGAGGCAAAACATGAGCGAGCGGGAATTCGATATCGTTGTTTACGGCGCCAGCGGCTTTACCGGGCGCCTGGTCGCGGAATACGTGCTCGCCGCCTATGGCGTCGGCCGCGATGTGAAATGGGCGATGGCTGGGCGCGACCTCGGCAAGCTCGAAGCGATACGCAACGAACTCGGCGCGCCCACAACGCTGCCGCTCATCAACGCCAACGCCAGCAACGCCGACTCGCTCGATGCGATGGCCAGCCGCGCCAAAGTCGTGATCACAACCGTCGGCCCCTACCAGCTTTACGGCGAAGCGCTCGTCGCCGCCTGCGTTCGCACCGGCACCGATTACGTCGACCTCTGCGGCGAGCCGGCTTGGATGGCCGCCATGATCAAGAAATACGAAGCCGACGCCAAGGCCAGCGGCGCGCGCATCGTGTTTTCGTGCGGCTTCGATTCCATCCCGTTCGACGGCGGCGTCTATTTCCTGCAACGCGAAGCCAAGGCGCGCTTCGGCGCGGCCGCACCGCGCGTGCGTGGGCGTGTGCGTAAGATGAAGGGCGGCTTCTCCGGCGGCACCATGGCCTCCATGCTGGCGACATTGGAAGCCGGCGCGCGCGATCCGAGCATCCCGGCCACCATGCGCAATCCGTTCGCCCTGGTTTCCGCCGACGCGCCGAAAACCCGCCAGCCCAGCGGCGCCGATGCGATCTACGATTCCGATATCCCCTCTTGGTCGGCGCCGTTCGTGATGGCGGCGATCAACACCAAGAACGTCCACCGCACCAACGCATTGCTCGGCTTTCCGTACGGGCGCGAGTTCAGCTACGACGAAATGCAGATGACCGGCGATGGCGACGCGGGCAAACGCCGCGCCAAGGCTGCGGTCAACGCCTCGCGCATGCAGATGATGATGCTGTCGTTCGCACCGTCGCGGGCGGTGCTGCGCCGGATCGCGCTGCCGAAACCGGGCCAAGGGCCCAACAAGCACGAGCGCGAAACTGGCCTTTACGATGTGCTCTATGTCGGCGATTTTCCCGATGGCCGCGCGCTGCGTGCGTCGGTCAGCGGTGACAAGGATCCCGGCTACGGCTCTACGAGCAAGATGATCAGCGAAGCGGCGCTCTGCATCGGCGCAACACCGCGCACGCAAACGCCCGGCGGCATCTGGACACCGATGGCGGCGATGGGCGACGCATTGATCGAAAGGCTTGAAGCGAAAGCCGGGCTGAAGTTCAAGCTGGAGAATTAGCGGACGGGACCGCGGGCCTTCGGGCCCGCATGCGCGGTTGAAGCCGCGCGGTCCCGCTCAGCGCAAATTCGCGCAAAACCGCTGGATGCGAGCGCACGCATCTTCCAGCTGTTCGTTCGAGGTCGCGTAGGAAATGCGGAAGCATGGGCTCAACCCAAACGCCGCGCCATGCACCACCGCCACGCCTTCCGCTTCCAACAATTCGTTGGCGAAGCTCTCGTCGCTGCCGATCACATTGCCGCTTGGCGCGGTCTTGCCGAGCGCGCCTTCGCAGGAGGGATACACATAGAAGGCGCCCTCCGGCGTTGGGCATTTGATGCCGCGCGCTTGGTTGAGCATCGAGACCACGAGATCGCGGCGGCCCTGAAACAGTGCACGGTTGCGCGGAATGAAATCTTGCGGCCCGTTGAGCGCTTCCACTGCCGCCCATTGCGAAATCGACGACGCGTTCGACGTCGTCTGCCCCATCACATTGGCCATCGCCTTGATCAGCCATTCGGGGCCAGCCGCATAGCCGATGCGCCAACCCGTCATCGAATAAGCTTTCGAGACGCCATTCATCGTCAGCGTGCGATCGTACAGACGCGGCTCGACCTGAGCGATCGTCGTGAATTTGAAATCGCCATAGACGAGGTGCTCGTACATGTCGTCGGTCAGCACCATCACGTGCGGGAACGACAGCAGCACCTCGGCGATGGCCTTCAATTCGTCGGCTGTGTAGGCCGCGCCGGAAGGGTTGGACGGCGAATTGAGCAGCACCCATTTCGTGTGCGGCGTGATCGCTTTCGCGAGCGCGGCCGGCTTCACTTTGAAATTGTCCTCGATCTTCACGTCGACGAAAACGGGCGTGCCGCCGCACAGCAACGCCATATCGGGATAGCTCACCCAGTACGGCGCCGGAATCACCACTTCGTCGCCGGGCGAGAGCGTCGCCAAGAACGCGTTGAAGATAACCGGCTTGCCGCCTGGAGAAACGTTCACTTGGCTGCGCTTGTACTCAAGCCCGTTCTCGCGCTTGAACTTGGCGACGATGGCGTCCTTCAGCTCGGGAATTCCATCGACGTCGGTATATTTCGTCTTGCCGGCCTCGATTGCGCGGATCGCTGCCTGCTTGATGTTGTCGGGCGTATCGTGATCCGGCTCCCCGGCCGACAGCGCGATCACATCGCGACCGGCGGCTTTCAAGGCGCGCGCCTTCGCACTCGCCACCAAGGTGGCCGATGGCTTGATCCGCTGCAGCGCTTGTGACGTTTGCGTCATTGACCCGTTCCGCTCGATTCTGTCGCATCGAGTGTAGGACAAAGCGTCGCTGGCCGGAACGCTTGGCGCTTCCTATATCGTCGGAAACACGAGGGAGAACGCGATGCCGCTTTTGATGTGCCCGAATTGCAATGCTTCAATGAATGAGGTGAAGCGGGCCGACGTCGCCTTTGATATGTGCCCGACCTGCCGGGGTGTCTGGCTGGATCGCGGCGAGCTCGAAAAGATCATCTCCGGCGCCAAGGATGAGCGCACCGCGTTCGAGCAGGACCGGTCGCAATTTTATCAGGACCCCGACGCCTATCGCCGCTCGCACCCCCAACCTCAGCCGCCGCAACAACAGCAGCAACGCCCGCAACAAGGCTATGGCGAGCGTGGCGAGTACGGTGAGGGCGGCGAACGTGGCGAAGGCGGCTACGTCGATCAGCACGGGCGTCGGCGCCGGCGCGGCGGCTTCGATCTGTTCGACATCTTCGACTAGACGCCGAAACCGCCCGACATAAACCCGCAACATGTCGGACACATTCCGCCACACTCGTCCTACGAGTGGCGCCAGTCGAATGCGCGTTGACGATTTCGCATGATTTCCCTGATTTTCTGCGCAACCGGGGAAATCAGATGAAGCCAGCACTACGCACCGCCCTAGCGTCGTCTCTCGCGTTGATCGCGACAAGCGGCATCGCGCAAGCGCAGCACGCGCCGCCGCAGTCGCCGCCGCCGCCAGCGCCGGTGGAACTCGAACCTGTACCTGAGGACGAGGATCCGATCATCGTGCGCGCCACGGGCGATGCGGTTCGCATCGATCGGCGCACCTACACTGTGCGTGACGATCCCGCTGCCCAATCGACCAACATGTTCGACGTGCTGGGCCGCATTCCCTCCGTCAGCGTTGCGCCGTCGGGAGCGGTGACGCTGCTCGGCGCTTCGAACGTGGCCATCCAAATCAACGGCCAACCGGTGCCCGACACCACACTTGAGCAAGTGCTCCGCGGCCTGAACGGCGCTGAGGTCGAACGCATCGAAGTGATCACCAATCCGGGCGCGCAACACTCGGCGGCGGCCTCCGGCGGCATCATCAACATCATCACCCGCCAGCGCGTCAGCAATGACGGCCTCAATGGCAATATCCAAGCCGGCTACGACAACCTCAACAGCTGGCACCTCGGCATCTCGCCGACTTGGTCGCGTGGGCCGTGGTCGCTGAGCGGCTCGTTCGGCGGCTGGGGCGGCGAACAAACGCAAGCGTTTGAGCGCGAGCGAACCATTCTTGGCTCTGGAGTTACCACCTTCGAACGCGGCGACCAGGATCTCGAGTTTGGCGGCTTCTATGTCGGGCGCGCCACTGCGGGATATCGCCCAACCCAACGTCAACGGTTCACGCTTGCGATCGATTCAACGCACGGCGGCAACGACATCTTGCGCGATACCGACACCACCCAAGCCGGCACATTCGTGTCGCAACAGAGCAACCTCAATATGGTGGAATTCTACCATGAGGGCGTGACGTTCGAATATCAGCAAGACGGATCGCGCCCGCGTCAGCTCTTCAAGGCCAACGCGAATTTCAGCAACAATGGCGCAAGCTTCGAACAAGAGTTCGAATTCAACCCCGCTCTCGGCGTGGCGCGCGCCATCACATCGCGCAACACCCAGGATACGGACGGCGCCAATGGCCGGGTCGAGTACGAAACGCCGATGGGCGAAGATCAATTCTTGAGCACCGGGATCTTTTTCGACATCTCGCAAGCCGACATCGAGACCGTTCGTCAAACGCTTGTCGGGCCGGCCATTCCGCCGGACTACGTCACCCTGCTTGAGGGCCGCCAGCAAACATTCGCCGCCTACGGCACCTACCAATTCGCGCTCGGCAATTGGACCGTGCAACCCGGCGCGCGCTTCGAAAATTATCGCCGCGAAGTGATTTCGGGCGGCCTTGAGACGGACGCCACCGATCCGCGCACCTTCCCCAGCATCCACTTGCGCCGCAGCGTCGGCGAGAATTTCGATCTCGATCTCAGCTACACAAGCCGCATTCAACGGCCGGCATTCCAGCAGCTCGATCCCTCGCTGCGCTTCGTCGATTTCAACCGCGCGCTTCAGGGCAATCCGAACCTCGATCCCTCGCTCACGGATGCGTACGAAGCGAACCTCACCTACCAAAACCAAGGCCGCACACTCAGCCTCACCCTCTACGATCGCATCAGCGATGACATCTTCTCGCCTTTCACCCAAACGCTGATCGACGGCACGATCCTCACAACCACCGTGAACGCCGGGACCAGCGAACAGCGCGGCCTGCAAGCCATCGCACGCGGCCCGCTGAGCGAAAGCTGGCGCTACTCCGCCACGGTCAATGTCATGGACCGCGCGTTCGACTTCTTGAGCGGCGGCACGATCGAACGGCGCAACGAGTTCGAGTATGACGGCGCCGTTTCGCTCGATTATCGCGATGGCGACCAAAACGCGATCGGCGCGGACCAACTCCAGTTTGAAGTGCGCTTTCAGGGCCCGCGCCACACGCTGCAAAGCGACATCGACGCGTTCACCGTCGCCAACATCACCTGGCGTCGCAAGCTGACCAACCGGCTCTACGGCACGCTCACCGCGCAAGACATCTTCGCCTCGCAAGACAACATCAACGAGACAACCACCGACACCTATTTCGAGCGCACCGTAAACGAGAGCCCCGGCGCGCGCGTGCGCTTTGCGATCACTTACCAATTCGGCGATGGCCCGCAGCGCCCACCGCCAGAGCAGCAGCAACAACCCGGCGGCCCGCCGCCGATCCAATAGGCGCACAACAAAACGGCCCGGCATCGCTGCCGGGCCGTTTCATTTAGGCGTTTCCCCGTATTCTTATTCGGCAGCTTCCGTGCGCGCGAGGCGAGCGGCGTCTTCGGCGCGCTCCACCGCGAGCTTGGCGTCGCGTTCGGCGGCGAGCTTCTGATAGCGGCGCAATTGGCCGCCCGTGCCCGCCGGGATCAAGCGCCCGACGATGACGTTCTCCTTCAGCCCTTCGAGCGTGTCTGACTTGCCGTAGGAAGCAGCTTCGGTGAGCACGCGCGTGGTTTCTTGGAACGACGCCGCCGAGATGAACGAACGCGTTTGCAAGCTGGCCTTGGTGATGCCGAGCAGCATCGGTTGGGCGTGCGCGGTCTTCAGGCCGAGCTCCTTCACGCGCTTGTTCTCGTCTTCGAGATCGAGCGCTTCCACCGCTTCCCCTTTCAGGAACTCGGTGTCGCCGGCTTCCATCACTTCCACCTTCTGCAGCATTTGCCGGACAATCACTTCGATGTGCTTGTCGTTAATCGGCACGCCTTGCAGGCGGTAGACCTTCTGGATTTCCTCGACGAGGTAGTTCGCGAGCGCTTCGACGCCGAGAATGGCGAGGATGTCCTGCGGCGCGGGATTGCCATCGAGCAAGTACTCGCCCTTTTTGACGAAGTCGCCTTCCTGAACCGAAAGGTGTTTGCCCTTCGGGATCATGTACTCGATCGCCTCGACGTCCTCGCCTTCCGGCACGACGCGCAGACGGCGCTTGTTCTTGTAGTCCTTGCCGAACTCAACGCGGCCGTCTTGCTCGGCGATGATCGCGTGATCCTTCGGACGACGCGCTTCGAACAGCTCGGCAACCCGCGGCAGACCGCCGGTGATGTCGCGTGTCTTGGCGCCGCCTGTCGGCATACGCGCGAGATCCTGGCCGGGCGTCACGTCATCGCCGTCGGCGATGGAGAGAATGGCGCCGACTGGCAGCAGGTAACGCGCTTCCGAACCGTTGGAGAGCTTCAGCGGTTGACCCTTCGCGTTCAGCACGACGATGGCCGGACGCAAATCCGGGCCTTTCGCGGTCGAGCGCCAATCGATCACCACTTTCGAGGAAATGCCGGTGGCTTCGTCGAACTCATCGCGCGACGAGATGCCTTCGATCACGTCCTCAAACTTCGCCTTGCCCGCCACTTCGGTGAGGATCGGCGTCGCGTAGGGATCCCACTCGGCGATACGATCGCCGCGCTTCACCTTCGCTTTTTCGTCCACACGCAGGCGCGAGCCGAACGGCAGCTTGAAGCTTTGACGCTCCTTGCCTTCGGAATCGACGACAACGAGCTGCATGTTGCGGCTCATCGCGATCAGATCGCCCTTGGCGTTCTTCACCGTGTTGCGGTTCATCAGGCGCACTTCGCCGTCGTGCGCGGATTCCATCACCGATTGCTCGGCAACCTGAGCCGCGCCGCCGATGTGGAACGTACGCATGGTGAGCTGAGTGCCCGGCTCGCCGATCGATTGCGCCGCAATGACGCCGACCGCTTCGCCGATATTGACGCGCGTGCCGCGGGCCAAGTCGCGGCCGTAGCAGGCGCCGCAAACACCGGTGCGGGTTTCGCAGGTGAGCACCGAGCGCACCTTCACCGCTTGCACGGCCGCCTTCTCGACGGCGACCACGAGGTCTTCGTCAAGATACGAACCGGCCGGCGCGATCACTTCGCCGCTGGTGGGGTCGACAATGTCGACGGCCGACGTGCGGCCGAGGATGCGGGTGCCGAGCGAGACGATGATGTCGGCGCCGTCGATGACGGCGGCGATCATGATGCCGTCCTGGGTGCCGCAATCTTCTTCGGTGATGATGCAATCTTGCGCGACGTCGACGAGACGACGCGTGAGATAGCCCGAGTTCGCGGTCTTCAGCGCCGTATCCGCGAGGCCCTTACGGGCGCCGTGGGTGGAGTTGAAGTATTCGAGAACCGAGAGGCCTTCCTTGAAGTTCGAGATGATCGGCGTTTCGATGATCTCGCCCGACGGCTTGGCCATCAGCCCGCGCATACCGGCGAGCTGCTTCATCTGGTTCTTCGAACCGCGCGCGCCAGAGTGCGCCATCATGAAGACGGAGTTGAGTTCGCCCAGGCGGCCATCCTTCAGGCGGGCCGGCTTGGACGCTTCTTCCATCATCGCGTCAGCGACTTTGTCGGTGCACTTCGACCAGGCGTCGACGACCTTGTTGTACTTCTCACCCTTGGTGATCAGGCCGTCGGCGTATTGCTGTTCGTATTCGGAGGCGCGCTTGCGCGTCTCTTCAACCAGCGTCTCTTTCGCCTTCGGCACGACCATGTCGGCCATGCCGAACGAAATGCCGGCCTTCGCCGCTTCGCGGAAGCCAAGCTGCATGATGCGGTCAGCGAAGATCACCGTCGCCTTCTGGCCGCAGAAACGGTAAACCTGATCGATCAGGTTGCCGACTTCCTTCTTGGTCATCGTCTGATCGAGCAGCGTGTAGCTGATCTTCGGATGGCGCGGCAGCAGCTCCGCGAGCTTCATACGACCCGGCGTCGAGTCGATGGTGAGGCGAACAGGCTTGTTGTTCGCATCGACCGTTTCGAAGCGCGCCTTGATCTTCGTGTGCAGCGTAACAATGCCGGCTTCGAGCGCGGATTCGATTTCGCCGATCGAGCCGAACAGCTTGCCCTCGCCCGGCTCGCCCTCTTTGAGCGTCGAGAGATAATACAGGCCGAGAACGATATCCTGCGACGGCACGATGATCGCCTTGCCGTTCGCCGGCGAGAGGATGTTGTTCGTGCTCATCATCAGAACGCGCGCTTCCAGCTGCGCTTCGAGCGCCAACGGGACGTGCACGGCCATCTGGTCACCGTCGAAGTCGGCGTTGAACGCCGCGCAAACGAGCGGGTGCAGTTGGATCGCCTTGCCTTCGATCAGCTTCGGCTCGAACGCTTGGATGCCCAAGCGGTGGAGCGTCGGCGCGCGGTTCAGCAGCACCGGGTGCTCGCGGATGACTTCTTCAAGCACATCCCAAACTTCCGGACGCTCCTTCTCCACCATGCGCCGCGATTGCTTCACAGTGCCGGAGAGGCCCTTCACGTCGAGGCGCGCGTAGATGAACGGCTTGAACAGTTCGAGCGCCATCTTCTTCGGCAAGCCGCACTGGTGCAGCTTCAGATCCGGACCGACGACGATGACCGAACGGCCCGAATAATCGACGCGCTTGCCGAGCAAGTTCTGACGGAAGCGGCCTTGCTTGCCCTTCAGCATGTCGGCGAGCGACTTCAGCGGACGTTTGTTGGCGCCGGTGATGACGCGGCCGCGGCGGCCGTTGTCGAACAGCGCGTCGACAGCTTCCTGCAGCATCCGCTTTTCGTTGCGGATAATGATGTCCGGCGCGCGCAGCTCCATCAGCCGCTTCAAGCGGTTGTTGCGGTTGATGACGCGGCGATAGAGATCGTTCAAATCCGACGTCGCGAAACGGCCGCCATCTAGCGGCACCAGCGGGCGCAGTTCCGGCGGGATCACCGGCACGACGGTGAGGATCATCCATTCCGGCTTGTTGCCCGAGCGAATGAACGCTTCGACCAGCTTCAAGCGCTTGGCCAGCTTCTTCGGCTTCAGTTCCGAGGTTGCTTCGGCGATTTCCTTGCGCAGCTGCTCAGCCTCTTTTTCGAGGTTGAGCGCCATCAGCAATTCGCGGATCGCTTCCGCGCCGATCGAGGCGGTGAAGCTGTCTTCGCCGAACTCGTCTTGGGCGCGGATGTAGTCTTCTTCCGTCAGCAGCTGCTTGGCTTCGAGCGAGGTGATGCCGGGTTCGAGCACGATGTATTGCTCGAAATAGAGCACGCGCTCGATGTCCTTCAGCGCCATGTCGAGCATCAGCGCGATGCGGCTCGGCAGCGACTTCAGGAACCAGATGTGAGCGACGGGCGCGGCCAGATCGATGTGGCCCATGCGCTCGCGGCGCACGCGCTGCAAGGTGACTTGGACACCGCACTTTTCGCAGATGATGTCCTTGTACTTCATCCGCTTGTACTTGCCGCACAGGCACTCGTAATCCTTGATCGGGCCAAAGATACGCGCGCAGAACAGGCCGTCACGTTCCGGCTTGAACGTGCGGTAGTTGATCGTCTCGGGCTTCTTGATCTCGCCGAAGCTCCACGACTTGATCTGCTCGGGGCTCGCAATCGAGATGCGGATCTGATCGAACACCGGCGCCGGAGGTTGGTTGGCGTTGAAGGTGGCGTTGATCAGGTCTTGGTTCATGGCATTCATGGTCTCTACCTTCCGTCGTCCCGCGCGCGAACCGGGACCCAGGGGCAAACTTCACATCGATCCCGGACGCGCCGACGGCGCGCCCGGGTAAGCTTTATTCGGCCGCCTTCGCTTTGCCGCCGTCGACCAGTTCGACGTTGAGGCCCAGCGAACGCATTTCCTTGACCAGCACGTTGAAGCTTTCGGGGATGCCCGCTTCGAACGTGTCGTGACCGCGTGTGATGGCCTCGTAGACCTTCGTGCGGCCGGCGACGTCGTCGGACTTCACCGTCAGCATTTCCTGCAGCGTGTACGCAGCGCCGTAAGCTTCGAGCGCCCACACTTCCATTTCGCCGAAGCGTTGGCCGCCGAACTGCGCCTTGCCGCCCAACGGTTGCTGGGTGACGAGCGAGTACGGGCCGATCGAACGAGCGTGGATCTTGTCGTCGACCAAGTGGTGCAGCTTCAGCATGTAGATGTAGCCGACGGTCACCGGACGCTTGAAGGTGTCGCCGGTGAGGCCGTCGCGCAGCATGACTTGCCCGGTTTCGGACATGCCCGCCGCTTTCAACATCTCGCGGATGTCGCTGTCCTTGGCGCCGTCGAACACGGGCGTCGCCACCGGCACGCCCTTTTCGATGTTGTGCGCGAGCTCGCGGATTTCCTCGTCGCTCTTCGGGAATTCCTGATCGGCTCCGTAGAGCTCTTTCAGTTTCTTATCGAGCGGCTTGCGGTCTCCGTCGCGATCGAACACGTCGAGCGCGGCGCGAACTTGCTTGCCAAGCGTGGCGCAAGCCCAGCCGAGGTGGGTTTCCAAGATCTGGCCGACGTTCATCCGGCTCGGCACGCCGAGCGGGTTGAGCACGATATCGACATGGGTGCCGTCGTCGAGGAACGGCATGTCTTCGACAGGCACGATCTTCGAGATAACGCCCTTGTTGCCGTGACGGCCGGCCATCTTGTCGCCCGGCTGCAGCTTGCGCTTCACCGCGACGAACACTTTGACGACTTTCATCACGCCCGGCGGCAGCTCGTCGCCGCGTTGCAGCTTGTCGACCTTGTCGGCGAAGCGCGCATCGAGACGCTTCTTGGCGTCGTCGTATTGCTTCTTCAGCGCCTCGATCTCAGCCATGCCGGCTTCGCTCTCGATGCCGAACTGCCACCATTGGCCCTTGGAGAGCTGGTCCAGCGCATCGCGCGTGACTTCGCCCTTCTTGAAGCCCTTGGGGCCAGTGACGGCTTGCGCGCCGATCAAGATTTCCTGCAGGCGGCCGAAGATGTTGCGTTCCAGGATCGCGAGTTCGTCGTCACGGTCCTTCGCCAGGCTTTCGATTTCTTCGCGCTCGATCTGCTGAGCGCGTTGATCTTTCTCAACGCCGTGACGGTTGAACACGCGCACTTCGACGACCGTGCCGTTGACGCCCGGCGGCAAGCGCAGCGACGTATCACGCACGTCCGAGGCCTTTTCACCGAAGATGGCGCGCAGCAGCTTTTCTTCCGGCGTCATCGGGCTTTCGCCCTTCGGCGTCACCTTGCCGACGAGAATATCGCCCGGCTCAAGCTCGGCGCCGATGGCGACGATGCCGGCTTCGTCGAGATTGCGAAGCGCTTCTTCACCGACGTTGGGAATGTCGCGGGTGATTTCTTCCGGGCCCAGCTTCGTATCGCGGGCGGCGACTTCGAATTCTTCGATGTGGATCGAGGTGAACACGTCGTCTTTGACGATGCGTTCGCTGATCAGGATCGAGTCTTCGAAATTGTAGCCGTTCCACGGCATGAACGCGACGAGCACGTTGCGCCCGAGCGCCAGCTCGCCAAGTTCGGTCGACGGGCCGTCGGCGATGATATCGCCTTCGCGAACGACGTCGCCAACCTTCACGATCGGACGTTGCGTGATGCAGGTGTTCTGGTTCGAGCGCTGGAATTTCAGCAAGCGGAAGATGTCGACGCCCGGCTTGGTGGCGTCGCGCTCTTCAGTGGCGCGCACGACGATACGTTGGCTATCCACTTGCTCGACGATGCCCGTGCGGCGCGCGGTGATCGCCGCGCCCGAGTCACGCGCAACGGTGCCTTCCATGCCGGTGCCGACGATCGGCGCGTCCGCACGGAGCAGCGGCACCGCTTGGCGTTGCATGTTCGAACCCATGAGCGCGCGGTTGGCGTCGTCGTTCTCAAGGAACGGGATGAGCGCCGCGGCGACCGAAACAACCTGCTTCGGCGACACGTCCATCAGGTCGATTTCTTCGCGCGGGATGAGCATGGCTTCGCCGCTTTCGCGCGCTTGCACGAAATCGTCGACCAGCATGCCCTTCGCATCAATCACCGCATTGGCCTGGGCGATCTTGTGCTTGGTCTCTTCCATCGCGGAGAGATAGACCACCTCTTCCTGCGGCTTGCCGTTCAGCACCTTGCGGTACGGGCTTTCGATGAAACCGTACTTGTTGACGCGCGCGTGCGTCGCCAGCGAGTTGATCAGACCGATGTTCGGGCCTTCCGGCGTTTCGATCGGGCAGATGCGGCCATAGTGCGTCGGGTGCACGTCGCGGACTTCGAAGCCCGCGCGTTCACGCGTCAGACCGCCCGGGCCAAGCGCCGAGAGACGGCGCTTGTGGGTGATTTCCGACAGCGGGTTGGTTTGGTCCATGAACTGCGAGAGTTGCGACGAGCCGAAGAACTCGCGCACCGCGGCAGCGGCAGGCTTCGCGTTGATCAGGTCGTGCGGCATCACGGTCTCGATATCGACCGAGCTCATACGTTCTTTGATAGCGCGTTCCATGCGCAGCAGGCCGACGCGATACTGATTTTCCATCAGCTCGCCGACCGAACGCACACGGCGGTTGCCGAGATTGTCGATGTCGTCGATTTCGCCGCGGCCGTCGCGCAGTTCGCACAGGGTGCGCAGCACTTCGATCACGTCTTCCATACGCAGGATGCGGATGCCGTCATCGGTATCCAGACCCAAGCGCATGTTCATCTTCACGCGGCCGACCGCGGAAAGATCGTAGCGCTCGCCATCGGAGAACAAGCCGTTGAACAACACTTCGGCGGTGTCGATCGTCGGCGGTTCGCCCGGACGCATGACGCGATAGATGTCGAACAGCGCTTGTTCGCGCGTCTCGTTCTTGTCGAGCGTGAGCGTGTTGCGGATGTAGGGGCCGTTGGTAGCCGGATCGATGTCCAGGATCGGCAGCTCTTCGATGCCGGCTTCGATCAGACCCGCGATGACGCTTTCAGCCAACGCTTCGCCGGCTTCGACGTAGATCTCACCGGTTTCCGGGTTGACCACGTCTTCGGCGATGTAGCGCTCGTACAGATCTTCGCTCGGCACGCGGATGTCGACGACGCCGTCTTCGACCAGCTTGTTGGCGATGCGCGCGGAGATTTTCTTGCCGGCTTCGGCCACGACCTTGCCGGTCTTGGCGTCGACGAGGTCATAGTTCGGCTTCACACCGCGCCAGCGTTCGGCGCGATACTTGGTGGTCCAGCCTTCGCGGGTGCGCTTGTAGATCGAGCTTTCGAAGAACGTCGCCAGGATCTGCTCGCTCGACAGGCCGAGCGCGTACAGCAACGTCGTCGCCGGCAGCTTCCGCTTACGGTCGATACGGACGTAGAGGATGTCTTTCGCGTCGAATTCGAAATCGAGCCACGAGCCGCGATACGGGATCACGCGGGCGGCAAACAGCAGCTTGCCCGAAGCGTGCGTCTTGCCCTTGTCGTGATCGAAGAACACGCCCGGCGAACGGTGCATCTGAGACACGATCACGCGCTCGGTGCCGTTCACGACGAACGTGCCTTTGTCCGTCATGAGCGGGATGTCGCCCAGATAGACGTCTTGTTCTTTGATGTCCTTGACGGACTTGGCGCCGGTTTCTTCGTCCGTTTCAAAGACGATCAGACGCAATTTCACCTTCAGCGGCGCGGCATAGGTCATGTCGCGCTGCTGGCATTCCTCGACGTCGAACTTCGGCTCTTCGAACTCGTAGGACACGTATTCGAGCACGGCCCGGTCCGAAAAATCGCGGATCGGGAACACGGACTTGAAAACGGCCTGAAGACCTTCATCAATGCGTTCGTAGGAACGCTCTTCCTTCTGCAGGAATTGATCGTAGGAGCTGCGTTGCACCTCGATCAGATTGGGCATGGCGCCCGCTTCGGCGATTTTGCCGAAGGACTTGCGAATACGCTTCTTACCAGTGAACGACAGAGCCATCTGTTCTTCCCGATGCGCGCTGCGCTGAAAGCGGATCTCCGGCCATAAGACCCGCCAGCGCGGCACATGAGCCGCCTAGTCCGCCCAGAATCGCGTTTCGCGGCGCGATCCTTGCTTCGATCGGTTCCACGCGGGCGGGCATGGAGCCGGCGCACCCCAACGACACGAAGCCGTCCAGTGCGCATGGAAAACAGCGGTTCGGCGAAGGCGCTTTGCGCGCCCTCGCCGTCCGCGTCTTGAAGTGAATTACTTCAGGTCGATCTTCGCGCCGGCCTTTTCAAGTTGGACCTTGAACTTCTCGGCATCGGCCTTGTTCACGCCTTCCTTGACGGCTTTCGGCGCGCCTTCGACCAGGTCCTTGGCTTCCTTCAAGCCGAGGCCAGTGATCGCGCGCACTTCTTTGATGACTTCGATCTTCTTGTCGCCGGCGCTGGTGAGCATGACCGTGAATTCGGTCTTCTCTTCAGCGGCAGCGGCAGGCGCTGCGCCAGCAGCGGCGGCCACGGCCACCGGAGCGGCGGCGGAAACGCCCCACTTGTCTTCGAGCAGCTTCGCCAGTTCGGCGGCTTCGAGGACGGTCAGGGACGAGAGATCTTCAACGATTTTATCGAGCTTCGACATTGTGTTGCTTCCTTGGAGTGTCGTTTGATTTTGGAATTACGGAAATGACGGACCTTAGGCGGCGTCCTTGGTGGCGTAGGCGTTGATCACACGCGCGAGCTGAGCGCCCGGCGCGGCGATGACACCCGCGATCTTGGTCGCCGGCGCTTGAACCAGCCCAATCAGCTTGCCACGCAGCTCGTCGAGCGACGGCAGCGACGCGAGAGCGGCGACTGCTTGCTTGTCGAGCACTTGATCGCCGAAGAGCGCGCCGAGAACGACGAACTTTTCTTTTTCCTTGGCGTACTGCACGGCGACCTTGGTCGCCGCGATCGGGTCCGCGGAATAAGCGATGGCCGTGGGGCCGGTGAACAGGTGAGCGCCGCCCTGATGCTGCGTGCCGTCGATGGCCAGCTTCACCAGGCGATTTTTCACCACTTTGAGCCCCGCACCCGCCTGACGCAGGCGGCCGCGAAGCACCGTCATGTCCGCAACGGTCAGTCCGGCATAGTGGCCAATCACCACCACGCCAGCGCCGGCGAAAACACCTTTCAGGCTTTCCACCGTTTCGGCCTTTTGAGCACGATCCATTTGCGGTCTCCTCAAAAGGCGCCCGGACCATCCGGACGCCCATTGGCGTGCTCGGACGGCCGTTCGCGGCGGAGAGCCGAGGACGACGCGCACCCGTGCACGCGGATCTGTCCCAGAGGCTCGCCAAACGACCCAGGCTGTGTCAGCCTGAGGACGAAACTTGTCGGCTCTGTCTCATGCCGGCCCGTGGCGCGAAGGGTAAAAAACCCGAACGACTTCCACGAATTAAGCCCACACGAAGAGGCCTTTCGGCCGCCCGTGCGGGGCGCCTGCAATCTCGGACAGGATTCGGCGGGTTAACGAACCCGACGAACCGGGGGATATGCACCCTTTGCTGCAACGCCGCAAGGGGCTGATTTGGGCATTTTTGTGGCGAAGCAGCCGACTATCTAGATCGGTGCGGGGGGCGTTGTTCGGCGCACAGCGAACGCCCCCGATAACGCTCGGCGTGGGCGGCGCAGGCGATCACCAAAGTCCACGGCGCTTCGCTGCGATCAATCGCGCCGACCCAGCCGTCGAGCGTCTGGCTGTTCCAGAGGTGAATGATGAAACGCTGCGGCCGCGTTAGCCGCTGCACCGCCGCGCCGCGCATGGTGTGCACGAGGCGGCCATCGACGTACCAGCGCAGCACGTCGCGCCGCCATTCGAAGCCGTAGGTGTGGAAGCCGTCAGAAGCGTCAAACGGCAGATCGACGTTGCGGTTTCGCGCCCGCCCGCCCTCGTGGAACGTCAGCTCGATCCGGCGCGGGTTGCGCCCGAGCAGCTCCATATCGATCTCGTTCCAGGTGCTGTTGCCGGCCTCGCGCGTGAAGGTGAAGGCGCCGACGACCAGCCCCGCCCCGCGCGGGATGCGCATGCGGGTTTCGAAATAGCCGTAGCGGAATTCTTCCGAGGTGCTGATCTCGCCCGACATGAACGGCTTGTCCGAGCCGCGCGGCGCGACATCGAGCGTGAGCGCCAGCCCTTCCGGCGTCAGCCGGACTTGGCCGCGCCGCCAATCGCTTGAGGTCCAGTCGCCGTTCGACCAGCCATCCGAGACGGTCCAGCGCTCGTCATCAAGCTCGCGGAAATTGTCGATGAAGCCGTCGCCGGCGAGTTCGACGACGGCGGCGCGCTCAACCGGGGGCGCAGCTTTGCCGCCGCCGGTCGGCAGCGAGCGCGGCGTATCAGCCGCGAGCGCCATGCCGAAGCTGGCTGCGGCGATTGCCGCGGCGCTCAGTCCGGCCAGCCTCATGGTTAAAGGATCCCCGCGTGGAAATACGCTTTGAGGGAAGCGTAAATGCAACGCCCGCGCCAGCGTTTACGCCCGCGCGAACTGCTAGCCGGGCAGCACCGCGCCCAACATGCGCAGCACCAAATCCATGGTGGCGATCCACAATCCGGCGAACCAACCCGCCAGCGCGCGCGCCAAGCTCTGCTGCGTCGCCAGCACCAAGCCGACGACCGCGAACACGATCAACAGAATGAAAAGTGACCCGCGCCGTTTGCTCTGAACCGCCATGGTTTCATCCTGCGCCGTCGAGGCGGCCGGCGATAGAGGGCGTCATGGCGGGGTGAGGTCTGCTTCTCGTCGAGAGCGGACAGCGGCGGGCATGACAGTTCGAGATTGCGGGTGATAGGAAAGGACATGAACGACAGGGTCGGCCAAGTCGAATTCTACGGGATACTTGGGCGGAGCACTTCGCAGGACAATGCGATAAAGCTGCGGTTCTACCCGCACGCATTTTCAACGGCTCCGGATGGGAAATACGTCCTCGTCGCAACCTTTGACAGTCCCTCCTTTCAAGATTCGGAAGTTGCCACGCTGGTGGGCGAAGAGGTTGAGGGCACGTTCTTCAATGACCGAGCCGAGATTATCGCCATATTTCAGTCGCTGACACTAACCTTGCGGGCCAGAGCGATCAGCACCGAGTGGTGCTCCTACGACGCTACGGACTTCGTGCGCCGGGTCGATGAACTAGATGCGGCGTACGAGCGACTGAATTCCGCTTTGACAAAAGCGGTGGGGAAAAATCGAAAGAGCGCTGAGCTTGCGAACGAACTACTGCGGCGAGCGAACATAAAGGCCCAATCCTCCGCGGAACACGCGGAGAAGCAGGCCGCTGCCATGGCGGTTCTAGAGCGCTTGATCCGTCAGCTCGACAGTGACGACTAGGACATTGCCAGCGTCCGCTCCGGGCCACGCACGGACATTTTAGTGGGCGACCCTTGACGCGCTCATTCCGCCATGACGTGCGGGAAGTACTTCTCATCCCACTCATCGGTTCGGAACATCAGCTTCACATGCGACACTGGCGTTTCTTCGGCAGGTACATAGGCTCGCATTTGCAACGGGACCTCCGCCTCCCATTCGGCCGGATTCATGTGAAAATGGTCTGACTTTTCGCTGAGGTGGGCGAGTTCGCTGACAAGCAGGTCACGACCTTCGGGGTTGAAGTAGAAGTACACTTCAGCCGGCTCGCCCTTGTCGTCCTTCGCTACGACAACTGTGATCCGTGGTTTGGCCATGCCGCGCCCCTTCCATATCCCCACGACGCCCATGCTGGTCCGCCTGACGCTACACGCAGACTAGATGGCCCTGCGGAAAATCGATGGACGTTTCGGACGCACCCAACGAAAAACGCCCCGGCTTTCACCGGGGCGTTTCGTGTGTTCAGTCGCGTGAAAGCGATCAGCCTTGCGCGGTGGCGTTCGACGGATCGATGCGGACGCCTGGGCCCATGGTGGAGCTCATGGCGACCTTCTTCACGAACGTGCCTTTCGCGCCGGTGGGCTTTGCTTTCACGACCGCGTCGATGAACGCTTTCGCGTTCTGACGGATTTGGTCTTCGCTGAAGCTGGCCTTGCCGATGCCGGCTTGGATGATGCCGGCCTTCTCAACGCGGAACTCGACCGCACCGCCCTTGGCGTCTTTCACCGCTTTGGTGACGTCCATGGTGACGGTGCCGACCTTCGGGTTCGGCATCAGGCCGCGCGGGCCCAACACTTTGCCGAGGCGCCCGACCAGCGCCATCAAGTCCGGCGTGGCGATCAGGCGGTCGAAATCGATCTTGCCCGAGTTGATCGTCTCGAACAGATCGTCGGAGCCGACGATGTCAGCGCCGGCGGCGCGGGCTTCGTCAGCCTTCTTGTCCTTGGCGAACACAGCGACGCGCGCGGTGCGGCCGGTGCCGTTCGGCAGCGAGACGACGCCGCGGACTTGCTGGTCCGGGTATTTCGGATCGACGCCGAGGTTCATCGAGACTTCGATGGTCTCATCGAACTTGGCGCCGCCCTTGCCGTTGGTGGCGCGTTCCTTGATCAGCTTCACCGCTTCATCGAGCGTGTGCAGCTTGCGGCTATCGACGTTGACGTGGCTCTTGGCCATGCGCTTGGTTGTTTTCGGCATCGGCCCTACTCCACCACTTCCACGCCCATCGAGCGGGCGGTGCCAGCGATCATCTTCGCGGCTTGGTCGAGATCAGCAGCGTTGAGATCCTTCGCCTTCGACTTGGCGATGTCCTTGCACTGCGCCATCGTGATCTTGCCGACGAAATCGACGCCCGGACGCTTGGAGCCCGAGCCCGGCTTCTTCGCCGTCGGCAGCTTCACGGCCTTCTTGATGAAATACGACGCCGGCGGCGTCTTGATTTCGAAGGTGAAGCTCTTGTCCTGGTAGTACGTAATGACCACCGGGCAAGGCATGCCCTTTTCCATGTCCTGCGTGCGGGCGTTAAAGCCCTTGCAGAATTCCATGATGTTCAAACCGCGCTGACCGAGCGCAGGGCCGATGGGCGGCGATGGATTCGCCGAGCCCGCCGGCACTTGGAGCTTAATCTGCCCCAGTACCTTCTTCGCCATGTTGGCCTCTCGCTTTGCGCGAACCGATGGCTAAACCGGCCCGCCTGAGGGGGTGCGTGGTGCGGCGGGACTGGACTTTGCCCAGGGCCTCCCACGCGGAAGCCGGGGGCTATAGCGGGTCGGGCTGGGAATGTCACTAGCGGGCGCGGGCCGCCGGCAGCTAGAATCTGGCGTGATTTGAAGGCCAGGGGGGAGCGTCTCATGCGCGTTTGGTTAGCGGTCGTCGCACTTGCGCTTATGGCGGCCAGCGCCTCCGGGCAACCGGCGAGCGATCAGCGATTTACCGGCGCCCTCACCCGCGCGGCGCCGCGCGCCAGCTTCAACCTGCAGCTCGAAGCCGGCCAGATCGTCACGCTGACCACGTCATCCACGGCAAACCTCGACACGGTGCTGACGCTGAACGGGCCGGGCGGTCGGCAGGTGGCGCAGAATGACGACCAGCAACAGGGCATCCTGACCTCGCAGATCGTCTACGCAGCGCGCACCAGCGGGTCGCATACGGCGGTGGTCACCGGTTACAACGGCGCCCTCGGCGCGTTCGAGCTGAACGTCTCGCGCGGGCTCGATGTGGGCTTGTCGGACGCGGCGCGCACCTTGCGCGAAGAAACCGTATCGCTCGACCGCCGCCGCCGCGAAGTGCGCTTCAGCGTCGAGCTCAGCGCCGATGAGGTGCTTGTCGCATCCACCTTCGCGCTGACGCCGAACCTGGACACGCTGCTCACCCTGGTCGACGCCAACGGCCAGAACCTGGCGCAAAGCGACGATCGCGATGACGGCACGCTCAATTCGCAGATCGTGTTTCGCGCCGCCGATGCGGGCCGCTACGAGATCGTGGCGGGTTCGTTCGACAACAACGGAACGGGCGATTTTGTGCTGTCGCTGGCGATCGACCCCAACGCGCAAGCGCCATTCAATTTCGCATCGGTCGAAGGCACGCCTATCGCCCAGCACGAAGGCACGCTCAACGATGCGCAGCCGACGCGCGAGTATCGCCTCGACCTCGCTGCTGGGCAGACTGTGATGGCGATGAGCGAAGCCACCAGCGGCAATCTCGATACGGTGCTGCGCCTGAATGGGCCGGATGGCTTTCCCGTCGCGCTCAACGACGATCGCGGCGACGGCTCGCTCAATTCGGCGTTCGCGTACACCGCTGCCGCGGCCGGCGCGTACACGCTTGAGATTTCGCGCTTCCAACAATCGAACAGCAGCGGCGCCTATCGCATCAATTTGACCTCCGTCGATGCGTCTGTGGTCGCGGCGCTGCAGGCGATCAACGAGAACCCGGTCACCCTCAGCGGCCCCGAGCAAACTATCGAAACGCGCGATTTTCGTTTGCACTACACGCTCGAAGGCGCCGACGCCGCGACCGAAGCGTATGCGCGCGCGACCGCTGACGAATTGCAGAGCGTGCTCGACGCGCAAGTGACGCGGCTTGGATGGGCCGCGCCGATACGTGAGGCCGATGGCCGCTACCGCGCCTACGTCGCCAACGCCAATGGCTCGATGGGCTACACCAAGCCGGTGCAGATGGTGTTCGACAATCCGAACACGCCGAACCGACGCGAGACGGTGGCGGCGCGGGCGGTGTTCGTGATCGACAACGATTTCGCCGGCATGGGCAAGAAGGCGCCGCCCGCGAGCTTGATGCGCGCAACCGCGACGCACGAATTCAATCACGTCATCCAATTCGGGTACGACGCGCAAGAAGGGCTGCACTGGCTCTACGAAGCGACGGCCTCCTGGATCGAGACCGTAACCGCCGGACGCGATCAGGATGCGACCGGTTACGTCGAGGTGGATTTCGCGGCGCCGGAAATGTGCTGGACGACGCTCACGCGCGGTCATGATTACGCGCAATGGACATTGCTGCAATCGCTCGCCGACGCGCACGGCGATCGCGTCGTCGTGCAGCTTTGGGAAAACAGTGTCGCCTATGACGGCTTTGAGACCATGTCGCGCACGCTTGCTGGCGTCGGCACGACCATCCCCGACGCGCTGCAGCGTTGGCGCGCGCAGAATTTCGCGCGCGACTATGATCTTGCCCCCTCTTTCACGCGATCCGTGCAGCTGGGCGGGTCGATCAATCGCGACGGATCATGGTCGCCGCGCGGACGGATTGAGCAGCTTGGCGCGCACTATGTGGCGCTGCGCCAGCAAGGGCGGCGCGCGTACACGCTGCGCGGTGACGCCAATCTTGAATTGCTGGGTCTCGGAAAGCGTAACGGTGAGATCGAAGTGGTGCGTCTCGGTCGCGGCGGCGTGTTCGACACAACCGGTTACGAGTATGCGGCTCTGATGGTGTTCAATCGCGCGGTGCCGCGCACGCCCGGCGCTTGCAGCGGCGCGAGCTATTCGATCAACGTGACCGCATCTGCCGAGCCGATGGCGGCGCCAAGCTATCGCTTCAGCGCCGCCCATTTCGCGCCACCGTCGCAATAGCGAACAAAAGAAGGGCCGCGGCGCGAACCGCGGCCCCAAATTTGGCCCTTGGGAGGGTGGGCGATCGCGCGCTTAGTAACGCGCGCGCAGCGTGACGCCCATGGTGCGCGGATCACCCAGGAACGCCGAGTAATTGCGCGCATAGGGTTCGGGACGGCCGCTCTGCAGCGGCGTGTCGAACGCAACCTGCATGTAGGTTTCGTCGAGCACGTTGCGGGCCCAGAACTCGATGCCGACGCGCTCATCCTCGGTGTAGAGCCCGAACCGCGCGTTCACGAGAATGTAGGCGAGCTGCCGTTTGGCGGGGTTCAAGTCCGACCCGGTGACTTGATCGTCGACCCAGCGGAAGTCGAGATAAGCCAGCCCATTCAAGCCCGCGAAATCGTGCTCATAAGCGGCCGCGCCGGTCACCGTCCAATCGGGTGAATTGGTGAGCTGTTGGCCCGGCAAGCGGCCAAGCACGAGCGTGCGGTTGTACGGGTTGTAGCTATCGGCGACCCAGCCCGTGTCTTCGCCGTAACGGGCCACGGTGTGGGCGACGCCGCCCGAAAGCGTGAGGCCATCGATGGGCGTGCGCCACGTCAGATCGAGTTCCACGCCTTTCGAGATCACTTCCGGGATGGTCGTCAGCTGGAAGCTGATGCCGTTGAAGGTGTTGAGTTGGAAGTTTTCGTAGTCGTTGCGGAAGATCGACAGATTGGCGACCAGTGAGCGATCGAACAGCATCGACTTCACGCCGAACTCGTAAGCGTTCACCAATTCCGGTTCGAAGCCGGTGTTGTAGGCGATCGTGAACGTCGCCGGGCCGGTTTGCGTGTAACCGTCGAAATTGCGGTCGAGGTTGAAGCCGCCTGCTTTGTAGCCGCGCGAGGCGGAGACGTAGGCCGAGACGTTGTCGTTGAACTCGTGCTGCAGCGCGAGCACGCCGGAGAACTCATCTTCTTCGCGTGACTGCGTCCACACTGGGCCGTTGAGCGCAGTGTTGAGGCCAGCGGTGCAATAGACGAGCTGCGAGATCGACAGACCCAACGTGCCCGGCCCCGTCGAGGTGAAGTCGTTGCAGGCGCCCGCTTCGCCGGCAGCTGTGAGCACGCCGTTAAACGCGCCCCCGGCAATAACCGCGCGGTTGGCGTAGAGGAATTGCCGCCCGCCGCTGAAGCCCGGACCTTGGAAATTGTTGGAGAATTGCGCCGAGAGGTTCTTTTCTTCCGATGTATAGCGCAGGCCCACGCTCAAACGCGTGCTCGGGTTGAGCTCGATGATCTCGTGGGTGAACAGAGCGAGCGAATTGCCCGTCTGTTCGTACCTGTCTTGGATGAACGCGCCATCGAGCGCGGTGTCGATAGCGTCATTGGCGTCGCCGACAGTCGGGTCGAACACCGACCAGATCGCGGCGCTGTTGATGCGCCAGAAATTGTTGAAGTCGCGGCCGAGCGTGATCTTGTCGCGCCGCTCCAAGGTTTCGTCGGAATAGAATGCGCCGACGAGCCAATCGATCGGCCCAGCAGTGCCGGCGAGCCGGAATTCCTGCGTGAACACTTCGAAACCGAAGCCGGCGGAGCCGTCGTCTTGGCGATACCAAAGATCTGCGGCGGTAAAGTCGATGTCGCCGCCGGTGTCGTTGACCCAATCGCGATAGGCCGTAACCGACGTCAATTCGGCGCCGCCCAGATCCCAATTCACTTCGGCCGAGAAGCCTTGGTCTTGGATGTTTTGGCCGTACTCACGGTTGGCGAAGCCGCGGCGATCGCCGATGCGGCCAGCGCCGAGTGCGGCGATGTTGGCGGCTTGGTTGCCGGCGCCAGCGCCGTACCCGCCCATGATCGCGACCGCACCTGCCGAACCCGGCGAAGACGGCAACGCTGGATCGCCGATTGGCGTGCCGACGTTCGACACCGGGAAGATGATGTCGGTGTTGTTGACCAGTTCCGGATCGTAAGGCGCCGCAGCACAGCATTCTTCGTCGCGATTGGTGTAATCAGCGATGAGGCGGATTTCGAGGTTGCTGGAGGGCGCGAACAGCACTTGGCCGCGCACCGTCCACATGTCCCGCGTGTTGGAATCGCTGCTGTTGCCAGCGAAATCGCGCACGTCGAGGAAGCCGTCACGCGTGGAGCGCGCTGCGAACACGCGTGCGCCGAGAACGTTCTCTACAAGCGGCAGGCTGAGCGAGCCGGCGATGCGCGTCTCATTGAACGCGCCATAGGTGGCCTCGCCATTGAACTCGACATCTTCGAGATCGGGCCCCTCGGTCGTGATGGTGATCAAGCCGGCTGACGTGTTGCGTCCGAACAGCGTCCCTTGCGGGCCGCGCAGCACTTCGACTTGCTGCATCTCGCCGAGATCGGACAACGCAACGCCGTTGCGGGCGCGATAGACGCCGTCGACGAAAATCCCGACAGACGATTCCAGGCCCGGATTGGAGCCTTGCGTGCCAATGCCGCGCAGACGCGCGGTGGCTGAGCTTTCGCTTTCCGACACGTTGAACTGCAGCGCCGGCGCGATCGAGGTGAGGTCTTGGATATCGCGAACGCCAGAGCGCTCAAGCTGCTCGCCGGTGATCGGCGTCACGGCGATGGGAACGTCCTGCAAAGCGGTGGAACGGCGGGTGGCGGTGACGATGATGTCGCCTTCCTCGGCGGCGTCCTGGGCCATGGCGGACGGCGCCAATGCGCCGCTGATCCCCATCGCCAGCGCCAAGGCCGAGGTGAACCGCCAACGGCTCGCACGCATTTTCTGGGTCATGAATTCCCTCCCCTGTAACCGGTCGGCTCTCACGGCCGTTCGGCTCTCGCTGTCCGCCATACACATGTGTATGGTCAGGCCACCATACATGAGTGTATGGTGGCGCCAAGGGCCTCGGCGTCACCCGTCGCAAAAGGGGTTCCGGTGTGGCTCCGGCGCAGCTTCTTGGGTGGCGCGGCCGCTACGGGAGGATTAGGACCAACAGCCCCATGGCCCCCGCCAAACCCCGAGCCGTTGCGGCCTCCGACCAAGCTCCAGCCGTCAATCTGGACGCCCGCGCCTGGATCGAGGCCGCGACCGATGCTCTGGCGGAGGGCGGGATCGACGCTGTCCGGATCGATCGTCTGGCCAAGAAGCTTGGCGTCACCCGCGGCAGTTTTTACTGGCACTTCAAGGACCACGACGCGCTATTGCAGGCGCTGCTGAAGGATTGGCGCGCGCGCGCCACCTACCAGCTGCGCGAACGGATCGAGCGGCCGAATGCGCCGGCGGGCGTCTGGCTCAAGGAATTGCTGGCGCTGCCCTATTCGAGCCCCCGTTCAGCGCGCGGCGCGGCGGTGGAGCTGGCGATCCGGCTGTGGGCGCGGCGCGAACCCCGCGCGGCGCGCGTGGTGCGCGTCATCGACCGCACCCGGCTTTCCTATTTCGCGGCGCTGCTGGAACAACATGGCCTCAGCGCCAAGGACGCACGCAGCCGGGCGATGATGTTTTACGCGTTCCTGATGGCCGAGGCGATCATCGTCGTCGACAAGAAGGACGAAGACCTGTTCGAGGCCTGCGAACGCCTGCTGTTGAAGGTCGATACTTAACTGCCCGCATTGCCATTGGCCGCGAACCGGTTTGATCTGGGCGCGTTCCGATTGCGAGGGCGTCTCTTGAATGCGTCTGACCAGCTTCGTCACTTGCGCCGGCTCGGCCAGCTCGTGCGGCTTGGTAGCTGGCGCGTCGAGGCGGCCGGCCAACAGGTCACCTGGGACGACGAGGTGCGCGACATCCACGAAGTCGGGCCGGACTATCAGCCCAACGTCGAAGACGGCCTGAAATTCTACCCGCCGGAATGGCGAGAGCGGGTGCGCGAAGTATTCTTTGCGTGCGTTCGCGAGGGCACGCCGATCGACGAGGTCGTGGAGATCGTCACCGCCAAGGGCAATCGGCTGTGGGTGCGCACCATCGGCGAAGCGGTGCGTGACGAAACCGGCGCCATCGTCGCGGTGCAAGGCGGCTTCCAGGACATCAGCTCGATCAAGCAAGTGGAGAGCGAACGCAACGCACTGGCGGCGCGTCTGAACGCCAGCCTGCAGAGCATGTCGGACGCTTTCATCATGCTCGATCGCGGCTGGCGTTTCACCTACGTGAACCCGCAAGCCGAACGCTTGCTGCGCCGCCCCTCCGACCATCTGCTTGGCCGCAACATGTGGGAGGAATTCCCCGAAGGCGTCGGCACCATCGCGCAGACCGAATACGAAAAGGTGATGGCGCACGGCGGTTCGACCACGTTCGAAATCGATTTCTCACCGCTCGAAGTGTGGTTCGAGGTGAACGCCTTCGCCGCCGAAGACGGCTTGTCGGTTTATTTCCGCGACACAACTGAGCGCCACAAGACGCAAGCTTTGCTGCAAGAAGCGCTCGAACGCTTTCGCATCGTCACCCAGGCCACCGCCGACGTCGTCTGGGATTGGAATCTCGTCGCCGACGAAATCTGGTGGAGCGAGGGCATGCGCACCTTGTTCGGCTATGAGTTCGGGCGGCTCTCGGCAGGCTCAAGCTCCTGGACGGACGCAATTCACCCAGACGATCGCGAGCGCGTGGTGGCGAGCATACGCGCTGCTATCGACACCGCGACCGAGGACCAAATCTGGTCTGATGAGTATCGCTTCCTGCGCGCCGACGGCTCGTGCGCGCAGGTGACCGACCGCGGCTTCGTGATCCGCAACGAAGCAGGCAAAGCCATTCGCATGGTCGGCAGCATGGTCGATGCGACGCAACAGCGCGAGCTCGAAGCGCAATTGCGTCAATCGCAACGCTTAGACGCGGTAGGCCAGCTCACTGGCGGCGTCGCCCATGATTTCAACAATTTGCTTACAGTGGTGCTGGGCAACGCCGAATTGCTTGAACAGCATTTGGCCGATCGGCCACGCTTGCGTGCGATCGCGGAAATGACGCGCATGGCTGCGGAACGCGGAGCTGAGCTGACGGCGCGCCTGCTGGCGTTTTCGCGCCGGCAAGCGCTCGATCCGAAGCCCACCGACATCGACGCGCAAATCCAGAACATGGGTGCGCTGCTGCAGCGCGTGCTGGGCGATCAGTTTGAACTCCGCATTCGAGCGGCCGATGCGCTCTGGCCCGCCCTCATCGACGCGCCACAGCTTGAGAGCGCCGTTCTCAATCTCTGCATCAATGCGCGCGACGCGATGCCCGATGGCGGCGCCATCGACATCAGCATGGCCAACGTCTCCGTAGACGGCTTCGGCCATCACGATGGCGCACCTGCGGGGGCGTACGTGCTTGTCACCGTTGCCGATACGGGAGCCGGCATGGATTCCGAAACGCTCGCGCGCGCGTTTGAGCCGTTCTTCACGACGAAGGATGTCGGCAAAGGCAGCGGGCTTGGCCTCAGCATGGTCTATGGCTTCGTCACCCAGTCGAAGGGTCACGTGAAAATTCACTCGACCCTCGGCAAAGGCACGCAGGTGAAGCTCTACCTGCCTCGCGCCGCGCAGAGCGCCGCAACCGCCCACGATACGCCGGCAACGCCCGCGCCGCAGCAAGGCACAGAGAGAATTCTGGTCGTCGAGGACGACGATCTGGTGCGCGCGCAAGTGACAGCAGAATTCGAGATGCTTGGTTACGCGGTCATCAGCGTCAGCACCGGACCGCAAGCGATCGAGGCGCTGCGACGGACGCCGGATTTCGATTTGCTGTTCACCGACGTGGTGCTGCCCGGCGGCATGAACGGACGCCAAGTCGCCGACGAGGCGCGCAAATTGATGCCCGACCTGCCCGTGCTGTTCACCTCCGGCTACGCCGAAGACGTGATTGTCCACCACGGCCGCGTCGATCCCGGGTTCCAGCTGCTGCGCAAGCCCTATCGACGCCGCGATCTCGCGGCGAAGGTGCGCCGGGCGCTCACGCGGGCCGAATAACGCGCTGTTCACATGAGCCACGGCGTTGCTCAGCGTGAGCGCGGCGCTAAAATGGCGCGGTGAGAAGCCACCGCCCGCCCTTCGCGCGCATCATCCTCGCGGCCTTCGCGGCGCAAGCGTTGCTGATGGCGACGACGCTCGCCTACATGATGGCGTTTCAGCATCTGATCGATCCGGGCCGCGTCGATGCGCATTATGTCGAGCATGCGCGGCTGGCGGCGCCGATCATTTCCATCGTCGCCGGCGCGCTCATCTTTTTCACCTTGGCGCTGGGCCTCGGGCGCGCGTCGATCCAGCACCGGGTGTTCTCGGCGATCCTGTTTTGGGTGCTGTTCGTCGCCGTCGCGGGCGGCATCGCCTACGCCATCGATGGCGTGCGCGGCCTGACCGACAGCCTCGCCATCACTGCGGTGGCGCATTTGGTGAAGCTCGCGGCGGCGCTGTTCGGCGCACGCGCGTCCGTCGGCGCCCACTCGATCGCGAGCTAGTACCCGTTTAGGCGCGCGTAGCGGTCACGATGATAGCTGGCGCCGCCATATAATCCTTCAGCAACGCGCGCACGCTTTAGGTACAAGCCTGCATCGTGCTCGTCGGTCATGCCGATGCCGCCGTGCATTTGCACCAATTCGTTCGAGACGAGATGCAACGTGTCGCCGGCGCGTGCTTTTGCGAGGCTAGCGTGTGCTGAGATATCCTTGGCGTCGCGATCGAGCGCATCGAGCGCGGCCATCACGCACGAGCGCGTCAGCTCCAGTTCGGTGAACATTTTGGCGGCGCGGTGCTGCAAAGCCTGGAAGCCGCCGATCACTTGGCCGAACTGCTTGCGCGTTTTCAGATACTCGCCAGTGATCTCGAACGCCGCGCTAGCCTGCCCCAGCATTTCGGCCGCCATGCCGATGGCGGCGCGGTCGAGCAGTTGATCCAACAGCTCGGCGCCATTGAGCGGCTCGGCCGCGACGCTCTCGAACTTCAGATCCGCAGCGCCGCGGCTGTCGACGGTGACCAGTTCGGTGCGAGTCAGGCCGGCTGCGTCGGCTTTCACCAGGAACAAACCGTCCGCGCTCGCGACGACGAAGAGATCGGCGATATGCCCGTCCGCCACATAGCGCTTCTCGCCGCTCAGCTTGCCTTTTGTCGCCTTGAGCTTGCTGCGCGACGGTGCGTGGTGCGCGGCCTCATCCACCGCGAATGCGACAATCGCTTCACCAGAGGCGATCTTCGGCAGCCATTCCTGCTTCTGCGCATCGCTGCCGCCCAGCGTCAACGCGCTGGCGCCAATCATCGCGCTCGACAGCAACGGCGAGGCCGCCAGCGTGCGCCCGCCTTCCTCAAGAACAACACCGAGGCCGACATAGCCAAGGCCGGTGCCGCCGAATTCTTCCGGCACAAGAATGCCGGCCCAACCCATCGCCGCCATCTCGCGCCAGAGCTCGGGGTCGCGGCCATTCTGCTTGGCGTCGCGCGCCTTGCGCAAGCGTGACACCGGCGCTTGCTCGCCGATGAAATCGCGCGCGGAATCTTTCAGCAGGCGCTGTTCTTCGGTTAGTGTGAACGTCATTGCGTGTCCCTCAGGCCCAGCACGCGCTTGGCGACGACGTTGAGATTGACCTCGGTGGTGCCGCCTTCGATCGAATTGCCTTTCGAGCGCAGCCAGCCGCGCGTCACCGCCAGCTCGTCACGGTCAAAGCCTTCGCCGGACCAACCAAACGCGCGCGAGCCGGCCGCCTCCACCATCAACTCGCAGCGTTCGATGTTGAGCGTCGCGCCGGCCACTTTGAACATCGAAGCCATGTGGCTGACATTGCCGCCGGCCTTCGCCTCTTCCTGCGCGCGTTGCGTTGTGAGCGCGTAGGCGCGTTCGGCCATTTTGTGCGCGGCGATGCGGGCGCGTAGGTCGGGATCGGCAAGCCGGCCATCGTCGGCCATGCCCACATTGGCCTTAGCGATATCCACAACGTCGACGCGCGCGCCGGAGCCGAAACCGGAAATGTTGGTGCGCTCGTATTGCAGCAGCCGCTTGGCGATTTCCCAACCGCCATTCAGGCGCCCGACCATCTGGTGCTTGGGAATTTGCACGTCGGTGAAAAAGGTTTCGCAGAACGGCGATGAGCCGGAGATTAATTTGATCGGCCGCGTCTCGACGCCCTTGGTGGTCATGTCGATCAGCACGAAGGAAATGCCTTCGTGCTTCACGCTGGTGTCGGTGCGGACGAGGCAGAAACACCAATCGGCGTGGTTGGCGTAGGAGGTCCACACCTTCTGGCCGTTTATCAGCCAATGATCGCCTTTGTCCTCGCACTTGGTTTGCAAGCCGGCGAGATCGGAGCCGGCGCCGGGCTCTGAATAGCCCTGGCACCAGCGGACTTCGCCGCGCACGATCCTCGGCAGATACTCGCGCTTCTGCTCATCGTTTGCGTATTCGAGCAGCACCGGCCCGAGCATCCAAATTCCGAACGAGAACAAAGCCGGCCGTGCGTTGATCCGCTTCAGCTCGCTTTGCAGCACGGCGTTCTCGGCCGCGCTCAGCCCGCCGCCACCATACTCTTTCGGCCAGACCGGCGCAGTCCAGCCGCGCGCGCCCATGCGCTCGAGCCAAAGCTTGGCGTCGGCGTTCGGAAATTTGGCGTCGCGCCCGCCCCAGACGATCTCGTCCTCGGAGGCGAACGGCGAGCGCATCGATTGCGGGCAATTTTCTTCGAGCCAAGCCCGCGTCCCGGCGCTGAATTCATCGAGGCTGGATGCTGTCATCGCGGAACGATCCTCCTCGGGCGATCTAACACCGCCTGCGCGCATCCCGCCAGTTCGCCCAACGGCAACTCAAGCCCTCGGCGCGCCGTTCGTGAGCCAGGCGGCTTCGGCGAGCACGATCGGCAGCGTCCAGGCGCCGGGCGCTGCGATGTAGCGCGGCTCCCAGTTTGGGCCGAACTTGTCCTTGAACGCGCGCAAGCCCTCAAACCCGTAGAAATTCTCGCCGTACTGGCGCACCAGCCGACCCACGCGCGCAAACAGCGACGCGTACTGATCCGACGCGAGCCCCGCCAGCGGCGCCATGCCGAGATCGAAGCTCTCGAAGCCTCGGGCTTGCGCCCACAGCAGCATCTCGGTGAACAGGAAGTCCATGACGCCGTTCGGCGCATGCTCGGGGTCGAAGCGCATCAAGTCGAGGGTCGCGCATTTGCCGCCGGCATTGGTCCAAACGTTGGCGAAGGCGATCACGCGGCCGGCTTGACGCACGACGGCGATCTGGTGGCGCGCGAGATAGGCAGGCGCGAACGCGCCTAACGAAAACGCCTTCTCGCGCCCGCCATGACTTGCAAGCCAAGGATCGGACACCGCGCGCAAGGTCGGCCAGAGCCCGTCCTCATGCGGCGGATTGAGCATCTCGAACACCGCGCCCTCGCGCTCGACGAAGCGTCGTCGCGCGGAGCGCAATTTCTGCCGCGCAGAACCCGCCAAAGAGAACGCGGCGAGATCGACGATCGCGTTCTCTCCGATCTTCTCGACGCGAAAGCCGAGTTCAAGCAAATCCGGCAAGAGTTCAGGCGGCGCCGCATACACGACGGGGCGCAACGACAAACGCTCGGCCTCGGACCGCAAGAGGGTCAAAGCTTCGCGCCATGCTGGGCGCGCGCCCACCGGCCCGCCCATTGCGATCAGACTAACGCCACTGCGCGCAGCCATCACGAACGCGCTTGACGTGAACAGGAAGCTCTTATCGCCAGTGAAGGCGAGTTGCGCGTCCGGCAAGGCGTCCGGCGCTGCGGCGATGATGGCTTCGGCGCGCGAAAGATCGTCGCTGCCGGAGACTGCCGGCGCGCCGCGACGGCGCGTGAGCAGGTAGCGTTGGGCGATCAGCAACGCGAAAACGCCAACGCCCGCCGCCAATGCCCGACCCGGGCGTCCAAGATGGCCGTTGGTCAGCAGCGCCCACCAGGGCGCGTCGGCAAAGCCGGGTCGCGAGCCGGCCCACAGAAACGCGCCCATCAAGGCCACGCCAAGCGCCGCCGCAATCGCCAGAGCGACGCGCGGATCGGGCGCGAGCTCGATGAGCCGCGAATGTCGATAGAAGGCGCGTCGCGACAACGCCAACAGCAAAGCCGCAACGCCCGCCGCACTCGATGCGGCGACGTGATTGTGCCGTAGCAACGCGTAAGCGCAGATCGTGACCAGCAAAGCGGTTGTCGCCGCCCATGCCGCATCGACGCGCCGCAACAGGCCTGTTGCCAGCGCCATCAAGGCAACGCCAGCGATGCTCATGCTCAGCTCAGGCAATTCTTCGATCAGCCGCTCGATCGTATCGAGCCCGCGCACGTGCGGCAGTGCTGGTGTGGCGATGGCGAGCAACGTAAACGCGCCGGCGACAAACGCGGCCGTCGCGAACACGGCGGGCGCTGCCTCAAACAGACGCGCGCGCGTCTCGTCCCAATTTAGGCCGCCCGTGGCCTTCGCATCCGCCATGAGGAGCTTCTACAGAAGCCGCGCCAATGACGTAAGACAGGCCCTAATAGCGCAGGCGCAATTCCGCACCGATGACGCGGCCCTTGTTCAGCGGCGAGAACGTTGGCCGCGCGCCGCCTGAGAAGCCGAAGGCTGCGGTGGACGGCAGAATTGTATCGCCGCCCCAGGTCGGATCATCAGTGAGATTTTCGCCGTAAAGCGATAGCGCCCAGCGGCCCGCATCTGGCGCATAGCTGATGTTGGCGTCGATGATATCGGCCTCGGCGAGACGGCCGAAATTTGTGTCGTTGTAAAAGGCTGGGTCACGGTGATTGTAGCCGATGCGCGCCGCCAGCACGCCGCCTGCGAGCGGGCGCTCGTAGCTGAGATCGACGCCGTAGCTCCAAGGCGCCAGGCGCGGGATTTTCAGCGCGCGGTCGGTGGCGTTGATGGCCAGATCGCCGTTCAGATCCTCGGTGACGCGATCGTATGCGCCGTGCGTGTAGCCCGCATGGGCGGCGATGGTGAAACGCTCGGTCAGATCGAACCGCGCTTCGATCTCACCGCCATAGATGGTGGCGTCACCGGCATTGAGCACGATTTGCTGCACGCCAGAGATCGGGTCGGCCTGATTGGTTTCGCGCTGCATGTTTTCAATCGCGTTGTGAAACAGTGCGACGTTGACGCGCCCGCGTGCGAAATCCTGCTTCCAGCCGATCTCGAACGTGCTCTGCTCCTCCGGATCGTAGGCGCGCGGCGCAAGCCCGAGGCTCGAGGTGCGAAAATTGGCGCCGCCGCCGCGGAAGGCCCGCGCCCAATAGGCATAGAGATTTGTATCGGCGCTTGGGCGCCATTGCAGGCCGACGCGCGGCGAGAGATCGTCCCAGCTTTGCGAGAATGGCGTGTCTGAAAAGTTCAGCGTGCGCGCGTCGATGTCGCCGCCGATGATACCCTCGCCTGCAACCAACGTGCCCGGACCGTCGAGATCGTCCAATGCACGGCGCACGCGCGAGATGCGGGAATCCTTTTCTTCATGCGTGTAACGCAGGCCGACACTCCAGGTGAGCGTGTCGCTGGATTGCCAATCGGCGTTGGCGAACGCGGCCCAGGTGGTGAACTCGCCCTTGCCGCCGCCAACGCGCCGGAATGTCGGCGAGAAATTGCGCTCGTCGATATAGAGGAGGTTTTGTTCGAGATAATAGAGCCCGGCGGTGACGCCGAAGCCGCCGAACGTGCCGGCATAGCGCAACTCTTCGCTGAACTGATCTTGCGCGTTGAGCACGCGGGTGTGGAACACGAAGGCCGGCGTGGAATCGATGTCCGCCGCCCATGGCACCTCGACCGCGCGCCAGCCGGTGATGCTCGTGACCACGCCATCGCCGAATCCAACATTCCAATTGGCTTCAAGCGTCGCTTGCTCCCAATCGGTCGCCGCGTAACCAGGATTGTTGATCGCGAAATCGAAGCTGTGGCGTGAGAACAGCGCGTGGTTCTGCCCAATCGGGCCATCGCCGTCCACATAGCCCTGCTCCAGACGCAACAGCATTTCGAGATTGGGGGACGCCGTCAGCCGCAACGAACCGCGCCACGCGTTGGTTTCGCTCTCGCCAAATTGCGAGCCGTCGAAATCGTTTTCGAACCAGCCGCTGTCGTCGCTGCGCAGCACGGCGAGGCGCCCACTGAGCAGACCTGGCGCGATCGGCCCCGAGACCGCCGCTTCGGCGATCACGTTCGGCCCCGTTTCAACTGCGAGCCGTCCACGCGCTTCGAACACGTCGCTCGGCGCGCGCGTACGCAGCAACACGGCGCCGCCGGTGACGTTGCGGCCGTAGAGCGCGCCTTGCGGGCCGCGTAGCACTTCGACGGCTTCCAAATCGAAGCCGTCGCTGATCGTGCCAGCGTTGACGCCGAGATACACGCCATCAACGAACACGCCAACCGCGGGATCGACTGAGGCGATGGAGGAATTCACGCCGACGCCGCGGATCACGAAATTGGCGATCCCGCGTGCGGTGCCGATATCTTCGAACTGCACGTTCGGCATCGCATAGCTGAGGCTTTGCAGATCCTCGACATTGCGGCGGCTCAATTCGGTTGCGCCAAACACGTTCATCGCGAACGGCACGTCTTGGGCGCGCGCCTCGCCGCGCTTGGTGGCTGTAACGACGATTTCATCGTTGCCGCTTTGCGCCCAGGCGGGCGCCGCCAGCACACACATAACAGCAAGAACCGCGACAAATCTGGCCATCACTCGCCTCTGCGACAGCGGCTTAGGCGCGGGCGCCGCCAGGGCAAACCGGATTCCCCTGTGACTGCACGTTAGCGCGCGGCGCCGGACTGACGGCGATAGACATCATCGAAGTGCGCTCGGTTTTCCGCGACGATCTCGGCGCATGCACCCGGCGCGACGAATGCGTGCGCGGCAGCCTTGCGATCGAAATCGAATTCGCTCCCATGCACAGCCAGGAAGATGTCCGTTGACGGGCACAGTTCATCGAGCCGCGCAAAGCTGCGGCGGAAATCGTCGGCGATGCCCGGATAACTCTCGCGTGCACCGGTGAGCTGATATTGCGGCAGCACGTCAGCGAGCACAGCAGCAGTGCGTTATGCGGTGCGCCATCGATGGTCACGGGAAAAGCCCATGTCGTGCAGCCGCGCGTGTGGCCGCGCGTGATGTGTGCGGTGATGGTGAGATTGCCGAACTGGAGCGGCTGGCGATCGGCGACAACCTCGCTCGCTGTCACCTCCGGAAACCGAAAATAGGTTCGCATGAGGCGCGAGAAATCGCGCTCACCGCCGCTGGCGAGCAGCTCCGCGCTGTCCGCGCTCGCGTAAATCGGCGCACCAGTTTGTTGGTGGAGATAAGCCAGCCCAGCAGCGTGATCGAAATGCGCGTGCGTCGTCAGAATGGCGCGGACGCGAGCGGGATCGAGGCGCATTTCGCGCATGTTGGCGAACACGCGCCGGGCGGTGTCGGTGTAGCCGCCGTCGATCAGAATGATGCCGTCGCTGGTGTCGAGCGCGTACACTGCGGTGTCCCGGTCGCCGACATAATAGAGCTGGTCTGCAATCTGGACCGGATTACGACCGAAGTTCTGGCCGCGCACGAAGCCGTACACACCGCTCAAATTTGGCGCGCACGCACTTACGCAAACGAGAGCGAGCAGAGCGAAAAGGCGCAGCATCCGCGACGCCTCCGCACTTAGCGCAGCTTTTCGACCTGCGCGTACTCGAGATCGACCGGGGTTTCGCGGCCGAAGATCATCACAGCCACTTTCAGGCGGCCACGGTCTTCGTCGACCTCAGACACCATGCCTTCGAAGCTCTGGAACGGGCCGTCCGAGACGCGCACGCGCTCGCCGACTTCGTAATGGATGAGCTGACGCGGCTTTTGCGCGCCTTGCTCGGCGACGTGGCCGAGAATGCGCTGCACTTCTTTATCGCTGACCGGCTGCGGCTTGTTTTGCGCGCCGAGAAAGCCCGTCACCTTCGGTGTGTTCTTCACCAAGTGATAGGCTTCGTCCGACATCTCCATCTTCACCAGCACGTAGCCTGGGAAGTGGCGGTTCTGACGGATCTTCTTCACCCCGCGCACTACTTCGGTGACTTCTTCGGTCGGCACTTGAATGTCTTCGAACTGCGCCTCAAGGCCCTGACGGGCGGCTTGGTCGCGAATGGCCTCGGCGACCTTCTGTTCGAAGTTCGAGTAGGCGTGAACGATGTACCAGCGGGTGGTCGTCACCGCCCTCTCCTCGGTTGCAAGCATTGACATCAGATCCCCAGGACGAGGCTGATGATGAGGCGCATGAGCGAGTCGATCAGGAAGAAGAACACCGCCGCCGCGCCGCCCATGATGAGCACCATGATGGTCGACACCGTGACCTCTTGGCGCGTCGCCCAGGTGACCTTGCGGCCTTCCGCGCGCACTTCGCCGAAGAAGGCGAAAGGGCCGCCGCGTCGTTTGGGTTCAACTTCGTTTTCGCTCATGATTTTCCGTTTCGACGTTTCAAAATTCGCCAGACCAAACCGGTTGGGCGATGGCAGGAGTTGAGGGACTCGAACCCACGACCCTCGGTTTTGGAGACCGATGCTCTACCAGCTGAGCTAAACTCCTCCGCCCGAACACCCCAGCATATAGGAGCGCGCCGGCCGTGACCGGATGGTTCGCGCCACACTAATGCAGGTTGGGTCCGGAAGCCCGGGCTTATGCCCCAACCGCCCCGGCCCGACAAGGGGCGCGCCTGGGGCTGGGCGCGTGAAGGCGGGCCTTATGGGGGCGCTGCCCCGCCCACTTGGACGTCGCCGCTGCCGAAGATGCGGCGGTTGATCTCGCCGTCCACCCGGCGCACCCGCACATCGCCCGATCCGATGATCACCGCGTCCAGACTTTCGGCTGAGCCGCCATGGGTGAAATCGCCTTTGCCGGCGATCACCACGCTTAAATTGTCGGCGCGGCCAGCGCGGATGGTGACGTCGCCGTCGCCCTGGATGGCGATGTTGGTGTCGCCATCGACGCGCGCGGCGGTGAGATCGCCGCCGGCAATCGATGCGGCGAGGCCTTCGCGCACGACGCCCAGCACCACCTCGCCATCGCCCGAGACGCGCACGCTGGCCTCGCCAGTGTCGTAGGCGCGAATGTCGATGTCGCCCGAAGCAGAAATATCGGCGGCGCCCTCAACGCTTTCGAGATCGGCTTGGCCGCAGCCTTCCAAGCGCACGGTGACGTCTTCGGCGCGTCCCACATGCAGCCGCACCGCGCCGCCGCCAGAAATGACAACGTTCTGCGGCGTGCGCACGATCACCGTGGGCAGCTGACTGGAATCGACGCGGCCGACGCGGTTGATGCTGACCTGGAAGCGATCGCCGCTGGCGCGGCAGCCTTCGATCCGGCGACGGAGCTTGCCGTCGATGGTGACACGCCTGCCCGCGCTGCGCGCCTCCGGCGCCGGCAGCGGGCCGGTGTTGACGATGGCGACAGCGATGTCAGCGCGGTTCTCGGGGCGCACGACCACGATCGCCGCAAGGTCGCGCAGGCGCAGTTCGGTGGAGCGTGGAAACCGGAATTGCTGCGCCGGCTGCGGCAAGCGCGGCAGAGGGGCAATATGGGGAACGGCGGGCACGGGCGCCGTCGGCGGCACAGGCGGCGGCGTCTGCGCCAACGCAGGTCCGGCCAGCGCCCAGAGGCACCCGGCGACAGCGAGCGATCTCAAGTGCAATGGCATTGGCCCCAACGGCATCGGCAAAGCTGTTTTCCTGTCCGGACGTTCATCTCTGTACGGGGATGCAGAAGGGCAAGCCAGCGGATGCACATTCGCGCGCGCCGCGTACACCTGATCGGTATTTCCCCAATCGCGCGAGTTTGGCACAAACCCTTGTTCGCAAGTGTGATTTTCCAGCATCATTGAGTATTAATGCGATCAGCGCGGGAGGTAGCGAATTGCACCTCCGCCACCGCCCCTCCATCTGTCCGCTCTCTGACCCAGAACGGGTGAAGACCAAGGGTGGACAATACATGCGTTCATTGATCATCGGCGCGGCGGCCCTCCTGGCCGTGGCGGCGCCGGGCGTCGCGGCGGCCCAAACGGGCTATGTCGGCGCCTCCTACAACCAAAGCGAAGTCGACCTCGGCGGCCCGTCCTCCGATTTCGACGGTTTCGCGATTGACGGCGTGGTGGCGTTCGACGCCAACGCGCTCGGCGTGCAACTCGGCGCGCGCTACGCCAATTTCGAAGCTGACGGCGGCGGCGACCTCGACGGCTACGGCCTCGACGGTCACGTGTTCAGCCGCAACGGCCAATGGCAACTCGGCGTTGGCGCTGGCTACACCAACCTCGATTCCGGCACCGGCGACACCGATGAGTGGGCCCTGGCGCTGGAAGGCCTGTACTTCATGGACCGCACCACGTTGGGTGCTGCCCTCAGCTACGGCCAATCTGACGGCCTCGGCTCCGACCTCGACACGCTCGCGCTCGACGTCGAAGCCCGTTACTTCATCGCCGACAATTTCCGCATCGACGGCACGGTTGGCTTCGGCCAAGTCGACGCCGGCGGCGGCAACGATGGCGACCTGACCTCGCTCGGCGTTGGCGCTGAATATCAGCTCGCGTCGCACCCGATCAGCTTCTTCGGCAGCTACACCAACTCGAACCTCGACGTTGGCGCGGGTGACCTCGACACCGACTCGTTCGCCATCGGCGCGCGCTGGAACTTCGGCGGTCAAACGCTGATGGATCGCGATCGCTCGGGCGCGAACAACCGTTCGGTTCGCGGCGGCCTGTCGCGTCTGTTCGGCCTCTAAGCCAAACGCACTTTTCTTCGCTTTACCTTTCAACGCCCCGGTTTCGGCCGGGGCGTTTTTCTTTGCGTGCGGTATTGTTTCGTCGCGCGAGAGATTACCGAAACCTAACCGGATCGCGCGCGCAGCGCGGCTGAATTGCGGCGCGATTGTGCGAAGCGTGTCGCCCACGCTCCACTTGGCTGTGGGTAAAAATCGGCGCTGCTGGCGTTCATTGATCTTCAACGCAAACCGCCCAAACGCTGCGCGCGAGCCACACGCGGCGACGCCGATGATGTGCGCCTAACCACAAGACAAGGGGACTTCTCAGATGCGCAAACTTTTGCTCGGCGCGGCTGCTGCCGTGGCCATGATGGCGCCTGGCGTGGCCAACGCCGCCGATGGTTATCTTGAGCTCGGCTATTCGAGCACCGACACCGGCACGGTCGATGTCGACACGATCAATTTCGGCGGCGCCGTGAATTTCGATCTCGGCGGCCTCGAAGCGCAAGCGAATGTCGGCTACGGCCGCTTCGACGGCGGCGGCACCGAATACACGCTGAACAATGGCGGCTTGCACGTGTTCAAGCGCAACGACAATTTCCTCATCGGCGGCTTCGCGGCCGTTGAAGATGGCTTCTCGGTGCTGGGCTCGGTGTACGATTTCGGCGCTGAAGGCCAATTGTACATCAATCGCCTGACGCTCGATGGCGGCGTGTCGTACACGAACTTCGACACGTTCGACGAAAGCGGCACCACCATCCGCGCCGGCGCCACCTATTTCATCACCGACAACCTGTCGCTCGGCGCCAATGGCCGCATGGTCGACATCGACGGCGATGACATCACCACCTACGGCGCGACCGCGGAATGGCAACCGGCCAGCTCGCAGTTCAGCTTCTTCGGCGGCTATCGTCAGACCGACGAAACCTTCGTGTTCGGCGGTGACGACACCAACACCTGGTCGCTCGGCTTCCGCTACAATCTCGGCACCGACTCGCTGATCGAGCGCAACCGCTCGGGCGCCAGCCTGCCGACCAACGGCACGCTCGTCGGCGGCATCTTCTAAGCCAACGACGCTCGCAAGAACGAGAAACGCCCCGGCCACGGCCGGGGCGTTTTTTGTTGGATCTACAAACGAAAAGGCCGCGTCTCGCGACGCGGCCTTTCGCTCATCCGCCTGAGGCGGACGATCTTGCCTCTATTATTCGATGATCTTCGAGACGACGCCGGCGCCGACGGTGCGGCCGCCTTCGCGGATGGCGAAGCGGAGGCC